>Ga0209075_1000307_pt1 | contig 46702 bp, 43 predicted proteins | sample Stecom2011_FD_187523 | JGI IMG/M metagenome (GOLD analysis project Ga0209075, IMG submission 187523) | Agricultural soil microbial communities from Utah to study Nitrogen management - Steer compost 2011 (SPAdes) (version 2) | ecosystem: Environmental > Terrestrial > Soil > Agricultural land...
TTATAACTAGCGATATGTATGCTGGTGGTATTGTCGGCATAGTAAATTATAAAGCTGAACCAATAAATTCTACATTTGAAGGAATTGTAAAAGTGCAAACTTCTGATGGTGAAATAGTTGGTGAATATAGATAGCTAGAAAAATGCTACCTAAAAAGGTAGCATTTTAGGTTCTATAAAATATTTTATGGTTTATAGAAAATAATTAAAAAAGTTTTATGGTCAAAAATTGTCGAAACCATAAAACTTTTTAATTTCGACCATAAAACTTTTAACCATAAAACAAAAATTATTAAAACCATAAAACTTTTTAAAGAGCCAATATAATTATAAGTGTTTTTTAACTTTAATTAAAACTTGCAATTAATGGAAAATTTTGTATAATATTGTTGAAAGATCAAACTAGTTGATTAAACATGTTGCGGGAAATTCGAAAGGAGTAATTAATGTATATTAAAGTTAAGAATTTAAAAGGAACTTCTGATAATAAACCAAGAGGATATAATTCTTGGTTAGAATATTGGGAAGAAAAAAAAGGTAAAACTGCTAGTAATTGTACTAATATTAATTGTAGAAATAGTTCTATTTTAGGTGGTCATGTAAAAAAAGTTTTCGGTGGTAACGAATGGTATATAACACCTTTATGCTATTCTTGTAATAATTCAAACGATGAATTCTATGTTGAGGAAACTAATCTTCTGAGAGTTAATCAATAAAAAACACTTTCCGTAACATGTTTATAATTAAATTTATATTAATTAATGTTTATTTGATTAACACTTCTATAATTGTTAATAATAAATTATAGGTGTTTTTTTATGAAATTATCATTGAGATTAAATGGTAAATAAACGTTTATTTTTATAATAGTAAAAAATATAGAAAAATGTAATAATATATAAGTATTAGAGGTGTAATAGTGAAGAAGATATTATTTAAAATTTTATTAATTTTCTCCTTGTTTTTAGGATTAGTAGGTTGTGAAGCAATTACTGATTTCTTTAATAATGACATCCTATCACCGATTGTTGAAGATCAAGAAGATAATGAAGACAAAGAAGAAGATGAAGATCAACATGATTTAATTGATGAATTTGGCCTCTTTACTTCACGAGATGAAGTAGCTTTATATATTTATACTTATGGAAGATTACCTCAAAACTATATTACAAAATCTGAAGCTGGTAGTCATATAAGTAACCATTGGACCCCTCATAATAAGAAGAGTATAGGTGGGGATAGATTTTATAATCGTGAAGGATTGCTGCCTGATAAACCGGGTAGAATATACTTTGAAGCAGATATAAATTATCAAGGCCAGAAAGGTAGAAATGCTGAAAGGATCGTCTTTTCGAATGATGGTTTAATCTTCTATACCGATAATCATTATGAAAGCTTTGTAAAATATGATCCGGAGGATGGAAAATGGAAATCGTATTAGATGGAAATAAGATTAACTCAAAGGATGATTTATTTACTGAGTTTAGAAAAGAGTTTTCAGACCTTTATGGAAATAATTTAGATGCACTTTGGGATGTGTTAACTTATTATAAAGGTAAACTTAAAGTGTTAATAATTAATTACTCTAATTTATATAAAAATCTAGGCGAATATATTAATTATCTAATTGCATTATTTGATGATTTAAAAAACGAGAATCCAGAATTTGAATACAGTATAGATTAATAAAAACTTCCAATATTTGGAAGTTTTTAAATTTATTAGAATTATTGACAACTTTTTTATTTTATGCTATTCTACAATGGTTTGAAGAACCAAAGGAGGCAAGTTATAATGAAAAGAATTTTGTATTTACTTGTTATGGTTATGGCAATATTCGTCCTAATAGGATGTGATGAAGATGATGTTATAAAATACACTGTTGAGTTTGTTAATACTGAGTTAGAAGTTAAAGAAGTAGTAGCTGGTAGTAAGGTAGAAAAACCATCTGATCCTGAAAAACTTGGCTATATTTTTGATGATTGGTATGAAGATGAAGACTTTACAAAAGTATTCGATTTTGAAAAAGAAATAACTAAAGATACAAAAATTTATGCTTTGTTTTATATTACTATTCCAAAATTATTAGAACTAGGTGAAGATTTAGAGAATAACGCAATATCTAGTGAAGAGTATTATGTAAAAGGTACAGTAAAAAATATTACTAATGTAGAATATGGAAATATGACAATTACCGATGGTGAGAATGACTTATTTGTCTATGGTGTATTTAGTAGAGATGGTAGTACTAAGTATGAGGGATTAAATGAAAAACCTGTTGTGGATGATATTGTATATCTAAGAGGACCTTTAAAACGCTTCAACAATCAACTAGAGTTAAACAACTCTAAATTAATAAAATTTGAAAAAGGAGAACCTACAGTAATTGATTTAGACGAATACGAAGAAGTTACAATTCTTGAGGCTAGGTCTTTTGAAGTAGGAAGTAATGTTATTGTAGAAGGTGTAGTTGCTAGAATTACCTATGCAAATAACAATAATCCAAACGGAATATATTTAGTGGATGAAACTAATTCAATCTATATTTATGATAATAAGATAGCAAGTTCTGTAAATATTGGAAATACACTTAAAGTTGCAGGTACAAGAACGAACTTCATTCTTGAAACTGAAAAAAGTTTGGCCGAAAAATTTGGTTATGAAGGTGCAATTCAACTTGATAATGCAATATTAATTAATAAAGAAGATACTAATTTAGATTTTGCAACAGAGTGGATTCAAGAAGCAACAATTAAAGATATAATGGAAACCGATTATACCCAAGAAAATATTACATCAACAATCTTTAAAGTAAATGCTTTGGTTAAAAAAGTTCCTGGAACTGGTTTTACAAACTACTATTTTTATGATTTGGATGGTGAAACAGGTTCATATACATATACAATGAACAATGGTAATGACTTCAAATGGTTAGATGAATTTGATAATAAATTAATGACTGTTTATTTATCTGTTATTAATGCAAAAGCATCTAATAGTGGAATCTTGTATCGCTTTTTACCGATAAAAGTATTAGAAGAATTTGAATATGATGAAAGTTATAATCCAGAATTTGCAGTTAAATATTATGGAATTGATCAATTTGAAAAAGAATATGTATATTCATTTTCACCAGACCTTGAATTAATTACTAATATTAGTTCAGAGCTTTTAGGTATTGAAAATGTAAAACTTACATATTCATCAAGTAATGAAGATGTTGCATATTTTGAAGAAGATGGTGATAAACTAATTTTTAAAACAAAAGATTTAGGAGTTGCAATTATTACAATTACAGGAGTTGATGGAGAAAATACATATGTTGCTGAAGTTGAAGTTAAAGTAGTGGAATCAAGTGACATTGACTATATAAGTGTAATTGAAGCAATTGAATCCGATGATGATACTTTAGTTACTGTTCAAGGTATAGTTGCTGCATCATTAGTAAATCAATCTGGCTTTTACTTAATTGATGAATCAGGTGTGATCGCGGTTAGGATGGCTGGTGATGAGTTAGCAAAAGTAGCACTTGGTAATAAAGTTATTATTCAAGGAACAAAAACTCACATTGGTACTAAATATCAAAATGATAGTGAAGTTATGACTGCGATTGGTCAAATTGCTATTGTAGATGCTTTAGTATTAGAAAACCAATTAGGTAATCATGAATATTCAACAGATACATTTATTGAAGGTAAAGAATTAGCTGATTTAATAGGTTTGGATTTATTGGAAGATCATTCCACGGAAGTATATATTATTGAGGCAACAATAAAATATGAAGCAACTCCGTTTTATACTCGTTATTCTATTATTGATGATAATGGTAATTCACTATTGATTTACTCTTCAAATGCAAACCAATTGAAATTTTTAGAACCATTCCAAAATCAAAAAGTGACATTAGAGTTAGCTCTTGTTAACTGGAATGGAAATGGTTATCGTGGAGCTATCTTAGCTGTTATAAATAATGGTGAAAAGGTAGTTAATAACTCAAACTTTAATTAATTTATATAAAAACTATTGAAGAAAAATTTTAAACTTCAATAGTTTTTTTATTTACTAGGAAAGTGCTTTTGATAGTGTATGGTGAATTATTATACTGCGTTTTTACTTAGAATTAACCTGGCATAAAAATAATATTAATATAGATTTTTCAGTCAAGTATTGTGAGGATATTATTGTCTATGTCCTTTAAAAATAAGTCGAAAAAAGATATAATAAATCATAAATTTGTAAAAATACTGGCAAAACTTCAATATAGATTGTTATATATAATGAAGGGATATCGTTGCCAACAAGAAGGACATTGTTTTGTTTGATTCAAAAAAACTTGAACGAAATATGATGGCATTAAAAAATGGTGATGATAGCCAATTTGAAATAATCTATGAGGAAACTCATCGATTAGTTTATTATATTATTTATTCAATTTTAATAAACAAAGAAGATAGTGAAGATGTAATGCAACAAGTTTATATGACTATTTATAAAAAAATTGATCAGTATACAAATTCACCAAAAGCTTGGATTTCGATGATTGCTAGAAACCTTGCTATAAATCAGTATAATAAAAACAAAAAAGAAAAAATAAACTATCTTGATGATGTAGAGTTAAATAGATTATCTATACCAGATGAGAAAACATCACTTATTGATTTTGCTGCAAAAGTCATATCTTAAGAAGAGTTTCTTTTAATAATGCTTTGTGTTGTAGAAGGATATAAGCGAAGAGAAGTCGCAAAGATGTATAATCTATCTACCAGTGGTGTAACATGGAAACTTAATAATGCCTTAGAAAAATTAAGAAGGGAGTTGCAAAATGAAAAAATCTGAAATTAAGAAACAATTAATTAGCGAAAGCAAAGATTTTGTACCTGATATTAAAGATGAAATCTATTCAAGTGTTGGCTATGTTCCGAAAACAAAACAAAAATTATCATTTAATTTAAAGACATCGCTTGCGTTATTATTTTTATTTATCTTATCGTTATTTGTTATTCTAATTACAGGAAACAATGCAAACTCCATAGTATTAGTAGAAATTAATCCTGCAATCGAACTCGAAGTAAACAGTTATAATAAGGTTGTAGCTATTAAACCGTTAAATGTCGATGGATATTTCTTGGTAGAAAACTTAGACTTAAAAAGACTTCCAATAAATGAAGCGATTGAAAAAATAGTTGATCAAGCAAACTTAGATGGATATATAAATGAAGAAAACGAAACGGTTAATGTAATTACTGCTAGTAGAAATGAAAAACGCGAAGAAAAATTAAACACAATTATTGAAACGGTTCTTGAGAAAAAAGCTGTACAATATGTAAGAAATACTGAAGAGGTAAAGCAAGAAGCAAAAGAAAATAATGTATCTCCTGGTAGAATGTTAATTATCAAAAGAGCGATAGCAATTGATTAAACATTAAAACTTGAAGATGCACTTAAGCTCGATTTAAAAGATTTAGTAAAAATAATTAATATTAAAGCAAATGAAGAAATAAAGAAATTTGAAAAAGATTATAAAAATAATATTAGTGAATTAGAAACTAATAAACAATATGATCTTCAAGAAATTGAATCATACCGAACTGTTTATAAAGAACGTATTAAGTTGCTGGAAGATAGAGTAAAACAGGGTATTCATAATGATGAATTTGAAGCATTAATTAGATCATATTTTCCAGATTATTTAATTGATCGTTCTAAATTGAATGATAAAAAGGAAATGCTTCAAGAAATTGAAAAGTTATATGATGATCACTTAGATTATTTAAAAGATGTTATAAAAGATAAATATAAAAATCAGCGTGATATTTATAAAGAAAAGATAAAAGAAAATATCAAAAATAACAATGATGATTATAGTTTTGAACCGGATATAGAGCTTCCAGTTGGAAAAATCAACAAAAGACTAAGTGATGAAGAAAAAGAATTAGTAAGAATTATTAACCAACTTAACATATTATTTAAAAATCAATTTCCTGGATCTAATGGTAGAATCAATAAGTTATATAACGAATATTCAAAACTTATTGCTGATGCTAGTGAAGAGTTTAGAAATAGTGATCTAGTAAAAGATTTTGAAGTGAATTATGAAAATTATTCAAATATTAAAAATAATAAAAATAAATAAAATTAAAAAAGATTATAAATTTACTGGCAAAATTTATAATCTTTTTGTTATATATAGTGAAAGGGCTAGAACATTATCAAATTAAGAACAAAGGAGAATCTTATGAAAAGTTTAAAAGCAAAATTTTTAGTTTTCTTATTACTAGGTTTAAGTCTACTATTTGTTGGTTGTAATTTATCTAATCATGCAACTAACAAAATAGGAAAAGTTAAAAATGCATATATTACAGTTGACATTAATCCATCGATTGAAATAATGACTGATGAAGAAGGATTGGTTAAGGAAGTTAATGGTTTAAATGATGATGGAATCAAGTTACTACTTGATGAAAATTTTGTTGGTAAAACAATCGATGAAACATTAGAAGAAATCTTAACTATCGCAATTAACCTAGGTTATTTAGAGTTTGATTTAGAAAATGCAGTTTTAATAACTACAAGTTTAGATCAAGTTGAAGAAGCAGAACAACTAGAACTTAAAATTTCAGAAAAAGTAAAAGAGTATATTGAAGCTAGAAAAATGCATATTGAAGTATTAAGAGCAAGTTTAGATGCAACACCTGGAATTAAAGAAATTGCAGAAGAGTATAACATATCTATTGGTAAAGTTAAACTTATTACTCGAGCACTAGCAATGGATCCAAATCTTTCTATTGAAATTGCAGCTAAAATGAGTGTTAGAGATTTAAATAAAATTATTCGTGAAGGAAATAAGGAAATTAAAGAATTCTACTCTGAAGAAATTAGAGATGAATATAAAAAAGCTAAACAATTATTAGAAATTGAATTTGAATTGCAAGTTTTAGGATTATTTAATAACTATATTCAAAATTCATCAAATGAAGTGTTTATTGATATTTTAAAAGATAGTAATTTATCTTTAGAAGAGTTCAAAGCAATTTATTTAGAATATTATAATGCTATGTTAGCGGTTGAATTATCTGAAGTTGAAGAACCAGAAGAAACTGTTAACGAAATAGATAAAGCTGAAAATTATGAACTTAAAGAAAAAATAGAAAAAATTCAAACTAAAGTTAATGAATTAAGTGAAAAGATTAAAGGTAAAAATAAAAAAGATTTACCTAAATCCGAGATAAAATTAATCAGAGAAGAATTAAAAGATTTATTAAAAGAACTAAGGGAATTAAATTTTGAACTAAATCGTAAAGTACGTTTGGAAAAAGTAGAATGGTTAAAAGAAAATTTGGAAAAACGACGTAAAGAAAATGTCTTAAAAGATTTATATAAAGAAGTAGAAAAATACTATGAAGAATTATTTGAAGAACATAATATCGATTTAGATGAATTAAATGAGATGCTTAAAGAGATACTAGAAACTGAAATAGCAAATTTTAAACAAACTTATCTAGAAAAGTTAAATGACATACGTGAACAATTTATAATAGATTCAAAAGCTCTTAAAGATCAACTTCTAGAAGAACGAAATATTTTAAGAGAAATTTGGAATAGATAACTTTCTCTCCTTATTTGTTTATTTTAAACTGTAAATGCTTATCCAAAAAGGGTAAGCATTTTTTCTAATGTTAATAAAGTATAAATATTACACATAATATGATAAAATAGTAATATATAATTATTAAAAATAGTAGAAAAAGAGGAAATGTAGATGAATACAATTAGTAGGAATAATAAAACAAGTAAGCTTAATTTTAAATTAATGGCCGCATACTTTATGGAATCAGGTGAAAGTGTTAGAGTAGAAGTTAATGATTTCTTTGGTAACTTTGATTATGATCAAAATTATGAAAAACCAAATAAAGAATTGTTTGTTACTGGTCCAATTTTTTTAAATGATGTATGTATTAATGATACGTTTAAAATTACAATTCAAAAAATTGAAAATAATAATAAAGGCATTACTAGTTCAGGTGAAGTTGTAGATGTAAAAGATGTTAGTAAGCTTTCATTAGGATTTATTGGAGTTCCTAATAAGAAACAAAATGTAGTAAGTACTGAAATAGGTAGTCATGGTGGAAATTTGGAATTTATTGAAATTAAGGAAAATGCAACTATCTATCTACCTATTTATTCTGATGGTGGTTATTTATTTGTCGGGAATTTGTTTACTCATCAAGAAAATAAAAAGATTTATCTTTCAGGAACAGTTCAACTTAAAGTTCAAGCTGTTAAAAACTTTAAGATTAAAGCTCCGATTGTTGTTAATCAAGATAAAATTCATTTCCTTTATACAAACAAATCAGAGGAAAGAGCTAAAATAGAACTTGAAAAAATAATTACAAAACATTTAACAACCTTCGAAGATTTAAAAAAAGAATATGTGTTGAAATTAATTCAGGATAAGATTGAATTAGTAAATGATATAGAAAGTAATAAATTATATAAACTTACTTTAGATTATAATTTATTTACTCATAAATACTTATAAAAAAGGTATGACCAGAACTATTTATTAGTTCTATTGTCATACCTTTATTTTATTTATTAAATCTGGTTTATCTATTCTTGAACTATTTACTTCACTACTAACTTCATAAAATGTCATCTTATTATCATCATATGGTACAAGTAATGATTTCAATAGGTTTGGATCTCTATTTGTAGGATCAAGCCATAATGGGATTTTGTCATGATCTAGTATTACAGGCATTCTATCGTGAATGTTAGCCATTAGATCATTAGCTTTTGTTGTTACAATTGAAAATGTATGAATTTTTGTATCATTAATTATGGCAGTATTCCAAATACCTGCCAAGGCAAAGATTTTTTCATCTTTCATTAGAATACGAAGTGGAGTTTTCTTTGTACCTTTCTTTTTCCATTCATAAAAACTATCAACAGGAATTATACACCTTTTCGTTAAGAATGCCTTTTTAAAGGTTGGTTTTTCATCGATTGTTTCAGCACGTGAATTGATAGAGAAAAATTTCATATCTTTCGCATATTCTGGAACAAACCCCCACTTTAAAAAGCCAGCTCGATAGTTATATCCATCACTTATGATTGATAAGATGTTTTGAGTTGGAGATGCATTATATCTTGGTGTGTAATCATCGATATTAAAGTTAGTAATTGAAAAATAATTTCTTAAGTAATCATCCATTTCAGCTTTTGTTGCTGTAATTGTAAATCTGCCGCACATAATATCACCATATTTATTATACCACAGTTTACTTCCATTTAATAAAGATAGGCAAAAATAACTTTTAGTGCATATATTAAAACTAAAAGAGAGTGAGTATGATGAAAGTAAAAGTTCTTAAATTTGGTGGTTCAAGTGTAGAAACTTTAGAAAAGATGCAATTTGTTGCAAATAAAATAATTGCTTTTAAAAATAATGGAAATGAGAAACTAGTAGTAGTAGTTAGTGCAATAGGTAAGACTACTCAAAACTTATATGATAATGCATTAAAGTTAGCTAAACATCCCAGTCCAAGAGAGTTAGATTTGCTTCTTTCTACTGGTGAGGTTGTTGCAATAAGTTATTTAGGAATTATCTTAAAAGAATTAGGTATTGATACAATTTCTTTAACAGGCAAGGATGCTAATATATTTACTACAGGATGTTTTCAAAATAGTAAAATTATAAATATTGATACAAGCATTATTAATGAATATTTAAACGAAGGAAAAATTGTCATAGTTGCAGGATATCAAGGTGTTAATGAAAAAGGAGATGTTACTACATTAGGCAGAGAAGGTTCAGATGCAACAGCTGTTAACTTAGCACATTATCTAGATGGAGAATGTATAATATTTACGGATGTAGAAGGGGTATATGAAGTTGATCCAAGAATAATTTGTAATTCAAAAATTCATCATAATCTTAGTTATAATGACCTCCTAATGCTTTCTAAGCATGGTGCTAAAGTAATAGCAAGAAGTGCTATTGAGTTTGCACTTGATAAAAATATTCCATTAGTTATCAAGTCAACTTTTAAAGATGGTTTAGGTACTATAATTAATAATTACAATAATAAAGATTTTGTTGGGATAACTTATCAAAATCATATCAAATTAATTAAAAATAATCTAAGTAATGAAGAAATACATGATCTAGTTAATAAAGGAATAATTATAGAGAAAATGAAAGATTATGCATCAATATATTCGAATGAATTTAGCGTTGATGATTTTTCTAGTTGTGATGAGTTTAAAAGTTATGATCTTTTAAGGTTATCCATTATTGGAAATGCTCTTAATAATCCTAATATTAGAACTAAAATTTTAAAGTACTTAGAAGATTTAAATTTATCTGTTGTTTATTCTTGGCATAAAGAAAGTATTTTTTCAATATTTATTAATGAAAGTATTTTTCTAAAAACTATAAATTACTTATATTATTATGTAAAGGATGAAGTAAATTGTGAGAGAGATTAAATTAGGAATAGTTGGTGCGAGTGGTTTAGTTGGAAAGTCAATGTTAGAGGTATTAGAAAATAGTGATTTAAGTATTAGTAATTTATATTTATTTACATCAAAAAGATCAAGCGGTGAGGTGTTTCATTTTAGAAATAGTTTTTATAAGTTTGAAACGTTAAATGAAGCTTCATTTAATAGAGAGATTGATTATTGTTTATTTGCAACTCCAAGTGAGATAAGTAAAATATATGTTCCTGCGGCAATAAAAAAAGGAATTAAAGTAATCGATAATTCAAGTTATTTTAGAAAGACTAATCCTTTAATTGCTTATGGAGTCAATGATGATGAAATCACTAATGTAGATTTTTTAATTACAAATCCCAATTGTTGTACAATCCAGTCAACTTTAGCACTTGCACCTATAAACAAACTTTTTAAACTTAAAAAAGTTTTTTATACAACTTTTCAAGCTACCTCAGGTTCTGGTATAAAAGGGATTTTAGATTTAAGTAGTGGTAGAACTGATTATTATAATAGGCCAATTAAAAATAATTTAATTCCTATGATTGGTAAGCTAAATGATAATTCTCTTACTGATGAAGAAGAAAAGTTAATTAGTGAAACAAAGAAAATATTTAATAATGATAGATTAAAAGTTAGTGCAACATGTGTAAGAGTTAGTGTTTTAAATGGTCATAGTATAAATATCAATATAACTTGTGAAGAAGAAGTGGATTTGGAAAAATTAAAACAATTTTATAATGAGTCAAAATATTATAAATATTATGAAGATGACTATCCAACACCTAGAGAAGTTAGTGGTAGTGATTTAGTTCATATTGCAAGATTAAGATATGATTTTAATTCAAGAAAACATATTAGTTTATTTGTAGTTGCAGATAATTTAAGGGTTGGTGCTGCAACTAATGCTGTTCGTATTTTATCAAAATTAGCGAAGGAGAGTAGGGTGGATGTTTAAAGGGGTAGGAGTTGCATTAGTAACTCCGTTTATTAATAATGAAGTAAATTATAATAAGTTTGCTGAGTTAATTGAAAGACAAATTTCAAGTGGTGCAGATGCATTAATTATTTTAGGAACAACTGGTGAGAGTAGTTGTATAAGCGATGAAGAAAAACTAAAAATAATTGATTTTAGTATTTCGTTAGCCAAGGGACGCGTACCTGTAATTATTGGTACTGGTTCTCCTTGTACAAGAAAAACAATAGATCTATCAAACTATGCAACTAAAGTTGGTGCAGATGGACTGTTAATAGTTACACCATATTACAATAAACCAAGTCAAAGAGGCTTAATCGCACATTACACAGAAATAGCACGTAATGTAGATAATAACATTATTTTATATAATGTTCCTTCAAGAACTAATGTTAACTTAACTAGTGATACAGTAATTGAACTTTCAAAAATTAAAAACATTGTAGGCATTAAAGAAGCTAGCGGAGATTTAATGCAAATTAATCGGATTATTAAAAATGTTGATAAAAACTTTTATGTATATAGTGGAAATGATGATCAAACAATAGATATTTTAAAACTTGGTGGAGTTGGAGTAATTTCTGTTTGTAGTAATTTGATTCCAAAAGAATTTGGAAGAATAGTTCATTCTTATTTAAATGGTAAGATTGAAGAGAGTAAAAATGAATTTGAAAAATATCGTAATTTAATGCAAATCTTATTTGTAGAAACAAATCCTGTTCCAATTAAAGCTGCACTTAATTTACTTGGGTATAATGTTGGAAAAACAAGGCTGCCATTAGTGGGTTTGAGTGAGAAAAATCTTGAAATCTTAAAAGTTTGTTTAAGAGATTTGGGCTATGAGGTATGAGCTATGATCAAGGTTTTTATTTGTGGGATAAATGGAAAGATGGGAAGAACCCTAAAAGAAGAAATATTAGAAGATCCTGAGTTAGAATTAGTTGGTGGATATACAAGAACAAGGAAGTCAAATATTGATTATACTAGCTTTTTGGAAGTTCCAAAAGTTGATGTATTAATTGATTTTTCCGTACCTTCTTTACTTAAAAGTATTCTTGATTATGCAACTATAAATAATGTTGCGCTAGTATTGGGAACTACTGGTTATGATGAATCAGAATTAAAATTAATTAGTGATGCGGCAAGTAAAATTCCAATTATTTATTTAGAAAATTACTCTTTAGGCATAAATGCAATTAGAAATATATTAAGTGATTTAACTATGTATTTGGCTAATTTCGAGATAAATTTAATTGAAAAACATCATAAAAATAAGCTTGATAGTCCAAGTGGAACCGCGAAATTATTTGAAAAATCAATTGATAAAAAGATAAATATGTATTCAATTAGAACAAGTAATATAGTAGGAGAACATACTTTAATTTTTAACTATGAAGATGAGGAGATAGAAATAACACATAGAGCTTATTCAAAAAGAATCTTTGCTTTAGGTGCAATTAAATGTGCTAAGTTAATTTATAAGAAAAAACCTTACCTTTATACTTATAATGATTTAGTAAAGGGGGTAAGTTAATGGATACTATTGAGTTAATAAATTATATAAAGAATGCGAAAAAAACTACCTTTACAGTAGCATATATTAATGGAAAAATCGATTATAAAAAATGTAAAATAAAGTTTTTTAATAGTAATAATTTAACTATTTTAATCGGAGAATATGATGAAATTATAAAAATAATTAGAGAAAACAAAGAGAAAATACTTGATTATTATCTTGATATAGACAGGCGTAATTCTAAGGTTCCACTACTTAATTATGAAAATATTAATGCTAGAATAGAGCCAGGTGCAATAATAAGAGATCATGTAGAAATAGGTGATAATGCAATAATTATGATGGGAGCAGTAATAAATATAGGGGCAAAAATAGGTAGAGAAACTATGATTGATATGAATGCTGTTATAGGTGGAAGAGCAGAAATTGGTGTACGTTGTCATATCGGTGCATGCAGTGTAATAGCAGGTGTTATTGAACCTGCAAGTAAGCTGCCTGTAGTTATTGAAGATGATTGTTTTATAGGTGCAGGAAGTGTTATTTTAGAAGGGATTAGAATTGGTAAAAATTCAGTTGTAGGTGCGGGAAGTGTTGTAATTAGAGATGTAGAACCTGGTACAGTAGTAGCAGGAAACCCGGCAAAATTCATTAAGTCAAAATCTGAATTATTGAAAGAAAAAAGTAGAATAGTTGATGAACTTAGATAAAATTAATTACCTTTTACCAATTTATAATCCTTATTCATTGAATCTAAAAAAAGTTAAAGGAATGTATATCTATGCAAAAGAAGGTAAATTTTTAGATCTCTTTTCTTCGCTTGCAACAAATTCACTTGGTCACAGAAACTGTAAAATTTTAAAAAGTATCAGAAAACAAAGTAGAAAGTATTTACACATTTCAAATTATTTTCATAATCCTCAAGCTGAAAAGTTTGCAAAGTTATTAATCGAATCTAGTTTTAAAGGTAATGTCCTTTTTACAAACTCTGGCACGGAGGCTAATGAAGCTGCCCTAAAAATATTCAAACTATATGGAAATAAATATAATAAGGAAAAAATTTTTTCTTTGGAGAACTCATTTCACGGTAGAACATTTGGTAGTATGAGCCTAACTGGTCAAAGGGAAAAGAATAAAAAGTTTGGCCCGCTTTTAGAAAATATAAAATATTTAAAATTTAATAATCTTGAGGATTTAAGACAAAATATAGATGATAAAACTTGTGGTGTTTTTCTTGAATTAATTCAAGGTGAAAGTGGAATTAATATTGTAAGTAGGGAATATATAACTGAATTACTTAAACTAAAAGAAATGTATAAGTTTTTAATTGTGGTTGATGAGATCCAGTCAGGCTTAATGCGAACAGGTTTAATGTTTAGTTATCTACACTATAAGTTTACTCCAGATATTATTACACTTGCAAAATCATTAGGTGGTGGTCTACCTTTAGGTGCGGTTATTGTAAGTGAAGATTTGTGTGATCTAATAAATATTGGCGATCATGGGTCAACATTTGCACCTAATCCAGTTGCTGTTGCAAGTGGATATGCATTGTTTAAGGAAATAAGAAAGTTTAAATATTATCACAATATAAACTTAATGAGTGATTATTTAAAATTTGAGTTAAACAACTTAAAAAAGTTATATCCACGGATTATAAAAGATGTGCGTGGGATGGGATTGATGATAGGAGTAGAAGTAGTAGGAGATATTGATTTTATTAAAGATAAATTCTTTAAGTCAAATATCTTGATAAACATAACTAATAAAAATATAATAAGATTACTTCCAGCTTTTATAATTAAGAAAAGACATATAGATAGCTTTCTTAATTGCTTTAAAGTAATCTTGGAGGAATTAGAGGTTAATGAAAATGATTAAAAATGATGAAATAATCAAATTAGTCAAAAAATATCGTCAAGATTTACATAAGATCCCAGAGATTGGTTTTGATTTATATAAGACCCATGACTATCTAGCAAACGAATTAAAAATGCTTGGATATGATTTTGAGGTGGTTGCAAAGACAGGAATCGTTGTTTACATTCCTGGTGAAGAAAGTGAAGCAATTGCATTTAGAGCAGATATGGATGCTTTAAATGTTACTGAAGAAACTAATATAGAATTTAAATCAACCCATGAGGGGAAAATGCATGCTTGTGGTCATGATGGCCATATGGCAATGGTGCTTGCTTTTGCAAATTACTTAAAGGATAAAAAGTTAAAAAAATCAGTAGTTTTAATTTTTCAACCAGCAGAAGAAGGGCCTGGCGGAGCAGTTGAAATTATTAAAGCAGGTATATTTAAAAAGTATAATATTCAAGCAATTTTTGGTCTACATTTAGATCCATCAATTGATGAAGGCATTTTTGGTTTGAAGAGTGGCGTAATGTTAAGCCAAAATGGTGAAGTCTATGTAAAGATCACTGGAAGTAGTGCTCACGGTGCCTTGCCACATCTTGGAAGTGATGCAATTGTTGCAGCAAGTCATTTAATTACATGTTATCAAACAATAGTAAGCAGAAGATTAAGCCCAATGAATCCTAATGTAATAACGATTGGGAAAATCAAAGGTGGTGAAGCAATCAATATTATTCCAAGACATGTAGAGATGTGCGGTACAATTCGGACTTTTGATCCAGAAGATTTTAAGGAAATTAAAACAAAGATTAAATTAATCAATGAAGGTATTGAAAAGAGTTTTAATGTAAAAGTTGAAACTGAGTTAAAAGATTTATATTTAACAGTTATCAATGATGAAGAGTTATTCAATAAAACTATTGAAGCCTTAGATGAAGCTGATTATGAAATAATAGAACCATTAATGGCATCAGAAGATTTTTCTTTCTATCAAAGAGAAACAAAAGGCTTGTTTGTAATGCTTGGTACTAAAAATAAAAAACAAGGGTATACTCATCCACTGCATTCATCTAAATTTAACTTTAATGAAGAAGTCTTAGCTCGTGGAGTTGAGTTTTACATTTTACAAGCTCATATTCATGGTGTACTTTAATCCTACTTTTGTAGGATTTTTTTCATATTTAACTATAATTTATTATATGTTAAAATATTATGCGAACCTTTAGTTGTTTTGTGACACTATATAAGTGAAGAGGGTATGATTATGGAATTAGAAAAATATGTTGACAAAGTCTTTTACTATTGCCTAAAAAGGTGTAATAATCGTTTTGATGCAGAAGATTTATCACAAATAATTTTAACTGAAGCTTTTATTAGTTTAGAAAAAAATAAGAATATTGAAAATTTAGAAAGTTATATTTTCAAAATTGCTCATAATCAATATACAAAGTATATTAAATCTAAAGTTAAAACCCGACAACTTATAGATTATAATTATGAAATTGATAGCTTCGAGACCGATGATAATAAACTTAATAGTTTAGTTGAAAAAGAAAGATTAAAAGAAATTAATCAAAGACTTAAACTTTTAGCTAGCGATTATATAAATATTGTTTATAGCTATTATGTAGAAGACTTAAAATTAAGTACAATTGCAAATAACCTCAATCTTCCTCTAGGAACAGTTAAAAGACGACTGTATGACATTAGAAAAAAACTAAAGGAGAGTTTAGAAATGAAAGTATTAAGCGGTAAGAAAACGTACATTCCAAAAGATTATTATTTTACTAAATCTTGTAATGGAGTTGGGACATATGATCCTCATAATTTTGTACAAATCTTAATTCAAAAAAACTTACTGTATCACTCTTATAATAATCCGTGTTCATTAGAAGATTATGCTATTGAACTAGGTATATCAATGCCTTATATTGAAGATTTAGTTAGTTCTTTAGAAAAAGCTACATTACTAAAAAAACATGATGGTAAATATCTAACTAATTTTGCTTTTTTATCTAGGGAATTCAGGGCAAAAATTTATGATTTAATTAGCAGTTACAAAGAATCCTTTGCATTGAAATTAGTTGAAAAGGCTAAAAACAATATAAATGAGTTTAAAAAAATTGGTTTTTCAAATTCAGATTTAGATGATACAAAACTATATTGGAACTATTTAATGATTATTCTACTTGCTATTGATGAAGATAGTAATCTTAGTTTTCAATATACTGAAAGACCAGGTAATGGTAAATGGGATTTTATCGGTTATGAAATCTTAAAAGAAGCAAATGAATTTTATTTTGTGGGATTAAATATTGATGGCGATTATGAAGGAGTTCTTCATGTAATTGATATTAGGCTACCTGAGATTAAAAATAGAATTCTTTATAATCCTGATTATAATACTCTTAAATATTTATATTTAAACAAGATCTCTAAAATAAGTGATACGGACCCAGCTATACTAAAAAATATAAATAACTTAGAAAAGCATGGAATAATTAGAATAGAAGAAGATAGAATAAAGTTTAATGTGATGATATTTGGAAAAGAAGAAGCAGATAAATTAAAAGAGTTTTTAAAAAGTTTAAAGTTAGAATCACTTGTTGAAGTGTACAAAGAGATTTTTGAGAAAATTGTTAATGAAGTAAAGGCTTATCTGCCAAACTATTTAGCTTCTCAAGTAAAATATATCGCCTTTTCTTTAATTTGTGATTTAAGACCATTAGTCTATAATGTTGCTCTTGAAAAAGGTTTATTAGATTTATGTGTAAATCAGAAATCTTTTGTGCACAACATTAATATAATATTTAATAGGTAAAATCATGAAATTTCTCTTGTGTTGGTTTGGACTGACAAAGTGGGTATTTGCTAATGAAGCTAATAAAAGGTGATTAGAAAGGAAATTTCAGTATGAAATAAAAAGATTTGTCTTGGTATACAAATCTTTTTTGTTTTCCTTTAAATATACTTTAAAGTTTGGTATAATTATTGATAAGAAAAGTAAGGTGGAGTATGAAAGAGAAGTTAATTGATTTTCTAAAAGGTATAATAATTGGAATAGCAAACATCTTACCAGGATTTAGTGGTGGGGTTATGGCGGTTGCATTTAATGTTTATGATCGTCTAATTCATGCGATAAGTAATATTTTAAGTAAGCCAATCAAAGTTATTAAAGATATTTGGGCTCTTGGTGCCGGAGTAGCAGTTGGGATATTAATTGCGATTGTAGGAATATCGCTACTGTTAACTAATTTCCCCATCCCAACAATTTTCTTTTTTACTGGTTTGATTGTAGGCTCAATTCCAAATATATATGAAAAGACGAAAGATTTAAAATTTAATTATAAAAAAGTAATTAGTTTCTTTATTGGATTTGGTTTTATTATTGGTTTATTACTGTTTTCGATATTCTATAATGGCACTGGTTCAAGTGTTGTAGTAGGAGAAGTTGATGTAAAACAGCTAGCTATATTGTTTTTTGTAGGTATTATTGCTTCTGCAACTATGATTATTCCTGGTGTTAGTGGTTCACTGGTGCTACTTGCTATTGGTTATTATCAATATATTATTGATTTTATAATGAATTTCTTAAAAGCTGCTTTAGCTTTTGATTTTAGTACAATGTTTAGTAATGCCCTCTTAGTAGGAGCACTTGGTCTTGGAATAGTTGTTGGAATGTTAGTTTTAGCCAAAGTAATTGAAAAATTAATTGATAAATATCCAACTATCTTTTATACAATTGTCTTTGGTTTATTAGTTGCTAGTCCATTTGCGATTATTTATCAATTATATATAGAATATAAAGAAGCAATTCATTCTGCATTAATCTTAAATTGGCTATTTGGAATTATCTTTTTAGTTGTAGGTGTAATAACATCACACTATATAAGTAAAAGTGAACAAAAACAAAATTTATAAATGTATAAAAATTGAAATAATACACCTTTTTATGTAAACTATATATTGATGGACGGTGAAATATATGTTAACAATTATTAATGAAAAAACAGATCCACGTTACAATTTAGCGTTAGAAGAATATGTTTTGAAAAAGTTACCGAAAGATAATGACTATATTTTATTATGGCAAAATGAACCAGCGATAATAATTGGTAGAAACCAAAACACACACGAAGAAATTAATTCTAAATATGTAAAAGAACATAATATTCACGTAGTTAGAAGAATTTCTGGTGGTGGGGCAGTATATCATGATTTTGGAAATTTAAACTATACTTTTGTAACTAACAATACAAGAGATAACTTAAATAACTTCCGTAAGTTTACTGAACCAGTTATTAAGGCCCTAAATAGTTTAGGTGTTAAAGCTGAATTTGCAGGTAGAAATGACATTTTAATTGATGGAAAAAAATTCTCAGGTAACGCACAAACATATTATCGTGATCGTATGTATCATCATGGAACAATCTTATTTGATGCTGATTTAGATATGGTTGCGAAAGTATTACAAGTAAAGCTAGAAAAAATTGAATCAAAAGGAATTAAATCTAATCGTAGTAGAGTTACTAACATCCTACCTTATCTAGAAAAACCAATGACTATTAAAGAGTTCCAAAACTATTTATTAACTTTCATTTTAGGTACAGAAGATATTGAATCTAAAACTTATCATTTAACAGAAGAAGATTACCAAAATATTGATAAACTAATGAAAGAAAAATATGCAACTTGGGAATGGAACTTTGGTGAAAACCCAGACTTCGCACTTACAAAAGAGAAGAGGTTTGCAGGTGGAAAGGTTAGCTTTAGATTAGATGTTAGTGAAGGATACATTAAGAATGTAAAAATATTTGGAGATTTCTTCGGAAAAACAGAAGTTTCCAAACTTGAACAAGTTCTTAAAGGTGTAAAATTTGAACGCGAATCAGTAGAAAAACTTTTAGACATTATTACAATTGAAGATTTCTTCTATAATATTACTAAAGAAGATATCATATCATTATTATTTGATTAGAAAGCAAGAACTTTTGGAATGTCAAAAGTTCTTTTTTAATTATTTATTAAATTTTGTGTATATTTATGCAAAAATATTGCATAAATATATATGAGGTGTTATAATATATGAGAAGAGATAGAAAAAAAATAATATATAAAATAATTAATGAAAAAAAAGAGGGAAAGAGTATGCTTTTAAATTATTCTGTAAAGGGATTTAAAGTTTTTTATGATGAAGTTTCTTTTTCAATGCTGGCAAATAATTATATTAAGAAGAATAGAGACAATACAATAAGTAAATTAGGTAAGAAAGAAGATATTAGTGTTGTAAAAAGTGCATTCATCTTTGGACCTAACAATACAGGGAAGTCGTGTTTTATTGATTCGTTGAAATTTTTTGTAAACTTAATTATTAATGAAAAAATATACATTGATAAATACACAAAAAATTTATTTTATGATAAAGATGATCCAATAGAGTTTAAATTGGAATACTTAGTTGGAGTTAATAAATATTACTATTCAATAAAAATTAATACAAATGGTATTTTAGATGAAATACTTGAATTAAATGATGAAGTTATTTTAAATAGGAGCAATCCAAGCGAAGAAATCAAGGAAATTATTAATTTAATTGGTGATATAAAAAATAAATTGTATGTATTTTTATTACCTAAGAAATACAATTTTATAAGTGAGGATTTAAAAAAATTTGTAAGTTCATTTGAATTTGTTGATTTTAATGCTCCATTAAACATAGACGAAATTTTAAAGGAAACAAACTTTGAAAAAATATCAGAGATGATATCAAAATGTGATCTACAAATAGATACAATTATTGATAATAGTGAAGATGTTGAAGAATTTATTAAATCAAAAGCTAAAGATGATAAAAATAAAGATACAATGAGAGAATTACTAAATAATTATAAGTTGATTTCTAGCTTTAAATTTAAAGGTAAGAGAGTGTATGTGCCTTTAGTTGATATAAATTCTAAAGGAACTGATAAAGTAGTAAAGATGTCTTATATATTATTAAATGCGATTAGCGGAAATAAAGTATTAGTTATTGATGAATTTGAAAATAGCCTCCATACAATAATGTCAAAAGCATTAATATCATTTTTTAATTCAAACAATAATACAAGATCACAACTTATAGCAACAACACATGACTTATTACTACTTGATGATGAATATTTACTAAGAAAAGATCAAATATGGTTTATCTTTAAAGATGAAAACAATAATTATTTGTATAGTTTAGATGACTTCAAAGACAATAAAGAAATAGATTCTCGCGGCAATATGATGATAAAATATATGAAAGGACTGTTTGGCGCACTTCCAAAACCAACATTATTCAAGGATGATGTAGGTGAAGAAGAATAAATTTGTAAGACAGCATCCTTTATTTAAAGAACATTTGTATATTGTTTGTGAAGGGATAGCGGATGAAATATTCTTAGATAAATTTTTCAAACAATTTGAACTAAAATACGAAGTCAAGGTTATAGGAAGTGGCTCTATTAATAATATTTTTAATACTTATAAGAAAATAAAAGCAGTATATAATGACATAACCGTAATAATTTTTATCGACTTAGATGGTAAAGGGGATAAAAATCTTAAAAAAATAAAAGATGATTTCAAAAATAATGGATTTAAATCGATCAAGGATATATATTTTGTTAATCCAGTAATCGAATATTTATTTGTACTAGCAAAAGAAGATAAACACTCAATGTATACTAAGAAAGAAGATTATAAAAAAGATATTAAGAGATTATATGGAATTGATGAATATAAAGGCGCTAGAAAAGAGTGTGAAAAAATTGTTAGTTTAATAAGTTTAAAGGAATGGGAAGATTTCAAAACCAAAATAATGAATTGTAATAAAGAGTTTAATCAGTTACCGTCTACTAATTTATACAAATTGCTTGATAGATTAAAAATAAAAAAGGAATCTTCGAATTAATAGAAGATTCTTTTATATTTAGTATGAAAAAAGCCCGCAATGAATATTGCGAGCTTAATGCGTTTAGATGTGAATTGGTTTATCGATAATTCCGTGAGCAGCTTCCATTAGTGTTTCTGATAGAGTTGGATGTGGATGAATTGCGTTTGCAAGTTCGTATGCAGTACCTTCAAGTTCCATTAGAACTGCAGCTTCTGCGATTAAGTCAGTTGCATGTGGTGCTAAGATATGAACACCAATGACTTCATTATATTTCTTGTTTGCAATTATTTTCACAAACCCATCAGCTTCACCTTCAGCTAATGATTTACCATTACCTAGCAGTGGGAATTTGCTTACTTTATAATCAATACCTTCAGCTTTTGCCTCTTGTTCAGTATAGCCAATGTTTGCAATTTCTGGAGTACCGTAGATTCCTGATGGAACCTTCTTGTAGTCGATCTTAGATTCTTTGCCCATAATATTTTCAACTGCGATAATTCCTTCAGCACTTGCAACGTGAGCTAACATCATTTTACCGTTAACATCACCGATTGCATAAACACCTTTAACTGTTGTTTCAAGTTTTTCGTTAGTTATAATACCTTGTCTTGTGATTTCTATGCCAAGATGTTCGAAACCTTCTGAATTAGGACGCATTCCAACTGACATTAAAACTTTATCTGCAACAACTTCATGGTCTTTGCCATCTTTTGAGTAGATAACTTTGTTTTTATCTACTTTAGTTACAGCACCTTTTGTAATGATGTTGATATTTTGTTTTTTGAGGCTCTTTAGGTATGTTTTGCGGACTTCATCATCTATATTAACTAAAATGTTATCCGCCATTTCAATTACTGTTACATTTGATCCAAAGCTAGCATAGATTGTTGCAAATTCAATCCCGATAACTCCACCACCTACAACAACTAGGTTTTCTGGAACTTTATCAAGTGAAAGTGCCTCTTTGCTAGTAAGAATATATCCTGATTTGATTCCTTCTTCAACCCCTGGAATCGGAGGGATTACAGGTCTTGCACCTGTAGCAATAATTAGATTATTTGTTTTTAATACTTCACCGTTTACTTCAACAGTGTTTTTGTCTTTAACTTTAGCTTCACCATTGTAAATGTCTACTTTATTTTTCTTTAGGAGCATTCCTACTCCACCAGTTAGACGTTTTACAATATTATCTTTACGTTTTATTACATGACTTAAATTTACTTTAACTGATTTTTGATCAAGGTCGATACCAAAACTACTTGAGTTTAAGATATCTTGATACACCCTTGCACTTTTAATAAGTGCTTTTGTTGGGATACACCCAATATTTAGACATACACCACCAATATATTTTTTTTCAATTATTGCAACCTTAGCCCCAAGTTGAGCTGCTTTAATAGCAGCTACATATCCACCTGGGCCAGCTCCAATAACAACTATATCATAATTTTTCATAGTTTAACCTAACTCATTAAGAGTAACATTGGATTTGTGATGTAGTCTTTAAATTTCATAATGAATCTACCTGCGTCACCACCATCAATGATTCTATGGTCTACAGCAAGTGAAATTGGAAGTACATCACCTACTGCAAGTTCTCCATTAACTACTACAGGTTTCTTAGAAATTCTACCAACACCTAGAATCGCAGATTCTGGGTATTTAATTACTGGTGTACCGAATGATGTATCAAATGCTCCGTAGTTAGTAACTGTGAATGTACCACCTTGAATTTGATGCATTTGTAATGTTCTATCATTTGCTTCTTTTCCAAGCTTTTCAATTTCTTTTGCAAGTTCAAGTAAACTTAATTTGTCAGCATTTTTAATATTTGGAACGATTAGTCCATCTGGTGTATCTACAGCAATACCAATATTCATATTGTGGTGATACACGATTTCTTCAGCTTCATGATCATAACTTGCATTAAAGATAGGGAAATCTTTAATAGTTAATGCTACAGCTTTAACGATAAATGGCATAAATGTTAATTTAGCACCTTGGCTAGCAGCAAAGTCTTTGTGAGCTTTTCTGAATTCTGCTAAGGCAGTAACATCTATTTCTTGCATTAAAACTGTATGCGGGATCATTGCTTTGGAAGTTACCATACTATTAACGATAGCTTTACGTAATTTAGTAATTGGTTCTCTTGTAACACCTTCTTTAGGTAAGTTAGCTGCAACTTGTGCTTGCATCTTAGGTTGGCTTGCTGGTGCATCTTTTTCAGCGATTGCACGCATAATGTCTTCGCGAAGAACACGACCATTTTCGCCTGTACCTTTGATTTTGTTAATGTCTAAGCCAGCTTCAGCTGCCATTCTTCTTGCAATTGGAGTAGCAAGTGTTCTTGTACCAGTAGAAGAAGTAGTTTTTGCTTGAGCTGGGCTTGCAATTACTGTGTCGCCAACTTCAATTTCACCAACAACTCCACCTTCTTCAATCGAATCTGATTTTGATTCTTTTTTCTCTTCAACTGGAGCAGCTTCTTCAGCAACCTCTTCAGCATCTCCAGAACCATCATCGATTAATACTAAAGTTTCACCAACATGAATAGTTTCACCAACTTCAGCACCAAGTTTTTTAATAACACCTGTTACTGGAGATGGGATTTCTGCGTTTACTTTGTCCGTTTCTACAATAACTATTGTGTCGCCTTCATTTACTTTATCGCCGACTTTGAAATTCCACTTAAGTATTGTACCTTCGTTAAGTCCTTCTCCGATGTCAGCAAATTTAAAATTATACATTATTTACCTCCTTAAGCCTTTTGCGCTACAACTTTTCTAATTTCTCTAGCAATTTGTTTTGCATCAATCATATGATGATGTTCACCTTTTGCTAGTGGAACTGTAATATCAAATCCAGTTAAGCGAGTAGGCGCAGCCTCTAGATGGAAGAATGCTTTTTCGTTAACTAATGCCATAATTTCAGCCGCAGGACCGAATGATTTTACAGCTTCAGTAACTACAAGTACTCTACCTGTCTTTTTAACTGATTCTACAATTGTCTCTCTGTCTAATGGAGCAATTGTTCTTAAATCGATTACTTCAACACTAATTTCATCTTCAAGTGTTTTAACTGCGTTCATTGTATCATGAACTAATGAACCCCAAGTTACAACTGTAATGTCTGTACCTTCTTGAACTACATTAGCTTTTCCTAATGGAATTTCATATTCTTCTTCAGGAACTTCTTGTTTAAACGCACGGTAAATACGTTTTGGTTCCATGAAGATTACTGGGTCTGGGTCATTAATTGCTGCTGTAAGTAAACCTTTTGCATCGTATGGAGTTGAAGGAATTACAAGTTTTAATCCTGGGATACTTGCAAATAACACTTCTAAGCTTTCAGAGTGATGCTCTAATGCTTTAACTCCACCACCGAATGGCATTCTTACAACAATCGGTAAATTATATCTACCGCGTGAACGGTTTCTGTATCTTGCCATATGAGTTGCAATTTGGTTAAAACCAGGGAACATAAATCCAGAGAATTGAATTTCTGCGATAGGTTTTAGACCATTGATTGCCATCCCAATAGCAGAACCCATAATTGCAGCTTCTGCAATTGGTGTATCGAATACACGATCTTTACCGAATTTAGCTTGAAGACCGGCAGTTGTTCTAAATACACCACCAAGATTACCTACGTCTTCACCGTAGACAACGATTGATGGATCTTTTTCCATTTGTTGATCGAGTGTGTGATTGATTGCTTCTAATAAAGATCTAACTGCCATCTATTTTTCCTCCTCTTCAAGATATTTTTTATATTCGTTGTATTGTTCAATAAGTTGTGGCGTCATTTCTGCATAAGTATACTTGAAGATGTCTTCTAATGGAATTAATCCAGAATTTTCAACTTTCTTGAATTCATCAAGAACTAATTGGTTGAATTCTTCTTCAAATTTCTTATCTTGCGCTTTTGTTAAGACTTTCTTATCTAATAAATATTTTCTGAAACGTAGTAATGGATCTTTTTCTTCCCATTCTTTTACTTCATCATCTTTACGATATAGTTTAGGGTTGTCGTTTGTAGTATGGCTACCCATTCTATATGTAACAGCTTCAATTAGTGTAGGACCTTTACCTTCGCGAGCACGTTTTGCAGCTTCGCTAGTTGCAACATACATAGCAAGAACGTCGTTTCCATCTACTTGAATTCCAGGAATTCCGTATGCAATGGCTTTTTGTGCAATGTTTTGCGCTTTTGTTTGACTTGCTCTTGGAGTTGAGATCGCCCATTGGTTGTTTTGTACAATAACGATCATTGGCGCATCATATACAGCACCGAAGTTTAGTCCTTCATGGAATTCACCGTGAGAAGTACCACCATCTCCGATGTATACTACTGCAACTTCACCTTTGTTTTGAATCTTACTTGCATAAGCAAGACCAGCTGCATGGGAAATTTGTGAACCGATTGGAATATTAATTGGTAAAATTCTTACATCGTCATTAAATCTGCTTCCCATTTCGTTTCCGTACCAGTATAGGTATAATTGTTCAAGGGTTGCACCATGATATAACATTGCATTAAATTCACGGAATGCAGTAACTAGCCAATCTGTCTTTTCGATTGCTGCCATTGGCCCTATTTGTGCAGCTTCTTGCCCCATATTTGGTGCAAAAGTCAACATTCTTCCTTGACGTTGGAATTGAACAGCTTTAATATCTGCAATTCTACCAAGGAGCATTACTTTATACATATGAAGTAATTTTTCTTCATCGATATTAGGTACCAAAGATTCGTCAACAATCTTTCCATCTTTGTCTAATATTTGAAGGAATTTATTCTTCAATGGATCAAATTTTTTAAATAACATTGTTTCCTCCTTAATTATTATTAATATATGTATAATGAATATTAATTTACCCGTTTTTCTTGTAATCCATTTTACATACATATTATAACAAAAAATAAAAAACTTTCAGTTTTTATGCATTATTTATAATTTTTTTAAATAATCTTTTTTTCGATTATTCTCTATCTTATTATCACCATAAAATATAATCTTAATTATGAAAAAATTAATAACGTTTTCAAAGTAAATTAACTTGTTTTTTATGAAAAAAGGTATATAATATTTTTATTAAATTTTGAAAATTAAAGTGAATATATCGAAGAACAAGAGAGTAGAAGTTAACCTCTTTTCCAGCGAGCTAGAGTTGGTGTGAGTCTAGCAAAATGTTAATTTCGAAGCGCACTTGGGAGATTTTGTCTGAACTAATAGTAGGACAAACGTGAATCTAGCGTTAATAGATTTCGAGGTGGTTAGTATATACTACTTATTTTTTAGTATATGCTAGCAAGCATGAGTGGTACCGCGGAATTGATTTCGTCTCATCTTTTTATAAGATGAGACTTTTTTTATTTAAAAAATTAAGGAGGAATAGAAAATGAAAAAATTAATGTATCTTATTATCTTTATATTAGTATTTGTTTTAGTTGGTTGTGGTTCTACTGATCAAAGATTAGAAAAGATTATAAATAAAAAGGAAATAGTTATTATTACATCTCCAGATTATCCACCATTTGAATTTATCGATACATCAAAAGAAGGTATGGATAAATATATTGGTGCAGATATCGAGCTAATGAAATATATCGCAAATGAATTAGGTGTTACGTTAAAATTAGAAGTTGCTGATTTTAATACAACACTTGCAAGTTTAGGTCTAGGTACAGTTGACCTCGCAATAAGTGGTTATACTTATGATAGTGAGCGTGCAGCAAACTACGAGTTAAGTATTCCTTATTATAATGAAGGTGGACAAGGTGTTTTAGTTTTAAGTGAAAATTATGATAATTTAAATAGTATAGAAAAATTAAATACTGATTTGAAAATTGGTGCTCAAGCAGGAAGCTTACAAGCAAGTTATGTAGAAGAATTACTTCCAAATGCAAAATTAGAAAATTTTGTTACAATTCCTGATGGAATTACACTTCTTGATAAAAATATTATTAGTGGAATTTCTATGTCTGAAAAAGTTGCAAATATCATTATTAATAAATATCCAAATAAATATAAGTTTGTTAATGCCTTTAATGTAGATGTTAGTGAAACATCAATGTATGTTATCGCAAAAAAAGGTGAAGTTAGCTTAATTAATAAAGTTAATGAAATAATTGAAAAGGTCATAGAACTTGATTTATATAAGAAATGGGATATGGAAGCAACAGAAATTGCAATTGAACTTGGCTTACTTTAAAAAGGTGAAGAAACGTGTTTATTGAAAATATAATAAAACTAATTATTAAATATTTTCCAATCTTTCTAGAAGGAACCAGTGTTACAATAGTCTTAGCATTAATTGCGGTTTTCTTTGGAACAATTTTAGGTTCCCTTCTAGCATTCGCAAAAATTTCTAATAATAAAATCTTAAGTAAAATAGCTAGTATTTATATAGAAGTATTTAGAGGTATCCCGCTCTTATTACAATTATGGGTAATTTACCTCTTAACTTATTCTACACTTGGAAAATTTATTGCAGTTAGTTTTGCCTTGCTTTTAAACTCTGCTGCTTATGTTGCAGAGATTGTAAGAAGTGGGATTGATGCTGTTGATGTTGGCCAAATGGAAGCTGCAAGAAGCTTAGGTTTATCAAGAAGCTTTTCAATGCGTAAGATTATTTTCCCTCAAGCAATTAAAAATATCTTACCAGCTTTAGGTAATGAGTTTGTTGCAGTTATAAAAGAAACTTCGCTTGCAAGTGTATTTTATATTGGTGATTTAATGACAGTTAAAAATACAATTACCACTTTAACGTATCTTTCCCTTGAACCATATATAATAATTGGTTGTATTTATTTATTCTTAACATTTACTATCTCTAAATTAATAAAAAGACTTGAGGTGAAGTTAAATAATGATTAAGTTAGAAAATATCTATAAAGAATTTAAAAAACTTGAAGTCTTAAAAAATATTAATTTAGAAATTCAAGATGGTGAAGTAGTCTCAATTATTGGTCCAAGCGGAAGTGGTAAATCAACTTTGCTTAGATGTATAAATTTTTTAGAAATTCCTACATCTGGGAAAATAACATATAATAATGATGTATTATTCTATTTAGATCAAAATTCAACAAAGAAAGAAAGATCGATTGCGATAAATAATTTAGAAAAAGAAATAAATCTATACCGTGAAAAAGTTGGAATGGTGTTTCAAAACTTTAATATTTTTAATAACTTAACTGTTTTAGAAAATATTACCCTTGCTTTAAAAGAAGTGAAGAAATTAAGTGCTGAAGAAGCTGAAAAAATTGCTCTTGCATTACTAGAAAAAATAGGGTTACTTTCTAAAGCAAATAGTAAGAGTACAAAATTAAGTGGTGGTGAAAAGCAAAGACTTGCAATTATTAGAGCAACCGCACTTAAACCAGAATATTTATTATTTGATGAACCTACAAGTGCACTTGATCCAGAAATGGTAAAAGAAGTTCTAGATTTAATTAAAGAAATTGTTAGTGAAGGAATGAGTGCAGTTATTGTAACTCATGAAATGCGCTTTGCTTATGAAGTTAGTGATAAAGTAATTTTTATGGATAAAGGTGAAATAGTTGAAATAGGCACACCTGAAGAAATCTTTAATCAACCTAAAAGTGATAGATTAAAAGAGTTTTTAGAAAAGATATTATAATAAAAAGTTAAGTTAATAAAAAAACTTAGCTTTTTTAGATTTGGGTTTTCTCTTGATAAAGATGGTAATTTATAGTATCATTAAGTGAAGAAAAAGGAGAAAATTATGGCAATTATTCTAGGTAGTAAGAATCTAACACTTAATGATTTTATTGAGGTTGTTAGAAATAGAAAAGAAGTAAAATTAAGTGAAGAAGCTAAAGCTAGAATTAATAAAGCTAACGAAAACATTAAAAAAATTGTTTTAAAAGAAGAAAAGGTTTATGGAGTAAATACTGGTTTTGGAAAACTAAGTGATGTAGTAATTAAAAATAGTGAACTTCATAAACTGCAAGAAAACTTACTCATTTCCCATGCATGTGGTGTTGGGAAACTTTTTGATGAGGAAGTTGTAAGAGGGATGATGTTACTACGTGTTAATGCACTAGCTAGGGGTTATTCAGGTATTCGTTTAGAAGTTATTGAGAAATTAATTGAATTTATAAATAAAAATTTAATTCCTGCAGTCCCAGAACAAGGTTCGCTAGGTGCTAGTGGTGACCTTGCGCCTTTAGCGCATATGTCACTTCCTTTACTTGGTTTAGGTGAGGTTGTTGTAGATGGAGTTTTAATGGAGGCTTCAAGTGGCCTAAAATTACTTGATATAACTCCACTTACTCATCTAGAAGCAAAAGAAGGTCTTTCCTTAATTAATGGAACGCAAGCAATGACTGCTGTTGGTGCTCTAACTATTTATGATGCAATTAGGTTATTAAAACTTGCAGATATTTCGCTTTGCTTATCCTTAGAAGCACTGCGAGGAATTAGTGATGCCTTTAGTGAAAAAATTCACGAAGCAAGAGGGCATAAGGGACAAATTCAAAGTGCTCAAAATGTTAGAAAATTAATTGAAGGAAGTACTTATATTACAAGACAAGGTGAACTTCGAACTCAAGATGCTTATTCACTTCGTTGTGCAAGCCAAGTTCATGGTGCATCAAGAGATTTAATAAAATATGCTTTAGAAAAGCTTGAAATTGAAATGAATGCAGCAACGGATAATCCGCTAGTGTTTAGTAGTGATGAAGTAATTAGTGGTGGGAATTTCCATGGCGAAATAATGGCTCAAACTTTTGACTTTTTAAAAGTTGCTATTGCTGAAATTGCAAACATAAGCGAACGTCGTTTGGAAAGGTTAGTAAATCCTGCTTTAAGCGAAGGCCTCCCTGCCTTTTTAGTAAAACATCCAGGAATTAATTCAGGGTTTATGATTGTTCAATACTCAGCAGCAAGCCTTGTTTCAGAAAATAAAGTGCTTGCTCACCCTGCAAGTGTTGATTCAATCCCATCAAGTGGAAATCAAGAAGACCATGTTTCTATGGGTACCATTTCTGCTCGTGGTGCTAGAGATATTTTAAATAATGCTTATCGTGTAGTTGCAATGGAATTCTTAGCTAGTCTACAAGCAATTGACTTACGCGAAAAACGTACCCTCGGAGTTGGTACAAGTGTAGCTTATAATTATTTACGAACAAATCTAGAGTTTATTGAAGAAGATCAAATAATGTATCCTTATATAGATAAGTGTCATGATTTAGTAAGATATGGTAGTTTAATCGAAAAAGTCGAAGAGAAAGTAGGTAAACTATAATGAATAACATAACACTTGAAAAAATTTTTCCAACACTTCCAGAATATCCAAAGTTTGATCCAAATATTAGAAGGGCTCCAAAAAGAGAATTAAAGTTAACTGAAGAAGAGACGGTTTTAGCTTTACAAAATGCCTTAAGATATATTCCAAAAAAGTGGCATTCAGTGTTAGCGCCTGAGTTTTTAGAAGAACTACAAACTCGTGGTAAAATTTATGGTTATCGTTTTTACCCAAAAGAAAAAATTTACGGAAAACCAATTGATGAGTATGATGCAAAAACGTTAGATGCAAAAGCAATTATGGTAATGATTGATAATAATTTAGATTTTGAAGTGGCGCTTTATCCTTATGAATTAATTACTTATGGTGAGACTGGTGCAGTAGCTCAAAACTGGATGCAATATCATTTGATTAAATATTATTTAAAAATAATGGAAAAAGATCAAACACTTGTAGTTGCAAGTGGTCATCCACTTGGGCTATTTAAATCAAGCGAGGCATCATCAAGAGTTATAATTACAAATGGCTTAATGATTGGTTTATTTGATGATCAAGAAAATTATAACCGTGCGCAAAGCTTAGGTGTTGCAAACTATGGACAAATGACTGCTGGTGGTTGGATGTATATCGGCCCTCAAGGGATTGTCCATGGAACTTATTCTACAATCTTAAATGCTGGAAGACTAAAGTTAGGTTTAAAAAATGATGAAAACTTAAGTGGAAGATTATTTGTATCAAGTGGTTTAGGTGGAATGAGTGGTGCCCAAGGTAAAGCTGCAGAAATTGCAGGTGGAGTTGGGTTGATTGCAGAAGTAGATTATTCAAGAATTAAAACTAGATATGAGCAAGGTTGGATTAAATATATAGAAAAAACACCTGAAGCTGCAATTAAAAAAGCACAAGAATATCTTGAAAAGAAAGAAGCAACTTCAATTGCATATTACGGAAACATTGTAGATTTACTTGAGTATGCGGACGTTAACAATATAAAAATAGATTTATTAAGTGATCAAACATCTTGTCATAATGCTTATGATGGTGGGTATTGTCCAGTTGGCATAAGTTTTGGTGAGAGAACAGAACTTTTAAAATCAAATAAAGCTAAGTTTAAACGGTTAGTTGATGAGTCTTTAAAACGTCATATTAATGTTATTAATAAACTTACAAGTAAAGGAACTTATTTCTTTGACTATGGTAATTCCTTCTTAAAAGCTGTCTATGATGCTGGTGTGAAAGAAGTATGTAAAAACGGTAAAGATCCACTAAATGGTTTTATTTATCCATCATATGTAGAAGATATAATGGGGCCAATTCTTTTTGATTATGGGTATGGTCCGTTTAGATGGGTATGTTTAAGTGGTAAAGAAGAAGATTTAGATTTAACTGATAAAGTTGCAATGGAGACAATTGATAAAAATAGACGTTTCCAAGACTTAGATAATTATAAATGGATCAAAGATGCAAAGAAAAATAATTTGGTTGTTGGAACAAAGGCGCGAATTCTTTACCAAGATGCAATAGGTAGACTAAATATTGCACTTAAGTTTAATCAGTTAGTACGTGAAGGTAAATGTGGCCCTATTATGTTGGGGCGTGACCATCACGATACAGGAGGAACTGACTCACCATTTAGAGAAACATCGAATATTAAAGATGGTTCAAATATTATGGCAGATATGGCAACACATATTTTTGCTGGTAATGCAACTCGTGGAATGACCTATGTTGCTTTACATAATGGTGGTGGAGTTGGAATTGGTAAAGCAATTAATGGTGGCTTTGGAATGGTACTAGATGGCTCAGAAAGAGTGGATGAAATCTTAAAATCAGCAATTCCATGGGATGTAATGGGTGGAGTTGCAAGAAGAGCTTGGGCTAGAAATGAAAATGCAATTTCTACAGCCGCATCTTATAATAAAAAAGAAGCGAAAACTAATATATTACTTCCTGAACTTGCAGATGAAGAAATGTTAAAAGAATTAGTTAAAGCAAATTATCAATTTGGAGGTAAGTAGAAATGTTAATTATTCATAATATTTCCAGCCTAGTAACAGTTAGAGCCTCATCGCTTCCAAGATTTGGTCAAGAGATGGATAATGTAGAAATAATTGAAGATGGATATATAGTTATAGAAAATGGAAAGTTTATTGAAATTGGTAGTGGGGATGATTATTTAAAATATAAGGATGCAAAATTAGTTAGCGGAAAAGGCAAAACAGTAACTCCAGGGTTAATTGATTGTCATACCCATTTAGTTCATGCAGGAAGTCGAGAAAATGAGTTTAAACTTAAACTAGAAGGCGTAGATTATTTAGAAATCTTAAAACAAGGTGGGGGAATATTAAGTACAGTTGAAAAAACTCGTCTTGCTAGTTTTGAAGAACTATATAATAAAGCTAAAAAAAGTTTAGATATAATGTTATCTTATGGTACAACTACTGTAGAAGCTAAAAGTGGTTATGGCTTAGATGTAGAAACTGAAGTAAAACAAATGGAAGTTGCAAATCGCTTAAATATTGATCATCCTGTTAATGTAATAAGTACCTTTATGGGAGCACACGCACTACCAAACGAATATAAAGATAGACGTGAAGAATATATTCAACTTATGAAAGAATTGATCACAAAAGTAAAATATGAAGACTTAGCAAAGTTTGTTGATGTATTTTGTGAAGAAGGTGTCTTTTCAATTGCAGAGTCTAGAGAAATTTTAGAGTATGCAAAAACTGTAGGTTTGGATATAAAGATTCATGCAGATGAAATTCATGATTTAGGTGGTGCAAAACTTGCAAGTGAACTTGGTTGCATTTCTGCAGAACACTTACTAGCGTCAAACAAAGAAAACTTAATTGAACTAGCAAAAAGTAAAGTTATTGCGGTAATGTTACCACTAACATCATTTAATTTAAATAAAGATTTCTTTAAAGCAAGATTTTTTATTGAAAATAATGGTGCCCTTGCAATTGCAACAGATTATAATCCGGGTTCAAGTCCATCAGAAAATATTCAACTAGCGATGCAAGTTGCATCAATTAAAGCTAAATTAACTCCAAAAGAAGTTATAACTGCTGTTACGATTAATGCTGCAAGTGCACTAGGAATTAATGAAGAAGTAGGCTCAATTGAAGAAGGTAAAGTAGCAAACTTTGTTATTTTTGATTCACCTAACTTAGAATATATTTTCTATCACTTTGGAATTAATCATGTTGAAAGTGCATATATAAATGGTAAACTAGCATATATTAATAAAACTAGCGAAGGAGTACATAATGAAACTTTATGATTTAACAATCACCGAATTTTTAGACCAAGTTGATTCAGCTACCCCAACTCCAGGTGGAGGTAGTGTATCAGCACTAACAATTGCAAAGGGGATTAGTTTAGTTAGGATGGTAGGTCATCTTACAATTCCTAAAAAGAAATTTCAAGAATTAGATGAAGCTATAAAACTTGATTATATGAGTAGAATTTCAGCATTAGATGAAATTAAAGTGCAAATGATTCAACTTATAGATAAAGATACTGCAGCTTTTAATAAAATTATTGCTGCATTTAGAATGCCTAAAGATACTTCTACAGAAAAACAAGCAAGAAATAAAGCGATTAATGAAGGAACAATTGAGGCAACCGAAGTTCCACTACAAGGAGCAAAATTAGCACTAAAAGCTTTAGAACTTGCAGAACCAACCCTTAAATATGCAAATAAAACTGCATTATCTGATTTTGGTGTTGGTGTTCACTTAATTCTTGCAGGTCTACATGGTTGTGTATTAAATGTAAAAACAAATATGCATAATTACCATGATAAAGAATTATCAAATAAATATTATGATGAAGTTAAAAGTATTGAAGAAAAAGCAAAAAAAATTGCAAGCAGTTTATTAAAAGTAGTTAATCAAGAATTTGCATAATAGAAAAAAGCACTATGAATGATCTAATATCATAGTGTTTTTTTAAAAAATATTATAACTCATTTATTTTTTGTGTTATAATTTTAATTAAGGGAAGAAGAGGTGAAGTAAATGATTATTACAATTGGTGGTGGAGAGATCAATACTGGTGAAACTAGGAAAATTGATCAGTTTATAGTTGATGCAGCAAAAAAAGAAAATCCTAAACTATTATTTATCCCAACAGCAAGTAATGATGCACCAGGATATATTGATACAGTAAAAAGTGTTTATGAAAATCTAGGATGCACAGTTAATTCATTATGTTTAGTTTCGAGTAAATATAAAGATAGTGTTATTGAAGATTTAATTATGAGTGCTGATATTATCTATATTGGTGGTGGTAACACTAAAAAAATGATGGAAGTTTGGAAGAAATATAAAGTTGATCAATATTTAATAGAAGCATATAAAAAAGGAGTAATTATGTCAGGTTTATCAGCAGGAGCCATTTGCTGGTTTAAAGTTGGACATAGTGATAGCGAATTTATAGAAGGAAAGAAAGATGCAGATCATATTATAGTAGAAGGACTAGGGTTAATTCCTTATGCAGTATGTCCACACTATAATGAGCCAGAAAGAAAATCTTTTGATAAAATGGTAAAAGATTTACCTTTTGCAAGTATCGCCTTAGAAGATAATACTGCATTAGTTTATGAAAATAATGATTTTAGAATAATAAGAAGTGATAATACAAAAGATGCTTATATATTTATAGGTGGACTAAAAACGAAATTAACTGCAATCGATCTATAAAACTTATAAAAACAACCCTTTTGTCATTAAAGAATAATTTCCTATTTCCCAAATAACCTATAATCATTGCAAAAAACTACAAATAGTGATATAATTAGAGAAAGAATATATTGTACAAGGAGATATGCGATGACAAAAGCTGAATATACTTTTGCTTTGGATGAGAAAAATCAATTATATGCATGTTTCGGTAGAACAGTTAAATATATCTTTGTAAATAACCAATGGAAAGAAGTAAAAAAGCCTGAAGAATATGAACATCTTTTTGATTATTCTAATCCAACAAAATTCATATCAAGTGATGAGGCTTTAAAATTAACTAAAAACGTTGAACCAAAAAGTTATTATAGTGTACATAAGCGAGTATATTTAACCGAAGAAGAAATAAATAGTGAACTAAACGAAATATTAAGTAAAAATAAGTATAGCGAAAACTTAAAGAAATTAGTTATGGACTCTGACATAGACACAAGAGTATTAATCTTAGAATGGTTAATAAGAAGTCCAAACTTACATGAATTAACAATCGAGATGTTAGTAAAAAACGTTTAAAAAAATTTTATTTAAAATCTTTATAAGGATTTGTGTCAAGGCAACCTTATATCTTTTGATATAGGGTTTTTGTAATGCCTACTAGAAAGGATATAATAATGAGTAAGAATAATTTAAAAAACAAACCCTTTTTTATTTTATGTATAGTTATAATTATAGTAATTTTTGCTATTACTAGCATAAATAAATTAGATACTAATTTAAGTAAAACTAGTTTAATTGAAAAATATAAGTTGAATAATTTATCTACAGAAGAAATTGTAGAAACATTAGATAGAAATAATGAAGACTACCAAGGCTTAAGTGCATCTATTACAGGTGAAAAGTTAAAATTAAGTGATGGGAAAACTAATATAGAATTAAATATTCCAAAAGATAAATTTTATTTATCATTTGCACCATATATAAATAATACTCATCCATGTAAAAAGCATAATTTGATTTCATGTAGAAGTGAACTAGTTAATGAAAAGTTTTTTCTAAAAATAGTAGATAATTTTGGAAATAAATTAATTGAAAAAGAAGTGTATTCAATGGCAAATGGTTTTATTGGTATTTGGTTACCAAAAAATTTTGAAGGCGTAATGGAAGTTCATTATAATGGACTTGTTGCTTCAACAAAAATTGATACATTTAGAGGTAGTAATACTTGTCTTACAACACCACTAAAATTAAGATAATGATTTTTGACTTATACTTTGAGTTTTGATATAATCTTAAAGGTGTGTTAAAGGAGAAGAGATGATTAATACAATTTTATTTGATTTAGATGGTACATTATTAGCGTTTGACCAAAATGAATTTATAAAGTTATATTTTGCTGGGATTGAAGAAAAGTTTCTTCATCATGGGTATCCTAAAGGTGTTGTTTTAAATGCTGTCTTTGAAGGTGTTAAGGCAATGCTTGCAAACGATGGGAGCATATCTAATGAACAAGCTTTTTGGGATCGTTTCTCAGTCTTTTTGCCTGATCAGTTATATTTTTTTGAAAAAGAATTTTTAGATTATTATCAAACTGATTTCAATGAAATTAAAAAGATTGTAAAAGAAAATGAATATGCCCATAAGGCAATCAAGGTATTAAAAGAAAAAAACTATCAATTAGTTTTAGCAACTAATCCCCTGTTTCCCCAAGTAGCAACTTACAATAGAATTAAATGGGGTGACCTTAATAAAAATGACTTTAGTTTAATTACTACATTTGAAAATTCTAGTTTTTGTAAACCGAATCCAAAATACTATTTAGAGATTTTGGAAAAGATAAATAAAAATCCAAATGAATGTATGATGGTTGGTAATGATGTAGAAGAAGATTTGGTTGCTGCAAAACTTGGAATAGATACTTATCTAATTACAGATAATATAATCAATTCCCAAAATTTAGACTATTCAATGCACAAAAATGGTTCGTTTAAAGACTTTTATGAGTTTACTTTAACCTTAAAAGATTTATGAAAAGGTTTCATTATTGTAATTTGATAAAGATTTTAGTATAATATATAAGGATTATTTTAGGAGGAAAGAAAATGAGTGTATTAAAAGGTGCTGTTCTATTCGGTCAATCAGGTGGACCAACATCTGTTATTAACGCTAGTGCGGCAGGTGTATTTTTAGAAGCATTAAAACATGATGCAATTACAGATATTTACGGTGCAGAACATGGTATCGTAGGTATTCTTAATGAAAGATTATTTGATATAAGAAAAGAAGATGTGAGTGAATTAGAATTATTAAAAAATACTCCATCATCAGCTTTAGGATCTGTTAGATATAAACTAAAGAATGTAGAAGAAGATGATACAGATTATAAGAGATTATTAGAAGTATTTAAAAAGTACAATATCCGTTATTTCTTCTATAATGGTGGAAATGACTCAATGGATACTTGTAATAAAATTAGTAAATACTTACAAAGCCAAAACTATGAATGTAGAATAATTGGTGTTCCAAAAACAATCGATAATGACTTATATGGAACAGATCATTGTCCAGGATATGGAAGTGCAGCTAAATATGTTGCAACAACAATGATGGAAATTTATTTAGATACACATGTATACAATACTGGTATTGTTACAGTAGTTGAAGTTATGGGTAGAAATGCTGGTTGGTTAACAGCTGCAGCAAGCCTTGCAACATTAAAAGGATATGGCCCAGATTTAATTTACTTACCAGAAAAACCATTTGATGTAAAACAATTCATGGAAGATGTAAAACGTGTATCTGCAGAGAAAAACGGTAAAGTTATTGCTGTAATATCTGAAGGTGTTAAAGATAAAGATGGTAAATATATCTCTGAGTACGGTGCAGAATTAAAACGTGACTCATTTGGACATGCACAACTTGGTGGTGCTGCTTCAATTTTAGCTGGTATGGTTCAAGATGAACTTCATGTAAAGGTTCGTCCAATTGAATTCAGCTTAATGCAAAGATGTGCAGCTCACTTAGCAAGTGGTACAGATATCGAAGAAGCATTCATGGCTGGTGCTATGGCTGTTAGATATGCTGTTCAAGGTGAAACTGATAAGATGGTTGTCTTCAAACGTGAAGAAGGACCTGAATACAAAATTAGTTACGAATTAATGGATGTTGCTTTAGCAGCAAACACTGAAAAGAAAGTTCCATTAGAATGGATTAAAGAAGATAACACAGGTTTAAGCGAAGAATTCTATGCTTATGCATTACCACTAATTCAAGGTCCTGCAAATAATAAGCAAGAAGATAGCTTACCAAGATTTGCAAAACTTAAGAAAGTTTTAGCAACTAAATAAAAAAAAATAAGTTTATCTTTACCTATTAATTTTAATGTGTTATAATAGGTTTAGAAACGTATCTTTTTATAATTTTCCTCTTTGGTAGTTAAAAATTTTAAAAAGTACATTTCAAAAAATTATCAAGGAGGAAAAAAAGCAATGACAGACAAGAAAATTGTTTGTAAAGATTGCGGTCAAGACTTCTTATTCACAGTTGGTGAACAAGAATTCTACAAAGAAAAAGGCTTGACAAGTGATCCAGTTCGTTGTCCTAAATGTCGTAGGGCAAGAAAAGCACAAAGACAACAAAGACATTATTAAGAGTATGGACTTTTTAGTCCATATTTTTATTTCCTTTTGTATTTTCTAAAATATTTAGTTATAATATAGATATAAGTAAAGAGAAGAGGTTATTATGTTAAAAATATTAAAGAACATTTTTAAATTTTTTATGAGTAGAGTAACTATAATTTCCTTACTCTTACTATTCCAACTTGGCATAGTACTCTTTTTAGCATACCAACTATGGAGAATTGGAATTTATATTTACATAATTTTTAATGTTTTATCAATAATAGCAAGTTTGTTTATATTAAATAGATCATTTAATCCAGCCTATAAAATATCTTGGATAATGCTTGTCTTAGTTATACCAATTGCTGGTTATATCTTTTATCTTTTATTTGGTAGCTTAAGAATGTCTAAAAATCGTAAGAAATTAATTAAAGCATTAGATAATGAATTAATTAATGAAGCAAGTAAATATAAAGATGAAATAAAATTAGAAGATGCAAATTTAGAAAAACTTGCAACTTACATTAATAATACAACTGGACTTCAAGTACAACGAAACACAATGTCAAAGTTTTTACCTTCAGGTGAAGACTTCCATAAAGAGTTATTAGCTGAACTGAAAAAAGCAGAAAAGTTTATTTTTATGGAATACTTCATTATTCGTGAAGGGCATATGTGGGAAAGTATAAAAGAAGTGTTAATTCAGAAAGTACAAGAAGGTGTAGATGTTCGCCTAATTTATGATGATTTTGGTTCAATTAACAAAGTAAGTTATAAGTTTAAAAAAGAATTAGAAAGTGCAGGAATTAAAGTAGTAAACTTTAATCCATATAGACCAAGACTTACGATGATTATTAATTATCGTGATCACCGTAAAATTACAATCATTGATGGTAATGTAGGTTTTGTAGGTGGTGCAAACTTAGCTGATGAATATATAAATCGTGTAAGAAAGTTTGGTTATTGGAAAGATGCAACAGTTGTAATTAAAGGTGAAGCTGTTTGGAACTTAACATTATTATTTATACAAATGTGGAAGTTTTCAACAAATGATGATTTTGATTATGCAAAATACCGTCCAACAGTTTCATATAATACAACTGGCTATGTCTTACCATTTGGAGACGGACCACTAGATGGTCATCAATCGATTGAAATGAGTTATATAAATATTATTAATAATGCAAAAAAATATGTGTATATTACAACCCCATATTTAGTATTAGATAACGAGATGACAACAGCCTTAAAAACTGCAGCTCAAAGTGGTGTAGATGTAAGAATAATGATGCCACATATTCCAGATAAAAAGTTAGTCTTTATGATTTCAAGATCATATTATCAAGATTTAATTGAAGCTGGAGTTAAGATTTATGAATTCTTACCAGGATTCTTACATTCAAAATACATTGTATCTGATGATGAGATTTCAATTGTTGGTACAGCTAACTTAGACTACAGAAGTTTTTATTTACATTATGAAGTTGTAACACTATTATATAAAACTGAAAGTGTTATTGATGTAAAACGTGACTTTGATAAAGCATTAGAAGTGTGTCATCTAGTAAAATTAGAAGAAACAAAAAAAGTTTCAATTTTGAAAAAAGCATTAGTTTCCTTCCTTCGAGTGTTTTCACCAATGATTTAAGTATAGTAAGTGTAGGATTAACAAAAACTACATTTGGTGAATTTGATGAAGAAACTAATTAAAAAAATAAATAATCTTAGTAGAATAATCACTAACTTTGATAATAAATTTCAAATTACAAAAAATAGCGCTAGTCTATCTTTTTATATTTTATTATCATTAGTTAGTGTTTTTTTAATTGTTTTTCAAATCATGCAAACATCAAATCTATTTGCATCGTTTTTCCTTGCAAATATTATCGATATTTTTGAAGAGAACTTTTATAAGGATTTGAGTTCAGTGTTGCCAAGTTTTTCACTTAGTGGTTTTTCAGTTTTACTTATATTAAATACTTTTTATTCTGCATCAAAAACTATAAATGGTTATAATAGAATTGCAGATTATATTTATTTTGAAGTTAAAAATCGTGTTGGTTGGAAAAATAGATTAAGCGCATTTTTGATGTTTTTAATGTTATTAATTGTATTTTTATTTGAGTTATCAATTTTATTATTTGGTAATTATTTGTTTTTACAAGTCTTAAAGTTGAATTATTATCTAGTGAAAGTCATACAATTCGTTTTAGAATTCACCATCATCTATTTTACAATCAATCTCCTCTTTATTTATGCGCCGCCAAGAAGAATGAATTTTAAAAAAACTTATAAAGGATCACTCTTTTCTACAATCTCCATATACTTACTTCTTACTCTTTTTATAACAATAATTAACTTAGTAAATAAATTTTCAGTTGGGATTTCAATCTTAACTTTTATATCTTATTCTTTAATAGTTTTATTTTTAATAAATTGTATTTTAATAATTGGTTTAATTATTAATTATTATGGTGAAGTGAATTTGTTTAAACTTCTAAAAAAGAAGAAATTAACATTTAAAAAAGTTTAGAAAACACAAATACTAAGATTGAATACAAAAAGGAGGTCAAAGATTGAAAAAGAAATTAATTGCGATTTTTGTATTCATCTTGGTTTTTTTCTCTTTTCCACTTATTGAAGCAAAAAGTTATGGCTGGGGGTTTAAGCGAAATAATAATAACTTACCACCAGATGTAGGTATGTATGCAAATGAAATTGCTGATACATCATCATATTATGTTGGTGAAGCTGATGAAAAGGTAGTCTATTTAACATTTGATGCTGGGTATGATAATGGAATTTTAGGACCGATGTTAGATGTGTTAAATGAAAAAGGTGTAAAATCTACCTTCTTTGTAACAGGTGACTTTTTAAAAAAAGAAGTAGATTTAACTTTAAGAATGAACTTTGAAGGTCATATTGTTGCAAACCACACATGGAAACACAAAAATATTACTAAACTTTCATTTGAAGAATTAAAGGATGAAATAACTAAGGTTGAAGAAGCTTATTTTGAAATAACTAATGAACCGATGACAAAGTTTTTCAGACCACCAGCAGGTGAGTTTAATAAAGAAGCACTGAAAAATGTAGAAAGGCTAGGCTATAAAACATTTTTCTGGTCGCTTGCTTATAAAGATTGGGAAACGAATAATCAACGTGGTGCAGATTACTCTTATGAACAAGTTATGAAAAATCTTCATAATGGAGCAATCATCTTAATGCATACAGTATCTAAAAGTAACTTAGAAGCTTTACCAATAATTATTGATGGAATTAGAGAAGCTGGATATGAGATTAAAAACCTTGATTATTTTGTAAAAAAATTATAAATTTTTTTAGTCGCTTTTTTAAGCGATTTTTTTTAAATTTCCAGGTGAATATAAAAACGTTTTATGTTATAATTATAGTAGTGAATATATAAGAGAAAATGAGGAGAAGATATGAAACGCGTTAGTATATTTTTACTCTTAATTTTAAACTTGTTTGTTTTTAGTTTAGGATTTGTCCGAGCAGAAGCAGAAGAGACTTTTGCAGGTGCAACATATGAAGAGGTAGAAGTACAAGAAGAGAACTTTTTACCATATGGTGTTTATCAAAGAAAAGTTTGGGCTACTACATCAACTTCAATGGAAGGTTATGTAGCTGCAGGTTACAACGGTGGAACTACAGAATTAGTTGAACCTGGTAAGCCATATAGTCAACAAGTAAACATTATGGAAGTTCCAAGTAGTGAAAATGTAAGAATAACAACTTGGGCTCATTTAAATGGACATAAATGGTCACTTGCAACTGTTAGAGCTTTAATTAATGATTATGAAGCGAAAAATCCAGGTTGGAAAGTAATTGGGGCAATAAATGGTGACTTCTTTGATATTAACGGTAATGGAAATTTACCATATCAAACAAGCGGGGCTTTAGTTTCTAATGGTGAATTTTATAAAACAACTTCAGGTAATATGGTTGGATTTAGAAATGATGGTAGTGTTAACTCTTTAGTTGGTAATAAACCGGTTGTAAAAAGTGAAAAAATGATACTTTCGGTTTATGATGAAGATGGCAATATTATTAAGGATTTACCAATCGATAAAGTAAACCAGCTACCTGGTGAAAATGAAAGTAGTGTATTTTACGCAATTTATAATAGCGAAAAGAAAATAGTTCCAGTTGAAGTAACTGAAAATGGTTATTTTGTAGATCAAGCTGAACTAGCACTTCCAAACAATGCAAATGATTTCTATGGTAGAGGTGTAATTTCCTCAACTGAAGCGAAAACAATCTCAACTGGTCAATTTGCAATTGTTACTAACAATGATGAAGTTAATGAATTATTAGACCTAGGTGTAAGAATTAGAGTTCAATATAAATTTGAAGGTGATTACGAAGGAATTAATGATATTAGTGGTGGTGGAACAACAATCATCGAAAATGGTGAAGATAGTGGGGTTAGCATAACTGATAGAGCACCACGTACAGTAATTGGTAGAAAAGCAGATGGAACAATTATCATGATGGTAATTGATGGAAGACAAGCAACAAAAGGTATGTATGGTGCAGATAGAACTGAACTTGGTGCAATTATGTCTCACTATGGTGCGGTTGAAGCTTACAACCTTGATGGTGGTGGATCATCTACTATGGTTATCAAAAAAGATGGTGAATTTGTAGTTTTAAACTCACCAAGTGATGGTAGTGAAAGAACTGATGCAAATGCAATTCTTGTAGTAGTAAAAGATCCAGAACTTGATATTAAACCTGAAATCACTACAAACTCAATTGATTTTGAAATTGATATAGTAAATAAAAATGGTCATGATGTTGAAGAGTTATATATAACTTTAAATAATGAAAGAAAATTAGTTGAGGATGGTAAAGCATCATTTACCAATTTAAAAAACAATACATCTTATGATTATTTCTTTGAATACAAAGATAAAGATGGAGAATTTACAAGAATAATTACTTCGGGAATTATTAAAACATATAAAATAACACCGGAGTATACAAAACTAACTATTTATGAAACTGGTTCTAGATTTGAGTTTTACTTAGAATATATAGACCCAGATAAAGCAGGCTCACTTGGCGAAGCTGAATTAGTAGTTGATGGTAAAGGTTTAGGATTCTTCTATGATGGTGTGAAAAATGTTCCGAAAACTCATTTAACTGAGATTAAAGAAAAGGTTGTTGTGAAGACTTTCTATAATATTGGTGATGGTAAGCGTGAGCTAATTACCTTAGAAGTTACAGAAATTATAATTATTCGAAATACTGAAGCTTATTTATCAAATATTATAAATGTTCAAAATGAATATATAGCTAGAATATATAAATGAAAGAGGTAAGTAAAATGAGAAAAATTACAAACTTTTTATTACTTTTAGTCTCACTATTTTTCCTTGGTAGTGTTGCAGTTGAAAGCTCATCGTTTGAATTAGTACAATCAGGTGGAGCTGGATATAGGGTTGTTGAAAGATTAGAAGAAAATGATTTGAAATTTGGAGTAAAACATTACTTTGATAAAGCTGAAACAATGCGTGATGGTAAGTTTTATGACCAAGAAGTTAATGTCTTAGAAATTCCATACAATAGTAAAGCTAATATTGTATCATATGGTAATCACAAAAATCACAAGTGGACATTAACTACAGTTACTGATTTAGCTATCCAATTTGAACAGGAATTCCCTGATCAAAAAGTATTAGCTGCAGTAAATGGTGACTTCTTTGATATTTCAGGTAATGGTAACTTACCATATCAAACAAATAATCCACTTGTTACAAATGGTGAATATTTTAAGACAACAGGAAATAATGCAGTAGGATTCCGTAAGGCTCCTAATAAAACTGCACTTGTTGGTGGTAGACCAACAAAATCAGAAAAGATGATTCTTGCTGTTTATGCTGAAGATGGAAGTATTGCACAAGAATTCCAAATTGATAAATTAAATCAACAACCTGCTGCAGGTGAAACAAGTATCTATTTTGGTACTTATAATGCAAATAAACAATATGTACCAATTAATGTTGGTGAGGCTTCTAAAGTATTTGTTGTTGGCAATGCAGAATATGCACTTCCAAACAATGCAAATGACTTTTATGGTCGTGGTGAAATTACAAGTTTAGAACCAGTAGAACTTCAAGTTGGTCAATTTGCAATTGCAACAAATAACGCTGAAGTTCGTGCTGCACTTGATGTAGGTGTAAAAATTAGAGCTCAATACGAATTTACTGGTGATTTTGCAGGTGTAGCCAATATAACTGGTCAAAATGCAATGTTCGTTTTAGATGGAGAGTATAATCCACATCCAAACAATAACAACAATACATATGCACGTCACCCAAGAACGGTTGCTGGGGTTAAACGTGATGGAACAATTGTTTTATCAGTAATTGATGGCCGTGCTGAAGCTGCAGGTAGATGGGGAATGTTCGGAAATGAAATGGCTGCATTAATGAAGAGTTGGGGAGTTGTAGAAGCATACAACCTTGATGGTGGTGGATCATCATATATGATCGTAAAAGAACAAGGTAAATTTGTAGTGAAATCTTCACCATCAGATGGTGGTCAAAGAAGAAATGGTAATGCATTATTAGTTACTGTTGAAGTGCCACTAATTGAAGTTGAAACTGAAGCTAAAGAAAATTCAATTACATTTAATTTAGATTTAAAGAAAACTAATGGTTATGATATAAAAGAGTTATATGTAAAGATTGGTGATGAATTAAAACAAGTAGTAAATGGCAAAGCGACATTTACTGGACTTGAATCAAATACTGAACTTTACTATGAACTATATTATAAAGATAGCAAAGGTAAAGTTGATACATTATTAATTGATGGTAATGTAAAAACATTAAAGCAACAACCAATTATTAATAGTGTATTAATAGATGAAGATGCTACTACTTATACATTTAGTATTGATTATGTAGATGTAGATAAAGGAACAGACCTTAATAAAGCGATAATCTTTGTAAATGATACTAAGTTTACATTACAAGATGGAAAAATTATTCTTCCGAAATCAACATTTGATGAGATTATTGTCCAAATTGATGTACTTTATAACTTTAATGATAATGTTACAAATAAAGGTCATCTAAAGAGTAATGTAAGGTATCGATTGCTTAAATCAAATACAACAGAAAATCTATATGAAATTTATCGAACTAAGTCTGAAAGAATTTTAGGCATCTATTCATAAAGCACTGGATTTCCAGTGCTTTTATTTATGACTTGCAAATAATTTTCGTTGTATAAGAAAATAAGATGATGTATAATATATTAATATAAGAAAGTAGGATATTATGGAACACAATTTAAAAATTAATGATTTAATTTTATTAACAATAAAAAGACTA
>Ga0209075_1000308_pt1 | contig 46689 bp, 44 predicted proteins | sample Stecom2011_FD_187523 | JGI IMG/M metagenome (GOLD analysis project Ga0209075, IMG submission 187523) | Agricultural soil microbial communities from Utah to study Nitrogen management - Steer compost 2011 (SPAdes) (version 2) | ecosystem: Environmental > Terrestrial > Soil > Agricultural land...
CCTCACGAAACAGGGCGGGCCCTGTGGTTTGGGTGAATTGATTGTATGCAGCCTATCATAGCGTAATGTGGAGGATTGTTGCTGGCTGTGTAATCTGTAGCCTGTGGAGCGGGCTTGAACAGGCGTGACGGGGCTGGTCAGGGGCTATTGCCCAGTGTGTCAGTCGGGTCTGGTCCCTGCTGATGATGCGCGGCACAAGGGGCCGGCCGGTCATGGGTACATCGAAAACCGCATTGCCATGACTGCCGTTCAAGCGCTTCGGAATGCTGCTACGGCTGTTATCTGCGCTGCGTCCACAGAGGCAGGCCTGGCCTGGCCCGGATGCTCGCCGGACTCGGCAGCCAACACAGCGGGCCTGAATCATCATTTTGACTCAGCTGGTGAGTCAGGTTATTCAGGTTTTTTCCAAACGGCCAGCCTGGGTCTGCACTGGAGTCGGGCCCGGGTCGTTGTTTTTCCGGTGGTTCGACAATCCAGGCCGGAAAATAACGCTGACTTGCTTTTGTTCCTGCAAGGACTTGGAAATCAGCTGCATTCTTAAATACGAAGAGCCGGTGCGCCAGTCGTGATGACCAGCTCCTATACTGAACTTATGGCGCCATATTGGCCGCAGTGCAGGCAATGCTGACGCCGGCGTTACATTCTTGCTGAAAATGCTGGCGAGCGGCTTTGCGGCAGTCGCGGTAGATAAAGGAGCCCGCGTTGTAGTTGTTGCAGATGCCAGCAGTGGGAATCTGTTGACCGTGAATATGGTAGTAAAACAGGCCGCTGTGCTGATGGCGGGAGCTGGTCCCGTTGTTGCGTTTTTTACCGGTGCTCTGGCTGTTGCTAAAGCTGTGGCTGTTCCACTGCCAGCGGACTTCAATCGGCTTGCCGGGCTTGTTCTGGCGGGATTTGCTGGCCGGCGTGGTGGCAGTGGTGCGACGTGGCGGCGGCAGGCTGTTGTGCGCCCCCTTGGGTTGATAATTCTGAGCGTTAAAGACGTTGGCGGGTGCTTCGCTGGCCAGTGCCTGTGCGCTGCAGCCAAGGGCGATGCATAGAAAGCTGTAAGCAATAGCTGTTTGCATGGTGACTTCCTTGTACCAGTGGGTGAGCCAACAGATTAAAGCGCAAATGACTCCAGGGCAAGCTGGCCGTTTTCGAGTTGCAGATACCAACCATGACTGTCCCAGTCACCGAGTACGATACGCTGTCCCTCCGGCAGTTCATGCACGGCGGGGCGGTGGGTGTGTCCGTGAATCAGTGTGCGTACTGAATGGCTCCGCATCGCCTGCAGTACGGCACCGGGATTGACATCGGTAATTTCACTGGCTTTCATGCGGGTACGGCTGCGGCTTTGTGCGCGCAGACTACCGGCCAGTTTTTGCCGGGTTTTCAGCGGCAGGTGGCGCAGGATGAACAGGCTCAGGGGGTTGCGCAGAATGCGCTTCATGCGCTGGTAGTCACGGTCATCAGTACAGAGGCTGTCACCATGCATCAGCAGAATATTTTCGCCGTTGCAGGTCAACAGGGCAGGGTCGCGCAACAGCTCACAGCCGGCCAGCCGGCAAAATTCACGCCCAAGCAGAAAATCCCGATTGCCGTGCATCAGGTAAACTTTGCATCCGGTAGCGGTCAGCTGGCGCAGGGCAGAGGCCACCTCGTGATGAAAGCCGGTCATGGCATCATCGCCCACCCAGACTTCGAAAAAGTCGCCCAGGATATACAGGGCTTCGGCGCCGACCGCCGTTTCCTGCAGAAAACGGAAAAACGCCCGGGTGATGTCCGGGCGTTGTTCGTGCAGGTGCAGATCCGAGATCAGCAGGATCATCAGACTTAGCCTTCGACCACTTCCGCTTTTTCGATGATCACGTCGTCTTCGGGTACATCCTGGTGACCGGCGCGTGTGGTGGTTTTTACATTCTTGATGGCTTCAACCACATCCATGCCTTCAGTCACCTCACCGAATACGGCGTAGCCCCAGCCCTGAATGTTGGGGGCAGTGTGGTCAAGGAAGGTGTTGTCCTTGACGTTGATGAAAAACTGGGCGGTGGCCGAGTGCGGCTCCATGGTGCGTGCCATGGCGATGGTGCCGGTCTTGTTGGACAGGCCGTTGTTGGCTTCATTCTTGATTGGAGCCCTGGTGCCTTTTTGCTCCATACCGGGCTCGAAACCGCCACCCTGGATCATGAAGTTGCTGATCACACGGTGAAAAATGGTGTTGTTATAATGGCCGTCCTTGACGTACTGGATGAAGTTGGCAACGGTTTCCGGAGCCTTGTCAGCAAACAGCTTGAGGGTAATGACGCCGTGGTTGGTATGCAGTTTGATCATTGCAGGGTTCCATCAATCATAAAAACAAACGGGCTGTCGGAAGCGTGACAGATTTGCGTTATGATAAGCCCTTTGTACGATTAAGCCTACCCCTGCAGCCGGGTTGCGGGGGGTTACCATTTCAAGGACATCATGAGCAAGCCAGAATCTTCAGTTACCGTTGCCGCCAACTTTCTTCGTACCATCATTCAGGAGGATCTTGAGTCCGGCAAACACAGCGGTGTCATTACCCGTTTTCCGCCCGAACCCAACGGCTACCTGCACATTGGCCACGCCAAATCCATCTGCCTGAACTTTGGCATGGCCAAAGAATTTGACGGTGTTTGCCACTTGCGGTTTGACGATACCAACCCGGAGAAGGAAGAGCAGGAATACATCGACTCTATCAAAGAAGACATTCACTGGCTGGGGTTTGACTGGGACGGCCCGGTGCGCTATGCCTCGGACTACTTTGAGCAGCTGTATGAGTGGGCGATTCACCTGATCAAAACCGGCAAGGCTTTTGTCTGTGACCTGTCGCCAGAAGAAAGCCGGGAATACCGCGGCAGCCTGACCGAGCCGGGCAAAAACAGCCCGTTCCGCGAGCGCAGTATCGAAGAAAACCTGGATCTGTTCCAGCGCATGCGCGCCGGCGAGTTCCCCGATGGTGCCCGTTCGCTGCGCGCCAAAATCGACATGGCCTCGCCCAACATGAATCTGCGCGATCCGGTGCTGTACCGTATCCGGCATGCCGAACACCACCAGACCGGCAACCAGTGGTGCATCTATCCAAGTTACGACTTTACCCATGGCCAGTCCGACGCCATCGAGCTGATCACCCACTCCATGTGTACGCTGGAGTTTGAAGACCATCGCCCGCTGTACGAGTGGTTTCTGGACAACTTGCCGGTACCGGCCAAACCGCGCCAGTACGAATTTGCCCGCCTCAACCTGAACTACACCATCACCAGCAAGCGCAAGCTCAAGCAGCTGGTGGACGAAAACCATGTGTCCGGCTGGGACGACCCGCGCATGTCCACCATCAGCGGTTTCCGTCGCCGTGGCTATACGCCGGCTTCGATCCGCAATTTTTGCGAGATGATTGGCGTCAACCGCGCCGGCGGCATCGTTGACATGGGCATGCTGGAGTTCTGTATCCGTGAGGATCTGGACGCCAACGCCAGCCGCGCCATGTGTGTGCTCAACCCGGTGAAGGTGGTGATTACCAACTACCCCGAGGGCCAGAGTGAACAGCTGGAGCTGCCACGCCACCCGAAAACCGACATGGGCACCCGCATGCTGCCGTTCTCGCGTGAAATCTACATCGACGCCAGTGACTATGAAGAGGAGCCGCCCAAGGGTTACAAGCGCCTGTCACCGGGCGTTGAGGTACGCCTGCGCGGCAGCTATGTGATCCGTGCCGACGAAGCCATCCGTGACGCCGAGGGCAAACTGGTAGAGCTGCGTTGCAGCTACGACCCGGACACCCTGGGCAAGAACCCGGAAGGGCGCAAGGTGCGCGGAGTCATCCACTGGGTGCCGGCGGCAGAAAGCATCGAGTGCGAGGTGCGCCTGTACGATCGCCTGTTCAAGGAAGCCAACCCGGACAAGAACGCTGCTGGCGAAGACGTACACTTTCTGGAAAACGTCAACCCTGATTCTCTGGTGGTGCTCAGGGGCTGCCGTGCCGAGCCGTCCCTGGCCGCTGCCAAAGTGGGCGAAGGTTTCCAGTTTGAGCGCGAAGGCTACTTCTGCCTGGACAGCAAAGACAGCCAGCCGGATGCGTTGGTATTCAACCGCACGGTAACCCTGCGTGACTCCTGGGGTGGCAAATGACAGTGCAAATTTACAACACCCTGAGCAAGCAAAAAGAGCCGCTCAAGCCGCTGGTGGACGGCCAGGTGCGCATGTATGTCTGTGGCATGACCGTTTACGACTACTGCCATATCGGCCACGCACGGGTGATGGTGGCTTTTGATGTGGTCAGCCGCTGGCTGCGCCAGGCTGGCTATGATGTCACTTATGTGCGCAACATCACTGATATTGACGACAAGATCATCCAGCGTGCCAACGAAAACGGCGAGCCCTTTACCGAGCTGGTCGAGCGCATGATTGCTGCCATGCACGAGGACGAGGCACACCTGAATGTGTTGCGCCCGGATCTGGAACCGCGTGCCACCGGCCATATCGAAGGCATGTTCCAGATGATCCAGACCCTGATCGACAAGGGTTATGCCTATGCGCCGGGCAATGGAGATGTCTATTACCGTGTTGGCAAGTTCGCCGAGTATGGCAAGCTGTCGCGCATCAAGCTGGAGGATTTGCGCTCCGGTGCCAGGGTTGAAGTGGGCGAGCAGAAAGAAGATCCGCTGGATTTTGTGCTGTGGAAAGCCGCCAAGCCCGGCGAGCCCAGCTGGTCATCGCCCTGGGGCGAGGGACGTCCCGGCTGGCATATCGAGTGTTCGGTGATGTCCACCTGCTGTCTGGGTGACAGCTTTGACATCCATGGCGGCGGCCCGGATCTGGTGTTCCCCCACCATGAGAACGAAATCGCCCAGAGCGAGGCAGCCACCGGCCAGACCTATGCCAACACTTGGATGCACGCCGGGGCCGTGCGGGTGGACGGCGAGAAAATGTCCAAGTCGCTGGGCAACTTCTTTACCATCCGCGACGTGCTGGCCAAATATCATCCGGAAGTGGTGCGCTACCTGCTGGTTTCCAGCCACTACCGCAGCCCGATCAATTATTCCGAAGACAGCCTGAAGGAAGCCCGGGGCGCGCTGGAGCGTTTTTATCTGGCGCTCAAAGGCTTGCCGCAGGACGTGGCCGCTGCCGGTGGCGAGTCCTTTGCCGGGCGCTTTGCCGCCGCGATGAACGACGACTTCAATACTCCGGAAGCCTGTGCGGTACTGTTTGACATGGTGCGCGAGATCAACCGGCTTAAGGGAACGGATACAAATGCCGCTGCTGCTCTGGCGGCGCGCCTGCGCGAGCTGGCCTCGGTGCTGGGCGTGTTGCAGCTGGAGGCCGATGAATTCCTGCTGGCTGGGGGTGTAGACAAGCTGGCCGCTGCCGATATCGAGGCCATGATCGCACTGCGCCTGGCTGCCCGTGAGGCTAAAGACTGGGCCGAGTCTGACCGCATCCGCGATGAGCTGGCAGAGCAGGGCGTGATTCTGGAAGACAGCAAGGGCGTGACCACCTGGCGTTATGCCTGAGTTTGCAGGAGAGACATTTACCCTGTGCCCTCGGCACCTGCGTGTTGTCACAGGGCCTGTGGATGCTGCGACAAGGCTTCATTGCGCGCAGCATGGCGGTGAAGGACTGGCTCCCTGGCTTGGAAGCTGCGTTTTAGGTGGTGTGTTTGCCTGACAGCTCTCGGGAAACAAGCCCTTCGTACAGTATTGCGCTGTACCCTATTTTTGTATTTGCATGATTTTTAGTACGGCTGAAAGCAATAAAAAAGAAGGAATAACTATGCGTTCGTTGATGATAACAGGCGTTGCCGGCCTTTCACTGGCAGCTTGTCTGGCTTGGAGCCCGGTGCTGCTTGCTGAAGAAGACTGGCAGGAGGATGACTGGAACTACCTCAGTGCCGAGGATCCCTGGGAAAACTGGAACCGCAAGGTGTTCAGGTTTAACGATACGCTGGATACCTATGCCTTGCGTCCAGTCGCTCGTGGCTATCAGAAGGTCACGCCGAAGCCGGTGCGCAAGAGCGTACGCAACTTCTTTGGCAACCTGGGCGAAGGCAAGAACCTGGTCAACAACCTGTTGCAGGCCAAACTCCATGACGCTGGTGTGGATACAGCACGTTTCCTGTTCAATACCACCTTTGGTGTGTTTGGCCTCTTTGATGTAGCAACCAAAATGGGATTGCAACGCAATGATGAAGACTTTGGCCAGACCCTCGGCAAATGGGGCGTTGGCAGCGGTCCTTATGTTGTGCTGCCGCTGCTTGGCCCGAGCACCCTGCGTGATGCGCCATCGCTGGTGCCGGATGTCTATACCACGGTATATCCCTATATCAGGAAAGACCGTCTGCGTTACGGTCTGGCTACTACAGAAGTAATCAGCAAGCGTGAAAATCTGCTCAGTGCCGAAGAACTGCTATCCGGCGACAAGTATGTTTTTATACGCAATGCATGGCTGCAAAACCGGGAATACCGGGTCAAGGATGGCAACGTAGAGGATGACTTCTAGGCCGGATTGACCGGCCCGCAATTAACCACTGCCTGCAGCCTTTTTACATGCGCGCCCGTTGTCTGCATGTGGTTTTTGTCAGGCGGCATGAAGTTGCGGAGCAGAAGCTGTTGCTGGCAAGAAGAGTGTAGCTCTATGCTGCCTGGCGTGGTCGCAGGAAAGCTTGTGCGGCTGCGCAGCATTTTGGCGAGCCAAGGTTGCATTGAAGCAGTTGTGCGGCACCCTTGCCGTTTTCGAGTTTGCATCATCGCGCGGGGTCTGGAGCGGCATATATGCTTTCAATGGATTCTGTGGTTATATGCAAAAACCTGGCTTGGCCAAACCAGCAGGTTACAGCATTTTTTCGATGCGCATTCCGAGAATGTACTCATTATGATCAGCCGGTTCACAGCGTATCACCGTGACGGTGGCCTTGAGCCCGCTGAGCGAACTGTGTTGTGAGCCAATTTCAACCTGTGCTTGCTGGCCTGTGGCAAGCTTGCTGGCTGATCTTAACTGCATGCCGGTGCTCGACAAGTCGATGCATAGGGCAGGAAAAAGCTGGCCGTCAACATGCAAAGTGGCTTCGCTGTTCAGGTTCATGCGGATGAAATCACGTTTTTCATCATAGTCACGCAAGCGTTCGCTCATGGCTGGCTCCGAAGTATGGCAAAGTAGGCGCAGTATCATCCGCTTTCAAGTAGAGCAAAAGCCGTGGCGGTAGCGGTTGAAACCTGCGGTTGATAGGAGTACCTTTGCGGCATCTTAAAGCAATGAGCGGTTCATGACAAAGAACAGCACCCAAGCCTGCCTTGTTACGGCAGGAGCACCGGCAGACCAGGCCTTGCAAGTCTTACTGCAGGACCAGCAGGCAGGCCGTTCGCTGCAAGAACATATACGGCCACCCAGCGGCTCGGTATTGCATGGCTTGCGTTTTGAGCACAGCATTGTCCCCGCGCTGTATCTGAGCGGTGACGCGCTCGATTTTTTTAGCTTGCCGGATGGACGCATACTGACTTATCTCCTTGATGTATCCGGCCACGGTACGGCGGCAGCACTGCTTAGCATGTTCATCAAAAGCACAGTACGCTATAGCCTTGCACTGGAGCCGGCATCAACTCCTGTATCGGTACTGGGGGCGGTCAATCAGGCCCTGCTGGATGCTGACATGCGCAAATATGGCACCATGCTGTGCATGATTTTTTCACCGCAAGACAACAGCCTGGAGTGGAGTCACGCTGGTCATACGCCCAGACCGGTACTCTGGGATGGAACTGGTGCACGGCTGTTAACCGGTCAGGGCCAGCCGGTAGGCTTGTTCTCCGGAGCCAGTTACGAGCTTGAACAACTGCTACTGCCAGATCGCTTTTCACTGTGTATGTTCAGTGATGGTGTTCTGGATGCTTTGCAGGGTAATGACTTGTCCAGCAGAGAAGAAGCGTTGGCGACGCTTGTTTGTCAACAGGGCGGGGGGTTTTCCGGGTTGTGCAGTCAGTTGCTGGTGCCGGGGCCCCATGGCGATGACCGTTCGGTTTTTGTAATCAGCAGAGCGGAACATGAGTAACGGCAAGATCAGGTATGCCATCCAGAATGGCAGCTTTGTCCTCAAGTGTGCTGGTGATGTACGTCTGACCTACTGCGCGGTTCTCAACGATACTATCGAGCAAAAGCTGGGCGGCGGGCATCTGCGGTCGGTAATCATTGACCTGACCGAAGTCGACAGCATCGACAGTACCACCCTTGGTTTGCTGGCCAAGCTTTCGATTCTGTCGCGGGAAAATTTTGGCATGCTGCCGACCTTGGCCAGCACCAACCCTGACGTTAGCCAGCAGCTGGATGCCATGGGTATGGGCCGGGTGTTTAATATAGTGCATACCCCGGCACCCTGTCCCGAGTGCCTGACTGATCTGCCAGAGCAGCCTCAGTCAGAAGATGTCGTTCGCGAACGGGTGCTGGAAGCGCATCGCATCCTGATGGAGCTGAACGAGTCAAACCGCGAGGAGTTTCGTGACCTGGTCAGCATTCTGGAAAACACTGGCAAGCGCTGCTGATACCTGACCCGGCACGCCATGCAGCTTCTTTGCCCCGGGCATGACGCGCACTTGCTGGCACTCCTGGCTTTGCACAACCCCATATTTGCCATCCGTCACTCGATTGCATAGCCGCAGAGCCCGGCATAAGCCAAAATGATTATGAAGGGGCGCACCTGTAAGGTTTTGGGCGCAGGATCCCTCAGGCAAACAGGGCTTCCAGTTTGTGCTGGTCGACGGCAAAGGCGCGGATGCCTTCAGCCAGCTTCTCGGTGGCCATGGCGTCTTCGTTGTGTGCCCAGCGGAAAGTGGCTTGATCCAGCTTGATGCGTGCCTCGCCGACCTGCTCCGGTGACAGCTGGCGCTGCAAAGTGCCGGTTTCAGCGGCCAGCTGACTGATCAGCTCGGGGCTGATGGTCAGGCGGTCACAGCCGGCCAGTGCTTCGATCTGGCCTGTGTTGCGAAAACTGGCACCCATCACCACGGTGTCGAATCCGTTGGTTTTGTAATAGCGATAAATCCGTGAAACCGACTGTACACCCGGGTCATCCAGACCGCTATAGTCCTGCCCGACAGATTTTTTGTACCAGTCGTAAATGCGGCCGACAAAGGGTGAGATCAGGTAGACACCCGCATCGGCACAGGCTGCGGCCTGGGCAAACGAGAACAGCAGCGTTAGATTGGTCTGGATGCCTTGTTTTTCCAGCCGCTCGGCTGCGCGAATGCCTTCCCAGGTGGCGGCAATTTTGATCAGGATGCGTTCTTTGTCCAGCCCCCTGGCCTGATAGGCCTCGATCAGCTGTAATGCAGCAGCGTAGGTGGCTTCTTCGTCAAACGACAGCCGGGCATCCACCTCGGTAGAAATGCGGCCAGGGATCAATTGGCTGATTTCCAGCCCCACCGTTACAGCAAAGTGTGTGGCAGCACGAGCAGCATCTGTCTTGTGGGTGTCACGGGCCTGTTGCAGCAGGCCTGCATATTGCTGTTGTTGGGCCGCTTTAAGCAACAGCGAGGGGTTGGTGGTGGCGTCCTGGGGCTTTAGCCTGGCAATCAGGCTGACATCACCGGTATCGGCAACCAGGGTGGTGTATTGCTTGAGCTGTTCGAGTTTGGAGGTCATGGTTGTATCTTTTCTGTCATGTCTTGGGGCTACTCTTTTGTGTGCGTGGATTATAAGGCAAACTGCACGGGTTTGTTGACATACAGGAGCTGGTTGTTGTGTAAGGCCCCGGGGTGGTGCACCTAGTCATTGGGATGCGGCGCGCAGTCGCAGCATTCAGTTGCTTTATTTCAGTAGTGGTTTTGCATTAGAGCACAGCAGAACTCTGCGCAAGGCTGACGCTGCCAAGTGGAGGCAAGCTCAAAACGCAGCTGAGGTTTTGCTCCGGCCCTGCTGTGCTCTTTTGACTGGTTTATTGCTTGTTGGATTTAGCCTGCTGGCTGAACATGGCCTTTATGCGGGTGTGTTTTTTAGTGGGTGGTTGAGCAAGATTTATGAATAAGGGCCGGCTATGGCCCAGAGACTTATCGGCCCTGCAGAACCTCAATGGCTTGGTCGAAAACTTGCAGCGGGTTGTCGGTGCGGTGGATATCGGCAGACAGCAGTTGACGAAAGCGGCGAGCCCCGGGAAAGCCTTGGGCAATGCCCAGTAGATGGCGGGTTACATGTACAACTTTGCCACCTTGCTGACAGTGACGCTCGATGTATTCGCGCATGGCCAGCAGGACTTCGGTGCGGGTCTGCGGGTTGTGGCCAGGCAGACCATACAGGCGTTCGTCCACTTCGCGTATCAGCCAGGGGTTGGCATAGGCTTCGCGGCCGAGCATCACACCGTCGAAGTGCTCAAGATGCTCTGCGCACGCCTCCAGCGTTTTGATGCCGCCGTTAAGAGTGAACAGCAGGGCAGGGAAGTCTTTGCGCAGTTGGCGGGCAATGTCGTAGCGCAGCGGCGGTATGTCACGGTTTTCTTTGGGTGAGAGACCTTCCAGGATGGCAATGCGTGCATGCACGATAAAGTGCCCGCAGCCGGCATTGGCGACGGTATCGACGAAATCTGCCAGTTCTTCATAGCTGTCACGGCCGTTGATGCCAATGCGGTGCTTGACCGTAACCGGAATATCCACTGCATCGCGCATGGCCTTTACGCCATCGGCCACCCGCTGCGGATGGGCCATCAGACAAGCACCGATCATGTTGTTCTGTACCCGGTCGCTGGGGCAGCCGACATTCAGGTTGATCTCGCTGTAGCCCCATTGTTCGCCCAGTCTGGCGCAGCGGGCCAGCTCCTGCGGGGCGCTGCCGCCCAGCTGCAGCACCAGCGGGTTTTCGCTGGGGTCAAAATCCAGATGACGTGGCGCATCGCCGTGAATCAGTGCTCCGGTGGTGACCATCTCGCTGTACAGCATGGCATGCTTGCTTAGCAGGCGCACGAAGTATCTGAAATGTCTATCACTCCAGTCGAGCATGGGCGCAACGGCAAAACGGCCGGAAAAAGGAGGATCCTGGAGCATGGCGGCAAACATTAATGAGCAGAAAAGTGCAGATTGTAGCACTGTTCGCTTCGGATGCCTCACGCAGATATCCGCTCCGCTTTTAAGCCAGGAAAGAAACGCGCCAGTGTTGGATGCCACCCCAGTAATCATCTTGGTGACCCATGGTTTTGAACCATGTGATAACGCCAGGGCTTTAGCAAAGCTGGCGGCTGACATTCTGCTGTCCTGTTTTGCAGTAAAGGCTAAAAGCAGGAAGGTTCATATTGTCCGCCGCTGGCAATACAGCGCACGGCCATGGCTGTCAAACTGTCGAATTAATAATGCAACCCCTTCGTCTGGGGGGGGCGGCTGTGCTCTGCTTTCGCTAGCATCAACTGTATAACCCATGACAGGTTTGCTGTACTTGTGCGGCTTCAGTGCTAGCACATGTCTACAGCCTGTTTAACAGTCAAGGCTTTTTTCGAGGTGCACTCATGAAAACCTGCACTGCAAGCGCATTATTGCTGTCAGCTGTTCTATTGTCGGCTCAGGCCAGCCAAGCAGCCGAAGACGTTCTTATCGTTTATGACGCTTCCGCCTCTATGTGGGGTCAAATTGATGGTGTTAACAAGATCACCACCGCCCGCAACGTTATGGCTGGATTAGTGCATGACTGGCCACGAGATACCAATTTGGGGCTGGTGGCCTATGGTCACCGGCGCGCGGGTGATTGCACTGATATTGAAACCCTGATCAAGCCGCAACCAGTTGAACCAGACGAGTTTGTGCGGATTGTCAATGCCATCAACCCCAAAGGGAAGACCCCGATTGCTGCGTCACTGCAGCATGCCGCAAACGTTTTGCAGTACCGTGACAATAACGCAACGGTAGTGCTGATTTCAGACGGTCTGGAGTCATGCCATGGGGATCCTTGTGCGGTAGCTGCCGAGCTGGCAGCCAGGGGCACCGGTTTTACTGCTCACGTAGTGGGTTTTGATCTTGATGAGCAAGCCAATGAAGCCTTGTCCTGTATTGCCAGCAACACCGGCGGTGTCTTTGTGCCGGCCAGCAATGCCAGTGAACTCCAGGATGCGTTACAGCAGGTGCAGGCCAGGGTTACTCAACAGCAGGCCGAATCTGTCACAGAGCCAGAGCCCGAAGTGGAAGAAGAAGCGGAGAGCCGGGAAGTATTCCTTAGTGCCCCTGACCAGGTTGTCACTGGCGCCCCTTTTGAGATTTCCTGGAGTCCTACGCTACATCCGCGTGACTACTACACCATTGTTCCCGCAGGTTCCAGGGAGGGCGGCTACACCAGCTGGGAACGGGTCAAGCAAAATCATGCCGGCCAGCTGGTTGCACCGGCAGAGCCTGGGCTATATGAGGTGCGTTATGTGCTGGACAATGGCGGCAAAACCCTGGCCAGTGTCCCGGTCGAGGTTGTCGAGGCCGAACTGGAAATCAGCGCTCCGGCCAGCATACGTGCCGGCAGTACATTTGAGCTCTCCTGGAGTCAAGTGGTTAACAGCCGCGACTACTACACTATCGTCCCCGCCGGCAGTAAAGAGGGCAGCTACACCAGCTGGGAAAGGGTGGGCGACAAGCTCAGAGGCCAGCTCAGGGCGCCTGATGAGGTAGGCATGTACGAAGTCCGCTATGTGCTGGATAACGGCGGCAAAACCCTGGCTAGCAGTATGCTGGAAGTGGTCCCGGTTGATGCTCCGCTGAATGCAGGTGTGCAAATTGAAGCTCCAGCCACCGCCAGCCCGGGTACTACCGTTACCGTACACTGGAGCGGTACTGGGGATGGTCAGGACCAGCGTATTGTTTTGGCTGAGGACAGTGCCGCCGACTTCACCTGGATCAGCGCGCACAAAGTTGATGAAGCAACCAGTCAGGAGTTCACCTTGCCCGGACAGCCCGGTCGCTATGAGGTGCGGTACCTGGATATCAGCAACACCAGCGTGCTCGGGCGCGCCATCATTCGGATTGAATAAGGAGCTGAGCTTGTACATATCAACAACCCGTTGCAGCGCTGTCTTTTTGAGTTTGCTGCTGGTCAGTGCTCTGGCCCATGGCAGGACCGACCCTGCTGCAGATTTCACCAGTAGCGACGGTTATCGTGTCAGCGATCTTCAGGCCGCCTGCAGTGATGAAGATTTCTATAGTAACGAGCGCTTTCCCGCCAGCGGACAGTCTGCCTTCACCCCGGATGCCGGACTTGATCCGGCGACCCGGGCCGTACTGCTGTTCGACTGCGCGGAAGGCAGCTTGCCCCACGCCCGTTACCGGATCCGTCACCATTTGGCGCCATCTGGCCAAACATATGGAGACTGGGTCAGCTATATTGAAATTACACGCTTTAATCTGGGTGAGGCCCGCTACCAGGACGTCATCAGGTATGTAGACCCGGAGCAGCGTCCGCCACGTGAGGTTTTCGGCACGGGACCGCATGTCAGCTGGCGTATGGTGCTTGAACCGGTACAGGGCGGTCGTACGCATGTCACCCGGGCGGGCTATCGCACCCTTGCTCCGGACGAGGCCCACGCCAGTGACTGCCTGGGCTCCCCCTGTCTGGCGCTTGACGCCAGCACGAGGCCGGCCGGCAACTGGCGCGAGAGCGCTCCGCCTGCGCTGCCGGCCGCTACCTATAACGAACCAGGCGATAAACAGTTGCCCGGCCCGGCCCGGATCACTCAGGAACTGTTCGAGCTCATACGCACTATGCCGCCCAGCACTGAGCTTGAGTTTAATGAGGGCGCTTCGCCAGAGCAGCCGGAGAATACCCTGGTGCTGGCCATTGATGTGGATGGGCAGGAAGGCCATCGCTATGGCTTGATGCTGGAGCGTAATCTTATGGATGACGCCATTGACAGCCTGTGGAGTGAGCGCAGGCAAGTTGCGGGCGGCCCGCCTCGATGGCAACAGCTGCCGGTCTATCGCCGGGGCCGCAACTAGGCTGATTGGCTTTTGCGGGCGTCGGAACAGGCTTGGGGATGCGCTAAATAATGTTGGCGAAGCAGTCAGGGTCAGGCGAAAAGCAGCGAAAAGTGCAGTTTACCGGTAGTAAATGAGCGTTTTGAGCTGATTTTCAACAACAGTCTGGTAGCGCGGGTAATTATTCAGCGCTTCCTTGGCACGGCAGCCTTTTCCCGGGCGGGGCAAATGACAGGCTGGTTATGCGAGAGCATAACAAAAAGGCCAAGGGACTCCTTCCTTCATGTATTGAGTCTGTTTGAGGCTGTTATGCCCAGCCAAACAGCCGTCGCAGGTTGGTGCTGGTTTGATGAGCCAGCTGTTCGGGGGGAATGTTTAGCAGCTGGCTGGCCAGCAGGCGACACAGTTGCGGCAGGTGCTCGGGGCTGTTGCGCTGGCTGGTTACGAAAGCAGGGGCCATATCGGGGCTGTCGGTTTCCAATACCAGCCACTCCAGTGGCAGGCGTGGCAAGAGGCTGCGTAGCTTGCGGGCATTGGGCCAGCTGTAAGCACCACCAATGCCGAGCAAAAAGCCTAGTTTGTGATATTCCTGCGCCTGCTCATAACTGCCGTTGAATGCATGAATGATGCCGCCACGTGCAAGGGGGATACGCTTGAGAGCGGCAATGGCATCTGCATGGGCCTTGCGCACATGCAGAATGGCCGGCAGGCTGAACTCCTGCGCCAGCTTTAATTGTTCTTCAAAATAAAACTGCTGCAGCTTGCGATCAGTATCAGCCAGTTGCCAGTCCAGACCGATTTCGCCAATGGCACATAGCCGGGGGTGCTGACGGTAAAGCTGTAACTGCTGGCGCAGGGAGTGCAGATCGTCCGGCTGGTGATCGGCCAAAAAATAAGGGTGTAATCCGAGCGTGCCATAGCAATCCTGATGTTGCTCAACTACTCGCCAGAGCCTTGGCCAGTGTTTGCGGCCAATCGCAGCAAGTACGAAGCCTTGCACTCCAGCCGCGCGGGCGCTGTTTAGCACTTCGTTGCGGTCGGCATCGAAGTCTGGAAAGTCCAAATGACAGTGGCTGTCGATCAGGCGCATGGTTTTCACTCTGTCGTGCGTTCAACTTTGCGCTGCTTCTGCCGATATGTAGGCAATGGAAAAGAAGCGGTGCTTGCCGCAGGAGTTTATCATGTTGAATCCCGTATCTCGTCCGGCCCTGCCTGAGGCCGGCAGTTTCAAGCGCGACCAGGCTGCAGTGCAAACCGCTGGTAACGAAGAGGCGCAGAAGGCAGCTGCCAACAGCCGCGAAAGTCAGAAAGCCCAGCTTGGCGCTCAGATCATGCAGGCCTCAATGGATGTCTCCATCAGTTCCGGCAATAACTCGCTGGCGCTGCTGTATCGCAGCGCAATCGACAGCATCAATGAGCACCTGGCTCCGGCGCTGGGGCCCAATGCGATCCAGAACGCCATGAGTCAGGATAATAGCCCAGAAGCCACTGCTGACCGCATTTTGTCGATGTCAACCGGCTTTTATGAGGCCTATGCAGCGCAACGTCCCAATGATGACCCCGAAGAAGTACTGCGGGACTTTGTTGATGTCATTCGCGGTGGTTTTGAAAAGGGCTACAAAGAAGCTGTGAATATCTTGCAGGGGCTGGGCGTAATGGGCGAGGGCAGTTTTGTCGCGGAGGAAATTGGCAAGACTTTCACACTGGTGCAGCAGGGTTACGATGACTTCCTCGAAAGCATGCTGGCCAGGCTGCAGCCTGCTGATATAGAAGCGCCGGAAGAGCCTGTTGACGCTTGACGATGTCGGTCAGGAGCCGGCAAATCGCTCATTTAGTTCTTTGGCCGGGGTGCTTTCCCCCAGCGCATGAAACCGGCCCTGTTCGGCGATTTGCCGGGCTGCCTGCATAAAGCCATACCAAGCGGTGCGTGCCAGCGCACCGCCGACACTGATGCGCCGTACGCCCAGCTCTGTCAATTCTGCAACGCAAAGGTCAGAGTCCCAGCCGATCAGCACATTAACCGGCTTGGGGGCAACCGCTTCGACGACAGCAATAATCTGTTCGCGGGTGCGGATACCGGGAGCGTACAGACAGTCGGCACCGGCTTGTGCATAGGCCTGTAAACGCAGCAGGCAATCCTCCATGTCAGGTACGCCCACAAAAAAGTGTTCGGCACGGCCGGTCAGTAGCACTTTGCTGCCTGATGCATCAATGGCTTCACGGGCGGCGTGCAGCCGCTCCAGTGACTCTTCCAGAGAGCGCAGCGGGGCATTCGGGTTGCCGCTGGAATCTTCAATAGAGAGTCCGGCTACGCCTGTTCCAATGGCACGCGATACGTTCTGATAGACACCTACGGCGCTACTGGCAAAACCGCTTTCAAAGTCTGCATTGACGGGCAGCGAGGTGAAGTCAGTCAGCTGTTGCAGGTGTTCGAGTGTTTGCTCGAGCCCCAGCTGGCCGTCGGCACGTCCATGGCTCCAGCAGAGCCCTGCGCTGGTGCTGGCCAGCGCCTTGAATCCCATTTGCTCAAGTACGCGGGCGCTGCCCCGGTCCCAGGGATTAGGCATGACAAAACAGCCGCTTTGATGCAGTGCGTAAAAGGCGTTACGTTTTTCTTGTATGTTTTTCATGCTGCTTTCCGGCTTTGTTGTTGTCGTCAGCCTTGCTGGTGATTGGCCACGCCAAAGGGAATGTGCACCATCGGGATGGCAGCCTCTCCTGCATTGAGATGGCTGAGCTGGTCGTCGAAGAAAATATGCGGTTTGAGTACCTGCAGTATGCGCAGCTTTTCCATGCCGCCAAGGAAAAACGCTTCGTCCGTATCCACGCCCCAGTTTTGCAGCGTGGTCAGCACCCGTTCGTGGGCCGGTGCGCTACGGGCGGTCACTATGGATACGCGCAGGATCTTCTTTTGCTCGGGGTTGCCACTTAGCAGCAGCTCGCGCTCCAGCTGTTGCAGGTGTGACAGCTTGCGAAACAGGCTGGCCAGCGGGCCGGGGGAGTGAGGTATGGATTGTTTTTTCTGCTCATGAGCCTGAAAACTGGCCAGGTCGCCGCTTTTATACACAGCCTCGGATTCGTCATCCGCAATCACGCCGTCAAAGTCGAAGGCTACCCGCAGCTGGTGGTCGCTTTCATCATCCTCGACCGTCCCCGGAAGTACCAAACCTGCCGGAAAGCCGCTGGCAATGGCTTGCTGTATGTCAGGCTCATGGGCACTGAGAAACAGTGAAGCATTAAATGCATCAATAAACTCGTGAGGCGAGCCGCCACCCATGAAAGCAGCCCGGGTGATGTCCAGACCGTAGTGTTCAATGGAGCGAAAGACACGCAGACCGGTTTCTGGCGAGTTGCGTGACAACAGCACCACTTCAACCGGTAGCAGATCGGGAAATACCTGGTTGATTGACAGGAAGCGACGAATGAAAGGGAAGGCCACGCCCTTTGGCAAAGGCTCATCAATATGGGCCTGTTGATGTTCACGGTAAGCTGTAACACCTTTCAGCTCAAATATCTGGTTGGATTCAGACAGGTCAAACAGCGCGCTCGACGCCACACCGACAACCAGTTTTTCTTCGATGGGATAGCTCATGATTGCTCCGGAGTTTAAGGGAAACGCTGAATAATTACCTGCCCTGACAGCCTCGCCAGTATTATTCAGTGCATCCTTAAGCAAATCAAAGGTGACTACAGCATAAAACGAATACAGCATAGCTATTATCTACAAATAATATGCCGCAAAAGCAGCCACCAGCAGAACCCTGTACGAGTCACTTCAGTCGCGATCCGGGCCCAGGGCCAGGCAAACACAGGTCGCGGCTAAAGCCTCTTGTACTGGAGCTGCAGAAAGCCGTAAGAGCCGCTTTAGCGGCGAACAATACCGCGAAAACGGCACCCGCGATCGCAGACAACGCCGCTTGAACATGGTTTGCACCGGGCGTGGCTGTGTTTGAAGCTGCTTGCGCTCATTCGACAACGCTGCATCTGAAGTCGTCCGGTGCTAATATCGCCAGCCTGTTTAGCATTTAACCCAGGTACAGTGGTTTGTCCATTCGTCAGCGCATCCAGGATTACCTTTCTGCCCGTCAGCAGCACCCTGCATGGCGCCTGCTGGTGTCACCACGCGCACCCCTGATGCTGGGCTGCCTGACCAGCCTGTTTGAAAACCATAGCAAAGAAGGTGGTATCGCCGAAGAGGATGCATTGCAAGCCCTGAGCCAGATGCTACTGGATTTTGCCAACCATGCCGAGTTCGAAGTTGATGTGGATAATCCGCAGCGGCAGGCAGGGCGCGAGCTGCGCGAGTGGATCAAGCGCGGTCTGGTGATCGAGCGCGGGAGCCGGTTGTATGAAACCGATGCCTTGACCCGGGCGGTGCAGTTTATTGAGTCACTGGATAATAGTTTTATGACCTCGACTGCATCCCGGCTGTCTGTGGTGCAAGAGCAAATCCAGCGGCTGGAAACCGGCCTTGATCCTGATCCGGTGAACCGTGCCAGTGTTTTGCGCAGCCGTATTGAACAGCTTGAGCGGGAGCTGGCCGATGTCGAGGCAGGCAAAATAGAGGTGCTGGAAGATGCCCAGGCCATTGAGGCGATTCGTGATCTTTATATGCTGGCCAGCGGTTTGAGTGCAGACTTTCGCCGTGTCGAAGACTCCTGGCGAGCGGCTGATCAGGAGCTCAGACACAGCATGTTGCGTGAGGGCGTGCACCGGGGGGACGTGGTTGAGCAGTTGCTGGATGGGCAGGAAGCATTGCTGAATACAGCTGAAGGGCGAGTATTTAACGGCTTTTTGCAGCAGTTGCGCCAACACACTGAACTGCAACAGATGAGCCAGCGCATACGTAATATTTTGCAGCATCCGGCGGCGACCAAAGCGTTAAATCGCAACCAGACACTTGAGCTGCGCTGGCTGCGTATGAAACTGACTAACGAAAGCAAGCTGGTCATGCAGGCAAGGGCCCGCAGCGAACAGGATGTGCGCAGTTTTATCAAAAGCGGGCTGGCCGCCGAGCATCATCGTGTCGGCCTGCTGCTTAACCAGGTTTTTGCTGAAGCCCTTGAGCTGGACTGGCAGCAGGCCAGTGTACGTCGTGCCGGAGCGGTTATCCCGCCGCTGGGCATGGCGCTGGGCAATGTGCCTGTTGCCGAACGCTTGCGTTACAAAGAGCCGGGCGATGAAACAGACACCACCCCCGACTTCAGTCAGCCAGATGCCGCCCTGCAAGATCTGGATGACGAGTTTTGGGCTGCTTTTGATGGTCTGGATCGTGAGCAAATGATTGCCGATACCCTTGCAGTTCTGGCGCAGGCAGGCAAGCCTCTGAGCCTTGCGCAGCTGGCCGCCGAACTGCCCATGACCTATGACCTGGAAACCCTGAGCCTGTGGATTGGCATGGCACGTGAGGCGGGTGTGTCCATAGGGAACGAAACAGAAAGTTTGCAGCTGATTGATGATGAAGGCATGGCCTGGGAATATCTGCTGCCACTTGCCGAGCTGAATAGTGCAGTCCTGGATGGTATTCAGTGGGAGTTGTAGTACATGAGCATTTTTGACCGGCTGGCTGCCGGCGAGCCGGAGCCGGTTCACCAGCCAAGTGCCGAGCTGTCTGTTGAAGAACCGGCAGGCGTGGCAGAAGAAAGCGCACGAACGGGGCAGCGTTTGCGTGAAGCTCTGCAGGCGCTGCTGGCTGATGGTGTGCTGGAGCAGGAGCGCAAACCAAACCTGTACCGGACGGCTTTTTTGCAGCAGCCCGCCTTGAACGCCATGCTTGAACCGCTGGACTTTCAAGCCTCTGTTGACGAAGTGCGCGGGCTGGTGTTTTTGAGGGTTTTGCGCGATGACCATGCAGGCATTGACGACGACTGGTCCCATCCCCTGGTGCGCCGGCAACGTTTGACTCTGGAGCAGTCACTGTTGCTGGCCGTGTTGCGTCAGCAATTTGTCAATCACGAGCAGGAAGCCGGCGTAGGCGACAGCAATGTGCTGGTGGCTGTGGACGAGCTGGTGGCCGCGATGCAAAGTTTTCTTGGTGATAGCGGCAGTGAAACAAAAGAGCGCGAACGAATACTGACTCTGCTGAATCAGTTGAAGAATCATGGGGTCGTCACGGATCCTGATGAGCACGGACGGGTGAAAATCCGCCCGCTTATTGCACACCTTGCCAGCCCGGAAAACCTGCAAGCCCTGCTGCATCAGCTGCAATCATTACAACAAGCGGAGCAGGGGACATGACCCGACAATTGTTTGATCCGTCGTTTCGACTGCAGCAACTGGAGCTTTACAACTGGGGTGGTTTTGCCGGTTATCACAGTGCGCAAATTGATGAAAAGGGAACAGCCATAGTCGGGCCAACCGGCAGTGGCAAAACGACGGTTGTCGATGCGCTGATGACCTTGCTGGGCACCAACCCCAAATACAACCTGGCTTCAACGGGGGGCCATGAAAGTGATCGTGACCTGGTGTCCTATGTGCGTGGCGTTGCTGGTGCGGGTGATGGCAGCGGTGGGCAGTCGCATATTGCCAGGCCGGGTAAAACCCTGACCGGAATATGCGCCACCCTGGGCAACACGGATCAGCAGGTACGGCTGGGTGCCTTGCTCTGGGTCGATAGCAGCAGCTCGGCTGCCTCAGATGTTCACAAGACCTGGATATTTGCAACGGGTGCCGGGCAGAGTCTGCAGCACTGGTTGACCCAGCATGGTGAGGGCGGTTTGCGGCAGTTGCGCCAATGGGCCAAAGATACCGAGGGTGTTTGGCTGTTTCATAATAACAAGCGCAACTATTTGGCCCGTGTGCGGGACTTTTTTGAAGTGCGCGACAATGCTTTTAATTTGCTTAATCGCGCAGCCGGCCTGAAACAGCTGAACAGTATTGATGAAATTTTTCGTGAGCTGGTGCTGGACGACTGTGCCCAGTTTGAGCGTGCCCGCGAGGTGGCCGACAGCTTCGACGACCTGACAGCCATCTATCAGGAAATTGAACTCGCACGCCGACAAATACGGGCCCTTGAGCCTGTTAAAATTCACCATAAAAGCCATCTTGAACTGGATCAGAAACTGCGTGAACAGGAGCTTTTGGTCAGGCTGTTTCCTGGCTGGTACGCCGCCCGGAGCCAACAACGCTGGCAGCAGGAATGGCAGCGGTTAAATGAGGCCGCTGCCCAGGCAGCACAGCAGCTTGACGAGGCGGAACGGCAATGCCAGCAGCAGGATGAGCAAGTTCAGCATCTACATGGCCAGTTTTTACAGCTGGGTGGCAGTGACATTCAAACCCTGCAGGAGTTGATCCAGCGTACAGAAAAAGAACGCAACCAGTGTGAGCGCAACGCCGCTGATTATCAGCGTTTGACCCGGGTATTGGAACTCGGTGACGGGCTGGAGCAAGGGCGTTTGCTGGCCAACCAGCAACAACTGAAGAGTTTGAAACTGCAGTGGCAACAGGAAGCCGACCGGCAGGGCGAACAGGTACTGAATGCCGGTGTTAGCGAACGGCGCCTGTTAGAAGAGCAACAGCAACAGCAAGCCGAGCTGGACGAGGTGCGTCGCAACCCGTCCTCTAATATTGCGCCGGCTTTTGCACAGTTTCGTCAGCAGCTGGCGGACGAGCTCGACATGGACGCCTCAGAGCTGCCTTTTGTAGCCGAACTGGTACAGGTCAGCCAGCAGGAGCAGCAGTGGCGGGGTGCCATTGAGCGGGCGATTGGCAGCCATCGTTTGCGCTTGCTGGTACCCCGCCAACACATGCAGCAGGCGCTGGCATGGGTGAACGGGCGTGACAACCGCCTGCATGTGCGTTTGCTTGAGGTGCGTCCTGAGCCGGCACGGAGCCCGGAGTTTTTTGACGATAGCTTCGTCCACAAACTGGACTTTAAATCTCACGCTGCACTGCATGCTGTGCAGCAGCTATTGTCAGGCATAGACCGCCACTGTGTAGCTGATGTGGCGCAGCTGCAACGTGTCGAACATGCCATGACCAAAGAAGGCACCCTGTCGGGCCGTGCTGGCTACTTTGACAAGCAAGACCAAAAGCGCCTGCAGCATGACTGGCAGACCGGCTTTGACAACAGCGACCGCCTGCAGGCGCTGGAGCGGCAACTGGCAGAAACGGATGCCGCCGTGCAGGCAGCCAGGCAGGAACGCCAGCGCCTGCAGGACGTCAGCCAACAACTGGCCCAGCGCATTCATCTGGCTGATGAAATACTCAAGGTTAAATTTGCTGACCTGGACTTTGCCAGCCAGCAGCGTCAACTGGACACCTACCAGCAACAGCTGGCCCGGCTGACCGCGCCGGACTCCAGCCTGGATGCTGCCCGCAAAGCCTATAAACAGGCCCGCGAGCTGCTTAAACAGCTGAATGCTGACAAGACAGAAACAGACCGCAAGCTGGCACGCCTGCAAACCCTGCAGCAGCAAGCGCAAGAACAGCTGGACAGCCTTGCGGGCCGTATCGTTGAACTGCCCGCAAGTGAAGCCGGCTTGTTTGCTGCCCATGAAGAAAAGCTTCTTAACACGGCTTTAAGTCAACTGCAAACACTGGAGCGTCAGCTGGCAGACGAGCTTGTCCAGGCCATGACAGATGCGCAAAACAGGCTGTTACGCAAAGAAGGCGAACTGGGCAAGGCCATGACCCACGCCAAAACCCACAACCAGGGCGCACTGTCAGAGGCAGGCACCGAGCTGGAAGACGTGCCGGCTTATCTGGAGCGGTTGCAAGAGCTGGTTGAAGAAGATTTGCCTGCCCGACAAAAACGCTTTCGGGAGTATCTGAACCGCTCTTCGGAAGATGGCGTGGTCCAGCTGCTCAGCGAAATCAATGATGAGGTCGAGCGTATCCGTGACCGCCTGGAAGACGTCAACGCCACCTTGCGCCGGGTCGACTTCCAGCAGGGTCGTTATCTGCAAATAGTGGCGCGGGATGTACAGCACGAAAGCCGTCGCACGCTGACCACGGCCATGGAGCAGCTGGGCCACGCCCGTTATGTGGAAGATGACGGTGAAGCCCACTATCGGGCGCTGCAAAACATTGTCATGCTGCTGCGTGATGCCGTCGAACGGCAACGCACCCAGGCTGCCAAGGCACTGCTTGATCCGCGTTTCCGGCTGGAATTCAAAGTGGCGGATATCTGCCGCCATACAGATGAAATCATCGAGACACGCAGTGGCTCACAGGGTGGCAGCGGGGGTGAAAAAGAAATTATTGCATCCTATGTGCTGACGGCCTCTCTGTCTTATGCGCTTTGCCCGGATGGCAGCCCTTTGCCGCTGTTTGCCACCATTGTGCTGGATGAGGCTTTTTCACGCAGTTCCCATGCCGTTGCCGGCCGGATTATTGACGCCCTGAATGAGTTTGGCCTGCATCCGGTGTTTGTTACGCCCAATAAAGAAATGCGTTTGCTGCGCAACCACACCCGTTCAGCGATTGTGGTGCACCGGCGTGGCAACGAGTCAAGCATGACCTCCATGAGCTGGCGGGAGCTGGGCGAGCTGGCACAAACACGTCAGCAGAAGAGGGCTCGGCATGAAGCCTCCTGAGGCGTTAAGGGAGCAGCTGCGACGGCATTGGCATAACAACCCGTTCAGGGTCGGGCGGTTGCTGGGACGGGCGAGCTGGCCGCTCACATTGTCAATTGGGGCACCTGCCAGTCAGCAGGTACTTAATGAGGTGGCAGCCGTACAGAAGCACATTCGCGCCTGGCAAGCAGTCAAGGTGGGCCGGGTTGAGTTTGGCGAGAAGTCCTATCGCGGCCTGGCGGCGCCCATCCGGATACCGTTGCGCTGGCACCTGGGCCGGCCCAGTGAATGGGTTGCGGCTTGTGACGACCCGGGAATAACCGCTGAGTTTTCTGCTCTGAGCCAGCTGGCAGCCGGCTGTACCGAAGAAATGCGTGAATTGTTGATACGCGAGCGCAGCCTGTGGCGCAACAAGCCGCTGATTGAAGTAGAAAAAGCCATCAAGCTTGCCAGGCAACTGGAGCCTGACTGTGCCCAAGGGCAACCGCTGCGTTTGCTGGCTGGCTACGGTGTGGATACCAAGTTTTTTGAGCGTCATGCCAGCTTGCTGTGTCGCTTGCTGGATACCAGGTATTCTGGTGTCGCCAGCCAGAGAGGGTTGTCTGGTTTTCTTGGTGCGCAGGATGAAAAGGATCACTGGTTGCTGGTTAAGCCCTTGTGCGACGGACTGCTGCCATTTTCCCGTTTGCGTTTAACTGATGCTCTGCTGATGCAGGCGGTTTTGCCAGCACGGCGTCTGTTGCTGGTTGAAAATGAGCATTGTGAACACGTGCTGCCTGTGCTCGAAGACTGCATTGCCATTTTGGGAGCGGGAGCAAACTTGGCCTGGTTAGGTGGCAGGGCACTGGATGGCAAACAGCTGTATTATTGGGGTGATCTGGATTCCTGGGGATTAACGCTGCTTGGCCGGGCGCGCGAAATCCGCCCTGAATTGCAGTCTGTGTTGATGACAGGTGAAATTTTTCAGGCCTATCAAGAATTTGCCGTTCCGGAACCGCAGGTGGCGGCAAGACAGCCACACTCGGCATTAACGCACAGCGAGGCTACCCTGTACGTCAGGCTAAGGGAGCTTGAGCGGGGGCGGCTGGAGCAGGAGTATATTCCGGCCTGCAAAGTGCAGGAGGTCTTGCGGCAGAGAATCAAGCCCATACAATGACTTTCACTTGAATAATCATCCCTTTAGCTATAGAATTCGCGAGTCTAATTTTAACAAGCCGCCTTGCTGGCTGTTTTTTTCTGGCAAGGTGCAATAAAAACAGCGCGTTACAGTGTGGGACGGGCCGGGCAACAAAGGAATCAGGCCCATGTCTCCAAGACTGCAACGAATTCGGCGAAAGCCACATCCTGAGAGGAAATTTCAAACAAGATATGAGACAAGACAGACGTTCGGCCCCAAGGGCACCGATTAACGAAAACATTACCGCCCGTGAAGTTCGCCTGATTGGCGCAGACGGAGAGCAAGTCGGGATCGTCTCGATTGACGAAGCGCTGGCCGCAGCTGATGAGGCCAAGCTGGATCTGGTTGAAATTTCTCCGGATGCACAACCACCTGTATGCCGCATCATGGACTACGGCAAACATCTGTTCGAACGCAAGAAGCAGCAGGCCCAGGCGCGCAAGAACCAGAAGCAGGTCCAGGTAAAAGAAGTAAAGTTTCGCCCAGGGACGGACGTAGGGGATTATCAGGTAAAACTACGCAACCTGATACGTTTCCTTGAAGATGGGGACAAAGCCAAGGTTTCATTGCGATTCCGCGGTCGAGAGATGGCACACCAGGATCTGGGCATGGAGCTACTCCAGCAGGTTGAAAAAGACCTGGAAGAGTACGGCACCGTTGAACAGCGCCCGAAAATGGAAGGACGCCAGCTGATCATGGTACTCGCCCCCAAAAAGAGAAAGTAACCCCAACAAGCTGCTTGCAGCCGGGCAATGACAGGCCCCAAGGTTACTAAATTGTATAATTTGAATGCGGAGTTCAAACATGTCAAAAATGAAAACCAAGAGCGGTGCTAAAAAGCGCTTCAAGGCTGCGGCCAACGGCTTTAAGCACAAGCACGCTTTTAAAAGCCATATCCTGACCAAAATGACCACCAAGCGTAAGCGTCAACTGCGTGGTACCAACCAGGTGCATCCTTCCGAGGTTGCTCGTGTTGAACGCATGCTGCGTGTTCGTTAATAAAGGTTGAGGAGATAAAAAATGGCTCGAGTAAAGCGTGGTGTTCAAACACGTGCACGTCACAAAAAAGTTCTGAAGCTGGCCAAGGGTTACTACGGTGCACGTTCGCGTTCCTTCCGTGTGGCCAAGCAAGCCGTCATCAAGGCTGGTCAATATGCTTACCGCGACCGTCGTCAGCGCAAGCGTCAGTTCCGCGCTCTGTGGATTGCACGTATCAACGCTGGTGCACGCATCAACGGTCTGTCCTACAGCCGTTTCATTGCAGGCCTGAAAAAGGCTTCCATTGAAATCGACCGCAAGGTTCTGGCTGATCTGGCAGTGAACGAAAAAGCAGCTTTTGCCGCCATTGTCGAGAAAGCCAAAGCCTCTTTGGCCTAAGGTCTTTCCGGCGATATCGCTGAATTGCTTGATAAGGGAAGGGCCTGGGCTCTTCCCTTATTTTGTTTTAGTCCCTTCATTTTCCAATTGCAGATATCGCAGGCGGAGTAAATGGAGGCGACGCGGAATCTGTTGTTCATGTGGAGTATGGGTGGAGCAAACCTTGCAACGCCAGAGATGGTGTGGCAGGAACCTCAAGGGATGTGCCTGCGGCGTGTTTGCGTAACCCATGCTTCATATGGGCTTCGGCCTTATCAAAACACAATCAGAGCTGCTTGCAAAGAACATCACAGAGCGTTTTGCAAGCACCTCCCACGGAGTCTACATGGACAATCTCGATCAACAGGTCAGCCAGGCACTGGCGGCCATTGCAGCAACCGACAATGTACAGGCGCTGGAGCAGTTGCGTGTGCAGTTTTTGGGCAAAAAGGGCGAGTTTAGCCTGCTGATGCGTCAGCTGGGCAGCCTGTCTGCCGAAGAGCGTCCCAAGGCTGGCGCCATCATCAATGCTGCCAAGGAGCAGGTACAGAGCGGGCTTAACAGTCGCAAGCAGCTTTTGGAAGAAGCTGCACTAAACGAAAAGCTGGCAGCCGAAACCCTGGACGTAACCCTGCCTGGCCGCGGCCAGCAGTCCGGCGGCCTGCATCCGGTCACCCGCACCATGGAGCGCATCGAGCAGTTCTTTGCCCACATCGGTTATGACGTTGCCGAAGGCCCCGAGGTTGAGGACGACTATCACAACTTCGAGGCGCTGAACATTCCCGATCATCACCCGGCACGGGCGATGCACGATACCTTCTACTTCAACGCCAACATGCTGCTGCGCACCCATACTTCACCGGTGCAGGTGCGCACCATGGAAAACCAGCAGCCGCCAATTCGTATTGTCTGCCCGGGCCGGGTCTATCGCTGCGATTCTGATATCACCCACTCGCCGATGTTCCATCAGGTCGAAGGCTTGCTGATTGACGAAGACGTCAACTTCGCCGACCTCAAGGGCACCATCGAAGAGTTCCTGCGCGTGTTCTTTGAGAAAGACCTGGCGGTGCGCTTTCGTCCGTCGTTTTTTCCCTTTACCGAGCCTTCTGCCGAGGTCGACATGCAGTGTGTGATGTGCAACGGCGACGGCTGCCGCGTGTGCAAACAAACCGGCTGGTTGGAGGTGATGGGCTGCGGCATGGTGCACCCCAATGTGCTGAAAATGTCCGGCATTGACACCGAAAAATACCGCGGCTTTGCCTTTGGCATGGGGGTGGAACGGCTGGCCATGCTGCGCTATGGGGTCAACGATTTGCGCCTGTTCTTCGACAATGACCTGCGCTTTCTGGCGCAATTTCGTTAATTCTGACTTGAGGAGAACAGCATGAAATTCAGTGAACAGTGGTTGCGCACTCTGGTTAATCCGCAAGTTGGCCGTGACGAACTGGTGGCCCGGCTATCCATGGCCGGTCTGGAAGTGGATGCAGTGGAGCCGGTGGCTGGCGAGTTTTCCGGTGTGGTGGTCGGCGAGGTACTGGAGTGCGGCCAGCACCCAAATGCCGACAAGCTCAGCCTGTGCGTGGTTAGCGATGGTGAGCAGCAGGTCAATGTGGTCTGTGGTGCACCCAATGCCCGTGCCGGCCTGAAAGTGGCCTTTGCCAAAGTGGGCGCTGTATTGCCAGGCGATTTCAAAATCAAGAAAGCCAAGCTGCGTGGTGTCGAATCCTTCGGCATGCTGTGTTCAGATGCAGAACTAAAAATCAGCGAGGATCACAACGGCATTATCGAGCTGCCGGCGGATGCGCCGGTGGGCCAGTGCCTGCGCGAATATCTGGATCTTGATGATGTCAGCATCGAGGTTGATCTGACCCCCAACCGCGGTGACTGTCTGTCACTGACTGGCCTGGCACGTGAAGTGGGTGCTTTGTACAGCACGCAGGTCAGTTACCCGCAAATTAAAGAGATTTCCGCCAGCCACGAGCAGGTGTTGCCGGTTGAGCTGCTGGCTCCCTCCGCTTGCCCGCGCTATGTAGGTCGCGTAGTTCGTAATGTTGACCTGACTCGCCCAACGCCCGACTGGATGAAAACCCGCCTTGAGCGTAGCGGTGTGCGCAGCATCGACCCTGCGGTGGATGTGACCAACTATGTGATGCTGGAGCTGGGGCAACCGATGCATGCCTTCGATTTGGCGCAGATTCGCGGTGGCATCCGTGTGCGCATGGCGCAGGCGGACGAGCCGCTGACCTTGCTGGATGGGCAGGAAGTCAAGCTCAATAGCGATACGCTGGTGATTGCCGACCACGAACGGGCGCTGGCCATTGCCGGCGTGATGGGTGGTGAAGATAGCGGCGTGGATACTGCCAGCACTAAAGACCTGTTTCTGGAAAGTGCCTTTTTTGCCCCCATCGCCGTGGCCGGCAAGGCACGCAGTTATGGGCTGCATACTGATGCTTCGCACCGTTTTGAGCGCGGTGTGGACTATGATCTGGCCGCACGCGCCATGCAGCGTGCCACCGAACTGTTGCTGGAAATTGTCGGCGGTGAGGCCGGGCCATTGATTGATGCCCGCGATGACAGCGCCATGCCGCAAACACAGCAGGTCAAGTTGCGTGCCGAGCGGGTCAACAGCATGTTTGGTCTTGAGCTGACCGATAACGAAATTGAAAGCCTGCTGCTGCCGCTGGGGCTTGAGCTCAAAGCCGAAGGAGCAGGGCAGTGGCAGGTTGACGTACCCAGTCACCGCTTTGACATCAGCATCGAGGAAGACCTGATCGAGGAAGCCGGTCGTCTGTACAACTACGACCGCCTGCCCGTGCGCTATCCGGCGGCACGTCTGGCGCCACAAAAGAAGCCCGAAGCCCGTGCCGAATTACCGCTACTGCGCCGCCTGCTGGTGGCCCGTGGTTATCAGGAAGCGGTGACCTACAGCTTTATCGACGAAGACAGCTATGTGCTGTTCAACCAGCAGTCGCCGCTGAAACTGGCCAATCCGATTTCTGCTGATCTGTCCTGCATGCGCTCATCCCTGCTACCTGGTCTGCTCAAGGCGCTGGAGCACAACCTGAACCGCCAGCAAACCCGGGTACGCCTGTTCGAAAGTGGCTTGCGTTTTGTTGGTCAGCTGGACAATTTAAAGCAGGAACCGATGCTGGCGGGTGTTATCACCGGCTTGCGCCTGCCCGAAGGCTGGGCCAATGGCAAGGACAAGGTGGATTTTTACGACCTGAAAGCCGATGTCGAAGCTGTGCTGGCTGCGGCCGGCAGTCTGGATGCCTTCAGCTTTAAGCCGGCACAAAAAGATGGCTTTCACCCCGGCCAGTGTGCCGCCATTGAACGTGATGGTGAGGTGATTGGCCACCTGGGCACTTTGCATCCGCAAACTGCAGCTGCCATGGATATTGATCAGCAAGTGTTCATGTTCGAGCTGGAGCTGGAAGCCGCTACTGCCGGTCGCTTGCCGCAGTTCAGCGAGCTGTCGAAATTCCCGGAAGTGCGTCGTGATTTTGCCCTGGTGGTCAAAACAGATACCCCAGCAGCCGACATTGTTGGCTGTATGCGCAAGCAGGCAGGCGAGTGGTTGAACGAAGTCCGCCTGTTTGATGTCTACCAGGGGCAAGGCGTTGAGCCAGGCTGTAAAAGCATGGCCCTGGGCTTGACCTGGCAACATCCATCACGCACTCTAACTGATGAAGAGGTCAACTCTGCCGTCGAACAGATGCTGCAGAGCTTGAATGACGAATTTGGGGCTACCCTAAGGAAGTGATACTGATGAGCGCGCTAACCAAGGCAGGCATGGCTGAAAATCTGTTTTTTGAACTTGGCCTTAACAAGCGGGAAGCCAAAGAGCTGGTCGACCTGTTTTTTGAGGAAATCCGCGTTTCCCTGGAAAATAACGAACCGGTAAAAATTTCCGGTTTTGGTAATTTTGAGCTGCGTGACAAACGGCAGCGGCCTGGTCGCAACCCGAAAACCGGTGAGGAAGTGCCGATCAGCGCGCGCCGAGTGGTGACTTTTCGTCCGGGTCAGAAACTCAGGGAGCGGGTGGATAGCCATGCTGGAAGCCAGTCATAATAACGAACTGCCTCCCATTCCGGGCAAGCGCTACTTCACCATTGGTGAGGTCAGCGAATTGTGCGGGGTCAAACCGCACGTGCTGCGCTACTGGGAACAGGAATTTGAGCAGTTGGCTCCAGTCAAGCGCCGTGGTAACCGTCGTTACTATCAGCACCACGACGTAATGATGATTCGCCAGATCCGCGGCCTGCTTTATGATCAGGGTTTCACTATCGGTGGTGCCAGGCAGCGACTAAGCAGCGAACAGACGGGGGAGGAAAACACCCGTTACAAGCTGGTTATCCGGCAGATGATTTCCGAGCTTGAGGACGTGCTCAAGTTACTCCGTAGCTGAAGTCGTCTGGCTGGCTACCATACGGCATTTTTGTTGACCATGAACAGGGTATAGCGATGTCGCCTGCATATATTGTCGCTTTGGTAGTTGGCGGGGTTTTCGCATTACTATTACTGGGTTATGCCAGTAATCAGCATGAAAAGCACAAGCTGGAGCGTGCTCGCCGCCGCTCGGAACTGAATGAACGGCAAATGCGTTTGGCCAGTCTGTCTGATGGGCTGCCTGGCCAATATTTGCATGCCCGGTTAAAGCAGGGGCTGCACGAACTCGAATTGCAATTTGTTCAGGAAATTCTCAAGGATGAGCCTGATAATAAAAAAATTCGACTTCGTGAAGAAGAGTTGCGAAGCCGCATAGCCCAGGGCGACAGTTATCAGGTAGCCAATGCAGTTGTCGGCTTGCATGGCGAAGAGCAAGTCAGGGAAGTTCGTTTTCAACTTGAGAGTTTGTACGCACAGCTGCGCAGGGCAATGCAGGAAGGCTTGCTGCCAGCTGATAGCTGTCAGCAATGGCTGCATTACTTACAAGAGCAGTTGGTCAATTTGTATCTGGATTTTTTTCATACTGCCGGTCAGAACCATCTGCAGCGTGGTTTGCCGCGCCAGGCCAGGCTGGTATTCGAGCGAGCTATCGGGCTGATCAAGCGCCAGAAAAATCTGCAGCCCTTCGGCGAACGCCTCAAGGCGTTTGAGACGCTGCTGGATAAAACCAACCGTATTGTTATGGAGCATGATCAACAGGCAGCCAGTCAAGCCAGCGAGCTGTCCGAGTCCATGAGTGAAGAAACAGAAGACTCGTGGAAGAAAAAACAGGTTTACGACTAGAAACCTGCTCGGCAGGAAGACTGCTGATCAGCTCAGGTCCGGGTGATACTGCTTCTTGTGCGAAGCAGCAAGACAGCCTGTAGTTTTTTTGGGGGGCGTTGATTAATTATCTGCGTTGTCAGGGCATTGCTGAGAGTCAGCTCAAAAACTCATTGGCTACAAATATGCTGTGACTTTCTCTGCTTTTCGCCTGGTTTTGCTGCCTCGCCAGTGTTTTAGCGCATCCCCGGGCGTCAATTACAAGCTGATTGAGGCTTTGCCAGGCAGCCGTCACTGGATATGGCTATGTGATTGCAGCCACTAAGCTGTACGGACTATGCGCTTTCTCATCCCTGAAGTCATTAGCCGAACTTTTTACCCAGGTCGTATTTTCCTTGAAGAAAATGCATAATGCATATCTTGATTTGACTGCGGAGTCTAAAAATGGAAAGAGAGCCTCGTAAAGTTCGCGAGTTCCGTCGGCGGGAACAGGAAATTCTTGATACGGCGTTGCAGCTATTCCTTGAGCAAGGAGAGGATGCGGTTACTGTAGAAATGATCGCTGACTCGGTTGGCATTGGAAAAGGGACTATATACAAGCACTTCAAGTCTAAAACCGAGATCTATCTGCGCCTGATGCTGGACTACGAGCGTGAGCTTAATCAGCTATTCCAGTCTGATGATGTATCCAGGGATAAAGAGGCCTTGTCACGTGCCTACTTTGCATTCCGTATGGGCGACCCTGAACGCTATCGCCTGTTTGATCGTCTGGAAGAGCGTATCGTCAAGAGTCGCCAGGCGCCGGAGATGGTTGAGCAGCTACATAGCATCAGGGCGTCCAACTTTGAGCGACTGACACGACTGATTGAGGACCGCATCAGCGAGGGCAAGCTGGAAGATGTACCTCCGTACTTTCACTACTGTGCTGCCTGGGCGCTGGTACATGGAGCGGTAGCGCTTTATCACTCCCCATTCTGGAGCTCTGTGCTGGAAGACCAGGAGGGTTTTTTTCAGTTTTTGATGGACATCGGCGTGCGCATGGGCAACAAGCGCAGGCGTGAAGAAACATCATCACAAAAAGATGGTGAAGCATAGTGCGAAGTGTTGGCGTGGAAAGTGCTTGGATATCACAACTCATGCCTTTTTGACGCTTCGGAGACGTTCCATGCCCGCAATACTGTTGTTTGTGTTCTTCTTGACCGGCTGCATGAAAACCAGCGATTTGGCCTATGAAGGCCGCTATCACCTGGCTGATGCAGGCTTGCTGAATAAACACCATATTGAGCGTTCTCATAATGTGCGGGTTGAGCGCGATGCACTGATTTACATTGTGCAGAGCCACTTTCCTCCAGTTGACCGCAGTCCTGATGAGGTGCAGCCAAATATTTTGGCGCTGGAAACCTACAAGGCATTTGTCGAGTACTTTCCACGCATGCGTCGCTCTCCTGAGCCGCTTGGGCTGGATGAAGCATTTGTGGCTGCAGAGCAGGAACGGGCAGATTACTTGCTTTATGTACGCATGGCCCAGGCAGAAGATCGCAAGCTGATGGACAGGGCGGTGATCCAGTTCATGCTGTATGATCGTTCGCGCAAGTATCTGCTCGACAACGCGCATATTCCTGTGCGGGGTGGTTTGTTCACGTCCAGAAATAACCGGCCGGAAGATTTTTTGCGCCAGCCGATGCTGGATTACGCCCGGCGCCTGCAGGGCCTTGGCGGCTACCCTCACTGATACCCTATGCCCGGACCCCGGATGACCCACCAAACAGATAAGCTTAAAGTCATTGCCAATACACTGTCAGCAGCCACAAGCAGCAAAAAGGCAGGGTGGAACCCGCCGCTAAGCGGTCCTCTGAATATGCACATTGACCGTAACGGCAATTGGTTTTACCAGGGCGAGCCGATGCTTCGTGAAGCACTGATACAGCTGTTTTCTGGTATCCTGCGGCTTGAACAGGATGGTTACTACCTGGTAACCCCGGTAGAAAAATACTCAATAACTGTCGAAGCACAGCCTTTTGTCAGCCGACGGCTTGAAATCCGCGCTCCCGGGCCGCATCAACAGGTGGTTGTCATCACTAATGTCGGCGACGAGGTAGTGTTGGACGCTGCACATCCGTTATGCTTTTTGCCTATCGGCAATGACGGGCCGCTGCCTTGCGTTCATGTGCGTGACGGCCTGTACATGCTGCTGCAGCGCTCCCACTTTTATCAAATGGTAGAAGCGGCTCTGGAGCAGGCAGGAGAGTCTGATGCCTTGCCAGGCATTTTGAGTAGCGGGATGCTATTTGCACTGCATGTTTAAAATTCACCAAGCTTAAGGCAGGGCAGTAACAGCTGCTCTGAACAGTTCGTTAATTCATGAGTTATGCATTATCTATCCGGGGGCTGAACAAAACCTATGCCAACGGCTTTGTTGCCCTCAAGGGTATTGACCTGCACGTGCGCGAAGGCGACTTCTTTGCCCTGCTGGGCCCCAACGGGGCTGGCAAATCCACAACCATAGGCATCCTCTCGACTCTGGTAACCAAGACCTCGGGACATGTCAAGGTGTTTGGTCATGATCTTGACACAGAGCCATTGCAACTCAAGCGTTGTATCGGGCTGGTCCCCCAGGAATTCAACTTCAACCAGTTTGAGCTGGTGCAAAATATTTTGGTGGTACAGGCAGGGTACTACGGTATCAAGCGAAAGGAAGCACTGATTCGTGCCGAGCAACTGCTCAAGCAGCTTGAGCTGTGGGATAAGCGCCATACCCAGGCACGCCTGTTATCCGGGGGCATGAAACGCCGCCTGATGATTGCCCGGGCTCTGATGCACAAGCCACGCCTGTTGATTCTTGACGAACCAACCGCCGGCGTCGATATCGAAATGCGCCGCTCCATGTGGGAATACCTGACCCGGCTGAACGAGCAGGGCACCACCATTATCCTCACAACCCACTACCTGGAAGAGGCAGAACAGCTGTGCCGCAACATCGCCATTATTGATCACGGCCATCTGGTGGAAAACACCAGCATGCGCCAGCTGCTGGCCCAGCTGCAAGTGGAAACCTTCATCCTTGACTTGAAGGAGCCCGTGAGTGCTGCCCCCAAGCTAAGCGGCTATCCCTGTGTCAGGCCGGACGAGCGTACTCTGGAGGTGCAAGTAAACAAGGAGCTGGGACTGACCGGCCTGTTTACTCAGCTTGGTGAGCACGGCATTGAGGTGCTAAGCATGCGCAATAAGAGTAACCGTCTGGAAGAGCTGTTTGTCTCGCTGGTGGAAACCAACTTGCAGGAGCCCCGTCATGAGCAGTGAGTTTTCGTCCAACCTGACCGCCCTCTATACCATTGTGCATCGCGAAGCGCGACGCTTCCTGCGCATCTGGCCGCAAACCTTGTTGCCGCCAGCCATCACCATGGTTTTGTACTTCGTGATTTTCGGTAACCTGATCGGCAGCCGTATTGGGGAGATGGGTGGCTTCAGCTACATGCAGTACATAGTCCCCGGGCTGATCATGATGTCAGTAATAACCAACGCGTACAGCAATGTGGTTTCCAGTTTTTTTAGTGCCAAGTTTCAGCGCTCAGTGGAGGAGTTGCTGGTATCACCGGTGTCGCCACACACTATCCTGACCGGTTTTGTGCTGGGTGGGGTCATGCGGGGCCTGATGGTGGCGCTAATCGTGACGCTGTTGTCGTTGTTCTTCACGGAGCTGTCGGTACACAATCTGGGCATAACCGTGCTGGTAATCACGCTGACGGCGGTAGTGTTTTCACTGGGCGGCTTTATCAATGCGGTATTTGCCCGCAGTTTTGATGATATTTCCATTGTTCCGGCCTTCGTACTGACACCCCTGACCTATCTGGGTGGCGTGTTCTATTCCATCAGTTTGCTGGGCGAGTTCTGGCAAAAGCTGTCACTGGCGAATCCCATCCTGCACATGGTAAACGCATTTCGCTATGGCATCCTTGGTGTTTCCGATATCGCACCCGGTACGGCGGTTGCCTTTATGCTGGTGACCGCTGCTGGTTTGTATGTGTTTAGTGTGCGCTTGCTGATCAATGGCAAGGGTATGCGCCATTGATGAGCTTCGCGGGAAGAGAGTTCCACCAGGCGAAAAAGCTGATATCATCCTGATGCTGCTGGGGTGGTTGGCCTGAATCTTGCTGTATCTCGTTCAAAGAGACGCTAGACGTCAAAAAAACGACGAGGTATCGGACAATGATCCAGGGTGTTGAGTTCAACCGCTTGATGCTAGAAATGCGTGCCATGCAAACAGAAGCCATGGCTGGCAAGAAACCAGCTGCGACAAACGGACCGGCAACAGCAGGCGAGGTGCCTGCAGTGCGGGGGCCAAGCTTTTCCGAACTGCTTGGCCAGGCTGTGAACAAGGTCAATGAAGTTCAGCAAACGGCCAACCAACTGTCTACGGCATTTGAGATGGGCGAAAGCGGTGTAGACCTGACCGATGTAATGGTTGCCACACAAAAAGCCAGCATCTCCTTTCAGGGCATGACCCAGGTGCGCAACAAGCTGGTGCAGGCCTATCAAGACATTATGCAAATGCCGGTGTAGAGGCGGGTAAATCATGGTTGATGCAACTGACAATGTCCCCAGCACCCTTGATCAGGGGCAAAAAGCGGGCCGGCCGGCCGCGGCAGGACTGGCCTTCATGGAGAACCTGATCCACATGCCCGGGCTGCGTCAAGTAGCCCTGATGGTAGGGCTGGCGGCCAGTGTTGCCATAGGCTTTGCCGTGGTGCTCTGGTCCCAGGAGCCTGATTACCGCCCCTTGCTGACCAGCCTGAGCGGTATGGATACAGCCGGGGTGGTTGATAGCCTGGGGCAGGCTGGTATCAAGTACAAGGTTGAGCCGAACTCCGGTGCCTTACTGGTCCGGGCCAGCGACCTGGGTGAGGCGCGCTTGCGCCTGGCAGCGGCCGGTGTAATGTCTGACAGCAAACCGCAAGGCTTCGAGCTGCTGGATCAGGATCAGGGGCTGGGTACCAGTCAGTTCATGGAAACTGCCCGCTACCGCCGTGGCCTGGAGGGAGAGCTGGCGCGGACAGTGGCCAGCTTGCATAACGTGCGTAATGCCCGGGTGCATCTGGCCATTCCCAAAAGCTCGGTGTTCGTACGTGATGAGCGCAAGCCCAGTGCCTCTGTTCTGGTTGACTTGCAACAGGGGGCCAGCCTCGAACCGAGCCAGGTCATGGCAATCATTAATCTGGTCGCAACCAGTGTGCCGGAACTGAACAAAAACCAGGTTACTGTGGTTGACCAGAAGGGCAACCTGCTGTCGGACCAGCAAGAGCTGTCAGAAATGACCCGTGCCGGTAAGCAGTTTGACTACACGCGTCGCGTCGAATCGCTGTTTACTCAGCGTGTACACAACATCTTGCAGCCTGTATTGGGTGATGGCCGCTATAAGGCCGAGGTATCGGCCAGCATAGACTTCAGTGCCGTTGAGTCCACCTCGGAAACCTTTAACCCTGACCAGCAAGCACTGCGCAGCGAGCAGTCCCTGGTTGAGCAGCGCTCAGCCAGTCTGGGACCGCAAGGTGTTCCTGGCGCCCTGAGCAATCAGCCACCTGGCGCTTCGTCTGCCCCTGAGCAAGCCATAGGTGGTGTTGCAGTAGATGGGCCGGTTGCTTCCGGCCAGCCACTGCTGGATGCCAATGGCCAACAGATTATTGATCCGGCGACAGGCATGCCGATGCTGGCACCTTATCCGAGCGACAAGCGCGAACAGGCAACCCGCAACTTTGAGGTGGATCGCTCAATTAGCTATGTCAAACAGGACCAGGGTCGTTTGCAGCGGCTGTCGGTTGCTGTAGTAGTGGATGACCGCATCAGTCTGGATGCCGAGGGTGAAGTAGTGCGCGTTCCCTGGAGCGACCAGGACCTGGACCGTTTTACCCGCCTGGTGCAAGACGCTGTGGGCTACAGTGCCAGTCGTGGTGACAGTGTTAGTGTAATCAATGCGCCCTTTGTGCCAGTGCCGGAAGAGGTGTATGAGGCGCCTCCGTTTTATAGCGAGCCATGGTTTTGGGATATCCTGAAGCAGGTACTGGGCATTCTGTTTATTGTTATTTTGGTGTTTGGTGTGCTGCGCCCGCTGATGAACAACATTGTCGGTGGTGGCAAGTCCAGGCAGTTGCAGGCGACTGATGACGGAGCGCACAGTGGAACGGGTGGCCTGGATGATATTGATGCCCAGCTGTCAGATGACAAGCTTAGCCTCGGTGTTGACGGACAGCCCATTTTGTTGCCAAGTCCGAGCGAAGGGTATGATGCACAGCTTGGCGCCATCAAAAACCTGGTAGCAGATGATCCTGGCCGTGTGGCTCAGGTGGTCAAAGAATGGATTAATAGCGATGACTGACGGCAAAGTAGTGGCGAAAATGAGCAAGGTGGAGAAGGCTGCCATCTTGTTGCTGTCCCTGGGTGAAGCTGATGCTGCCCAGGTCCTGCGGCATATGGGGCCCAAGGAGGTCCAGCGTGTTGGCTTGGCCATGGCCCAGATGACCAACATACATCGCGACCAGGTTGAGCTGGTGATGAGCGAGTTCGTTGAGCTGGTGGGTGAGCAAACTGGACTGGGTGTTGGCTCGGATGCTTATATCCGCAAAATGTTGACCCAGGCTCTGGGTGAAGACAAAGCCGGAAACCTCATTGACCGCATTCTGCTTGGCGGCAATACCAGCGGGCTGGACAGCCTGAAGTGGATGGAGCCGCGCGCGGTGGCCGACGTAATTCGCTACGAACATCCACAAATCCAGGCGATTGTCGTGGCGTATCTGGATCCGGACCAGGCTGGTGAAGTCTTGTCGCACTTTGATCACAAGGTACGGCTGGATATTATTCTTCGGGTATCTGCGTTGAACACCATTCAACCGGCAGCCTTGAGCGAGCTGAACGCAATTTTAGAAAAACAGTTTTCCGGCAATGCGAACACCAGTCGTACCACCATGGGGGGCGTGAAGCGTGCAGCCGATATCATGAACTTTCTTGACAGCTCGGTGGAAGGCCCGCTACTGGATTCTATTCGTGAACTTGATGGCGACCTGTCCTCGCAAATTGAAGACCTGATGTTTGTTTTTGACAACCTTGTCGATGTGGATGATCGCGGGATCCAGGCGCTGTTGCGTGAGGTTTCCTCGGATGTGCTGGTGTTGGCTCTCAAGGGAGCTGATGAGGCCATTAAAGAAAAGGTGTTTCGCAATATGTCCAAGCGTGCATCCGAGTTGCTGCGCGATGACCTGGATGCCAAGGGTCCTGTGCGTGTTAGCGAAGTTGAGGGTGCACAGAAAGAAATTCTGACCATTGCCCGCCGTATGGCCGATGCTGGTGAAATCGTGCTTGGCGGCAAAGGTGGTGAAGAGATGATTTAAGCCATGAGCAGCAAAAACTCGTCCAGCGAATTGCTTCGTGACCAGCAAGCCGAGGCTTTTACATCCTGGCAGATGCCGTCTTTTGATGAAGCTGCAGCGAATGTCATCCAGCATCCGGATGCACTGGAAGCAGACAAGGAGGCAGCTGCGACAACCGATCCGGAGCCCGAAGTAGAGATTGAGGATGTCGAACTGGACACCGTGCAGCCACTGACACTGGAAGAGGTCGAGGCGGTACGTCAGGATGCCTATAACGAAGGCTTCAGTACGGGGGAAAAGGATGGCTTTCATGCCGGTCAGCTACGTGCTGCGCAAGAAGCCGAGGCTGAGCTGAAACCTCGTTTGAGAGCACTGGAAAGCCTGATGCAGCAACTGTTTGATCCAATTTCGGCTCAGGATCAGGCTATTGAGCATATGCTGCTGGATCTGGTCTGCATGATTAGCAAAGAGGTTATTCAGCGCGAGTTGAAAATCGACTCGGCGCAGATTGGTCGTGCGCTACGCGAAGCAATGAAATTGCTGCCGCTTGATGACGGGCAGGTACGCATTCATGTTAATCCTCAGGATTTTGCCGCAATTCGTGACTTGCGTGATCGTCATGAAGAAAACTGGCGCATTTTAGAGGACGATGATTTGTTGCCAGGCGGCTGTCGGGTGGAAACCCTGCACAGTCAGATTGATGCCAGTATTGAAACCCGCATGCACACCCTGGTCCAGCAGCTGCTGGACCAGCAACGTCATCTGCGTTCCGACCCGGTGCCGCCGGATATGCAACACACATTTGACCTGTCGCCCGAGAGTCAGCCGGAAAGCCAGGCACTGCCACCAGAGCAGAATGTTGCGAACATGGAATCAGAAGATAACAAGGCTGGCGATCAGGAAGGCACTGCAGATGAAGCTTGAGCGTACCGCGATAGCCACTCGGCTGGAAGCCTATAAGTCAGCCATCAGTCTTCCGCAACAGCCTCCGGTTGAGGGGCGCTTGTTGCGTATGGTCGGCCTGACGCTTGAGGCCAAAGGGCTGCGTGCGGCAGTAGGCAGTCGCTGTATGGTGATCAATGCAGATACCCACAACCCGGTTGAGGTAGAGGCGGAGGTCATGGGGTTTGCCGGCGACAAGGTGTTTCTGATGCCGGTTGGCAATGTAGAAGGTGTTGCACCGGGGGCGCGGGTAGTGCCCATGGCTGGCACCGATATGGTGCCCATGAGCAATAGCATGTTGGGACGAGTTCTGGATGGCGCTGGCCGTCCGCTGGACGGTGGGCCGCGTATCAGGGCCGACGCCTGGGTGCCGATGATCGGGCCCGCCATCAATCCGTTGCTGCGCAACCCGATCTGCGAACCACTTGATGTTGGTTTGCGCTGCATCAACAGCACATTGACCGTGGGGCGTGGTCAGCGGATTGGACTGTTTGCAGGTACCGGTGTGGGCAAATCGGTATTGCTGGGCATGATGACCCGCTTTACCAAGGCGGATGTAGTTGTGGTCGGCCTGATCGGAGAGCGGGGCAGGGAGGTCAAGGAGTTTATCGAAGACATCCTGGGTGAGGATGATATCAAGCGCGCAGTAGTGGTGGCCTCTCCGGCGGATGATGCACCGCTGCTGCGTTTGCGTGCCGCCATGTATTGCACCCGCATTGCCGAATACTTTCGTGACCAGAATCTTAACGTACTGCTACTGATGGATTCGTTGACCCGTTATGCTCAGGCTCAGCGGGAAATCGCCCTGGCCATCGGTGAGCCACCCGCAACCAAAGGTTATCCGCCCTCGGTGTTTGCCAAGCTGCCGGCGCTGGTCGAACGTGCCGGCAATGCAGAACCGGGAGGGGGCTCTATCACTGCGTTTTATACTGTGCTGTCTGAGGGGGATGACCAGCAAGACCCGATTGCTGATGCAGCACGGGGCGTGCTTGATGGGCATTTTGTACTTTCACGCACCCTGGCCGAAGAAGGGCATTACCCGGCGATTGATATCAGTGCTTCGGTAAGTCGGGTAATGCCCCAGGTGACCAGTCCGGAGCATCTAAAAAATGCCCAGCGCTTCAAGCAATTGTGGACCCGCTACCAGCAAAGCCGCGACCTGATCAGTGTGGGAGCCTATGTGCCCGGTGGTGACCCGGATACTGACCTGGCTATTGAGCGTTTTCCTGTAATGTCTGATTTTTTGCGTCAGGACCTCAATGAGTCTGAAGACCTGGCTGCCAGTATCGAGCGATTGGCGAATATTGTTGCGGCGCCGCAACAATCAAAAGGCTGACACAGCCACTACCTTGTGGGCTTGTGGGTGATACAAGAGCATATTTAGGCACAGGCTTTTTGGCTTGATGCTCCAGCCAGGTTTATAGTTTTGGCTCAGATGTATTGGTGGTGATGAGGAACTGTGTAGAATGCTGAAAAAAGCCAAACGGCTGGCACCTGTTATAGAAATGGCGGAGCAAACAGAGCAAGAGGCGGCCGGCAAGCTGGCCAAGCTGCAACAGCAGCTGTTGCAGGCCGAGCAGCAGCTGGCTGGACTTGAACAATACCGCAATGATTATCAGCAGCAGTGGATCACCCGTGGCCAGACAGGTGTTACTGGCGAATGGCTGATGAATTACCAGCGTTTCCTTTCGCAGCTGGAAACCGCTATCGAGCAGCAGCGTAACAGTGTGCAATGGCACCAGCGCAATGCAGAAAAGGCGCGTGCACAATGGCAACAGGCTTATACACGCCTTGAGGGTCTAAAAAAACTGGTGCAGCGCTATCATGATCAGGCCAGGCATATTGCAGACCGTCAGGAACAGAAAGACATGGATGAAATGGCAGCCCGTGCCGGGCTGCTCAAACAAAGCATGGTTGGGGATTCATGATGAGCATCAGCTATCCGTGGCTGTACGAATATGCATTGCGCCGCAAGGGCAGCATTCAGGAGCTTGAGGCCAGCTTGCCGGTTCCTTTGACAGAAGAGCAACTGACAGCCATCCCCGATGACCGCTATCTGTCGCTGATGACCCGGCGTATCTTTCGTGCCGGTTTGCGCCACGCCATGGTGGACGCCCGCTGGCCAGCCTTCGAGGAGGCTTTTTGGGGCTTCGATCCCGAGAAGATGGTGCTGCTGAGCGCCGAGCATATAGAGCGGCATATGCAAAACAAGGCGCTGATCCGCCATCTCGGCAAGTTGCGCAGCATTCCGCGCAACGCTCAGCTGATACTGGATATCAGCCGGGAGCATGGCGGTTTTGGCCGCTTTCTGGCGCAATGGCCAGTCGATGACATTGTCGGCCTGTGGTTCTTGTTGAGAAAGCGTGGCTACCAGCTGGGCGGCTATTCGACCCCGGGCTTTTTGCGGATGGCCGGCAAGGATACCTTTTTGATTACCACCGATGTGGTGGCTGCACTTATCGCCCGGGGTGTCATTGATCGTCAGCCCACCAGCCAGGGAACGTTGCGGGATATGCAAAAAGCGTTCAATCAGCTGCACCAGAGCAGTGGCCGTCCGTTATGCCAGTTGTCCGCCATGCTGGCCTGGACAGTGAATCACGATTGAGGCTGTCACTTCCCTGGATTCTGCGACAGGGCTTCGCTACGCGCAGAATGACAGGATCGGCGTCATTCTGCGCGTGGTGCTTTTGCGGGTGAGTTATAGGCCCAATAACCCGGCGACATAGTCCACATCCTTGTCTCCGCGGCCAGACAAGTTAACCAGAATTTGCTGGTGTGGCTGCAGGGTGGGCGCGGTGCGGATGGCCCAGGCTACTGCATGGGCGCTTTCCAGTGCAGGGATAATGCCTTCAACCCGTGACAGGCGCATGAATGCATCCAGGGTTTCCTGGTCGGTGACGCTGTCGTAATGAACCCGGCCCAGATCTTTCAGGTAACTGTGTTGTGGACCAATGCCCGGGTAGTCGAGCCCGGATGCAATGGAGTGTACCGGGTCAGGATTGCCTTCTTCGTCAGCCAGCACATAGCAGGACATGCCGTGAATCACTCCCGGCTTGCCCATGGTCAGGGTTGCCGCATGACGGTTGGTATCCAGTCCTTCGCCTGCAGGCTCGACACCGACCAGCCTGACCTGGGTATCGTTAAGAAAGGCGGTAAACATACCGATGGCATTTGAGCCGCCGCCAACACAGGCAGCGACCACATCTGGCAGGCGTTTATGCTTGGACAGGCATTGCTCACGTGCTTCAGTACCGATAATAGCCTGGAAGTCACGTACCATTTTCGGGAAAGGGTGCGGACCGACCACCGAGCCGATGGCGTAAATAAAGTCGTGCGGGTTTTTCAGGTATTCTTCGAAGGCGCTGTCAACCGCATCTTTCAGAGTGGCTGTGCCACGGGTAACAGGTACCAGATCGCAGCCGAGAACTTTCATCTTGACCACGTTGGGGTGTTCTTTTTCAATATCCACCTGGCCCATGTGGATTTCACAAGGGATGCCGACCAGTGCACAGGCCGTCGCCAATGCCACACCATGTTGGCCGGCACCGGTTTCAGCGATCACTTTCTTTTTGCCCATGTGTTTGGCCAGCAAGGCTTCACCCAGGCAGTGATTGATCTTGTGTGCGCCGGTATGGTTCAGGTCCTCACGCTTGAGCAAAATCTGGGCACCACCAAGCTCCTCGGACAGACGCCTAGCGTGAAAGATCGGGCTGGGGCGGCCTACATAGTCGGCGAACAGACTGGCCAGCTCTTGTTGAAACTCTGCCGTCTGACGAATTTCTTCATAGGCATCATTAATGTCATCCATCACCTGTTTCAATTCAGGCGGTACATACTGGCCACCATAGGCACCGAAATAACCCTGTTCATCTGGCATGGCAGCAAAGCTGGTTGTGCTGTTCATTTGTGATCTCGCTGGCAACTGCTGGAATAAGGGAGCGATCTTGAGCTGCATGCATGCAGCCGGAAACATCAGAATCCCCATGCAATGCAAGAGTGTATTTTAATTTGCAGGAAAATGCAGCGGTTTGCCGTCAGTCAGTCGAAAGACTAAAGTGTGGCAGTGAGTTGCATTGTCTTTTTGGTCCGGGTGGTTATGCCTCACCGGTAAACAGCAAAGCATGCAAGCAAATTAGCGTTCAGGGGTGTAAATTGTAATCCATGCAGGATCGACAGGCAGGCAACCGCTCACCAGAGCAGTGGTACACGAAGGCACTGGAGCAGGGTTTTGTTGCTGACACCGCGCAACAGCAGGCAGTGATTTATCTGCAAAAAAGCTATCAGGCCCTGTGTGCAGGCAGCCCTGCAAAAGCCGGTATATACCTTTGGGGGCCGGTTGGCCGTGGCAAGACCTGGCTGATGGACCGTTTTTATGAAAACCTGCCGGTGCCTGGTCTGCGTCAGCACTTTCATCACTTCATGCATGATCTGCATCGTCGTCTGCACCAGCTGACCGGCTCGCCAGAGCCATTGAGCAAGGTGGCAGATGAGCTGGCGCAGCAGATCAGAGTGCTTTGCTTTGATGAGTTTTTCATCAGTGACATTGCTGATGCCATGCTGCTTGGGCCCTTGATGCAAGCGCTGTTTGAGCGCGGCCTGGCCATTGTCATGACGTCCAATCAGCCGCCAGAAGGCCTCTATCCGGACGGTTTCAACCGCGAACAGCTACTGCCTACGATTGCCGCACTCAGGCAGCATATGCGGATAGTTGCAGTAGATGGCAGCCAGGATCACCGCTTGCACGGCCTGTCGGGTACGGAGCATCTGCCGCGTTATCTGCACTGCCTGCCGGGGCAGCCAGAGGCAATGCCGGCCCTGTTTGACCAGTTGGCTGGTGACAGGCCGCAGAGCCGTGAACCCATTGAGCTAAACAGGCGACTGCTGGATATACGCGCAGAGGCGGGCCGGATGCTTTGGTGTGACTTTTCCCAGCTGTGTGAACAGCCCTTTTTTGCCCAGGATTTTATCGAGCTGTGCCAGCGTTATGACGTGTTGTTATTGAGCAAAGTGCCGGAGCTGGGCGGTGAGCAACAAGCAGCCAAAATTGCCCGTGGCACTGAAGATGCTGCCAGCCGGGTCGTTGCCGGTGACAGGGTTTTGCCCTCGCTGGCTCGTAAAGATGATGCCGTGCGACGCTTTATAGCCTTGATTGATGAATGTTATGAAGGTAAAGTCCCGGTTTATATTGAAGCCAGCGTGCCTTTGAGCGAGCTCTATACACAGGGTTATTTGTCATTTGCCTTTCGCAGAACGCATAGCCGGTTACTGGCAATGCAGCATGATGACTTTGCCGGAACCGTATGAATTGCCACAAGAAGATAAACTTATGCATTGGTCCCTACGCTTATCCATCGTTTCTTCTTTGCTGTTGACAGCAGCCTGCGCTACCCAACAAAGCAGTAGCCTGTCTGCCGGGCAGGACGGGCATAGACAATCTTTGCAGACCATGCCGGTAACCGGGGCGCCTGCGGATGAAATGAATCGCCTGGTCAGCCGTTCCCAAATGGCCGATGACGTACTCTTGCGGGCCATGGCACAAATTGGCACACCATACCGCTGGGGCGGCAGCTCGCCGCAAACCGGCTTTGATTGCAGCGGCCTGATCGGTTACGTATTTCATCACTCCATGAATATCAAGCTGCCACGCAGCACCACGCAGATGATGCAAATCAAGGCGCCAGTCATCGAGCGCAACAGGCTGCGTACTGGTGATATTGTATTTTTTGCTACCAGCGGTGGTCGCCGGGTCAGTCATGCAGGCATCTACGTGGGTGACAACCGCTTTGTGCACGCGCCTTCAACTGGCGGCAAGGTTCGTATTGACAGCCTGACCTCTCCGTATTGGAGCAAGGCTTATCTGCAAGCCAAGCGGTATTTGCCTGACCAACAGCTGGTCAGCCTTTAAAACACTCCTGCGGTTTGTCTACAGAAAGCGAAGGGTGATCAGCAGTGGCACCCATATAACAGCTTTCGACTCGCATGCCGGTTGTCCTGTCCGCTCTTTCCTCCCAAGTCGCTCAAGATCATTCGAAGCTGATTTGCCTGCGCAAGCTTCGCTGCGTTCCTGCTGACTGTCTTGATCATTTGATCCTCTGCGTTGATGCTGCTTGAGCATTTGCTTCATTGCAGCTTTCCCTTCATGTTGTGCCACCGGCGACCAGCCGTACATTGACATGCGCATAGAGTGTGTTTTGTGCCAAAACCGTGGTTTTTCTATACTTTTGGTTGCTATAAATAGATTTTTTCCAGCAACGGCACATGTATTGCTTTATTTGTCGTTCAGGAGGCGGTTTGTGTGCCGGGTAGTACACTTGCCGCCATCTGGACCTCTGCCTGGCAGCTGTTTGCAGCTGTTGGATAAAAACAAAAAGACACACGGGAGTAGGGAAATGACTAAGCGTCATATCAAACCATTAATGGGCTGCGTGGCAGCGATCAGCCTGATTTCCATTGGGACTGCTTATGCTAAAGAGGGCGGCGACCAATACCCCAACGGGGCAGAAACCTGGATGGCAGGAGCGGTTCCTCCCAAGGGGAATTACTTTATCAACTACACTGGCCATTATGGTGGCAAGCTCCGCGATGGTCGTGGCAAAAAAGTCAGTGGTGCCAAAGTCGGCGCATGGTTTACCGCCCAGCGTTACATCCATATGACTGACAAAAAGATTTTTGGTGCCGACTACGGCTGGCATGTAATTGTGCCGCTGGTTCACCAAAATTTGCGATTGGGCGGGGCTTCGAAGTCGCGCAATGCGCTGGGTGATGTCACCATCAATCCGCTCATCCTGGCCTGGCACCGGGATAATCTGCACTGGGCTTTTGGTTTGGATATCAACTTGCCGACTGGTGCTTACGACTCAAAAGATGCACGTCGCAGCGTGGGTGCCAACTACTGGAGCTTCGAGCCGCTGCTGGCGGTCACTTGGCTGCATGACGACGGCTGGGAGGCTTCCGGCAAGTTCATGTATAACATCAAGACCAAAAACAAGGATTTTCGACCGGAACCTGGTGCGCGAAAAATGGATTACAAGTCCAAGCAGGAGTTTCATATGGATTACCTGCTGGGCAAGCATATTGGTCAATGGGGAGTGGGCGTTTCTGGTTACTACCTAAAGCAGACCACCAATGACAAGGTGGATGGCAGTACGCTTGCCGGCTCACCTGCCTGGAGCAGGGGGCGTAAAGGACAGGTGTTTTCTTATGGGCCGACGCTCAGCTAT
>Ga0209075_1000309_pt1 | contig 46470 bp, 49 predicted proteins | sample Stecom2011_FD_187523 | JGI IMG/M metagenome (GOLD analysis project Ga0209075, IMG submission 187523) | Agricultural soil microbial communities from Utah to study Nitrogen management - Steer compost 2011 (SPAdes) (version 2) | ecosystem: Environmental > Terrestrial > Soil > Agricultural land...
AAAATTGCGGTTGCTGTAACTTCAGGAAAACGTGTGGCAGTTTCAAACGACGGAGGAGAAACTTGGATTAACTATAGAAAAAATCTTCCAAATTTCAGTGCTTTGGCTCTAGTGTGGGATGATAACGGAAAAGATGGCTTATACCTCGGTATGGATTATGGAGTGTACTATATTGATAATACTTTTGAAGATTGGCAACCATACAACAACTTGCTGCCAAACGTAATTGTCAATGAATTGGAAATAAATCAAACAACAAGAACGCTATATGCTGGAACTTATGGACGAGGATTGTGGGCCTCACCCTTAGTTTCAGAGTCTGTTGGTGTAGAGGAGTTGACTTTTAGAAACAGTGTTAGTTTACATCCAAATCCAGCAACAACAGAGGTTGTTATATCTACACCTTTTGAAATTAACGGAGAAATTCGCGTGTTTGATATTTCAGGAAAACTTCTGATTTATAATAATGAAGTTAACTTTAATAATAACTATTTGTTAGATATTTCATCGCTTTCAACAGGCACCTATTTTGTGCGATTGAATACTGCCAAAGGAGAGGTGACTAAAAAGCTATTAAAACAGTAATAGAGCGAAATCATAAAAGGAATGCTTCAGTAAAATCTCTTTTCTGAAGCATTTTTTTTAACTTGCTCCCCCAAGAATAATACTATGGAATTTTCTTCAAAACTTCTTGAAAATGCAGTTGACGAAATGTCGCAGTTTCCCGGTATAGGAAAACGAACAGCTCTTCGGTTAGTGCTTCATTTATTGAAACAACCTAAGGAGCATTCGCAAAAACTAGCAACGGCTTTGTTGAAGATGAGGGAGGAGATTAATTTTTGTGCCAATTGCCACAATATAAGCGATAATAAGCTGTGTGAAATATGCGCAAACCCAAATCGAGATTCACAAATAGTTTGCGTGGTTGAAGATATTCGAGATGTAATGGCTATTGAAAATACAAGCCAATATCGTGGACAATATCATGTTTTAGGAGGGAAGATATCACCCATGGATGGAATCGGGCCTGGGGATCTAAACATTCCTACTTTGATAGATAAAGTGAAAACAGGAGCGGTTAGAGAGCTTATATTTGCTCTTAGTTCAACAATGGAAGGAGATACAACCAATTTCTACATCTATAGGCAAATAGAGGAATATAATATAACAACAACAACCATCGCTCGTGGAATTTCAGTTGGTGACGAACTAGAATATGCCGATGAAGTTACACTAGGAAGAAGTATCTTGCATCGCGTTCCTTTTGAATCGTCTTTAAAAAACTCTTGATTCTTGAAACTTTCAGTCGTCATTCTAAACTATAATGTTCGCTACTTTTTAGAACAGTGTATTCTTTCGGTTCAAAGAGCCATTTCAACTATTGATGCCGAAATTATTGTTATAGATAACAATTCTAAGGATGATAGCTGCGAAATGGTTAGAAAGCTTTTTCCAAGCGTAACGTTGATCGAGAATAAGGATAATGTTGGGTTTAGTAAAGCAAATAATCAAGCTGTTGAGGTTGCGAAAGGCGAATATGTTTGCATTCTAAACCCTGACACTGCTGTAGAAGAAGATGTTTTTCAACAAGCGATAAATTACTATGAAAAAACCCCGAGTATTGGAGCGTTAGGCGTTTTTTTAATGGATGGAACAGGTGGTTTTCTACCAGAAAGTAAACGAAACCTTCCAACGCCCAAAGTGTCTTTACTGAAATTAACAGGATTTTCTTCAGAGTACTATGCAAATGATCTAACGCAAATTTCAGAAGGAGAAGTTGATGTTCTCGTTGGAGCGTTTATGCTAATTAAAAGAGAAATTTATAATGAAGTTGATGGCTTTGACGAAGACTACTTTATGTATGGTGAAGATATAGACTTGTCTTATAAGATAACTAAAGCAGGCTATCAAAACCATTATTTAGGAAGCTCGACAGTTCTACATTATAAGGGTGAAAGCACAAAAAAGGACGATGCATACTTCGATAGGTTTTATGGGTCTATGGAAATATTTTATCGAAAACACTTTAGAAGAAACAGACTTCTTGAAGGAACTGTTTCTATAGGTGTGGAACTTGCGAAAAAAGTTAATAAACTATCATCAACACCAAAACCTAAGAAGTTAGCATCACTTGAAAGAAATTTAGTTTTTACAAAAGACGATACATTAGTTGAACAATTATCTGAAGCAACGGGAATATCTTTTCAGAAAATCACAGATAATTTAGATAATGTCGAAGTTGAAAGAAGTTTAGTTGTTTTTGATGCAGAACATTTAAAGTATAAAGAAATTTTTCATTCAATGAAGAAGTGGAGCGGGAAAGATAACCGTTTTCGCATTCGTCCTCCTGGATGTAAATTCATTATTGGCAGCGATCAAAGTGATGAAAAGGGCGAGGTAATTGTTTTTTAATAAATTTGAAACCTCAAACGAACAAAAATTAACTAATTTTGCAACTCTTTTGATAGATAGGATGTGTTTCCTATAACTTTTGAAACCAATCCTTTAAATCAAAAGACTAAAATATAAATATCTACTTGTCGACGGACAGGTCAAAAACATAAAAGCGTACATAAAAAGTTATGGCAAAATTTGAATTGAAATTACCCAAAATGGGTGAAAGTGTTGCAGAGGCTACTCTTACCAACTGGTTGAAAGAAGTGGGCGATACCATTGAAATGGATGAAGCTGTTCTTGAAATTGCTACTGATAAAGTAGACAGCGAAGTACCTAGTGAAGTGGATGGTGTTTTAATCGAAAAGCTTTTCGATGTTGACGATGTGATTCAGGTTGGTCAAACGATTGCCATTATTGAAACAGAAGGAAAAGGAGGTAGCGAGGGTGCAGCAGCTAAACCAGAAAGTGATGCTACTGCAAATGTAGAAGTAGAAAAAGCAGCAGCTGAAGGACAAAAAGAAGTTGAAAAACAATTTGAATCTGCTGTTCAAGCAACTCAATCTCCAATTGAAAGCGGAGAAGGAAGATTTTATTCGCCTTTAGTGAAAAATATTGCTGCTACCGAAGGAATTTCACAAAGCGAACTTGATAGTATCTCAGGAAGCGGTAAGGATGGACGAGTAACCAAAAACGATATTCTTAATTATGTAGAAAATCGTTCAGCTCAACCAACTCAAACTAAGCAAGCTGAAGCTAAAACAGAAAAACCTCAAGCAGCTCAACCAACACAGCCAAAAGCTGAAGTTCCAGTAAGTGGAGGTGATGAAATTATCGAGATGACGCGAATGGGGAAACTTATCGCTAAACATATGGTGGAGAGTACCCAGACCGCTGCCCATGTTCAGTCATTTGTAGAATGTGATGTAACTAATATTTGGAATTGGAGAAACAAAGTTAAAGCTGCATTTGCTAAAAGAGAAGGTGAGAATTTAACATTCACACCTATCTTTATGGAGGCTGTTGCAAAAGCTTTGAAAGATTTTCCAATGATGAATATCGCTGTAGATGGTGATAAAATTATCAAGAGAAAAAATATAAATTTAGGTATGGCTGCGGCTTTACCTGATGGTAACTTGATTGTTCCTGTAATTAAAAATGCAGATCAATTAAACCTTCTTGGAATGAGCAAGGCAGTAAATGATTTAGCAAATCGTGCAAGAGAAAATAAATTGAAACCAGATGATATTCAAGGAGGAACCTACACAGTTACTAACGTAGGTACTTTTGGAAGCATCATGGGAACTCCAATTCTAAATCAACCACAAGTTGGAATATTGGCTTTAGGAGCTATTAGAAAAGTTCCTGCAGTTATAGAAACTCCAGAAGGAGATTTTATAGGTATTAGATATAAAATGTTCCTGTCTCACAGTTATGATCACAGAGTTGTAAACGGGGCATTAGGAGGTCAGTTTGTAAAACGAGTTGCTGATTATTTAGAAGACTGGGATGTAAATAGAGAAGTCTAAAAACAATCGCGATAGATTTAAAAAAGGGATTTGAATTTTTCAGATCCCTTTTTTGATAGTATCGATCAGAATTTCAATATAAAGTATATTTGCGTAAATAAAATTAAAACATGGAACTCAATCTAAAAAAACCTATTTGCTTTTTCGATCTTGAAACCACAGGAATCAACGTTGCTAAGGATAGGATAGTTGAAATAGCAATATTAAAAGTTTTTCCAAACGGAAATAAGGAGAGCTATACGTGGCGGGTAAACCCAGGCATCCCTATTCCTCCCGAATCTTCTGCAATCCATGGGATTACAGATGAAATGGTGGTTAATGAACCAACGTTCAAAGAATTAGCTGGAAAAGTTTATGGACTAATTAAGGATAGCGATTTAGGAGGGTTTAATTCAAATCGATTTGACATTCCATTACTTGCAGAAGAACTACTGCGCGCTGAGGTAGATTTTGATATGAAAAAAGCACTTTCTGTAGATGTTCAAACTATTTTTCATAAAATGGAAAAGAGAACGCTAGAGGCGGCATATAAATTTTACTGCGACAAGGACCTCACAAACGCACATAGTGCAGAAGCAGATACCTTAGCGACCTATGAGGTGCTTAAAGCACAACTCGCAAGGTATAGTAATCTGGAAAATGATATTTCTTTCTTAGCTGACTTTAGTTCGCATAAAGACCATGTAGATTTTGCAGGTTTTATTAGCTATAATGAAGATAGGCAGGAGGTTTTTTCATTCGGAAAATACAAAGGAAGATTGGTGATAGATATTTTAGAAAGTGATTCAGGATATTTTGGATGGCTACAGAACGCAGATTTTCCTCTTTATACCAAAAAGGTTCTTACACGAATCAGATTACAAGCTTTAAATACAAAACTTTAAAAAATAGAATTATAATTTTTCTCTAAATGAAAATAATCTGTGTAGGCCGAAATTATTCAGAACATATTGATGAACTGAAAAATGAAACACCGACTGATCCGGTTCTTTTCCTGAAACCAGACACTGCTATTTTACTTAAAAAGCAACCTTTTTTCATTCCACATTTTTCCGATGATATTCATCACGAAGTGGAAGTGTTAATACGAATCAATCGAATAGGGAAGCATATCGATCGTAAATTTGCTCATAAATATTATGAAGAAATAGGCCTTGGTATTGACTTTACAGCTCGTGATTTACAATCAGAATTAAAACAAAAAGGACTTCCATGGGAAAAAGCAAAAGCTTTTGATAGTTCTGCTGTAATTGGAAAATTCATCAATAAAGAGGAGATTTTAGATCTAGATAATATTAACTTCAGATTAGAACGTAACGGCAATATAGTTCAGAAGGGAAGCACCTCTCAGATGCTTTGGAAATTTGATGCTTTAATCGAGTATGTTTCACAATTTTTCACTTTAAAAATAGGAGATATTATCTTTACAGGAACTCCGGCAGGAGTTGGTCGAGTGGCTTCAAATGACCAACTTGAAGGATTTATAGAAGACGACAAAATGTTTTCTATAAAAGTGAAGTAAACAAGAGCATTTATAAAAATCATTATTCATGTACGCTGAAATAATAACCATTGGAGACGAAATACTTATTGGCCAAATTGTAGACACCAATTCGGCTTTTATATCTCGAGAACTCAATAAGATTGGTGTTCATGTTTATCAAATAACTTCTGTTCAGGATGATAAAGAACATATATTAGATGCTCTTAACGGAGTGCATGACAAGGTGAGCGTAATAATTGTTACGGGTGGTTTAGGGCCTACAAAAGATGATATTACTAAACATACTTTTTGCGACTTCTTTGAGGACACACTGATAGAAGATAAAAACGTTGTAAATAATATTCTAGAGTTATTTAAAAAGTATCAACTCAATCTTCCAATGCCTTCAAATTTACAGCAAGCTATGGTTCCATCACAATCAAAGGTGTTGATGAATCAACACGGGACTGCTCCCGGAATGTGGATGGAGAAGAATGGTAAAGTTTTTATCTCTTTGCCAGGTGTTCCATATGAAATGCGGCATATAATGCAAGATGAAGTTCTGCCGCGAGTTTCAGAAAAGTTCAGCAGGTCGTATATTTACCATAAAACTTTACTCACTTACGGACTAGGCGAGAGTGCTGTTGCAGATAGAATTTCGGAATGGGAAGACGCACTGCCAGAAGAAATTAAGTTGGCCTACCTTCCATCATTAGGTAAGGTTCGACTGCGTTTGTCTTCTAGTGGAAAAGACAAGAAAAGTATAATCGAAAGTGTAGATAAGCAAATGGAAAAATTGCAGCATCTCCTTTCAGATATTGAAGTGGGGTTTGAAGATGAAACCTCAATTTCTCAACAAATTAATAAAATGTTAACTGCACAAAAGAAGTTTTTAAGTGTAGCAGAAAGTTGTACCGGCGGAAAGATAGCTGCCGAAATTATCCAAAATCCAGGCGTTTCGTCTTCTTTTAAAGGAGGTGTTGTTCCTTACGACACAAGTATGAAAATTAAAGTTTTAGGCATTCCTGAAGCTTTGATAAAAAAATATAATGTGGTTAGTTTAGAAGTAGCTGAGTCTATGGCTGTTAATTGCTGTCGTCTTTTTGATTCTGAATACTCTATTGCAACCACAGGAATAGCTGGTCCTACAAAAGGAGATGGAGTGGATGAAGTTGGTACAGTGTGTATTGCTATCGCATCCCCAAGAGGAGTTTTTTCAGAAAAATTTCAATTTGGAAACGATCGATTTCGCGTGATTGAGAAGGCTTCTAACAAGGCTTTTGAAATGCTTCGAAAAGAAATATTAAAAAACTAATTTCCTTTTGTTGTACAGCAATATAAAATTGTTTAAATTTGCACCCTGTTTTAAAAATAATTCAAATAAGTATAGGCAATGTCAAGAGTTTGTGAACTTACCGGAAAGAAAGCGATGGTTGGAAATAACGTGTCGCACGCGATGAATAAAACCAAACGTAAGTTTGATGTAAACTTGCTGAAGAAGCGTTTTTATATTCCAGAGGAAGACAAGTGGATTACTCTTCGTGTATCTGCATCTGCTATAAAAAACATCAACAAAAAAGGTATTTCAGCAGTAATCAAAGAAGCCCGTCAAAAAGGTTACTTGGTAAAATAATTGCTATAAATTAATAAAGTCCGTCACCATGGCCAAAAAAGGAAATAGAGTACAAGTGATACTTGAGTGCACCGAGCACAAAGAGTCTGGTAAACCAGGAACTTCTCGTTATATCACTACAAAAAACAAAAAGAACACTCCAGATAGGATGGAAATAAAGAAATTTAATCCAATCCTAAACAAAATGACTGTTCATAAAGAAATTAAGTAATTTTAAACTCTTTTCTTTTATAGAGAGTTAAATAAAACATACAGAAATGGCAAAGAAATCAGTTGCAACCCTACAAACAGGTTCAAAGCGTTTGACCAAAGCTATAAAAATGGTTAAATCGCCAAAGACAGGTGCATATACTTTTACAGAAGCTATTATGGCTCCTGAAATGGTAAATGATTGGTTGAATAAAAAATAATCAACTCAAAGATATTTGACTAAAGCCACTTTTTTACGAAGGTGGCTTTTCGTATTTTTACTAATTCAAAATCTACAATCATTTTTTTGTCGTTGACAAAACCGAAATTGTAGAATTGGTCACCTAACACAGAACACTTAACTATGAGTTTATTCAGAAAAATATTTTCCAAAGAAAAAAAGGAAACCCTTGATAAGGGACTAGAAAAAACAAAAACTTCCTTTTTTGAAAAGTTGAGTAAAGCAGTTGCAGGAAAGAGCAAAGTAGATGATGATGTTCTCGACAATCTTGAAGAAGTTTTAGTTTCAAGTGATGTTGGAGTTAATACTACTCTCAAGATTATAGATAGAATTGAAGCTCGTGTAGCAAAGGATAAGTATTTAGGAACCGATGAGTTGAATAAAATTCTTCGTGAAGAAATTGCTGGCCTATTAAGTGAGGTTGACTCTGGAAACGCTTCTGATTTTGAACTTCCACTAAACAAAAAGCCATATATTATTATGGTTGTTGGAGTCAATGGAGTTGGTAAAACAACTACCATTGGAAAAATGGCCTATCAGTTTAAAAAAGCTGGTAAAACTGTAGTGCTTGGAGCAGCAGATACTTTCCGTGCCGCTGCTATTGATCAATTACAAATTTGGGCCGATCGTGCAGATGTCAGTATTGTTAAACAAGATATGGGAAGCGACCCAGCTAGTGTAGCTTTCGATACTTTAAAAAGTGCAGTTGCGCAAAACGCTGATGTTGCGATTATCGATACTGCAGGACGTCTTCACAATAAAGTGAATTTAATGAATGAGCTCTCAAAGATTAAACGCGTAATGGAAAAGATAGTTCCAGATGCTCCTCATGAGGTTTTACTTGTGTTAGATGGTTCTACGGGTCAAAATGCTTTTGAGCAAGCAAAGCAGTTTACTGCAGCTACAGAAGTAACTTCCTTAGCAGTAACAAAACTTGATGGTACTGCAAAAGGAGGAGTGGTTATTGGAATAAGCGACCAATTTAATATTCCTGTAAAATACATTGGTGTGGGTGAGGGAATGGAGCATCTACAAGTGTTTAATAAATTTGAGTTTGTAGATTCTTTTTTCAAGTAAAACTACTCCACCAACGACTTTCTATCCATAACATCTGGTTGACTGATTCCCATTAAATGAAGAATGGTAGGGGCAATGTCTCCAAGAATTCCGTTGTTTACATGTTTAATTTCATTATCCACAATTATTATCGGAACAGGATTAGTTGTGTGTGCAGTGTTAGGTGACCCATCTTCATTTATCATTGTTTCGCTATTTCCATGATCAGCAATGATAATTGAGGTGTAGTTGTTTTTTAGAGCTTCTTCTACAATAGCTTTTGCACAAACATCTACAGTTTCGCATGCTTTTACAGCAGCTTCAAAAACTCCAGTGTGCCCAACCATGTCAGGGTTTGCGAAATTTAAACAAATGAAATCTGCAGATTTATTTTCAATTTCAGGAATAATTTGATCTCTTAATGAGTGCGCACTCATTTCAGGCTGTAAATCATAAGTAGCAACTTTGGGAGAAGGGCATAAGATTCTCTTTTCGCCTTCAAACGGAATTTCACGGCCTCCAGAGAAAAAGAAAGTAACATGTGGATATTTCTCCGTCTCTGCAATTCGGATTTGTTTCTTTCCATTCTTTTCAAGAACCTCGCCTAAGGTGTTGTGAATGTGTTCTTTATTGTAAACTACATGAATGTTATCGAAGGAGCTATCATAATTTGTGAGCGTAACAAAATATAAAGGAATGGTTTTCATTCCTAAGTCCTCATGATTTTTTTGAGTAAAAACTTCAGTTAATTGCCTGCCTCGATCTGTTCTAAAATTAAAGAAGATTACAGCATCATCTTTTTCGATAGTAGCAACTGGCTTACCTTCAGAATTAACCATAGAAATAGGTTCTATAAATTCATCAGTAACTCCATTATTATAACTTTCTTTAATGCTTTCAAGAGCATCGATAGAAGGTGTTCCTTTTCCTAAGTGTAATAAATCATATGCTTTTTTCACACGCTCCCAACGTCTGTCTCTATCCATAGCATAATACCGACCAATTAACGAAGCTAATTGTCCGCCGGTATTGTCGAGATGTTTTTGTAAATCATCAATTAACCCAAGTCCAGAATGTGGATCTACATCTCGACCATCTGTGAAAGCGTGAACATAAACATCTTCTAACCCTTCTTGCTGTGCAGAAGTCAATAAGCCTTTTAAATGGTCTATATGTGAATGCACACCTCCGTCAGAAACAAGGCCTATAAAATGCATCTTTCGGTTATTTGTTTTTACGTATTCAAAAGCCTTTTGAAGTTGAGGCTCTTTATTTAATGTGCCATTCTTAATGGCCATATTGATTTTTGCAAGATCTTGATACACAATCCTTCCTGCTCCCAAGTTCATGTGGCCTACCTCGCTATTTCCCATTTGTCCTTCCGGAAGTCCAACGAACATTCCGTCCGTACGCAACTGAGCATGCGGATATTTTGTATATAATGAATCTATAAAAGGTGTATTTGCTTGAGCGATTGCAGAAACAGAAGGGTCTTGCGTAATTCCCCATCCGTCAAGAATCATTAGGAGGACTTTTTTGTTCATTTTCAGAATTAAAATATTTGATTTGAAAATATTGAGATAACCGACTTCAAAAGTATGAAGTAATATGAATTATTGAGTAAGTATTACTGCCTAAATTCTATTTATGGAAGTAATTTTGGGTTAATATCCATAATGTTTTCTTCTATATATCTAGAAATAAAGGCATCGGAAAAATGCTCACTTCCTATAATTTTTTCATCAGAAAGCATTTTTTTAACGTCTATTTTACTTTGATAAGACTTAAGCATCGGAATTGAAATAGGGGCATAGCTAAAGTGCCATGGTTCGTATTTAAATCCTTTTCTATTTCCATTGTTTGTATAAGCTTCAAAAAATCCAAACTTTTCTGAGTTTTCATCCATCCACATTTTCATATTGCAATAGGAACCGTTTCCGTGGAAGTGTTCTTGTAAAAGAGGATCTGCAGGCCGAGGTCTGTTAGCATCTATTATGTCTAAATCTGTACCCCAATGATGACGAGAAGTTCCCGGAATAGTAGAGTATTCTATTATCTTTTCTATTGCATCTTCTGGAGACATTCCGCTTGAAGTAAAATTCTTGTATTTACGTTCAAAGATCTCTTTTTGCCTTTGAAAACTTCGATATGCAGAAACTACTTCAAGGTTAATACTTTCTTTTGCAGCTGCTGCTTTCATTTTGTCAAAAGCTTTTTTTGCATCTTTATGCATCTTCGATCTATAGCTGTTTCCTACTATGTCTGAATTGCCTTTTCCTATTAATTGATTTCTAGAAAAATCATCCATTAAACTACTAAAAGACAACTGAGGTGCTATAGCAAGGCTTAATCCTGCTAAACTTGAAAGCTTGATAAATTGGTCGCGAGTCATATTTTTAAAATTGAATTTCCTTATTAGTATCTAGTTCATAAGGCTCTTTTCCTTGTTCGAAAATACGTGCTTGTAAATTACCTTTTAGAGTAATTTTGTCAGCTTCTACTTGTAACCAACTACCTTCTCTTAGTCCTACAACAGGAATAGTATTTTTGGTGTGAAATTCTTTAATTCTTGTTTCTCTTGTTTCACCCATGTGTTTGCTAGATGGATCTGGGTCGAGATAATGTGGGTTAATGTTAAAAGGAATAACGCCTAAAGTTTTAAATGAAGGAGGATATACAATAGGCATGTCATTTGTGGTCATCATTGTAACTCCACAAATATTACTTCCTGCACTTGTGCCTAAATAAGGTAAACCATTAAATATAGACTCTCTTAAGGGTTGCATAAGTTCTAAACCATATAAAGCATTCACTAAAACAAAGGTGTTTCCTCCACCTGTGAATATACCGCCTGCATTTTTTATGGCGTCTATGGGGTTCTTAAATGTGTGAAGTCCGATTAGTTTTTTGTCTATTTTTTGAAACGCTTTAGCTGCTATTTCGGTGTATTCATCATGACTAATTCCTCCCGGACGTGCATAAGGAACAAATATTACTGTGTCTGTATTTTCAAACAGATTTTTGATATCGTTTAATATGTAGTCTAAATACTCTCCTCCGAAAATTGTACTTGTGCTGGCAACTATCATCTTCCTGGAGCCTGAAAATCTTTTTACAGATGTGTTTTTCATTTTAGCAATGTTTTTGTCAAAAAGTAAATTTAACCAATGAATATTGAATCCATACGTTTATATGGAAAAACAAATTCGTATATTTAGAGTATGACAACAAAGCTACTTATATTCGTTTTTTTACTCACAACCCCGGTGATTTTTGCACAAGAAATTAAACGAGTGGAGGTTCTCGGAAAAATTCATGTTCCTACGGGCGATGACCCAGAAGGAATAAGTGTTTATAATATATCTTCTCAAAAAGGTGTTATAACCAAAAAAGATGGAAGTTTTGAAATTAAAGTAGCTCCTAATGATAGGCTTCAAATATTCGCATTACAATATCAAACTTTTACCGTTGTTGTCGATAATGGAATTTTAGAAACAAAGAAATTTAACGTATATGTAAATCCTGCTATTACGCAACTGGATGAAGTTATAGTTCGACCGTATGATCTTTCAGGGAATATTAGGGCAGATATAGCAAAAATACCTGCATACACCGTTGATACAGATTGGGATTTAAGCTATAAAGCAATGGAATTTGAATATGGATTTGAACGTGATGAATTGTCTCCGATTCAAGGAAACGTAGCTGAAGAAGCATTGAACACCCGTTTTTTATATCACGGAGTCAATATTGTGAATATAATGGGGGGTGTTGCTCAATTACTTTTTCCGAAAGGTGAAAAAATAAATATAATCAGAGATCAAAATCAAAAAGCAGAAGCAAGTAATGATATGCAGCAGCGCTTTAGCCGAGATTTTATTCAAGACAATTTTGATATTCCAAAAGAAAGAGCTTTTGACTTTCTTTTTTATGCTCAAGAAAATGGATTGGAAAATCATTTGTTAAAACCCGAAAATGAAATTCAGTTAATGGATTTCCTACATAAAAGGAGTATTGAATATAAAAAACGCCTAGAAGAATAATAGAAAAGTCTTTGAAAATGCTTGAAATAAAATTTACCTGCAACAAGTGTTTTAACTCATCTCTGCTGAGTATATTTGCAACATGATTTCACAAGTAATTTTTCTTTTTATTAGTGGTGCTGAAATAGGCTTTATCCTGTTTATAGTGCTGTTGGTCTTTGGTGCAGATAAAGTACCAGAGATAGCTAGAGGTTTGGGAAAAACTATCAGGCAAGTTAAAGATGCTACCAACGATATTAAATCGGAAATCACTAAAAGCGCCGAGAAAGAAGGTATCGATATTGATATCACTAAAGATGTTCGAAAGGAAATCGATAAGGTGAAAGAGGAAGTTGATGAAATTACAGGCCCTATAAAGCGAAAGTTCTAAATGTTTGAAACCATAAAGGAGTGGGATCGAGAATTTTTCGTATTCCTCAACGGACTTGGCGTTGAAAGGCTTGATGGCTTTTGGGTTTTTGTTACCCGGACACCTAATTGGATTCCTTTATTTATCTTCTTTGGAGCTCTTATTTTTTACTACTATCGAGGTAAAAAAGCTAGCGCGATTCTTTTCTTTTTGATACTTACTGTAGGGTTTACATTGCTTATAACTAGTGTTGTTAAAGAATATGTTGCCAGGCTAAGACCAAGTGACGTTGAGGCTTGGGGTGATTTGATACGAGTACTGCAGCAACCTTCCAATTATAGTTTCTTTTCAGGACATGCTTCCTCTAGTTTTGCTATTACCACTTTTGTAGTGTTATCATTGCGGAATTATACAAAATGGATTTACATTAGTTATTTATGGCCTCTCCTGTTTGTATTGAGTCGAATTTTTGTTGGCGTCCACTATCCAAGCGATATCATTGTTGGGGCAATGGTGGGGACTTTTATAGCTGTTATCGGGCATAAGGTTTGTCAAAGCCTCTTAAATAAGCATCGATTATTCCAGAACCCGTGAGATACTTAATCCATCTCTGATTGGAAGTAAAATGGTTTCTAATTTAGGGTGCTCATTTAACAGCTTGTTGTAATGCAATAAAGCTTCAGTATCTATATCGTCTTTCTTTTGTTCTTCAACTACTTTTCCACTCCAAAGCACATTGTCACTAAGAATTACTGAACCTTTTGTGAGCTTTGGTAGTATAATTTCGAGATACTTGGGATAATTGCTTTTATCGGCATCTATAAAAACAAGATCAAATGTCTTGTCGAGCTTCGGAATAATATTTATTGCATTTCCTAAGTGCTGGATAATTTGCTCGCCATATTGAGAAGCGTCGAAGTATTTTCGTTGAAAATCGAATAATTCTTCATTTATATCAATAGTGTGAAGTTCGCCTTCTTTATGCATGCCTTCAGCAAGACAAAGTGCTGAGTATCCTGTGTAGGTTCCAATTTCTAAAATATTTTTTGGTTGAATTAATTTAGAAATCATACTTAAAACCCTCCCTTGAAAGTGTCCGCTCAACATTCTTGGGGCTATCATTTTCTGCCAAGTCTCTCTATTTAATTTCTGAAGTAGTTCTGGTTCAGTTTGAGAATGATTTTCAACGTATTCGTTTATTTTTTCTGATAAAATATCCATGTATCGATTTTATTCTCCTGTAATTCTTTTAACTAATTTCTTTTTAGTATCATCATCATCTCCGCATAGCCATTGAATAACGTTATCTTCCCACATAGCATCTGCTTGCGCCTGGGTTATAATATTCTGTTCTAGAGCAAGGTCTAGAATTTTTCCAGGGTAGGAGGATTGAGGCACGCTTTCCATTTCTCCAAGAGGGTATGGATCATCAAGTCCTACCAAAACTTGTTTTGCGCCTTGATTTCTAACTACTAATTCTAATGAGCCTGTGTCATGTACTAAGCTGTCGAAGAATATGTTTTTGTGGCCAACCGATTTACGAGGGTGTGTTTTTCCTTCAAATAGATCGGGACGTCCATCAAACCCTTGAATACGTCTACCTAAGTTTATTTGGGCTAACTGTCCGCCATGGGCAAAGCAAGTCCGCATATTCTTGAATTTATCTGCATATCCGTTTAGCGTTAAAAAGTGATACGCATCGGCACATTGGGCCAACATCCATATTAAGTGAAATCGCCAAGCAGTATTTTCAAGTTTTATGAATTTCTCACCGTCGTAAGGATGGATTTCAACCGCCAAATTATATTTGGAAGCTAGTTCAAAAATAGGTTCATTTTCTTCGTCAAATATACATCGCCATGTCCCGATAGTGTCCATGTAATGTGTAGGTAAACATAGTAATTGGAGTCCGAGTTCTTCGACGCATCTTTCTATTTCCCATAAAGCACTTGTAACAAATCCTGGGTGCACTACAAAACCACATGTAAATTTAGACGGGTTTTCATGTTGAACATTAGCATTAAAATCGTTTTGAAATCTTAGTGCTTTTTTCATTTCCTCTACACGAAGACCGTTTCCATAGAGCTGAGAGAGATTTAAAACTACGGCATGGTCTATATTAAAACGATCCATCCATTCAAGTTTTTCATTTAGAAAGAAACTTGAATCGGTTACTGGTCGGCTCCAATCTTTTTGAAGCATAAATTTACGCTCTTTGTCCACCCAAAATATTTCTTTATCTCGCATGAATTGAGGAATCTGCTCAGGGTAAGGAAGTAGGTGGGAGTGGCCATTAATTCGCAGTTTTCGTTTCATTGATAGGATTGTTAAAAGTTATAGACTGTTTTTTATAAAAGAGAATTAATCTCTTTGGCTAATAGGATTTTGTTCTACCTCCATCAACAGGAAGGTTAACTCCATTTATATAGCTTGCTGATTCACTTGCCAAAAAAGCAACTGCATGTGCAACTTCTCCAGGTTGTGCAAAGCGTCTTGCAGGAACAGAACTTCTCATTTGTTCACTAGCCTCTTTTTCTGTTTTATTTAGGCGTTTAGCTGTGTTTTCTATAACAGCTTCTAAGCGGTCGGTTGCTGTAAATCCAGGCAGAACATTATTTACTGTAATGCCAAATTGTCCAAGCTCGTTAGCTAAAGTTTTACTCCAGCTTGCAACAGCACCACGTATTGTATTACTTACGCCTAAGTTGTCGATAGGTTGTTTTACTGAAGTGGAAATAATATTTATAATCCGTCCGTAATCTGCTTTTTTCATTCCAGGTACAACCGCCTGAACCAAAATTTGGTTGCAAATTAAATGCATAGAAAAAGCTTTTTCAAAATCTTCGGTTTTTGCCGAAATTATAGGGCCTCCTTTCGGGCCGCCCGTATTGTTTATTAAAATGTGAAATACTCTATCCGAAGTAGCTTTATTGACTTTTTCCTCTACAGTTTTTGGATCGTTAAAATCGGCAACAAAATAATTGTGCTTTTGTCCTTTATCGTGTGGAAGTTCTATGAGTGTTTCTTTTAATTTAGATTCATTTCTAGCGACTAATGTTATAGTGGCTCCTAATTTTGCTAATACCATAGCCGTTGCTTTCCCTATACCTGCCGTACTACCACATACAAGCGCATTTTTATTTGTTAAGTCTAAGTTCATATTAAAAAATCAAGTTATTTTTTTTCATTCCAATTTAAAGGATCTATTATAAATTACATCTAAACTGAAAGGCATACAAAGTAATGAAATTTTTGACGAAGGACAAGGTAGATGCTGTTCTATATTGGTGTTATCATTATGTTATGAATGCTTGAAATTTAAGGATGAGTATGGAAAACCTCCAACTTATTCCGATATTTGTATACGTTCTGAAGGAGTATTAGGGAATAGAGAAGTTTAAAATAGGTGCTTGACAATTCAAAGATTTTAAACACAAATTCTCTCTCTATTGTTAATGTGACCTATTTCGCATTCAATAATTTAATAACTTTGAAAGAGTCAAATTTTAAATAATACTATTATTTCAGTTCTAATTCATAAATCCCCAAAATAACAATGAAAACATTATACCTGGTTAGACATGCAAAATCTTCTTGGAAGCATGATGTAGATGATCACGAGCGACCGTTAAAAAAACGAGGCCAAAAGGATGGAGTCTTAGTAGCTGAAAAAGTGAAAAATGAAGTGAATCCTCCTCAGAAAATTATAAGCAGTGACGCTACAAGAGCATTATCAACAGCACATTTCTTTAAAGACGCTTTTGATATTTCAGAAGAAAACTTCGAGTTTAACCATGATCTTTATGATTTCCGAGGACAAAACCTGATGCGGTTTATTGTAGAATTAGACAACGATTTAGATAGGGTTATGGTTGTAGGCCACAACCATGCATTAACTTCAATTGTAAATATGATAGGAGATAAATACATTGAAAATGTTCCTACATGTGGATTTGTTATGATAGAATTTGATGATGACAAATGGAGTGATATTACAACTGGTAGAACAGTAAAAACCGTGTTTCCAAGAGATTTAAAGCCATGATGGATAATTCAACTTCATCTCCTTCTACAGTTCGCAATAAATATATTAATAGAGAGCTGAGTTGGTTACAATTTAATGCAAGAGTACTTCAAGAAGCAGAGGATAAAAAAATTCCTTTGCTTGAGCGACTTCGTTTTTTAGGGATTTTTTCTAATAATCTTGATGAGTTTTTTATGGTGCGATATGCAACTATTAAGCGAATTCAAGAAGCAGGGAAAACAGGACGTAGCTTTTTAGGAGGGATTTCAGCAAAAGATTTACTCGAACAAATTACGAGTACCGTTATAGGTCAACAGTCTTATAGCTTAAAAATTCTAAGTGAGATACAGAGTGAACTTCGAAAGGAAAACATTTTTATAATTGATGAAACCGAAGTTACCCGAAAACAAAGCGATTTTATTTCCAATTACTTTGCACGATATGTAAGTCCTGCAATGATGACGATAATGATTGGAGAGTTAGATGAGTTCCCGCAACTACGTGATAGCGGCGCTTATCTAGCAGTTAAAATGACGATGGAAAACGAAGATGATACCTTCGAGACAAAACATACGTATGCGCTTATAGAAATTCCAAGAACCATAGATAGATTTGTTGTTCTCCCGCCTGATGGTGAAAAGCAGTATGTCATTATTCTAGACGACTTAATTCGGTATTGTTTAGACAGTATTTTCAGCATTTTTAGATATAAGAGTATTTCTGCACACATGATCAAGATTACGCGAGATGCAGAATTGGATATTGATAGTGACTTGAGTCGTAGTTTTATCGAGAAGATATCTAAAAGTGTAAAAAAACGTAGTACAGGAGATCCAGTAAGATTTGTTTACGATAAAAATATTGATATCGAGACATTACAGTTTCTATTAAAGAAAATGGAAATTGATAAAACCGATAGTATTATTCCTGGAGGTCGTTATCATAACCGCCGAGACTACATGAACTTTCCTCGACTAGGTAGAGCAGACCTTCAATTTGAACCCGCAGAGCCTCTTCCAGTACCAGGATTAGGTTTACAAGGAAGTTTGTTCGAGGATATTAAAAAGAAGGATTATTTAGTCCACACTCCCTACCAAACTTTCATGTATGTAATAAAGTTTTTAAGGGAAGCAGCTTTAGATCCAAAAGTGAAATCTATAAAGATCACTATTTACCGTTTAGCTGAAGTTTCACATATTGCTAGCTCTCTTATAAATGCGAAAAAAAACGGTAAGGATGTAACGGTTCAAATAGAACTTCAAGCTAGGTTTGATGAAGAAGCAAATATCAAATATGCTGAGTTATTACAAAGTGAAAATATCCGTTTGATCTTTGGAGTAAAAGGATTGAAGGTACACTGTAAAGTTTGTTTAGTTGAAAAACTTGAAAACAAGAAAATTGTTCGTTATGGCATTATAAGCACGGGTAACTTTAACGAAAATACTGCTCGCATTTATACGGATTACACACTCTTTACTTCCGATCAGAGAATTTGTAAGGAAATAGGCAAAGTGTTTGAATTCTTTGAAGTAAACTATCAAATAAAAAAATATCGCCACTTAATAGTTTCGCCTCACTATACTCGTAATGCTATTTACAATTTAATCGATACTGAAATTAAGAATAAACGAGCTGGATTACCTAGTGGCATAAAGCTTAAAATGAATAGCTTGACAGATTTTAAAATCATTGATAAGCTATATGAAGCGAGTCGTGCAGGCGTGAAAATAAAAATGATTGTTCGTGGAGTTTGTTGCTTAATTCCAGGTGTAAAAGGAATGAGTGAAAATATAGAAGCAATCAGTATTGTAGGTAAATTTTTAGAGCATCCAAGACTATTTATATTTGAAAATGGAGGAAAGCCAAAAGTTTATATTTCTTCGGCAGATTTTATGGGGAGAAATCTAGATAACCGAGTTGAAATTAGTTGTCCGATATACGACCCAGACATCAAAAATCAACTTCTTGAAAACTTTGAAATTGGATGGAGCGATAATGTCAAGGCGCGTGTTTTCAGTATTCAAAATGACAATACTTATAGAAAGAACGAGAATCCACCGGTTAGATCACAATTTAAAATGTATAATTATTATTTAAATAAACTAGAAGTAAACTGATTTGTTAAATATTGAAAAATACGGCGCCGTAGATATTGGCAGTAATGCTATTCGTCTTTTAGTAGTAACGGTAATAGAGCAAATAGGCAGAGAAACAATTTTCAAAAAAACCTCCTTAGTTCGTGTGCCAATTCGCTTAGGAGCCGATGTGTTTCTTAGAGGGGAAATATCTGAAGATAATGCAATTCGTATTGTTGAAGCTATGAAGGCTTTCCAACTATTAATGAAAGTCCACAATATAAAACGATTCCGTGCTTGTGCTACTTCGGCCATGCGAGAAGCTTCAAATGGAAATGAAATTGCCACGCGCATAAAAAAAGAAAGTGGTTTAGAAATAAATATAATAGACGGAAATGACGAGGCTGCAATCATTGCTTCTACAGATTTGAAAAACTTAATTCAGGATGATAAAATATTCTTGTATGTAGATGTAGGAGGCGGAAGCACAGAGTTGACCATTTTTGCTAATGGACATACAGTTACTTCTAAAAGTTTAAAACTCGGAACAGTTCGCCTTCTAAATGAACGTGTAGACGAAGGAAAGTGGAAGGAAATGGAGGAGTGGATTAAAGAAGAAACTCGAGGATTTGACACTATATCCATGATTGGTAGTGGAGGAAATATCAATACTATATATAAAAAAAGTGGTAAGAAAATTGGGAAACCATTAACCTACTCCTATTTGTCTTCTTATTATAAAAAATTAAAGTCTCTTACATTCGAAGAGCGAATTACAGAACTTGATATGAATCCCGATCGAGCAGATGTTGTAATTCCAGCAACTCGAATTTATCTATCAGCCATGAAGTGGAGTAAAGCAAAGAAAATATTTGTGCCTAAAATTGGGCTAAGTGATGGAATTGTTCGTAGTCTTTATAAAGAAAAACTGGCCGAAGGAATTTAAACTTTATGCTTATTTCATCCGGCCAAGTATAAAAGTATTTTGATTTTAGCCTTAGCCGTGTATGGATTGATGTTTCCCTAAATCTTTCATTACTTCAGCTTCAAATGAAAGGAGGTCATTCCATTTTTGGTCAACTTCTTCACGGTTGCCATATTTACGTGCAAAGCCTAAAAACATGGTATAATGATTAGCTTCACTTATCATTAATTTACGATAAAACTCTGCTAGCTCTTTGTCTTCGAGCTGCTCACTTAAAAGTCTAAAACGTTCACAACTCCTGGCTTCAATCAATGCTGCATATAATAGCCTGTGTACAAGCTGCGTAGTTCTGCTTCCTCCTTTGGGGAAAAACTTAAGAATTTGAAGAACATATTCATCCTTTCTGTCACGACCCAAAATCCATCCGCGTTCTAATATTTTGTCGTGAACTAATTTAAAATGACTTGTTTCCTCCTTTATTAAAGAAATCATTTCTTGCACAAGCTCGGTGTATTCAGGAAAACTAACAATTAGCGAAACAGCAGTTGAAGCAGCTTTTTGTTCGCACCAAGCATGATCAATAAGTATGTCTTCTATGTTTTTTTCAACAATATTTACCCAGCGTGGGTCGGTGGGCAACTTTAAACCAAGCATAATTTATTTTTTAAGTGAATAATTATTAATAAGCTCTTCTTGAGCTGATTACGAGTTTGTTTATAAATATTAAGAAATTAAATATCCAATCCAAATTCGATTTTGAATTTTTCTATTAATGGATTTTTCTCTTTTAATTTCTCAAATTTTTCTCTAGGAGAATAAGCATATTTTTTTTCAGCAGTTTCATTTACTGTAATTTCTAAATCGATGTCAAAATTTTGAAGCTTTTCACGTAAAAATCCAAGCAATTCATATTTGGCTTGTTCAACTTCTACTTTTATAGTGTGGTTTGGATATTCAAGATGAATGGTGTGATTTTTAAGCTCGGGTTCACCCATAGTGAGATGCGAAAGTAAATTGAACTTACCTTCCTTTTCAACTATAGAGGAATATTCGTTCCAAGCCTCTAACATAGCTTTTTTAGTAAAATCTTCTTTAGGTAGTTTAGGTCCCTCTACTTTATTAGCTAAAATCTCTTGTTTAATTTCCTGCTTCTTTTGAATGCTTTTTAAAGAAAGAGCAGAAACTCTATTGGTGTTTCGACCTAGTCCAACTTGAGGACGTTTAATAGCTTTTTGGGGCGTACTTTGTTGTTGTGATGACGTAGTGTCAACTTCATCTTTAGTAGGCTTAGAAGGGATGTCACCGCTAGTTTCTGGTTGTGTGGGTGTGGGAGATTCTTCTATAGGTTTTTTTACTACATTAGATTTAGGCTCAGCAGATTGTGCTGTTTTAATTTCTTCGACCTCATAATCGATTTTTTCGATTTTAGGAGGCATACTTCCTGCAGAGGTCACCTTTTTTTCAGATGGCTTAAGAGCATCTTGTTTAAAGTGAGACGGCGGAATGATATATAGTTCTGAAGAACTGTTTAGGAAGGAATCAGGATTTTTTTTTTCGCCCTGAAAGTTCAAGGATGCCAATTGCATCAAACAGAGCTCAACCAAGAGCCTCTGATTCTGACTGCTTTTATACTTCAGGTCACATGTGTTGGCTATCTCTATTCCTTTTATAAGAAACTCCTGACTCGTTTTTTGAGTTTGTTCAAAATACATAGCCTTTACCTGTTCTCCAACCTCGAGCAATTCAATTGTTTCTTGGTTTTTGCAAACTAATAAGTCTCTAAAATGCGAAGCCAATCCCATCACGAAATGGTGGCCATCAAATCCTTTAGAAAGAATATCGTTATAAGTGACGAGCACTTGAGGAATGTTGTTGGTTAGCAACAAATCAGTAATTTGAAAATACCAAGTGTAGTCTAATACATTCAGGTTCTCGGTTACAGCTTCACGTGTAAGTTTTTTACCAGCAAAGCTAACTACACGGTCAAATATAGAAAGAGCATCGCGCAATGCTCCATCTGCCTTTTCGGCTATAATGTGTAAAGCATCATCGTCGGCATCTATACCTTCAGATTTAGCTACTTCTGCTAAATGTTCTTTAATATCACGTACTCCAATTCTTCTAAAGTCAAAAATTTGACATCGTGAAAGTATGGTTGGAATAATCTTGTGTTTCTCGGTGGTTGCTAAAATGAATATAGCATGTTTTGGAGGTTCTTCGAGCGTTTTTAAAAAGGCGTTGAAGGCTGCCGCAGAAAGCATGTGCACCTCATCGATAATATAAACCTTATAATTTCCAATCTGAGGCGGTATGCGAACTTGGTCAATCAGGCTTCGTATATCGTCTACCGAGTTGTTAGACGCAGCATCCAGTTCAAAGATGTTGAAAGCAAAATCTTCATCTTCTTTCTGGGTTCCGTCTTGGTTTATTCTTTTAGCTAAAATTCTTGCACAAGTTGTTTTACCAACACCTCGAGGTCCTGTAAAAAGTAATGCTTGTGCAAGATGGTTGTTTTCTATTGCATTTTCAAGAGTATTCGTAATAGCTTGTTGCCCCACAACATCCTTAAAAGTGGTAGGTCTATATTTTCTAGCAGATACGATAAAGTGTTCCATAAAACAATAAAAAAACTAAGTCAGATATTTAAAGATTTACTTCTGTTAAATTCACCTAGAGTTTAAGGTTAGATTCTGATTTGTACAAATATAAAGACGAAGTGTGTCTAAATAAAAATTAGGCCCATATCTTTTACTTAATTTATCAACATTTAGAGTATTTTTGCGCTGCAAGCCGCCTTATCGCTCTATGCTCAGCTTGACTGGGTATCTCTTATATTGAGTTTCGTACTCGAATAAAGAGATCCTCGCCTTTGCGAGGATGGGGAGGAAAGTCCGGGCACCACAGGGAAGCATAGCGGCTAACGGCCGTCGGTTCTGGTTTTTGCCAGAATCAGGACAAGTGCAACAGAAAGAATGTACAGGTAATGCTGTAGTGAAATCAGGTAAACTCTATGCGGTGAAATGTTACGTAAACCTGCGTTTGAGGGTTCCCGCCCAATGCAGGAGGGTAAACAGATTGAGCGCTTCGGTAACGATTCGCCTAGATAAATGATAAGGTGTGGATTGAATTTGCCCACAAGCAACTTCAACTCTGCAACAGAACCCGGCTTATAGGCTTGCTTTTTTATTTTCTGAATAAACGGTTTGGCTATGTTTAGTTATCTTCTTCCGGTGTTCCGAAAAAACTAAAAACGCTTCCGCCATATCTTCTAGTTTCGAAGAATTTTTGTAGCGTAGATAAATCCAACATCTTAGAATGCTCAATTACTATAAAGCCTTCTTTGTTCAGCAAGTCTTTTTCAAATACCATATTGATTAAATTTTCAAATTGAGAAATTTCAAAATCGTATGGTGGATCTGCAAAAATGATATCAAATTTAGCTGAAGTACTTTCTAAAAAAATTAAAGCATCGGCTTTAATAGCTTGAATGGGAAAAGTAAACTCTTCGGCAACTTTGTTTATGTATTGAATACAACCGTGGTGTGAATCGACAGAAGTTAAAGTTGGTACACCTCGTGAAGCAAATTCAAAACTGATATTTCCTGTGCCAGCAAATAAATCTAAAATAGAAGTTTCGTCAAAATAAATACGGTTTCGAAGGATATTAAAAAGCGCTTCTTTTGCGAAATCTGTTGTAGGTCTAACGGGTAGGTTTTTTGGAGCTACAAGTCTTCTGCCTTTATGTGAGCCTGAAATAATTCGCATTATTTTATGTTTTTTATTATAAAGTGGCGATGACCTTCGGCGTCCACATTCAATTTAGGAGTAAAGTCTGAAATATTTAAAAACTCTAAATTCCGAATATATGTGTAGGCCATATTATAGTTGGAATCGCCTTCATCTATATCGCCACACAGAAAGACGGGAAGTGTTTCTGGATTAAGCTTGAGTTGTTCCATAGAGAACAATGTGTAGTAGATGAAATCTTCAGGAGTATTAAACGAATAAGTGTTGCAAAGTTCTAAACTACCTTCTTTTAGAATTATACAGTCAAAGCTGTTTTGCTGAAAGTGAAGGTACATTCTTGGAAGTGAATATTTTTCTTTTTTGAGGATTGTTTTTAATAGAATACTAATCGAGTGATAGTAATTAAAACTTCCATATTTTTCAAAAAAGAAATTGTTGATATTCATAAATGGTACATAGGCAACTGTTATTCCCCACGTATCTAGTTCGTCATGTGCCACGTAGTCGTTGGCTAATATCTTTGAGTTAAATTTAAGATATTCACTTGTTTTTGTCTCGTCAAATAGAACAGTAGGAATCAGGCTGTAAACAGGAGTAGAGTAGATGAGTGACACATCGGTGAAGGTTGAGTTTAGGATTTCTTTTTCAGAAATAATAGACTCTATTTCCATCAGCAATTCTTCTGGAGTAGTGCTGTGATTTAATTTATGTTCCTCAAAGAATACTTCCTTATTTTCATGATTTGTAACCAAAAAAGAAAGCCCGTTCAATGAAATTTGAACGGACAGTCTTAGTTGTATTCTTGATATGTTGTTAGTGCTTGACAGAGTCGTAAAATTTTGGCCAGTTTCCAGTTGTATTAACATCTTCCATTGATCCAACCTTAATATATTCACCATTTACACCGTCCACTGATTGAACTTGTTTTTCTTGTGTCAACAAATCTTTGTCAAGGTCGTGTAACACAACGTCTTTTGAAACTCTAGCTTCAAACACAGAATAAACCGCATCGTTTCTTTCAAGGTTTCCAGCTTGTAACTCAAACTTAGCGTTTGTTCCTTCAACAGGAACATTCATCATCGTTTTATATCGATCACTGCCTCTAAAAAGGGAGTCTTTAACCAGAGTAAAGCCTAAAGTGTCAATTAATACTTCATTAATAAAGTATCCTTGATCGATTCCGTAAGCTTTGTTTCTTTCAACGTCAGCATAGCTTGTATCTCTACGTTGTGTGATTGCAAATTTAGCAGTGTCCAAAAAGCTGATCAAACTGTCAAAACTACCTGTGAATTTACCGGTAATATCTTTGTGTGCAAGCTCTGCTGCTTGAATGTCTTTTAAACTTTTAATCACTTTTTCATAGCGAGCTTCTTTTATTTTATTAAATTCCACCGGCCCCATAATGGAGCTCCAAAGTTTCCAGCCCAAAAAGATGATTAAAATCCAAAGAACAGTCTGAATTACTAATTTCATTATTTATTTTATTTAAGCGTTGATTTACGATATGGTCTATCGCAAATCTACAATTTTTTTTTGTTCGTAAAAGTTTATTCCGAAAAAAACATACCTATCTTTAAACCCCATATATATTGGCCCCTACGATGAATGTATCAGAATTATATAGTTTTCTAAAAAACGATTTCCCACATATAACAACTCCCAAACAGGATATCGCGCTACAATTGTTGTCGAAATTTGTTCTAGCCACCGATAAAAATGAGACGTTTTTACTAAAGGGATATGCTGGAACAGGGAAGACAACCATAGTGGGTGCATTGGTCAAAAACCTTCCGAAAATTAAAAAAAGATCTGTTTTGTTAGCTCCAACAGGAAGGGCCGCAAAAGTAATTAGCAACTACTCGAATAAACAAGCCTATACTATCCACAAGAAAATATATTTTCCTAAGAGTGAAAAAGGATCTGTATCTTTTACTTTAAAGGCAAATAAGCATAGAGATACAATATTTATTGTGGACGAAGCTTCCATGATTCCAGATATCAATCAAGATTCTCGACTTTTCGAAAATGGTTCGTTACTTGACGATTTAATGCATTATGTATATTCAGGACACAACTGTAAAATATTGCTGATAGGAGATTCAGCACAGCTTCCGCCAGTTCATTTGTCGATAAGCCCTGCACTAGACAGAGATCTTTTAGAAAGACAATATAACACTGAAGTTGTATTTATTGAATTAGATGAAGTTGTTAGACAACAAGAGGGAAGTGGAATTCTTGAAAACGCTACAAAAATCCGCGAACGACTAGAGGAAGAGTTCTTTGAGGATTTTAAATTTTCTGGTGAAGTTTTTCCTGATATCATTAGACCGATGGATGGGCAAGAAATAATGGACGCCATTAGCGATAGTTACTCCACATTAGGAAACGAAGGATCGGTTATTATTGTAAGGTCAAATAAAAGAGCAAATCTGTACAATCAAAGCATTCGTGAACGAATTTTATTTCAAGAATCAGAACTTTCAGCCGGAGACTATTTAATGGTTGTAAAGAATAATTATTTCTGGGTTGACGACACAAGTGAAGCCGGTTTTATTGCAAATGGGGATATAATAGAAATTTTAGAAATTTTCGCCTTTAAAGATTTGTATGGCTTTCGCTTTGCAGAAGTAAAAGTGAGAATGGTAGATTATCCAAATATGAAGCCCATAGAAACAGTTCTACTCCTAGATACACTAACCTCTGAAACACCTTCCTTAAGCTATGAAGAATCTAATAGTCTGTATCAAGAAGTGATGAAAGACTATGCAAATGAAAAGTCCAAATACAAGAAATTTCTTGCGGTAAAAAACAATAAATACTTCAATGCGCTTCAAGTTAAGTTTAGTTATGCGATAACTTGCCATAAGTCACAAGGTGGACAGTGGAATACAGTATTTGTAGAACAACCTTATTTGCCAAATGGAGTTGATAAAGAATATCTGAGATGGCTTTATACGGCTATAACTAGAGCACAAAACAAGTTATACCTAATTGGATTCCGAGATGATTTTTTCGAAGACTATTGAAGTTAATATTATACTATATGATAGCTGCTTAAAGATGATTTACTTACATTTATAATTCCAAAATAGCCTAAAATGAAGACTCTAAATCAGATTTATTTTATTACTGCAATCTTGTTTATGATGATTATGTTAACCTCATCATCTTGTGGAAGTGCTAAAGCGGTTGATTGTATAGATGAATCAAAAATAAGTATAGGGCCTTGCACCTTAGAGTACGATCCCGTTTGTGGATGCAACGGAAAAACCTATTCAAACCCATGTGCAGCTGAAAAATCTGGTCTTACTTCATGGAGTCCTGGAGAGTGTGAAACTAAAGAAAATGGCAAGAAAACACTTAGCTCTAACAATTAGAATAGTTCTAGAAGCTATAAAAATTCTTCAAAAATACCATCTACAACTTAAAACTTATTAATAACTCGACCTAACTCTTTGTGAGTTATATATTTTCGATAAAATTACTCTTTATAAAAGTGTCGTGTCTAAAAAGCTTATTGAAAAGCTTCTGCGGAGAACTTAATCTTCTTATTTTTGAGATCATTTAAAAAAATTACGTCTTGAAAATAATAGCAATGATCCCCGCTCGCTATCAGGCATCGCGATTTCCTGGGAAATTAATGCAGGATTTAGCCGGAAAATCTGTAATCCTTAGAACTTATGAAGCTGCTCGCGCTACAGAACTTTTTGATGAAGTCTATGTAGTTACCGATAGTCAAATCATATTTGATGAGATTGAAGGTAATGGAGGTTTGGCAATCATGAGTAAAAAAGAGCATGAATGTGGTAGCGATCGTATTGCAGAAGCTGTAGAAAATATGGATGTCGACATTGTCGTTAACGTTCAGGGAGATGAGCCATTTACCGATAGAGAGAGCCTAGAAAAGGTGCTTTCGGTTTTCTATGAGCCTGATGCAGATAAAATTGATCTTGCATCTTTGATGACCGAAATTGACGATTGGAAAGAAATTAACGATCCTAACACTGTGAAAGTTGTTGTAGATAAGGATCAATTTGCACTTTATTTTTCTAGATCGCCAATTCCTTATCCTCGAGACAAGAACACAGATATTCAATATTACAAGCACAAAGGAATTTACGCGTTTCGGAAAGAAGCTATTTTAGACTTTTATCGTCTGCCGATGAGGTCGTTAGAAGCTGCCGAAAAAATTGAATGTATTCGTTATTTAGAATATGGTAAAAACATTAAAATGGCAATTTCAAATTCTGAAGGAGTAGAGATTGATACTCCTGAAGACCTGATTCGTGCCAATAAAATGCTTCGTAATAAAGAAACGAAAGAAGTAAATAATAAGTTTCGAAACTTTCCAATGGTTCCCAAAGTTGTTTTTGGTGAAGGAAGTTTTGAGCAACTCCCAGCTATATTGGCAGAGAAGCGAAAGCCAAATGCTCCATTTATCTTCTTAATAGATGATGTTTTTGAAGAAAACACAGAGTTTTTGGAAAGCGTTACCCTCCGATTTAACGATATGCTTTTATTTGTGTCGGCAGATGAAGAACCAAGAACGTCTCAGGTAGATGCATTAGTTTCAAAAATTAAAAGTGAATTCAAAAAAACACCTTCTGGTATTATAGGAATTGGTGGTGGAACTGTAATGGATTTAGCCAAAGCAGTTTCTATTATGCTCTCAAATAAAGGAAGTGCTTCAGACTATCAAGGATGGGATTTGGTTAAGGAAGAAGCTGTATATCATGTTGGAGTTCCTACAATTTCAGGAACTGGAGCTGAAGTTTCTCGAACAACAGTGTTAACTGGACCAGAAAGAAAACTCGGAATTAACAGCGATTTCACACCTTTTGATCAAGTAATTCTCGATCCTAATCTCACTAAAGGAGTTTCAAAAAATCAATGGTTCTACACAGGAATGGATTGTTTTATACATTGTGTAGAGTCTTTAAATGGAACGTTCCTAAATGCATTCAGCCAGAGCTATGGTGAAAAAGCCTATGATCTATGTTTAGAGATTTTCTTAGAAGATTCTTTAACTGAAAGAGAGTCGAGAGGAAAGTTAATGATGGCATCGTGGCATGGTGGGATGAGCATTGCATATTCACAAGTGGGTGTTGCACACGCTATGAGTTATGGACTTGGTTATGTTTTAGGAACAAAACACGGAATTGGAAACTGTATTGTTTTTCAGCATTTAGAAGAGTTTTATCCAAAAGATGTGTCCATTTTCAAACAAATGGTTGAAAAACATAATATAGAGATACCTCAAGGCCTTTGTAAAAACCTCACGGAAGAACAATTGGATGTTATGATAGAAGTAGCATTAGGTATGGTTCCGTTGTGGGAAAATGCTCTAGGACAGGATTGGCAAAAAACCATTACCCCAAAGAAATTAAAAGAACTATATCTTAAAATGTAAATTATAACTTAGCTTCTTACTTATGGGGATTGCCAAATTTATCTTCAACAAATTAATGGGTTGGAAAATCCGAGGAGATTTTGATCGAAAGATTAAAAAATCTGTAGTTATAGTTATCCCTCACACTAGTTGGCATGACTTTTATGTTGGAGTTTTTACTAGAAGAATTCTAAAGGTTCAAATTAACTTTGTGGGTAAAAAGGAATTATTCCGTTGGCCGTTTGGCGCTTATTTTAGATGGATGGGTGGCGTTCCTTTAGATCGTACTTCTGGACAAAATAAGGTTGAAGCGATTGCACAAATCTTTAAAAATAAAGAAGAATTTAGACTGTCTATAGCACCCGAAGGTACAAGGAAAAAAGTTTCTGTTTGGAAGACAGGGTACTACTATGTAGCCATGGCTGCCGATGTGCCCATTATTTGCGTTGCTTTTGATTATGAAAATAAAGAAGTTGTAATTCACGACGCATTCTACCCTACTGGAGATATCGAATCAGATTCTAAAAAACTTCGAGCCGTTTTTAAAGGAGTGATAGGCAAGAAAAAAGAATATTCATTTACTGATTTCTAAAGTAAAACAGCGTCTAATAGCCTGAATTTGTTAAGGTTTATTGCTTTTCATGTTAAAAAGTAGTTAAGCAATTTAGTTGTTTTATTTGGATACAATACTTTCACACAATAATTATAAAAGACAAAATTAATTATGAAAAAAGGAGCGATTTTAATGACAGTTTTCGCGAGTATTGCACTGCTGTCTTCTTGTAGTACCGATGATAAAATGGGGGGGAGCGGCCCCATCGACCTTACAATTCGGGCAACGCTTTTTGCTACAAGTAATACAATGAACTCGGTGAGTACTTTCGACTATACTCCCGAAGGCCTAATGATAAAATCCAATAGAATTTCTTCTGAAAATAATGAAGGAATTTTCTATGATGAAGATAAAGATGAGTTAGCTGTTGGTTCAGCTAGCCAGAGAGTGATAAATATATTTTCAAATCTTAAAAATGCACAAGATGGACAAGATTTAAATCTTCGAATTTCAAGTGATGGAGTTTTGCAAAATCCACGTGACCTTGTAGCAAAGGGCAATATTTACATAGTTTCAGATAATACTGATTTAGACGGAGACCCTGATACAGATGAAGGAAGGTTTTTTGTTTTTGAAAGAAATGAAAATGGATTTGGATTGCGAAATACTGTAACAGTTGATTATGCTGTATGGGGAATTCAATTAATTGGAAACGATCTTTATACTGCAGTTGATAAAACAGGTGACGTTGCAGTATTTAAAAACTTTATTGAGAGTTATACTACAGATGTAACTGCTTCTCCAGATAAGAGAATTACAATTGAAGGTATTAATAGAATTCATGGAATTGCTGAAGATAGGGGCGTTGTAGTTCTAACAGATATCGGCGGTGAGAATAACCCAAGCGACGGTGGTTTTCACATGATTAAAGAATTTGTTGCTAAATTTAACAATACGCCCGACGGAGAAGAGTTAGAACTTAATGGAAACCAAGTGAGAGTTTCAGGTAATCTAACGAAATTAGGAAATCCAGTTGCTGTAGACTACAGTTATTCTAGACGAACAGTTTATATTGCAGAACGTTTAAACGGCAATGGTAAGATTTTATTCTTTACGGATGTAGAAGCTGGAGGTGGACTTTCTCCTTCATTAGAAGTTGATTTTAAAGGAGCTTCATCTGTATTCTTTATAGAAAGATAATAGTTCAAATATTTCATAAATAATAAAAGTCACCTTGTTGAGGTGGCTTTTATTAATTTATAAAGAGATGTTATTCCTCTGTTGATTCTTCCATTGTATGATATACATTCTGAACGTCATCGTCTTCCTCAATCTTTTCTAGAAGCTTTTCAACGTCAGCCATTTCTTCAGCGTTCAACTTTTTGGTTACTTGCGGGATTCTTTCAAATCCAGAAGATAGGATTTCAATGTTTGTTTCTTCAAGATACGACTGGATGTCTCCAAAACTTTCGAAAGGAGCATAGATCATGATGCCATCTTCATCTTCAAATATTTCCTCAAGTCCATGATCGATAAGTTCTAATTCTAATTCTTCAATGTCTAATCCTTCAGGGTTAATTCTGAAGTTACATGTGTGATCAAACATAAATGAAACAGAACCTGAAGTTCCAAGACTTCCATCACATTTGTTGAAGTAGCTTCGAATATTAGCAACTGTTCTTGTGTTATTATCTGTAGCGGTTTCAATTAGGATTGCAATACCATGAGGCGCATATCCTTCAAATAAAACTTCTTTATAGTCGCCAAGGCTTTTGTCGCTAGCTCTTTTAATTGCCCGCTCAATATTATCCTTGGGCATGTTTACCGACTTGGCATTTTGAATTACAGCTCTAAGCCTAGAATTTGAATCTGGGTCAGGACCGCCTTCTTTTACCGCAATTACGATGTCTTTACCAATTCTTGTAAAAGCTTTGGACATTGCTGACCAACGCTTCATTTTTCTTGCTTTTCTAAATTCGAAAGCTCTTCCCATTTCTACGCTGTTTTTAAGTCTAAGTTTATGATTTCATGCTATATAGTTAGCCGAAGTTAAGAGTGATTTTTGTGAATGCAAATATAAAAAAATCAATTCCGAATTTATCAAAAAATGTTTCACCAATGTTTGAAAAATATTTTTTCTAAATAATTGACATTGAGTTGTATTAAGTTGGATTGCAGCGTGTTACCCATTGAGTTCGTCAATTATCTTAGCGAGTTCAAAATCTTTTTCAGTTACACCATCGGCATCATGGGTGAATAGAAAGATTTCTAAAGAATTATATATGTTACTCCATTCCGGATGGTGCTGAAGTCTTTCTGCTTCAAAAGCAATTCTTGTCATTGCAGAAAACGCTTCCTTAAAGTTTTCGAACTCAAAAATAGTGTGCAAGGCACCATCAGTATAGTCCCAACCTTCAAACTCTTTTAATCTTTCTGTAATTTCTTGTTCTGATAGTACTTTCATGTTTTCTAAAATTATTTTGGGTTTCTAAACTTGGATTTATATGACAGAAACTATGGTCTCATCAAGACTTGACTCTTCAATTACTTCAGAAATTGTTATTTGATAGTTGCTGTCTAACTTGTTGTGTTTCGGCAATAAAGCACTGTATCTGTCTTCATTACTGCTAAAAACACTTTTAAAGATAGGCATTCTATCACTGATTTTAGATGATATTTCTTTAAAAAGCTCATCGTGATGAACCATGTCGTTGCTCGCTAAATGATAAATACCTCTAAGAGAGTGATTGATTATAAAGTGAATTTGTAGCACTAATTTATTGATGGTTGTAGCTGTAACAATCAAATTCGGGAATACCTCAAAAGCCGCCCGATGACGAATGCATTGTCTTAAATGAAAAATCATTGGTGAATTCACGCCCAAAACCATTGGCAGCCGAATAATAGTGGTTTGTTCTGGAATGTTCTCTAGAAATAATTTCTCAATAGATATTTTAAATTTTCCTAAGTCAGTTTCAGACAATGGAAAATCGTTTTCATAAGAAGGGTGTAAAGGCTTGGCGTTAAATACTTCGGAAGTAGAAAGAAAAATTATACTACAATTCGAGTTTTGAAGGATATAGCTTTCAATTTCTTTGTGGACTTTAAGCTGACTGTCATAACTGCCTTTTATAGCAGAAATAATAACTGTTGGTTGTGTTTTTTCTAGAAATGGACTTAAGGAATCTTTTTCAACACAAAAGTTGAGAAACACTTTGTTTTCAGAGAAGTTGCCGTGCTGTTTGCAATAGGTTCCAAATACCTTAAAATAGGATAGGAGCTCTTTATACAGTGCATTACCGATAAAGCCGCTCCCTCCCAAAATCAAAACTCGGTGCTTGTTTTGCTTCTCCCTCATCAAAAAATCCTACTTCATTTTCTCGCTCAACTTTGGCGAAACTTGAATGTCGTTATAATTAACCTTTGTAAAATGGAGTTTTTACAATTTTTGCTGCAACAGGTTTATTTCTAATTTTAATAAACACTTCAGTATCTGGAGCGCTATTTTCAATTGTAACATAACCTAAACCAATTGCTTTGTTTAATGAAGGAGCCATTGTACCACTAGTAACAACACCTATTTTATTGTCGTCTTTGTCTACAATTTCATAGTCTTGACGAGGAATTCCTCTGTCGATTAATTCAAAACCAATTAGTTTATTTTTAATGCCTTCTTCTTTTTCTTTTTTGAGGTTTTCAGAGTTTACAAAATCTTTTGTGAATTTAGTAATCCATCCAAGACCTGCTTCAAGAGGAGAGGTGGTTTCGCTAATGTCGTTTCCGTAAAGGCAGAATCCCATTTCTAATCTCAAAGTGTCGCGAGCTGCAAGGCCTACAGGTTTAATCCCGAAGTCTTTTCCTGCTTCAAATACCTTATTCCAGATTTGCTCTACTTCGTCATTTTTACAGTAAATTTCAAATCCACCGCTTCCTGTATATCCAGTAGCACTGATGATTACATTTTCTATACCTGCGAAATCAGATACTTTGAAGTTGTAGAACTTGATAGCACTTAGGTCTTCAGACGTTAAAGATTGCATGGCTTCAATAGCTTTTGGACCTTGAATTGCTAGTAAAGAATACTCGTCAGAAAGATTTCGTAATTCAGCACCCACAGTGTTATGTTTTGTAATCCACTCCCAATCTTTATCAATATTAGATGCGTTTACAACTAGAAGATATTTGTCTTCGTTTAATCTGTAAACAATAAGATCGTCTACAATACCGCCTGTTTCGTTAGGGAAGTAGCAGTATTGCGCTTGTCCAACAGCAATTTTGGAAGCATCGTTACTTGAGACCTTTTGAATTAAATCTAATGCTTTAGGACCAGAAACTAAAAACTCACCCATGTGTGATACGTCAAAAACACCTACTCCAGTTCGGACGGTTTCATGTTCAATTTTCACGCCTTCGTATGAAACGGGCATATTATATCCTGCAAATGGAACCATTTTAGCTCCTAATTTTTCATGTATATGGGTAAGCGCAGTGTTTTTCATAATATTCAATTTTTCAATTCAATTAATAATGCAGTTTGTTGTAAAAATAGCTTCTTAAACTGGTTTGACAAAAGTACCATTTTTGGCAAAAGCTTGCGTGTATTTAGGCAGCTTTGTTTTTCTATAATTGGGCGTTAAAATCAAATTTATAAATGAAATTTTGTTATGTTATAAGTACTTTTAAAATAAAAAAGAATGTCTTACACTGTTTCTAAAAATCCGTACACTGGAAAAGAAGTAAAAACCTTTAAGAATCACACAAGTCAAGAGGTTTTAGATAGTATTGACCTTGCAGACAAAAGGTTCTATAGTTGGCGTGAAACTTCCTTTTCTCAAAGAAAAAAATTGATGCTTTCGGTGGCTTCTGAGTTAAGAAGCAATAAAGTGAATTATGCCGAAACAATGACCTTGGAAATGGGGAAACCAATTTTTCAAGCAATTGCAGAAGTAGAAAAGTGTGCTTGGGTTTGTGAATATTATGCCGAAAATGCTGAAAAACAACTTCAAACCGAAGAAATAGAAACAGAAGCCGATAAAAGCTATGTTAAGTATGAACCACTTGGAGTGATTTTAGCTGTAATGCCTTGGAATTATCCTTATTGGCAGGTGTTTAGATTTGCTGTTCCTGCTTTAATGGCTGGGAACGTAGCTATTCTGAAACATGCGTCAAATGTATTCGGGTGTGCGTTGAACATTGAAAGTGTTTTTAAAAAAGCAGGATTTCCAGAACATTGTTTTACAACTTTATTGGTTGGAAGTGACTCAGTGGAAAAAATCATTGAAAATGAAAAAGTTAAAGCCGTTACTTTAACAGGAAGCGGTCCTGCCGGGGCTTCTGTAGCTTCTATAGCTGGAAAAAATATTAAAAAAACTGTTTTAGAACTCGGAGGGAATAACGCACTTATCGTATTGAAGGATTGTGAAATGGACAAGACCCTTGAAACATGTGTAAATGCAAGGTTTCAAAATGCAGGTCAAAGTTGTATAGCTGGAAAAAGACTACTAATAGATGAATCTATTGCTGATGAATTTATTGAAAAATTAGTAGATAAGGTGAAATCTTTAAAGAGTGGAGATCCGCTTGATAAAGACACTTATTTAGGAACTATGGCTCGAGAAGATTTAGCGGAAGAAATAGAGATGCAAGTAAACGATTCTATTAAAGCTGGTGCAAAATTGGAAATAGGAGGGAAGAGGCAAGGCGCGTTTTTTGAGCCAACTATTTTAAGTGGAGTTACAGAAGATATGGTTGTCTTTAAAGAAGAAACGTTTGGACCGATACTTTCAGTAACTACTTTTAAAACCATTGAAGAAGCTATCGATCTTTCTAATAACTCAAAATTTGGATTAGGTGTTTCGGTATTTACTAAAAATACAGATGAAATAGAAAAGCTGATACTGCAATTTGATGAAGGTGCCGTATTTATTAACGAGTTAGTTAAAAGCGACCCGAGGCTTCCTTTCGGTGGAATAAAGCAAAGCGGTTACGGACGTGAACTTAGCTCCCACGGAATACAAGAATTTGTGAATAGAAAAACAGTTTATATTTATAAATAAATTTACAGTTGTAAGTATATCATTTTTGTAATCATTATAGAAAATATAAAAATAAGATAGATGAATTTTCACACTAGAAAATGGATTAAACCAGAGGATTTAAACCCAAATGGAACTCTCTTTGGAGGTCGTTTGCTCGAATGGATTGATGAGGAAGCTGCTCTTTATGCAATTATTCAACTTGAAAATCCTCGTACTGTAACTAAGTTTATGAGCGAAATAAACTTTATAAGCTCTGCTAAAAAAGGAGATATTATTGAAATTGGTCTTGATATAACCAAATTTGGAAATACCTCCATTACTTTATGCTGTGAGGTTAGAAATAAAATGACACGCGAAGTGATTATCAGTATTGAAAAAATCACAATGGTGAGTTTAGATGAAAACGGTAAACCTACACCTCATGGTAAAGTTAGGAAGGAGTTCGTAAAAGATAGGTTGGCAGAATAAATTTTAGAGTAGTTACTCTTTGCTTTCAAACATCTTTAAATCTCTAACATCCTTTCCAGTTGGAAGTTCAAATACTTCTAAGTCAAAATAGGGAAGAGCAGCGAATATGTGATCGAAAATATCTGCTTGGATTCTTTCGTAATTCACCCATCTTTTGTCTTTACTAAAGCAATATATTTCAATTGGTAGACCTTTTTCAGTTGGTGCTAAGTGTCTAACCATAAGAGACAATTCTTTGCTAATAGCTGTGTTTTCCTTAAGAATAGAGTCTATATAGTTTCTGAAAATTCCGAGGTTTGTTTGGTTTCGACCGTTAATTTGAATGGTTTTATCTGCACCAACTCGCTCGTTGTGTTTGTCAATATCTCTTTGCCTGTGCTCTATATAAGGTTTTATTAGACTAATTTTTTTAAACCTTTCTAAGTCTTCATCAGAAAGAAATCTAATGGATGATTGTTTAATATAGATTGCGCGTTTAATTCTTCTACCTTCACTTTCTTCCATTCCTCTCCAGTTTTGAAAGGAGTCTGAAATCAAGCTATAAGTTGGGATTGTAGTAAAAGTCTTATCCCAGTTTTGAACCCGAACGGTTGCTAAACTAATTTCTACAACAAAACCATCAGCTCCAAACTTATTGAAAGTAATCCAATCGCCAATTCTAACGATATCGTTTACTGAAATCTGAATACTAGCAACAAATCCTAGAATAGTGTCTTTAAAGATGAGTAGAATAATGGCTGATGCTGCACCTAAAGTAGCCATACTCATTATCGAGTAGCCGGTGAGTAGTTGAATTATCCAAAAAATGCCGATACCCCATGCAAAAATCATGAGCACTTGGACGTAGCTTTCCATGGGCTTGTCACGGAACCGATCCATTCCAAATAAATATCTGTGAGTGGTTCTAAGAATACTTCTAAAAATCAGCACCCAAAGAACTACCAGATATACTTTTAGCAAAACCATTACCAATTTGCCTATTTCAGGCATATCTTCAAAGACAATGGGAGTTAAAACCCACAGTAATGAAATAGGTAATAGTCTGGAAACATATCTTGGAAAGTTGCTTTCTACAAGATAGTTATCAAAAGTAGTTTTGGTTTTATCGCTGAAAACTGTGAAGGCTGTTACAATAAATCGACGGAATAGGATATAGGCCGTGATTAAGACAACTGTAACAATGGCGACGTTGATTATTACATTTAAAAATATAGCCCATTCCTCAAACATGCCTTGTTCAATAAGGTAGTCTTGAATATATACGCTGTATTTATTTAAAGCTTTTTTAATCATTTCAGATATTTACGTTCAGCATAAAATGGTCCGAAGGGTAATACGGAGCAAAGAATGACAATTAATAGAGTCCGAATTGACCAATTAAATTTTTCATACATGAAATATGCACCAATAATATATAGCACGAATAGTATTCCGTGTGCCATACCAACAGATTGAACCATTTGTGGCATATCCCAAATGTATTTTAGAGGCATTGCAATTCCTAAAAGAACAAGGAAAGATATAGCTTCTAGTGAGCTAATGAGTCTAAATGCTTTAACTGATTTTTCCAATATATTATAGTTTTTTGCAAAGATACTATAAGTGGATTGGAAGACTAAATATTATGGCACGATTATCTGCAGAAGTATTAATTGATAGAAGTGATTTAAAAGTCTAAAATTGCTTTATAGCTTTAGAAAGAGTGCATGTTTTTAGTGAATTATTCACAAGGTAGAGGTGTATTCATGATTGAATAGCTATAATTTTTATTATAACTAAAATGCCACCATTCAGTTCTAATTGGATTAAAGCCAAATTTACGCATGCCTTCAAATAACATTTTTCGATTGTCGAGTATTTCTTTTGGAAAGTTATAGTTGTCTATATGCGCTGTTTTTCCAAAATGATCATAGTCGCTGCCCATTTCAACATAACAACCTTCTAAAGTTTCCAAAGTTATATCTACAGCGGCACCGCGATTGTGTATAGATCCTCTTCCGTAGGGATTTCCAACATAACCTGGTCTTGGCATTTTATCCCACATTTTCTTTTGAACATCTAAAGGTCTATAGCAGTCATAAATTTTTATTCTATAACCTTTTTTATGAAAGTATTCGTTTGCTTCAACTAAGGCTTCTGCAACTTCTGGGCGAAGCAAACACTTGGCACAATCATAAAGTGTTTCGTTTAAAAAGTTATTTGGAGTGGCGTATCTAATTTCAAAAGCAAATTTGTCAGAGAGCTCCTCTATATCTACTAAAGGTTCTTGAAGCATTTTCCATGAAGAAAAAGTGATAGATAAAACTCCTAGAATGATTAATATATAATACCTCATTTCTTACAATTCTAAAAACATTTGTGGTTTTCTGAAAATTCAAGTTTCTAAAGCTCTCCAATATTAACGATTTATGGGGAAATTATAGACTAATAAAAGGGTTCACAATTTGTAACTTTGTGGAAAACAATAAATATGAAAAATTTAAAATCTAAAGTAGCAATTATAACAGGTGGAACCAAAGGTATTGGATACGGAGTTGCTGAAGCATTGATGCGTGAAGGAATAAATGTAGCGATTACAAGTAGATCAAAAGAAGCAGCAGAGGATGCTGCAAAGCAATTAAACTCTAAGGTTGAAAATGGCGGTGAAGCTCTAGGATTAGAAGCTGACGTTCGTGATTTTGATAGTCAGAATAAAGCAGTAGAAGCTGTTGTTAAAAAATTTGGAAAAATTGACGTGGTTATAGCTAATGCCGGTTTAGGGCATTTTGGTTCTGTTGAGGATTTATCTGTTGAACAATGGAAAGAAACTATAGATACAAACCTTTCGGGAGCTTTCTATACTTTGAAAACAACATTAGAACAATTGAAAGCCAATAAAGGATATTATATAACAATTTCGAGCTTGGCAGGAACTAATTTTTTTAAAGGAGGAAGTGTTTATAACGCGAGTAAGTTTGGCGTTACAGGGTTTACACAAGCAGCAATGCTTGATTTACGCGACTACGGAATAAAAGCAACTACTATAATGCCTGGTTCTGTTTCAACACATTTCAATGGAAACGAACCTAATCAGAAAGATGCTTGGAAAATACAAAAAGAAGATATTGGTAAGCTAGTGGTTGACTTGCTGAAAATGCACCCACGCACTTTGCCAAGTAAAATAGAGGTACGTCCTACAACGCCTCCAAGCAAATAATTTTAAACATAGAGATTTTCTTAAACAAAAAAGCGACCAATTGAGGTCGCTTTTTTGTTAGATATGTTCTGCAAATTAATTTGCAGATAACAAGGCTAGGAATTTATCAAGGTTTGGTAGGATAACGATACGGGTTCTTCTGTTAGTAGCACGTCCTTCTGCACTGTCATTTTCTGTTAGTGGGTGATAGCTACTTCTTCCAGCAGCAATTAACTTGGCAGGATCTACATTGTAGTTGTCTTGTAGTTTGCGAATTACAGCAGTTGATCTAGCAACACTCAGCTCCCAGTTGTCCTTAACATAAGAACCTGGTTTTACGGTCTGGCTATCGGTATGACCTTCAACCATAACTTCTAGTGCAGGTTCAGAATTAATCACTTCTGCTAATCGTTCTAATAGACTGTTTGCTTTAGAGTTTACAATTGCACTTCCCGATCTGAATAATAATTTATCGGAGATAGTAATCATTACAACTGTTTCGTCTATTGTAATGTCTATATCATCTTCCTCACCTGCAGCTATCAAGCTTGTGTCTAGATTTTTCTTAAGGTTGTGGGAGATAATTAGATTCATTGAATCTTTAAGAGTTTTTGCTTGAGCAAGCTCTTTGGAGTCTACATTAGCCAATGCTTTCCTCATGTTTTCCTTGTCATTTTCAGAAATTACAACCCCATCAATGTTTTGAAGTCGTTTGTTGTTGGTGTCGGAAAGTGACTGGATTTTTGCGTTGTAACTAGCTACGCGTTCTTCAATCTTAGCATATTTTGCTTCGATTTGCTCTTTTTCCATTTGGGTTTTGGTAAGAGTGGATCGTGTGTTGTTGTATTGATTTTCTAATTCAACATATTTCTTTTTCGAAACACATGACGTTGTAAATACCGTCAATCCAACTAGTGATAATGCAACAATTTTTTTCATAATGCTTAGTTTTTTATGGTTTGTTTTCACAAATATACCGGCAAGCACTACCAAAAATTAGTTAACGGATGCTATACTTTTGTTAAATGAAAACCTAAAGAAACTCTTAAAATACGTAGCCTAATAGCACATAAAGGATAATGAATACAACTACTACTCCAATACATCCACATTTGCCACCACCAATCTTTTTGGCGCCCCAACCTGCTAATAAAACTCTAAGTAATTTTTTCATAGTGAGATAAATTTGATGTTTTTAATAGTTAAAATGTCATAATAAGGATGAAAGCATCAGTGTGCCTATAATCCATAATATTATAGATAAAATTCCTCCAAGAATAAAGAAATGTTTGAATTTGTAGAATCCCATACCATATATTAGAGTATTTGTTTGATATCCTACAGGTGTGAAAAAACTGAAATTTGCACCAAATAGCACAGATAGAATAAACGGTTTCATAGAAAGGTCTAATCCTATGGCTACAGCAATAGCTATAGGAGTCATTATAATGGCAGTAGCGTTGTTGCTCACCACACTGCTTAAAAGCATGGATATAAGGAAGACTATTCCAATAGAAACAATATTAGACTGATTGCCGAGGAAATTTAACAGGAAGTCGGAAATTAGTTTGTCGGCTCCAGTGTTATTCATGGCGATTCCAAGTGGAATCATTCCGGCGAGCAAAAAGACAATTTGCCAGTTAACTCTATGATATACATCGTTTAGGTTTAAGCATCGGGTTAGAAGTAATAGAGCAACTCCTGTAATGGCGCTGACAAGGATATTAAGAACTCCACTTGCGGCTAAGCCTATAACGACCAAGAGAATTGTAAAAGATAGTATTTTCTTTTTCGAATTGGGAAAAGACATCACTTTGTGTTCTCTAAGGATTGCTACATTCTCCATTTCTTGAAGGCTGCTTATATTGTCTTTTTTAACTTCTACCAATAGACGATCACCTGGTTTTAGAGTTATTTGTTCAATGTTCTTTCGCACAAGTCTCTCCTCGGTATTTCGGATGTTCCTTCTTTTCTTTATTGCAATAGGCAATGCATTTTGAAAAGAGAGGCTTCGAAGTTGTTTTAATGTCTTACCAATTAGAATAGAGCCAGGCAGAATGAGAAGTTCCACAAGGCCAAAATCTTCTTGCTTTTTATCCTTGTCATCATTTGATTCTTTTAATTTTTGCCTAACACTAATTCCTTCAGCTTCATTCATTTCTGATAGTGTTTCTATGTCACACATAAGAAGAAGCTTGTCGTTTTCCTTTAAAGTAATATATCGGCCAGGAGCATTTGTAATTTGTCCTTTTCGGGTGAGTTTTAATATGGATATTTCACGATTGGTATATAGGAAAGTGTCTTCAATTTTTTTACCGATTAAATCAGAGTCTTTTTCTAATACAATAGTTGTTACAAAGTTTTCGAGATTATAAGAGTCTTGTAGGTCTTCCTTTTTGTCCTTAGGAAGCCATTTGGATGCGATAGTAATAACGATAATTCCAACGATTAGGAAAGCAAATCCAAAAGTAGAAAACTCAAAAAATGTAAAACTCTCTGCACCTAGATCTTTGGCTACTGAGTTGACAATTAGATTTGTTGAAGTTCCCATCAATGTGCAGCTACCGCCTAAAATACCAGCGAAGGAAATAGGCATAAGCAATTTTGCTTGAGAGAGATTAAATCGTTTGCTGAGCTCGGATATAATCTTAATAAAGACGATCACGACAGCTGTTGTGTTTATAAAAGCTGAAATGCCTCCAGTAATAAGCATTATTACAGGAAGAAGTATAAATAGAGGGAGGGTGTGTAGATTTTTTAAAAAGCGAGCCATAGAGGCAATCACTCCATTATCTTCTAAGGCAATAGAAATAATCAATAAAGAAAGGACTGTGATGGTGGCTGAGTTAGAAAATCCAGAAATAGCTTCTTCAGGAGAGACTAAGCCCGTTAAAGCTAGAGAAGCAATGATGAAAAAAGCAATTTTATCAACAGGAAATACCTCAAACGCAAATAGAAATATGGTTATTATCAGGATAGAAAAAACGAGTATTATTTCTGTGGTCATCGGTAGTGTGTTCTACCATATAAAGATAACCTCTGAAATAATACTCGTTCCTAATAAACTCTTAAAATATTGAAAGTTCAATATTTCAATAAAATTAAACCTAGCCTAAATACTTCTTAAGTATGTGGCTTTTAGAAGTTTGCCTTAGTCTTCTAATAGCTTTTTCACGAATTTGACGAACTCTTTCTCTACTCAAATCGAAAGTATCTCCAATTTCTTGAAGTGTCATTGGCGGCTGTCCGCAAAGTCCGAAGTTGAGTTTCACAACATCAGCTTCACGTGGAGCTAATGTGTCTAATGCACGGTTAATTTCAATGCGTAATGACTCATGCATCAAGTTTTTATCTGGGTTTGGGCTTTCGCCAGAACTCAATACGTCATATAGGTTATTGTCGTTTTCACCTTCTTGGAAAGGCGCATCCATCGACAGGCTTCTGGTTGCATTTTTCAATGAACTTTTAACTTTCGATTCGCTAAAGTCTAATTCTTTAGCAATTTCTCCAGCAGTAGGCACTCTTTCGAATTTCTGCTCAAGATATATAGATGCTTTTTTAATTTTATTAATATCGCCAATCTTGTTAAGTGGTAGTCTAACCACTCTAGACTGCTCTGCAATAGCTTGAAGAATAGCTTGGCGGATCCACCAAACTGCGTATGAAATAAATTTAAAACCCCTGGTTTCATCAAATCGTTTAGCTGCTTTTACAAGCCCTAGGTTTCCTTCGTTGATAAGGTCAGGAAGGCTAAGTCCTTGATTTTGGTATTGTTTAGCTACCGAAATCACAAATCGAAGGTTAGCTCGACTCAGTTTATCTAACGCGCGTTGATCGCCTTCGCGAATGCGTTGGGCCAACTCCACCTCTTCTTCGGCCGTAATTAAATCAATCTTACTTACATCCTGTAAATAACTGTTTAAGGATTTGGTCTCGCGGTTAGTTACCTGCTTGGTGATTTTAAGTTGTCTCATAGTCTAAATAAGGGTTTAATTTTAAAGGGAGAGCATTATACCACTTTTTGTCGTGATTTCCAAAAAGTTAACATAGTTTGTTAAAGTTTGAATAACGCTTAATTTTTGATTACATTCGATAAAAAATTTATGAAAAACTCAAAAAACATTTTTACTGCCCTGTTTATTGCTTTTTTTAGCGTAGGATATGCCCAAAAGGCTACTGAAGCAAATAAGCCTTCAGACGCGCCATTAGATTTTTCTCAGCCCGCGAATATAGTGCTTTTTATTGTACTTCCGGTGATTATCATCCTTTTATATTTTGCATGGAGGCGAGCAAAGCGAAACGATAGTGAGGAATAGTTCTTTTTAACGTATTTTTGCGCGCAAATTTCATTGTTACTTTTGGTTCGGTTCTTGCTATTAAACTATAAAAATATAGTTATGAGAAAGTTTTTGACTGTGATGGGGTTTCTATTTACCTCTATTTCAATAATGGCTCAAATAGAAATACCCAATAACTCTACAAGATTTGAACCAACACAACCTAATAACAATACGCCAACAGGATTTGAAATACCTGCATCTAAAGCTCCTGGGCTCACAGTTCCAAGAAATCCACGAACAACAACTCAGCTCGATTTAGGAAAAGACGAAGAGAGAAATATTAATATGATGGGTGATGACGGCCTTATGGAATATAACTCGAATATAACGCCAAAATACTTCACCAAAGACAAAGAAGAAAAGCCTGAATATGGTAAAGACATGTACCTTGGTGACTTTAAAACGAATGCTAAAACAGTGTCAATACTATATCGCGATCATGAATATGTAGATGGAGATAGAGTAAGGGTTTATGTAAATGGTGAAATTGTTATAAATAACGTGATGTTAGAAGGTAGCTTTCGAGGCTTTGATACACCACTACAAGATGGATTTAATAGAATAGAATTTGAAGCGCTGAATCAAGGAACTTCAGGACCTAACACAGCTCAACTGCAAATTAGAGATGAAATTGGCAATATTCTCGCTTCCTATGAATGGAATCTACTAACAGGAAGAAAAGCAACAGCTATAATTGTAAAACAATAGCTCCTGTTTTCTTAATGATACTAGTGTATTTCTAAAAATACTTCGCGATTTAATAAATCACCGTCTTTTCAAGTGCTTTCATCAAAATAATCTATTTTTTTAAGATAGTTTTGGCTGGACGACCTTTTATGTTTCATCAAGAAGAGTTATCTTTAGACTATACAGGTTCTATAAAATACTATTTTAGTTTCAAATTATTTTTAAAGCCAAAAACTCCGTCTAAGTATTAAAAGATTCAGTTATGAAAAAAGTATTAATCGCATTAGATTATAATCCGAATTCTGAAAAAGTAGTTAAAAAGGGCTATGAACTTGCCCAATTGATGGATGCGAAAGTTTGTTTACTACATGTGCTTTCTGATGTGAGGTATTACGGAATGCAGTATGAACCATTTATGGGGTATGAAGGATATGCTTTCCCTGTTGATTATAATATTCAAGAAGAGTTTGTAAATGTAGCTAAGGATTATTTAGAGAAAACAGCGAAACATTTAAACGGAAAAAACATTGAAACGCATTTAATTGAAGGCGATACGGCTAAAAAGATTTTAGAATTTGCAGACCAATGGGATGCCGATGTTATAGTAATGGGAACCCACAGCCATAGTACTTTAGAGAAGTTATTTTTAGGAACCGTAGCCTCTACAGTTTTAGAGCGAACTGAAGTTCCAGTTTATATGGTTCCAACAGGTCAATAATTTTAACTTAAGAAGTGCGATTCCTTTTTCTGAAATGCAGATTAGTATAGAAAATCAATATCTTCGTGAAAATTTTTAAATAAAAGTATGGCGTTATCTAATAATGATATAATGAAAAAACTGCGCGTTGCGCATAAACTGAGAGATGACGATATTGTGAAAATATGTTCTTTAGTTGACTTTGCAGTTTCTAAAAGTGAATTAGGAGCTATCTTCAGAAATGAAAATCACCCGAAATATATGGAATGTGGAGATCAATTTCTCCGTAACTTTCTAAATGGATTGGTCATTCATTTGCGTGGACCAATGCCTGATAAGAAAAAAACAGTACCCGAAACTAAAGCAAACCGCGAGAAAAAGCCTAGAATTAAAAAACAATAACTCCTAGCATTGCCACATTCTATAGGATACTTTTTTATTCAAATAATAGCTAAAGTGGTTTGTCAGAAATGTTTAACACAGGTTTAACCGTAAAAAAAAATATAACTATTGCTGCGTAAGAGGTTTGTAATTATATTTGCACCACAAAACTCCCCGCATTTTTTATTACTTATTCCTGAAAATAGATGAGCACCATAAGGAAATCTGAAACAAATAAATTAAAGAGAACACACTTGTACTACAAGTACACAGGGTTCTACACTTTTGTGGGGCAAAGCTTAAAAAAAGCAATAGTTCCTATTATCGCGATTGTTGCTATTTTAGTTTTGCTAGACACTTATGTCATAGATTTTGGAGCTTTGTTTGTCTACATAACCGAGACTTATGCACCAATCAACATTTTAATTGTTTTTCTAGCATCAGAGTCTTTGTTGGGCTTAGTTCCGCCAGAGATATTTATAGCTTGGAGTAATAAAATGCCGAGTCCGATTCTTTACTTGTCTCTATTAGCAGCAATGTCTTACGTAGGTGGTATAATTTCCTACTTTATCGGAAAATGGGTTTTTACACTTCCTAAAGTATATGCCTATATGGAAGGGAAAATGAAGAAACACCTTAAACATATCCGTAAATGGGGTGGATTCTTGATCGTTGTGGGAGCTCTTCTTCCTATACCTTACTCAATGACAAGTATGGCTGCAGGGATGATTAATTATAAGTTTACTCATTACCTTTTGTTTGGACTACTTCGTTTTGTAAGATTCTACCTTTACGCTTTAGCCATATTTAACTTAGTATAAAATAGTTGTTCCTAAGCAGCGCGCGTTGTCGAGTAGTAAATAAATAGATTCTTTCTTATTCCTTAATTTAATTACGCCCACTTCATTTTTTGTAGTCTTATAGCGTTTAGGATAGCCAAAAATGCAACACCCACGTCGGCAAAAACAGCTTCCCACATGGTTGCTATTCCACCTGCACCTAGCACAAGAACAATAAGCTTAACTCCAAAGGCTAAAGCGATATTTTGCCAAAC
>Ga0209075_1000311_pt1 | contig 46414 bp, 38 predicted proteins | sample Stecom2011_FD_187523 | JGI IMG/M metagenome (GOLD analysis project Ga0209075, IMG submission 187523) | Agricultural soil microbial communities from Utah to study Nitrogen management - Steer compost 2011 (SPAdes) (version 2) | ecosystem: Environmental > Terrestrial > Soil > Agricultural land...
CTCGCTCGCCTTGGCGTCTTCTTCCTTTGCGGGCTGCTCGCTCGCCTTGGCGTCTTCTTCTTTGAGCTTTTTGCGAAGTTTTTCCTTCTTGGAGACCGGCTCCTCGGAGGCTTCTGCGGAATCCGTTTCTTCGGAATCTGGCGGCGCGGAGTTGGCCTCACTGCCTGAGGATTTCTTCTTTCGACGCTTGGAGGAGGTGGGAATATTGAAAACCCCGCCCAGACTGGCCATGGCATCGTCTTTGGTGTCTTTGGGGACCGTTCGGTCTTCTACGCCCATATCGTCAACGATATCGTCAACAATATCATCGACGGATTGGGGATCTTTTTTGCTGTCATCGGCCATGCTTTAAACTCCAGATACGATTGCAGACGGGCGGTTCACTCACGGGGTCTGTCGGCGCGCGCGCCTTTTTTCTTTGACGTCTTTGACATCATTAACTTCTTTGACTTTTTTTACTTCTTTGCAAGGTGCCGGAGACGACCAAACTCACCGGGTGATAGAGACGCGGCAGATTAGACTTTCGGTCTAATTGCTGTCAACCCGGGCGCGGGGCCCGATAGGGCGTTCATTGTCGCGCTCGCAGACGCCCGCCCGCCTTGATGTAATCGCCGATTTCGACCAAGTTTGAGCGCGTGGGGAGTTTTATTTTTCAGGTCCATCTTGACCGATTCGGGGAAAATCCATGAATACCGACGCATTTCGACAGACCATTGAACTTCTGGAAACCTGGCTTCGCATCGATTCAACCTCGGGGAATGAGGCGGCGTTCTTAGCGGCGCTGGAGGCTTATTTTTCGGAGCTTGGCTACTATTGCGAGCGCCTGGCCGTGGCGCCAGATCGCTGGAATTTGCGCGTCACCCGCTCTGAGCCGCCGCGATTTTTATTCTCGACCCATGTCGACACGGTGCCGCCGTTTTTCGGGCCGCGGCGCGCGGGCGTGGGTTTTCCGGGCGATACGAATTCCGATAATACCAACGCCGATGATAATGAGGCGCGCATCTACGGGCGCGGGGCCTGCGATACCAAGGGCGGGATCGTCGCGATGGCCCAGGCAGGGGCACGTTTATTGGAGGCCGGGATCCAGGATTTTGGCTTCTTATTTGTGGTCGGCGAGGAGGTCGACCACTGCGGGGCAAAGGCGGCGAGCAAAACGCAGCGCCTGCGCGCGCTGCATGCCGAGCGCATTGTCTTATGTGAGCCGACCCGAAATCGCGTCGTCTCCGCCCAGAAAGGAATGGTGCGATGCCGGCTCGAAAGCCGCGGCGTGGCGGGGCATTCGGCCTCGTCTCCGCCCAGAAAGGAATGGTGCGATGCCGGCTCGAAAGCCGCGGCGTGGCGGGGCATTCGGCCTTTCCGGAGCGCGGTGATTCGGCGATCAATCACCTGCTCGACGCGCTCGAGCGCCTGCGCACCCACGCCTGGCCCGAAGACGCCTTGCTCGGGCCGACCACGCTGAATATCGGCACCATCGAGGGCGGCGTTGCCGCCAATGTCTTCGCCCCCACGGCCCACGCAGACCTGCTCTTTCGCTGCGTAAGCGACACCACAAAGATCATCGAGACCATCAAGGAGCTGGTCGCCTCGCCGGTTGAGGTGACCCGTGTGGTCCATAATGATCCCGTCTTTTTCGACTTGCCCGACCCCATCGATGATTTTGAGACCTGCACGGTGCCCTTTAATACCGATGCAACCTTTTTGAGCGAACTCGCCCCGATCTGGCTGGTCGGCCCGGGTGATATCGAAGTGGCCCACTCCGACCACGAATATATCTCGCTCAAAAGCCTCGCCGAGGGCATCGATCTCTACGAGAAGTTGGCGCTGCGCGTGCTTCGCCCGTCCGGTTAATCCGCGCGGCGCGCCTCTGCCCATCGCCCGGCCATGCGAGCGTGGCTTGATAAACTCTCTCAGAATGCGCTGGACTCCTCCGAAGACGTGTGCAGCTTTAAAACTGTCCGTAAACGCCACGATATGGCGGATGGCTTGATTCAATTGGGCGGTTGACCAACGCATAACGATTCAAATTGAGCATGAATCTTTCGGGAGGATTGAAGCGATGACCCAAAATTCACCAGATGATGCCGGTAAAATGAAGAGTCCTCATTCCGACTTGCAGGCAATTTTGCCGGGGTTTCGTGCGTTGAATCCGGAGCCTGCCGAGGCGCGCCCGGTCTTTGATAATCGGGCCAAGGCGCGTCTTTTTATCGATATCCAACCCGACGCGGAGCAGCAAAGGCTGCGCGTGATGGCGGTGTGGCAGATCAACCACGCCGATCTGGAAGCCAGCCATATTCGCGGCTGGAGCGTGACCCGCTGGGCGAGCTGAGAGGCGATGGACAAACGGCACAAAACCGACGCCTGCCATTACGGTGGGCGTCGGTTTGTGCGTGTTTCACACCGCTTATGGCAAGTTGTCGGGATTTCTCTGAGTTTTTAGCTCGCTTAACGTGGCAGGATTGCCCGCACTCTGTTACAGCCCATTGAACTCGGCGAGGCCGGGGTTTATCTGAGGGTGGGAATTTAAGGCGGCTCTTATTCGATGGGGATGCGGGGCGTTTTGAAGACTCCCTTGGCATCATTCTCGCGAATTATCCGGGCTCAACAAGCTCACTCAGGCTTTCACCACAGACGATGTACTTGCTATGTTTTCCGGAATTGGACTCTCCGAAATTATGGTCGTGATGTTGATTGCGCTGGTGGTGATGGGCCCGGAGAAGTTGCCCGATGCCGCGCGACAACTTGGGAAAGGAATGCGCGAGCTGCGCCGCGCCTCCAGCATGTTCAGCGATATGTTTATGCTCGAGGAAGACCCGAAGCCTAAAAAACAAGCGGCGGCATCGGCTGCGCAGTACTCGCCGACGCCCCACGCATTTAACGAGGGAGAAAGCGTCGCGCGCGGCGCCCAAACACATGCGCCCAGCCGGCCGGTCCTGCTGGCGAGTATGCGCCGCCCGACTCATATCGACTCGGTCCCGCTGCGCCCGCGCCAGCAGGAAGCGCGCCACGAAGCCCTGTGCGTATCCGTTGAACTCGCCGCGGCGCGTGGAGTCGACCGATGACCGAGGAAACCTCGCTGCAGCAACGAGAACCCCAGGAAACCGCTGTGGCCGCGGCGCGCGAAGGTGCGCTTGTCGGCACGCAAACCGAGTCCGATTCCGAGCTCAGCCCGTCCGAGCTCGACCAGGCGCGCATGAGCCTTATGGCGCATCTGGTCGAATTGCGAAAGCGGTTGATCTACTCGATTATCGGGATTTTTATCGCGGTATTGATCTCCTGGTTCTGGGTTGATGATCTCTTTTATTTGCTGATGCAACCGCTTCGCCTCGCCGCGCCCGACGGGAATATGGACGTGGCGCAGATCAACCACAAAGACCTGATCGAGCCGTTTTTTGCGATGGTGAAGATCGCGCTGGCCGCCGGAATCTTCGCGTCCTGTCCGGTCACACTTTATAATTTGTGGAAATTTATCGCCCCGGGTTTATACGGAAGCGAGAAGCGGGTGGCGCTGCCGTTTGTGATCATGGGGACGCTGTGCTTTTTCAGCGGCGCGGCTTTTTGTTTTTATGCGGTCTTGCCCTACGGCTACGCCTATTTGATCGACTTTGGCCTGGGCGTATCTTCCAACCCCGAATTGATGCTCAACGAGTATCTGGCCACGACCACCAAATTATTGGTGGTCTTTGGGGTCGTCTTCGAGCTGCCCGTGGTGGTCTCTTTTCTGGCGGCGCTCGGGGCCATCGACCATAACGCGTTGAAGAAGCACTGGCGCGGCTCGATGGTCGGCATCTTCATTGTCGCCGCGATCTTGACCCCGCCCGACCCGGTGACCCAGTCCTTGCTCGCTCTTCCTCTATGCCTTCTTTACGGGGTGTCGATCGGGCTGGCTTATTTCTTCTCTCAGGGGCACAAGCGCCGCCAGGCCAAGGCGATGGAAGAGCTCGACAATCTTTTTTAAGGCCGAGTATGGCCCGGGCGGCGCGCGTTGATCGCGCCATCGCAGGCGTGTAGGGTGCGGCGTTAGCAGATCTCGTTTGAAATGGATTCGCGCCAAAGCATCCGAGGGAATCGGGCGGCGCAATCGCTTAATTTGGAGTGAAGAAGATGGGCAAATACTGGGCACCATTTGAAAAATATTCGTCCTGGCGAAAGATCTCGGTCGGCATGTGGAAGGCCCCCGATGACCCGACCATTTATGGCTATGAGACCCTCGATGCGCATGAGCTGGTGCCGTATCTGGAGGAGTTGAGCCAGGTCAGCGGGGTCAAGGTGACCCCGGCTGCGGTCTTCGTAAAGATCGCCGCGACCGTCTTTGCCGAGCACCCCGACTTCAACGTCATCATGGTCAATAAGAAGATCCAGAAGCGAAAGACCATCGATATCTTCTGCCAGGTTGCCATCCCCAACGACGCCACCGGCCAGGCCGATTTGAGCGGGGTGAAGTTGAAGTCGGCCCACGAGATGGACCTGGTTGAGATCGCCAGCCGCCTGAGCGGGCGCGCCAAAAAGGTGCGAGACGGCCAGGATGAGGAGATGGAGCAGACCAAGGCGACCGTCAATGTCGTGCCGGCCTGGTTGATGCGTCCGATGCTCAAAATGGTGGATTTCTTGACCTTTAATGTGCCCTTTAACTTCAAAAGTATCGGGGTGCGCGACGACCCCTTTGGCAGCGCCATGGTCAGCTCGGTGGCGGCTTTCGACATCAAGTTGGGCTTTGCGCCGCTGGTGCCGCTGAGCCGCGTGCCGGTGGTTTTTCTGCCCGGCGTGATTCATAAAGCGGTGCTGGTCAACGACAATAACGAGCCCGAGGTGCGCGACGTGCTCCAGGCATCGTGCACCTTCGACCATCGCTGTTTTGACGGCTATCAGATCGGATTTATCGTGCGCGCGGTGCGCGAGAAGATCAAAAATCCGCGCAAATATTTTGTGGACCCCGCCGAGTGGTTGGCGGCCCAGACCCCGGGGCATACGCCCCAGCCCGCGCCGCCCAGGGCGGCCGGCGTGCCGCCGCGAAGCCCCGAGGCGCCGCGCCCCGAAGATCATGCGGCGAAGCCGGCAATGGGAGAGTAACTCTTGAGGAACCTCGGCCTGCTCTTTTGGGCGTCGCTTATTTGCGCCGCCGCCGCGCTCAGCGGATGCTCGGATACCCCAAGCAGCGCTGACGCCGGCGTGGCCGACGCCACCGGCGAGGACGCCGGCGCGTGCGCGCCCGGGGCGAGCGAGTGCACCTCGGTGGCGTCGCGGCGGGTGTGCGACGCCCAGGGGAGCGCCTGGGTCGAGGAGATATGCGCCTCCGCGACCCGCTGCGACCCCGACAGCGCGGCGTGTGTCGAGCCGGTCTGCACGCCCGGAAAGTTTCAGGGCTGCACCCAGGACGGCCGTCAAAGTGTGTGCAATCAGAGCGGCACGCGGGTGGTTGACATGGTTTGCCCGGGCGATCAGCCCTGCAGCGATGGGCAATGCGAGGCCGCCGAGTGCACCCCGGGGCTGACGCGTTGCATGGACCGGCGCCAGCTGGATATCTGCAATGAGGCCGGCGCGTTTGTCCCCGCCGAGCCCTGCCCAAGCGGCACCGAATGCTTTAACGGTGTCTGCGAGAACCTCTGCGAGCTCAACGCCAAGGTCTCCAGTTATATCGGTTGCGAATACTGGTCGGTGGACCTCGATAATTACGAGGAGGCGAAGAGCCAACCCCACGCCATCGTGGTGGCCAATCCCAACACGGAGAGCAGCGCGCGCATTGAGCTGAGCGCCGGATATACCCAGCAACGCCTCTTAATCGATCCGTTCGGGGTGCCCTATGACCTCGAAATTGCTCCCGGTGAGGTTGGGGTTTTTGCGATTCCCACCGGCTTTGATCATTCGGGCACCCGCCTGCTGGAGAGCAAAGCGATTCGGCTCACCAGCAGCGCCCCGGTGATCGCGTACCAGTTTAATCCGCTCAATAATGTGGGGGTCTATTCCAATGACGGCACCCTGCTGATCCCGACGAATTCGCTGGGGCGTGAGTATCTGGTTTTAAGCTGGCCGCATCGCGGCGGGCGCGAGAATATTCGCGGGTTTGTGACGATCGTGAACTCCTTTGGGAATCCGAATCGGGTGCGTGTGACCCCGTCGGCCCAGGTGATTGCCGGGCCGGGCATCCCGCAGATCGAGGCCGGTGAGACCCGTGTCTTTGACCTCGCCCCGGGCGCCTCGCTCAACCTGGAGACCACCGGGGTGGAGCTGGATGCGGCGATCGCCAGCGGCTGCCTGGTCACCGCGCAGGGCGCGCCGGAGCAGGTGACGCCGTGCCCCGATCTCACCGGCACGCAGATCTTTGCCGACGAGCCGGTGACCGTTTTTGGCGGCCACCAGTGCGCCAATGTCGTGCGCGGGGTGGACCGCTGCGATCATATCGAAACGATCCTTTTTCCGACCTCGATCTGGGGCACCCAGTATCTCGGGTCGAAGTTCAGCCCGCGGGCCGCCGGGGCGACCAAAGAGCCAGATATCTGGCGGGTGATCGCGGCCGAAGACGGCACGGTGATCCAGACCGACCCGCCCATCCCAGGCGTCCATCTTTATACCCTCAACGCCGGGGAGTGGCGCCAATTTGAGGCCGTCGCCCCGCACGCCAATTTCGAGCTTGTCGCCTCCAAGCCGGTGATGCTCGCCCAGTATATGGTCGGGGCGAACTGGGTCGGAATCCCGCGCGAGTGCAATACCGGCATCGACCGCTTTAACCCCACGGGTATCGGCGATCCGGCGATGACCACGGCGGTTCCACGCGCGCAATTTCGCAAGGATTACCTCGTGCTCACCCCGGAGGATTACGCCCGAAATTATATCAATATCATGGTCCCCGCAGGCCACGAGGTGCGCCTGGACGGTGAGCCCATCGCAGCCGCGGAGTGGCAGCCGGTCGGGACCCGCGAGACCTTTGAGATTGCCCAGATTCAAGTCGAGGCGGGACCGCACCACCTTGAAGCCGATATCCCATTCGGCGTGCTCAGTTATGGCTACGATTGCCATGTTTCCTACGCCTATCCGGGTGGGCTGAATCTTGAAATATTTGATGATTGATATCGCATATTCGGAGCTGCAATGAGGCATTTCAGGGCGATTTTCGGGGTTTTGGGGCTGATTTTGGGGGCTTTGCTCGCCGCGCCCGCCCAGGCGCAGACCGCGGGCGCTCAGCCGGGCGCGGTAACGGTGCAGGCTGCGATCGAGGCGTATTTTTCGCCCGAATCCGACGCAGAAGCTGCAAAGATATTTCGCGCAGCCAACCTCGATTATCGGCGCCTGTTGGTCGCGCATCGATTGCCCTCCGACGTGGCGCTTCTGGCCGAAGTTGAGCTGGCGCACGGGGCGATGGCGCTGCGTTATCCGCTGCGCCTTGAAGATATTTCAGCCTCGAAGAACGGCTCAAGCTGGCGGGTTGATTGGGCCCCCGAGGCGGCGTATGCGCGCGCGCTGGTGCGGGCGGCGGGTGAGGCAGAACTTGCCAGAACCGGCGCCGGGCAGCCCTGGAGTGAGATTCAGCGCTTGCCGGCGTTTGGGATAATCGTGGGCAGCGACTTTTTTGTGACGCCTTTTGGGCGCATCGAAGATGCGCCGGCTGGCAAAGATGGTGCACCAAGCCGGGGGCTTCAGTTGGCGCCGCAGCTTCATAAACACGCTCAGCGCTGGACTGGCATGCTGCTGCAAGACGACCCGGGCAGCGCGAATGTCGACGTCATTCTGCGCGCCGGTGTGTCCTGGGAGCGCGCCACCCAGGCGGTGCTCCCGGCGGCGATGGTGGGGCTTGCGCGCATCTATCTTGTCTCAATGCGCGACGCAGCGCCGCTCGGTTTTGTCGTGGTGGCGCCGGTTTTAAAGGAGATGATCTCGGGAGAGTCGATGCTTGTGCTCGGGGTGGTGCCGGTCGATCAAGCCGGCGTTGACCCGCGCTATCGCATCCGCATTCGAGTGGACGCTCAGGACGTCGCAAAAACATCCGACGCGCAGCCGGAGTGCCCGGGCGAGGCTACTTTTTGCGCGATATCCGACGGTGATTTCGCCGCCCAACTCGGCGCGCTCGCCCCGCAGCTTAAGGCTGTTCGGGCGGCGCCCGGATACGTGATGCTCGCGGCCAGCCAAGGCGTTCCCGCCGAAGTCATGCTCAGGTTTATGGCGCATACCCACGAGATATTGGAGCTTCCAATCGGAAAAATGGTGCTCGGATATATCGCGGCTGAAGATGAATCCGGAGCAAAGTAATTCCTATGAACATTCTTCCAAATCGTCATCTTCGCCCGCTGTCCACCTTGCTGCTCGCCGGTAGTTTATCGGGAGCTTTCGCTTTCGGGTGTGCGCCGGCTCAAAAACCGCCGTCCGCGGCGTCCTTGGATGCGGAGGAGCTGCGCGGCGAGGCGCAGGTTAAAGAAAGCGATGCCTTCGAAGTCGCGCGCGCCTGGGCCGCCAATTTGCCTGGCGAGTCAGGCGATGCGGCGATGCCCTCGCCGGAGGTCCATAGCATCAGCGCCACCTGGCAGGCCGCCCAGGTCGCCCGGATCTGGGCGGCCGGGGATGAATATCGCGCGCTGATTACAGAAAGAAGCACCGCGGCCCCCGGGCCCGCGGTGCTTCTTTATATTTCACGCGACGCGAGCGGCGCGTGGAAAGTGCAGGCAATCAAGCCCTCAACCTCCACCGCGCTCTGGTCGCAATTTTAGGCGCGCTCAGGGCACGGGCGTACCGCGTCCGGTGACCAGGCCGGCGATCAACGAGATGACGAACAGTGCCACAAAGACCCAGAAGAGGATCATGGCGATGGAGACCGCGCCCTGAACGATTCCTCCGAACCCGAAAATTGCGGCGACAATTGCGATAATGAAAAAAATCATTGCCCATCGTAACATAATCACTCCTTATGGATTGATGACTGTTAACCTCGAAAAAGCGATGCGTCTGGTTCCATTCGAGGCTTGCTCATGGTCGGAACTGAAATTAAGTGCGCGCAAAAAGAAGTCAAAAATCGACTATTCAAGCCAATTTAGGTCGCGTTTCAGCCTATAACCAAAAAAAATATATCCCCAAAAAAACCGCCCCGATGAGCCAGGGCGCACGCCTGGCTTAATAAATGAAGAAGCACCCCGACTCGGCGAGTCGGGGTGCCTCGGGGCGATATATATTTGGCTCAGGGACCGACGGTTCTTCGGCCCGTGACCAGGCCGGCGATTAAGGAAATGACGAAGAGCGCCACAAAAACCCAGAAGAGGATCATGGCGATCGAGACGGCACCTTCAACGATACCGCCGAACCCGAAGATTGCGGCGATGACGGCGATGATGAAAAATGTGAGTGCCCAGCCTAACATAGCGACTCCCTGAAATTGCGGTGACGGTTGACCTCGCAGCTTTGGAGCGTTTTGTTCGCTTTGAGGCGTACATGGTGTCGCATCCTAAACTAGGATCGTGGCAAGCGGAGTCAATGAATCCGCCACGCGTCGTGCATATAACCTGTTGGGGGGGGCGGGCGTGAAATGTCCAGATTTATCGCGCGCGGGGCTGGCCAGACGCGGGCGCGACGGGCAAGGTGCGCGCGTTGTCCGAGGTTCAGAGTATTTTCGAAAGCCCATCTTGATTATAGGAAGGAAAACGATGTTTAAGCTGCGCCAAGAAACCCCCGCTGAGTGGGCCACCTATGTCGTGGAGCATCTCGACACATTTCTGATCGACCATGCGGCCTGCGAGCGAAAGGCATCGGCCAACGCCATGCATTTTGTGGTGCGCTACCCCGATAAGGCCGATATCGTGGACGCGATGATCGAGGTGGCGCGCGAGGAGCTCGAGCATTTTCACCAGGTCTTTCATTTGATGCAAAAACGCGGCGTGGTGCTGGGCCCCGACGAGAAAGATCCCTATGTGAACGCGCTGCTCGATATCGGCCAGCATAAGGGCGAAGGGCGCCTGATGGACCGGCTGCTGCTCGGGTCGATCATCGAGTATCGCGGGTGCGAGCGCTTCGCGATGCTCTCGCGCGCGCTGGTCAAAACCGACCCGGATCTGGCGCAATTCTACAAGGAACTCGCCGCCTCCGAAGCCAAGCATCGCAACGATTTCTATGAGCTGGCGCTGAATTATTTTCCGGCCGACGAGGTTCAGGCGCGCCTGGATTTCTGGCTGGATCACGAGGCAAGGATCGTGCGTGAGCTGCCGATTCGCGCCGCGCTGCACTGATTAAGGGGCGCATCGAAGATGTCAAAATCTGGCGAAAAAACGATCCGTCGCTACCTCGCGCGCCACGCGCACTCGCTGCCCGAGTCCGCCACGCTTGCGCCGCCGAACCCGGCGCTTCGCGCGTCGGTGGTGATTCCGGTCTATGACGAGTTGGAGCATCTTGGCGAGGTGATCGAGTCGCTGGGGGCGGCGAGCGCGCGCGCGCAGGTTTTTGAGGTCATCGTGGTGGTCAATAATGCGGCCGACGCCCCCGCGCATATCGTCGAGGCGAATCGTGAGAGCGCGGCATTTTTGGCCGCGCTCAACACCGATTTTGCGCTGCATATTATCGACCGCTATTCCCCCCCAAAGGCCTATGACCCCGCGGTCGCGGGGGTAGGGCTTGCGCGCCGGCAGGGCGCGGATCTTGCGCTGGCGCGTCTTCTTGAGGTCGGCCAGGCGGCGGGCGGAATCCTGCCGTGCCTGGACGGTGATTCGCCGGTCGCGCCGGGTTATATCGACCAGATCATCGCCGAATTCGACGCCAATCCGGCAATGCTCGGGGCGGTCTGTCGCTATCGGCATCCGATTCCGGCGGGTGTGAGCGAGCATACGCTGCGCCACGGGCGCGCGATTATGGCCTATGAGGCGTGGATGCGGGTGTATGAGGCCGAGATGCTGCTGCTGGGGTCGCCCTACGCGTTCCAGTCGATCGGCTCGTGCATGGTGCTCAGCGCGCGCGGGTACGCGCAGGCCGATGGGATGCCGGTGCGCCAGGCGCTCAGTGATTTTTATATCCTGGAGAAGATCGTCAAGACCGGCGGGCGCGGGGCGGTTTGTCAGTTGGAGCAGCCGCTGGTTTATCCGTCGGCGCGCCCCTCCGCGCGGGTGCCGCGCGGCACGGGACCGAGCGTTCGGATGCAGATCGAGACCGGCACAAGTCGTTTTGAGCGCATCGAGCCGCCCCAGGCTTTTGAGGCGTTGCACGACCTATTCGCGGCGGTTCACGCCGGATACAGCCAGCCCGATGCGCTGCGCGAGGCGGTCAAAGACCCGCTGCTCGTCGAGTATCTGGCGCGCAATAATGCGTGGTCGGTTTTTGGGAAGTTGCGCAAGAACTCGACCAACTCGACCCAATTTGAGCGCCAGTTTCATACCTGGTTTGATAACCTGAAGATCGTAAAATTTGCCAATGAGTATAAGCGCGAGCACGGCGGCGTCTGGGTATTTGACGCGGCGCGGCGCGTCTTTGAGCGCTGGGGGGCGCGGGATTCGCACTTTCGGGCGCTCGCGCGCGCCATCCCCGCGGTGGACGAAGTGCGGGTTCGCCCCGAGGATTGGCACACGCTTTTAGAGTTGCTGCGCCAGGTTGAGTTGCGCGTTCATCGCGCCCGCCCATGAGCGCCGCGCCGCCCCGACCTCAGGCTTTGACCTCAGGGCGTGCGAAGCCACTCCATGCGGACATCGTCGCCGAGTTTGTCGATCATAAAGCTGCGAAAATCCTCCCTCATCCCGACCTCAAGCTGGCGAATGCGCTCTTTTGAGACATCCCAGACCGCGCCCAACTCGGCCAGGGTTTTGGGGTTATCGGCGACCATGCGCTCGGTCCAGATCGCCACGCGCCGGGTGTCGCCGATCTGGGTGCCGAAGTCCTGAATGCACGCCCGGATCTGGCAGGCAAGGTCGTAGTCGAGCGCGGCGCTCTCCGGGTCCAGGGTTTCGGCGGGCAGCATTTCGCCCAGCGTCGTCTCTTCATGCCCCGGGGCCTGGGCGTCCAGATAGACCGGAGGGGCATCGATCTGGGCGGCGACCCGGATCACCTCGTCCTCGCTGACGTCCAGGTATTCGGCCACCAGCGCGGCGGTGGGCTGTTGGCCGTTTTGCATCAGCGCGCGCCGCGCTTTCTTGAGGTTATAGAAGAGCTTGCGCCCCGCGCGCGACCCCCCGATGCGCACCGTATGGGTGTGATTCATCAGGTAGTTCAGGATCAGCGCGCGGATCCAGTATTGGGCGTAACTTGTGAATTTGACCTCCCGGTACGGGTCGTAGCGCGTCAGCGCCTCCGACAGCCCGAGGTTGCCCTGCTGGATGAGCTCGAGCAGGTCGGTCTTTCGGCGCTGATACTCCTTGGCCAGTTTGACCACCAGGCGCAGGTTGGTCAGCACCAGCAGGCGCGCGGCGTCGCGGTCGTCGTGCTCCTTATAGCGCCGGGCGAGCTGTTGTTGGGCCGCCCACGGCAGCGGTTCCAGGTGGTTTAGGCGCGATAAATAGGCGGAAAGTGGGTCGGAATCGGCGGAAATACTGGCGCAGGACCATAATTTTTTTGCCTCAAGAAGGGCGCTCTTATACCCCTCTGGATCATCATCGGAGGCATCGGGGAGGGCCTTGAAATACTCGGTGGATTGCTTTGATGAGCGTGAAGCACGGGTCATAGAATCCTCTGCCTGAGTTCAACTGGAGAAGAAATTGAGAAAAGTGGTCAAAAGAGTAGTGGATAAGAAGTGCCTCGAATCCATACTGCGTGACTTCGATTCAGCGACCGCAGGCATTCCCAATAAGTAGACATGCTCGGCTTTGCTTCAAGATGGGATGGCTGGAAAATGCGCCCTTTCATGCAAATTTTTCGCCCCGATATCCTCAATTAGCTCAACCAATCCAGCTGGATATCATCGCCGAGTTGGGCGAGTAAAAAAATCCGGAAATCCTCGCGCATCCCCACCTCAATCTGGCGAATGCGCTCCTTGGACACGCCCCATTGCTCCCCCAATTCGGCGAGCGTGGCGGGTTCTTCGGCGACCATTCGCTGGCGCCAGATGGACACGCGCCGCGGGTCCGGAATTTGGCGGGCGAAGGCGTCAATGACCTGGTGGATCTGGCAAGACAGGTCGTTGTCGGCCGCGGCGGTCTCCGGGTCCGCCGAGTCCGCCTGCATCAACTCCCCCAGCGTCGTCTCTTCGTGGCCGGGGGCCTGGGCGTCCAGGTATACCGGCGGGGCGTCGAGCTGGGCGGCAATGCGCACCACCTCGTCGACGCGCACATCCAGAAATTGCGCCACCCGCTCGGCGGTGGGTTGATGCCCGTTATGCATGATGGAGCGGCGCGCCTTCTTGAGGTTATAGAAAAGCTTTCGCCCCGCCCGTGACCCCCCGATGCGCACCGTGTGGGTGTGATTCATCAGGTAATTGAGGATCATCGCGCGGATCCAGTACTGGGCGTAACTGGTAAATTTGACCCCGCGGCGCGGATCATAGCGGGTGAGCGCCTCGGACAGGCCCAGATTGCCCTGTTGGATGAGCTCGAGCAGGTCGGTTTTTCGGCGCTGATACTCCTTGGCGAGTTTGACCACCAGGCGCAGATTCGTCAGGATCAGCAGGCGAGCGGCGGCCTCATCGCCGTTCTCCAAATAGCACAGCGCCAGCTGCTTCTGGGCCGCCGCCGGCAGCGGCGCCAGGTGGTTAAGCCGGTTAAGATAGGCCGACAGCGGGTCGGTATCCGGCGAGATGGTGATGGAAGACCATTTTCGCTTCGCCTCGCGCAGCGCACCCAGATGCTCAGCCCGCCGCAGCGCCGCGGGCGACTCGGCGTCGGGCAGCCCACCGTCGGGCAGCCGCTTGCCCAGCTCCGGCAGCTTATTCGGGTCGAAAGGCTGCCCCCCAAAAAAGGCGTCCTCATGGGTACTTTCTGGCGAATCCTGTTTACGAATATCAACCATAATAGTCTTCTCCATCGGTGGACATTCATCGGTGCAGCGAGTTGGGCGCGATATGCCAAAAATACCGGTGCGCCTCGCACTCCTGCGGCCCCGAGTCCCCCTTCGATACAAGCGGTTGGTCCAAGCTCGAGAACGGGCAATATTTGCCCGGTTCAGATGCAACGATTAAGTCGTTATAAGCGATCTAAATGGCTAAACATGGCGCCTGACCCGTCAAGTCTTCCAGCTCATAGAAGTCTGATTTTGACCTCATCGAACCGAGCGTATCTGGAAGCGATCGTTGGCCGAGATATCGACCCGAATCAATCCATTGAGCGCTGTTTGTAGAATCTGGACGCCGCGCCGGCGATAGCTAGCCATTATTTTCGGGTGTGGGTGGCCAAAGCGGCTGAACTGTGCCGCGGAAATGATGCAAAAACTGGGGTTGAAGGTGTCCAAAAACACCTCGGTGCTCGAGGATTTTGAGCCGTGGTGCGCCGCTTTCAAAAAGGTGATCGGCCCCGATAATTCGGCCGAAACCCACGCCTCACCGGCGGATTCGATGTCTCCGGGAAGCAAAATCGAGGTCTTCGAAAAAACCAGTCGACTCACCAGGCTTGCCTCATTTCGCGCCTCGCCGGGCTGTGATTCGCCAACCTGGGGGCGCAGAATATCGACGCGCACACCGCCGAAATTTTTATGCATTTTTTCTGTGACAAAATGCATTTTCGTTCCCCCGCGCTCGGCTTGCTCGACCAGCTTTAGGCTTGCCGGATCGATTCCGCGCCGTTTTTGCGCCTGGCTTGCGTTGCCGCCGGCGCTCTTGTCGACGAGGCTTCCGACGATAAAGTTGCGCGGGCGCATCTGATCGATCACCGCGGCGATGCCGCCCATATGATCCTGGTCGGCGTGGGTCAAAAGCACCCAGTCGAGCCGCCAGATCCCCAGTCGTCGCAGGTAGGGGAGCACGATAAATTGCCCGGGATCGCGCCCGACGTCGACGCCGCCGGCGTCGATGAGCATGGTGGTGGCGTCGGGGAATTCGATCAGCGTCGCGTCCCCCTGGCCCACCGGGATAAAATGGACGCGAAGCTCCCCGCGGGTTTCGGCCGCGCGCGGCAGCAACCCGCAGGAGAGCCCGAGTGCTAAAAAACCCAGCGACAATGCCATCGCCCGCGGCTTCCAGCGCCCACAGGTCCAAAGAAGCGCCGCGATAACCAGCGCGATGACCGCCCACCAGGGGGCGCTGCCGGTGACCCAATTCGAGCCGGGAAGCCGCGCGGCGAAATTCATGGCTTCGCGCATTGCCAGCAAAATATCGGTGCTTATTTCGAGGACCCAGAACCCTGGCGCGGGCAAAACCAGCGATAAAAACGCCCCGCCCACCAGGATCGGAAACAGGATCGCGCTGACAAATGGCGTCACCAGCAGGTTCACCCAGAAGCCGCATAGCGCGACCTCGCCGAATTGCGCGGCGAGGATCGGAATCGTCGCGCAGGTCGCGCTGGTGGAGACGCCCACGAAGAGCCCGGCGGCGCGCGCGCGCTGCTGCCAGCGCGGCTCGGGCGCGCCCAGAAGATCATCGGTCGGGTTCAGAATCGCGGGGCGAAAGCGCAAAAATAAAAGGATCCCCAGCGTCGCCGCAAAGCTCAACTGAAACCCCAGGTCGACCACCACCGCCGGTTGCCAGAGCGTCAGGCCAATGGCCGCGGCGGAAAGCGCGTGAAAGGGGCAAAGCGGGCGCAGCATCAGCAGCGCCCCCACGCCCACGGTGAGCACCGACCAGGCGCGAATCGCCGAAATGGGTGCCCCGATCAGCAGCACATAACATCCCAGCAGCACGATCACCGCCACCCCGCACACCCGCCGGCGCCCGAATCGGCGAAGCAGCCCCGGCGCACGCCCCACCACTGCACCCGTAAGCCCCCAGACGATCGCCGCCAGAACCCCCAGATGAAGCCCCGAAATCGCAAGCAGGTGGCTGGTGCCGGTCTGCTTAAAGGGCGTCACCGTCTCCGGCTCCAGATAGCTTCGATTCGCCGTCGTCAGCGCCAGGGCAAGCGCCGCATTTTGCCCGCTCAGCCCGCGCAACAAATGCCCCTCAAAATAGGTCCGCGAGCGGCCCATCGTGCGCCAAAATAGCGTCATCGGGCGCGGAGCATAGAGCGGGTATTTCACAAAGCCCGCGATGCTCCGGCCCAGGTCGAGCGCCTGCAGGGCGAGGGGTTCGACGACGATCGGCTCCAGGGCGACCGCGCGCGCGTCGACCCCCAGGGCCGCCATGCGCTCGCGCGGGGCGCGCAGGCGCGGGAAGGCGCGCTTGGGGTAGCGCTCCAGGCGCGCGAAGACCATGATATGGTCGCCGGCAAGCGCCGGCGGGTGCAGGGCGGTGGAACTCGGTATATTGCTGAAATCATTGGGTAAAAACAGGGTCAATCGCAGCCTGTCGGCCTGCGGCCTATGCCCGTCGAGCTCGAGCACTTCGACGCCGACGGACCAGCCGGTGGGCGTGCGTTGCGGCGTCTGCAGCACCCGCACCCGCAACTCGCCGCGCACCCGACGATCGTCTGGAATATGCGCCGATCCTTCGGGCGCGGCGCGATCGAGCGGGTCCGAAACGATTTTTTCCAGACGCGACTGGGCCGGCCAAATCGCGTTGAATACGCTTGCCAGGGCCATCGCGAGCAGGGCGGCGAGCACCAGTTTTTGCCGCAATAAGCTGTGCATACTCATCCTTATTTTGCCCGCTCTTCATCCATCCGTTGACAACTCGCCCCTGGCGTTCCTATAAGCCTGCTCTTTCGTTTTCGACAAAATGGGTCGAAACGTTGCGTAAATTTCGAAATTAAAAGACCCATCGGCACCGGTTTTCGACTTTTGAAGGGTGTGTGTAACTTCTATCTCAGAGGCCGAAAATACGCGTTTTTTCGGAGGAAATTAGGTTTTCCTCAGGGTTTTCCAGAGTTTTTCCACAGGCAGGATGCGCTTATTCACAGGCCTTGGGTCGCGCCCGTGGCGACGGCATCAAAGCGCGAACTTCGCCGTGATGCTTGCTAAGTCGTTGATTTATATGGTGATTTCTTGGGCAAGTGCGTTATTTGCTCAAGAGTTGCTTGAGATCCGCCGGCTGAATGCGATCCCCGGCTTGATGGGCTGTGGAAAACCTGTGGGTAATCGTGTGGCTTTTGGTGGAGAAGCTGTGAAAAACGTGTGGATCGTCGCGATATTAAAATAGTATTAAAATCGCGCCGGATGGCTCCTCATCTATTTGGACATATGGATCCGCAAAGCCAAACTTTCGCGGAATTCCCGCGTCCCTCCCCGCGTTAATGCGGGGGTGAAAGCGCGGAAAGTCGAGCGAAGAGCCTGAAGAACGGAAATATCAGGCTCAAATGCGCTATTTTCACAGCAAATTGGCGGCCGGGGACTTGCACACACCCGAGGTGGGCTCTATGAATCACCGGCCAATAGGATAGTCGTTCAGACGTCGCAACATAGGTTTGTCACTCCATGTATCAATTTCTAGAAAAAATCTTTGGTTCGGCGAATAGCCGCTTTCTCGATAGCTGCCAGCCTCAAGTGGATGCGATCAACGCGATGGAGGCGACGATTGCGAAGTTGAGCGACGAGGAGCTCAAGGCCCAGACGCCCAAGCTCAAGCAAAAACTCGCCAATGGCGCCACGCTCGACGATATCCTGGTCGAGGCCTTCGCCACCGGGCGCGAGGCGGGCAAGCGCACGCTGGGAATGCGCCACTATAATACCCAGCTTATCGGGGGCATCGCGCTGCACCGCGGCGAGATCGCCGAGATGAAGACCGGTGAGGGTAAGACGCTGGTGGCGACCTTGCCGCTGTATCTCAACGCCCTGGCTGGCAAAGGCGCCCAGCTCATTACGGTCAACGACTACCTGGCCAGCCGCGACGCGAAGTGGATGGGGCATATCTATAATTTTTTGGGCATGTCGGTCGGCACGGTCGTGGGCGACCAGTCCCCGACGGTGCGCCGCGAGGCGTACTGGGCCGATATCACCTACGGCACCAATAACGAGTTTGGCTTCGATTATCTGCGCGATAATATGAAGAATAACCTGAGCGAATTCGTTCAGCGCGACCTCTATTATGCCATCATCGACGAGGTTGACTCGGTGCTGGTCGACGAGGCGCGCACCCCGCTGATCATCAGCGGCAAGGCGGATCGCTCCACCGAGATGTATCTGCAGGTCAACGCGATCGTGCCGTATCTGAAGCGCGACGAGGATTATCTGGTCGACGAGGAGCATCGCACCACGACGCTCACCGACGCCGGCGTGGAGAAGGTCGAGGCGCAGATGAACCTCGATAACCTCTATGACGCCAATAATATCGAGTATATCCACCACGTCGCCAAGGCGTTGCAGGCGCATACGCTCTATAAAAAGGACGACCAGTATATCGTCCACGACGGCGAAGTCATCATCGTCGATGAGTTCACCGGTCGCCCGATGCCGGGGCGGCGCTGGTCGGACGGGCTGCATCAGGCGGTGGAGGCCAAAGAAGGCGTGCCGATTCAGGAGGAGAACCAGACGCTGGCGACGGTCACCTTCCAGAACTTCTTTCGCATGTACGAAAAGCTTGCCGGTATGACGGGTACCGCGGAGACCGAGGCGGCCGAGTTCCACGAGATCTACAAGCTTGCCACGGTCGTGATCCCGACCAATAAGCCGATCGCGCGAAAAGATTATGACGATGTGATCTACAAAAGTTATCGCGAGAAGTTCAACGCGATCGTCGAGACCATCGAGGAGTGCCACTCGCGCAATCAGCCGGTGCTGGTGGGTACGACCAGCGTCGAGAAGTCCGAGGCGATCAGCCAGGTGCTCAAGCGCAAGAAGATCGCGCACGAAGTGCTCAACGCCAAGCAGCACGGGCGCGAGGCACATATCGTCGCCCAGGCCGGGCGCCTGGGGGCGGTGACCATCGCCACCAATATGGCCGGTCGTGGTACCGATATTTTGCTGGGCGGCAACGCCGAGTTCCTGGCCGAGGCGGTTGCCGGCGAGCAGACCGTGCCGATCGGCACCCCCGAGCATGAGCGCGAGCAATATTATACGCCCGAGTATATCGAGGCCTTCAAGAAGTTCGAGGCGCAGTGCGCCGCCGAAAAAGAGGAGGTGCTCAAGGCCGGCGGACTCTATGTGATGGGCACCGAGCGCCACGAATCGCGGCGTATCGACAACCAGCTTCGCGGTCGTGCCGGACGCCAGGGCGACCCGGGCGCCAGTCGCTTCTTCCTGTCGCTCGAAGACGACCTGCTGCGCATGTTCGGCGCCGACCGCGTCGCGCGCATCATGGACACGCTGCGCATGCCCGAGGGCGAGCCCATCGTGCATAAGATGGTCAACCGCAGCATCGAGAACGCCCAGAGCAAGGTCGAGGCGCGCAACTTCGATATTCGTAAAAACCTGCTCGAATATGACGACGTCCTCGATAAGCAGCGAACCACCGTATATGCCCTTCGCCGCGGCGTGCTCGAAGGCCAGGACGCCGAGGGCAAGAGCCTGCAGACGATGATGCTCGACGTCTTCGAGGACGTGTGTCTGGCGACCATCGATACCTACGCCTCGCGCGAGGTGCGCCAGGATGAGTGGAACCTCGCCGGGCTTAATATCGCGCTGGAGCAGATCTTCGGGATTCAGTTTGAGCTGGAAAATTCGCGCGGGCGCGACGCAATCGAGCGCAATGTGTGGGAGCGGGTTGTCGAAATTTTCGACAAGAAAAAGGCCGATATCCACGCGCTGGCCGACCAGATCAACGAGCATCGCGCCGGGCGTGTCGAGGAGTTTAAAGCCGCACAGGCCGCCACCAACGGTGAGGCCGACGCCGATAATGACTGGAGCGTTCCCGATGAGTTGCTCGAAGTGGTCGATGGCGATGACCTCTTCGACGAGCAGATTCGCAACCAGTACTTGATGGCCATTGACCGCTACTGGCGCGAGCATCTGCAGGGCATGGACCAGCTGCGCGACGGCATTGGGATGCGCGGATATGCGCAGAAGGACCCCAAAAATGAGTATAAGAAAGAAGGCTACGCCCTCTTCTTGGATATGATGATGAACGTGAAGCGTCGGGTGGTCGAATTCATCTCGAAGATGGAGATCGAGACCCCGGCCGCGCTGCAGCCGCGCCCCGCGCCCTCGGTGCCCAAGCGCATCGAATTCAACCGCGCCTCGGTGGCCGAGCCGCAGCCCGAAGAAACCTTCGAGCGCGAGCTCCCCAAGGTCGGGCGCAACGACCCATGCCCCTGCGGCAGCGGGCGCAAGTATAAGCGCTGCTGCATGGCAGCCGACCACGCCAACGCCTGAGCCGGGGCGGGAGTCTTGAATGCATATTTTCGTCAAGAATCTTGAATTCAGCGGCCCGCACGGGTTCTACGAAGCGGAGCGCCGCGAGGGGCGCCGCTTCCAGGTCGATCTGTCGGTCGATATCGGTGAATTGCTGGCCGAGCGCGACGATAATCTTGAGCATACACTGGATTATCGCGGCCTGGCCGAGGTGATTCTGGCGGTCGGAACCCGCGAGAGTTATAAGCTCGTTGAGCGTGTCGCTGACGAAATCTTGACGCGCGTCTTCGAGCAATTCGCCCAGGTGCGCTCGGCCGATCTGACGATTCGAAAGTTCGCCACGCAAGTCCCGGGCGACCCCGAATGCGTGGGCATTCGCGTCCAGCGGATGCGCCCTACCCTTTAATCCGGCTTCAAAATGTTCGAGCGAAGCGGCTTTCATTTCTTCACATTCCGGGGAATCGCGCTCGCCGTAAGCCCCTGGTACTTGCTGCTGATGGCGTTTTACGCGTTCGGCCCGATGATGCGGGCGGGGTCCGGCGGGGCGGGGCATGCGTTTCTGGGCGGTGTGTCGGCGGTCCTGGCGATCACCGTATCGCTGATCGTCCATGAGTTCGGGCACGGTTTTGTCGCCAAATTCTACCGCCTCAATCCCTCGATTTTGCTGCACGGATTCGGCGGGCTATGCACCCATGAGATCGCGTCGAGCGACAAGGATGACGCGCTGATCGTGTTTGCCGGCCCGGCGGTGCAGCTTGTTTTTGCCGGCCTGGTCGTGCTTCTGAGCACCTTTGTCTTGCCGCTCATCAACCTGGGCGTGGCCAGCGGGCTGGTCGCATCCTTTATGTCGACGCTGTGGTTTTTCAGCGTCTTCTGGGCGCTGCTAAACCTGTTTTTGCCGATCTGGCCGCTGGACGGCGGGCAGCTTTTTCATCTTATTCTGCGCCGACTTATGCCCGAGGAGCGCGCGCGCAATATTGCGCTGCGCGTGAGCATCTTTTTGCTGATACCGCTGGCAATTCTGGCCTTCTTGAAGGCCGGTATCTTTCTGGCGATTTTACTCGGATATATCCTCTTTTATAACTTTCAGCTGCTTAATAGCGGCCAGGATCTTGCCGGGCGCGCCTCAAACGCGCGCGCAGCCCAGGCGCCGGCCTCCGCGTTCCAGGCCGAGCTGCTCGAAGACGCCGAGCGCGCCCTGGCCGACCAGGATTTTCGCGAAGCCTACCGCGTCTGCCACCAACTGCGCTCCACCGGGCGCATGCCCGACAAGATGCTCTCCCAGATCTGGGAGATCCTGGCGGTCAGCGCGGTTCAGATGGAGCGCTACGAGGAAGCTCAGTCCTACCTTGAGCGCGCCCCGAATACCGCGGCGGTGCGCCAGGCGCGCGAGGCTGCAAGCGCGCATCTGGGCTGAGGTTTTGGCGCGCGCACCAAAACCCATATTGACGATATGCAGGGCGGGAAAAGATTGTTATCGGCCAGATGATCCTTAAATTTGGATAGGTGTGCAGTCGTCGGGGCTGCGCGCCGTCAATCGTGCAAGGACCCAGGACGAAAAGATGCCCGCCCCTCCCTCTTCTGATGAGCAGAATCCGCGGCTTCCAACGAGCGTTGCGGGCGACGAATCATCGCTGAATCAACTTCGCGCGGCGCATGACCGGCGAGCGCGCCAGCAGCATCGAGTCGAGCAACTCGCGCAGCTGCTGGTGGAAGTAAGCGACGCAAAATACAGCGCCGATAGCCGTGAGATGCTGCTGCACGCCGCGGCAGAGGCGCTATGCGACGGGCTTGGCGCCGACTCGGTTTATATGCTCGAGTGGGTCTCCGAAGACGTCGCGTTTCGCGTGTGCGCCGGCGCCGGCCAGAGCATTGACGCCATCTTGCGCCATAACGCCCACACCCCGGCCCACCTCGGCGCGCATGCCGCGACCGCAGCCGGCTGGGCGCTGCGCAGCAATCAGGTCGTCCGCGTGGAGGACTATGCCCGCGAGAATCGATTTCAGCGCGAGGACTGGCCCGGCCAAAAAGACGTGCGAAGCGCCGTCAATATGCGTGTGCAGGCGCAAAAGGAGCCCTTCGGGGTGCTCGTCGCCCAGTCCAAAACGCCCGGGCAATTCAACTTCATGGATGAGTCCTTTGTGTGCACCATCGCCAACCTCGTCTCCCAGGCCCTGGCCTGCGCGCGCATCGAGGTCCACCAGCGCCGAATGTACGATGAGTTTCGCCGCACTCGCGTCGCCCGCGAAGAGGTGCTCTCGATCATCTCGCACGACCTGCGCAGCCCCGCGACCACCGTAAAACTCAGCCTGGAAGTGATGCGCCGCTCGCTGAGCGCTGCCCCGGGGGCGCTGCCGCTGGAGCAAATTGAGCGCGCCATCTTGAAGGCCCAGGCCGGCATCAACCGCATGATGGCGATGATGGACGAACTTCTGGCGATGAACCGCGCCGAGGGGGATACCTTCCATTTGACGCGTGAGCCGGTCGATCTTTGCGCGGTGATCACGAGTGTGCTGCGCGAGTTGGATGACCCGATCCGCGCCTCCAAAAGCGAGGTCCGCGTCGAGGGGCCGGACTCACTGGTGGGCCATTGGGACCGGGTTCGCCTCGAGCAGATTATCTCAAATTTGCTCACCAACGCGCTGAAGTACGGCGAGGGAAAACCCATTTTGCTACGAATGGAGCACTGCGGCTCGACGGCCAGATTCAGCGTTCGTGACCAGGGCGTTGGCATCGCCGTCGAAGATCATCGGCGCATCTTTGAGCGATATATTCGAGTCTGTTCGTCCCACCAAAGCAAACGCTCCGACTCGGATGATAATCAAATAAATTCAAGCAGTTACGGTCTTGGCCTGTGGATTGTAAAGCGGGTGGTTGAGGCGCTCAACGGGAGCATCAGCCTGGAGAGCAGTCCCGGCCAGGGGAGCACCTTTACGGTCGAATTGCCCATCTGCGAGCCGTGAGCGCGCGCTCAGGACAAGGTCAGCGCCATATAGAAACCGAAGGCGGCCAGGGTCAGCAAGAGGCCGACCAGGACGATGCCCGCATGGGAGAACCAGTCGGTCGCGCGCAGGCTGAGGTCCGGGGAGTCGGGCTCGCGGGTCGGGTTGGCGGCGATCTTCGCCGGGCGCGGGCGAAACGGCGCGGGCGCAAATTTCTGGGCGGCGCCGGCCGGGTTTTTCGTTCCATTCGGCGGCGGGGCGCTCGGGCGCTCGGGCGGCGTGCGCGGCATCGCGGGCGGCGGAAAGGGCGGCGGGACCGGCGTTGAGGCCTCGCGCGAAAGATGAATCAGCGCGCCCCAGGCGGGCAGATCCGGGTTGAGGCTGGTGGCCGAAACGCCCGGCTCGCCGGGCGGCGGCGCTATACTCGTGGGGATGGGTGCAGGTTCGGAGTCGTCGCTATCTTCGGCGGAGCCGGTATTCTTATCGCCGTCGGATTTCTGGCGCGCCCGCTGATTTCGCAACATCCGCGCGAGCATCTCCGGGGGCATTGGGCTGTCGCTGGGGCCGAGGTCGCTCAGGTCCAGGCGAAAATAGGTCGCGGTCGTGCGCGAGGCGTGCTCAAGCGCCTCATAAAAGGTGTCGGCGTCGGCGAAACGATGGTCCGGATGTTTGTTCAACGCGGCCGACAGCGCCTTGCCAAGCGAGGTCCAGGCGAGCTTGGCGGGAAGTTCGGGGCGCGCGTGAATCTGGCGGTAGAGCACCTGTGAGAGGGTGTCGCCGCGAAAGGTCTGCTGGCCGGTGAGCATTTCCAGCATGATGAGCGCCACCGCGTAGACATCGGTGGGTTTACCCGACTCCTGGTGCACCAGGGTTTCGGGGGCAAGATAGGCCGCGGTGCCGCAGATCTCGGCCTCGCGATCGTCGTCGGGGTCCTGGCCGGGCAGTGCGTCGAGGCTTGCGGCCAGGCCGTAGTCCATCAGTTTAACCTGCTGGCCGCCGCGCCGGCGCGGCAGCAGCATGATATTTCGCGGCTTGATATTGCGGTGAATCAACCCCTGGGCGTGCGCCTCGCCGAGCCCGTCGAGGATCTGCATGCCGATATCAAGCACCCACCCCACCGAGTAGGGCGCGCCGCGCTCGATGACTGTGCGCAGCGTCAACCCCTTGAGCAGCTCCATCACCAGATAGAGTGAGCCGTCGGCCTGGCCGAAGTCGAAGAGGCGGCAATTATTGGGGTGATACAGGTTCTGGGCCAGGTGCACCTGCTTGATCAGCCGGCGGCGGATGGCCGGGTGACCGGAGAGCTCGGGGCGCAGCAACTTCAGCGCGACCTCCCGGCCCATCGTGATATGCCGGGCGCGCAGCACCGTGCCCAGCGCCCCGTAGCCCACGACCGACTCGACGCGGTAGCGCCCCCCTAAAAGCTCCCCGACGCGCGCCGCGCCGTCGGTGCGCCCCTCCGGATCATGCGAGATCATAGAATAACCGTGGCCAGGTGCCCGCAGCGGCAGCGCCCCTTTATGGCGGACAGGAATCAAGTGAGTACGCGCAGGGTGCGCGCGACGCGCGGGGAACAGTCGCCTCCTCCCCTAATCCCCAACTTAATCACCACGATTCAGCGCACGAGGGCCCCCCGAAACTTTTTTTAAGCCGCGCCGCTTTTTACTGGAAACGCCAGCTGGAGCCCTGAGCGCTGTCCATGACCTCGACGTTGAGGGCGGCCAACTGGTCGCGAAGCGCGTCCGCCCGGGCCCAATCCTTGGCCGCGCGCGCCTCTTCGCGCGCCTGGATCATCCGGTCGACCTCGGCAACATCGATCTCAAGGGCGGCCGCGCGAAGATCGCGAATCTCGCGCAAAACCTCGCCCGGCGCGCGCTCCAGAATGCCCAGTACCGCCCCGCACTTTTGCATCGCCTCGGCGACCTTATACAGCGTCCACGCGCGATCGGCGTCCGCCTTCTTGGTCGACTGCGTCAGCTCATTGCCAATCTTGGCCACCTCGCCGAGCACCGCGATGGCCTTGGGCGTGTTGAAATCATCGCTGAGCGCGGCCTCGAAGCGCTCCTGATAATCTGTGAGCGTTTCGTCGGCTCCCTCGACCAGCTTGGCCCTGGGCGGGGCGCTGGTGCGCGAGGCGCCCACGCGCTCAAGCGCGGCGTCGATGCGCTCAAGGGTCGTATAAAAATACTCGACGCGATCGGTCGCGTCGTTGAGCGCGTCCATCGAGTAGGTGATCGGTTTTCGATAATGCGTGGCGTGGAAGAAATAGCGAATGCCCTCGGGATGAAAGCCGGCCAGGGCGTCGCGGGTTGTCCAGAAATTCCCCAGGGATTTCGACATCTTGCGCTCGATCGCATCGCCGCTCTCATCGACCTCGGCCACGTTGACCATGCCGACGTGCATCCAGTTGCGCGCGAACTCGGCGTGGGTGCAGGCCTCGGCCTGGGCGATCTCATTTTCGTGATGCGGAAACACCAGATCGCGCCCGCCGCCGTGGATATCGATGGTCGCCCCCAGGTGATGGGTGCTCATCGCCGAGCACTCAATATGCCAGCCCGGGCGCCCCGCGCCCCACGGCGACTCCCAGCTCGTCTCGCCCGGCTTTGCCTTCTTCCACAGCGCGAAATCGAAGAGATATTCCTTGCGCTGGGCCGACGCATCCTCGGCGTCCACCCGCCCGGAGCGCCCCGCTTCCATATCCTCGAGTTTGCGGTGCGACAGCTTGCCGTAATCCTCGAATTCGCGCACCCGATAGTAGACATCGCCGTCGGACTCATAGGCGTAGCCCTGCTTGATGAGCGAGTCGACCATCTCGATGATCTGCGGGATATGGGTCGAAACCGTCGGCTCCACATCGGCCGGCGCGACGCCCAGCGCGTTCATATCCTTGGTCAGTTCGGCGATAAAATGCGCCGACAACTCCAGCGGATCCTGGCCGACTTCGGCGGCGCGCGCGATGATCTTATCGTCCACATCGGTGTGATTTCGCACGTATTTCAGCTCATAGCCCAGCGCGCGAAGATGGCGCTGCACGACGTCAAAGACCACAAAAACGCGCGCGTGCCCGATATGCGTGAGGTCATAAACCGTCACCCCGCACACATACATGCTGATTTTTCCCGGAACCAACGGCTCCACCACGCGCTTTTCGCCGCTGAGCGTATCTTGGATGCTAAAAGGGCGTAAATTTATCGAGTCAGAGGCCATCGGATTTATCTCTTAGAAATGGGCTAGGTTTGGGCGCGACGCTGCGCCCAGTCAATTGACTGGCGATGATTTAGCACCAACATGAATCGCGCGCAAACCATTTGCCTCCCGGCTCAACCCTCGATATATGCGGGGGCGCAAAGCCGCTGTGCCACCTCGCACCCTTGCCCACGAAGGCCGCCATGCACGCCGAGACGCCCCTGCCCGTTCGAAATATCGGATTCTATAAATTCGTCGCCATCGCCGACCCCGCGGTCCTCGCCGAGCGCCTCGACGCTTTGTGCAACGCGCACACGCTCAAGGGCACGATTATCCTGGCCACCGAGGGCATTAACGCGATGCTCGCCGGCGCGCCTGCGGACTGCGAGGCATTTATCGACGCGCTCGACACGCTCGGCGACTTGGCTGACTTAAGCGACGTCGCGATCAAGCGCTCCGGCTCGCTGGAGTCGCCCTTCAAGAAGATGAAGGTCAAGGTCAAACCCGAGATCGTCACCATGCGCACCGGCCCGCTCGACCCCGGCGCCCCCAACGCCGCCCACCTGGCCCCGGAGACCTTCCGCGACTGGCTGCGCGGCGGCGAAGATATGGTCGTGATCGACACGCGCAATGATTATGAGTGTGAGCTCGGCACGTTTCGCGGCGCGATCAACCCCGACACCCGCGCCTTCCACGAATTCCCCGACTACCTGCGCGCCCACCGCGATGAACTCAGCAGCCAGAAGATCGTGATGTTTTGCACCGGCGGCATCCGCTGCGAAAAAGCCACCCGCTGGATGCTCCAAAACGACTTCGACGAGGTCTACCAGCTCGACGGCGGCGTGCTCAATTATTTTGCGCGCGTCGACGACGCCCAACGCGACTGGGAGGGCGAACTTTTTATTTTCGATGAGCGCGTCGGCCTGGATACGAAGCTTGGCGAGACTGCGGCGACGTTGTGTCGTGGGTGCGGCGCGCCGATCCCGGCGAGCGTCGGTGCGTGCGAGTGCGCGGCGGCGCTTTCAAAGACTGACTGATGGAATGAAATATACCCAGATATGTTTTAGAAGTTGTCGAGGGCATGTTTATGATATATTGTCATAGATATGAACGAGCCGCTTAACGACCACGACGCACGTCAGCTAATTCGTAAAATTGAGCGGTCCGGGACCGTCCGGATTAGCGGGCACTGCATCGAACGCATGGAGCAGCGAGGAGTTTCGCGAACGGATATTCGCAATGCGCTCAAAAGTGGTCATGTCGCGGGCGCTGATTTTGAGCATGGCTCATGGCGTTATCAAGTGGTCGCTTGGAAGTTATATGTGGTGGTTGCGTTTCTCAATGAACAGAACGTAATCGTCGTTACGACATGGGAGCGAAGATCATGAATAAATGCGTTATGTGCGGCTACGAAGGCCCGTTAGAGGTATATTTGAAAGATATCGAATGGGAGTCTCTGCCGGGGACGATTATCGCAGATATCGAGGTCCATAAATGCCCGCAATGCGGCGAATTTTATGAGGCGTATCCGCGATTCGAGGAGTTATTCCATGTGCTCGCGATCGCCGTGATTGAGCAGTCCTCGCGCCTAAACGGTGATGAAATACGTTTTCTTCGAAATTTTATGGATTTGGCGCAAAGCGAGTTGGCCATGCGGCTGGGCGTGACCCAGGAGACGGTTTCGAGATGGGAGACCGAGAAGCAAAGCTTCGGCAAAACGGCCGATCACCTGCTGCGTCTGATGGTTGCCTATGAATTACAGCTCGAGGGCTATCTTGAGCGCATCGCTAAGGTCGCCATCGAAAAGCCGCGGCATTGGGTATTTCGCGTCAAACGCGAGGATGATCAATGGGTGCCAAGACCGGCGGCTTAATGCGTGCGTGACCCCTCGCGGCCACTCTACCGTCTGCAGGCGCCCTAAAACCGCCAGCCCACATTCACGCTCGGGCTCCACGCAGGCGCAAACGGGCTTGGCGCGGCGTCCCGCTCAACCTTTAGGCCCTCGCGCCGCTCGCGGTTATACTTTTCCACGCCCACGATGCTCGTGCCGATGCTGCCGATATACGCGATGCCCGCAGTCCCCGCGCCGATCCACAAAAATTCGGATTGCTCGGTGACCAGGCCGTAGCTCACAAAAGAGGCGGCGAAGACCAGAAATGAGAAGGCCAGCCCGGCGTAGAAATACTGCTCGGTATAGATATTGCCGAGCCCCGGCAGCAGCAGGTTTCGCCCGACGGCCCCGCCGACGGTGAGGCGCGAGGCCTCGTAGATCTCGCGACGATGCTCCAGCCCCAGAAACGCGTCGTCGGGCTGGGCGGCGGGCGCGGTTTCGGCCGGCGCCTGCTGCGCGTGCGCCGGTTTTGGCCCGACTGTCGGGCTCAGCAGCATGCCGGCTAGAATCAGCGCCCACGCGATCAGGCGCCGGCAGACATCTTTGATAATACGATTTTGCATGACTTCTGGGGTCGACATCGAATGAAAAGCTGCCTGATAGAATATTGCTCGATTCTGGTGTACACGCATAGCTTGAGTCACGGTTGGCGTCCAAGCGCCTGCGGCGACGTTGGCCGGATTAATGGATACTCGCACGAGCCCTCGAGCGTCAAAGGCTTCACCTGGGAAAACAAGTCTATGGCTGAACCCTTCGTTTTTCGATTCGCCCCGGGTGCGCACGGCGCGCCCGAGGTGATGTATGTGGCCGATGTGCGCTGCGAATGTGGACTATGCCGTCATACTCAGATGCAGCGCTTCTATCACTCCACCCCGCTGCACCCGCTGACGCTGGCGCATCTGGGGAAGTTGGTCGCCGAGGTGCCCCAAAAGGCCGACTATGAGTGCGAGAATTGCGGGGAGCACGTGGGCCCCGCGCAGGTTTGTGACGCGGTGCTGACCTACGGATTCCCCGACGACTCCGGGGTGATTCGCGCCTACGTCTCCATCCCGCACCGGCGCCACGAGGCGCAACTCGCCGAGCGCGCCGCCGAGGCGCCCAAGGTGGAGTATGAGCTGATTTCGCGCCGGCGCCTCGACCCCCAGGAGCTCCCCGGCTGGGAGCCCAGCGGGGAGCGCGGCGTGGTGAAAAAACGCCTGGACGAGGGCGTCGTCGAGCGCATCCTGGGGCGCGCGTTCAGCCCAAAATTGCTGTGGGTGGAGCTCTTCGAGGACTGGCAGGAAGACCCCGACGGCGGCGCCTACGCGTGCGCCGCGCCCGGCTACTGGTTCTTCATCGACCAGACCGAAGACCTCGCCGGGGAGCTCGCCGAATCCATCGACGACCCGGATTTTTGCGCCGCCAGCAACGCCGGCGATTTGATGGTGATCCCGCTGCTCGACTCGCTCCCCGCGACGCTTGCCACGCACCGCTACCCCGAAGATATGCCCGGGCACTGGCGCGAGTGGATGAGCGCGTCGGTGCGCCAGGCGCTGGAAGACGGCCAGGCGTGGGCCGAGGCGCACGTCTCGCGCAGCGGCGTGGTCGAGATCATGCGGCGCACCTTCGAGCTGGCCCGGCTCACCTACCAGATCGACGAGACCGCGGTGGACGTCTTTTTCAGCGAAATAACCACCCCCGGCGAAGAGGTTTATGGGCGCGGTGTGGCGGTATCCTCGGTGCTTCGCCGCGCGGTTTATACCGGCATCACCCCTCAGGAATCGGGCCGACTTACCGCCGAGGAGATCGTCGGCATGTTGCTTCGCGTCTGGGAGCCTTCCTAATTCGATATTTGACCCTCATACCCTATCCCTATTGAGTAGGAGTTGATTATGCACAGCAGCTGGATTCTTGGTTTTCATATCATCGGTATCATCATGTGGATGGGCGGACTTTTTAGCCTGACCCGCCACGCGGGCATGCACGTCGGCCTTAAGGATGCGCCGCGGCCAGCGTTGAGCCTCTATGAATCAAAATCCTATTTTATGGGGTCGCTTCCCGGGATGATTCTCACGGTCGTCACCGGCATGATCCTGCTCTTTGGAAACCCTGCAGGCGCAGGCTATTTTCTCAAGGCAGACGGCATTTACGGCACCACCTTTCATACCAAGTTATTGCTCGTCGTCATCTTGATCGTGGTCGACCAGGTCTTTCTCTTCAAGTTGCGCGGCCTTCATAAAAACGGCCTGGGCACCCGCAAGCTTTTTATGGCGCTGCACGGCTCGATTGGGCTGGGTTTTATCATTATCGTGTTATTGATGATGACCCGAGTCATGGCATGACACGGCCGGGTTAAGGCATTGAGGCCACACCATGAAAATAGCGATTCAAACGCGACAACCCGGCCAGGTCCCGTGGGGCGCGCTGTGGATGCTGCCGCTCTTCGCGATGCCCATGGGCGGGTGGTTGGTCGAGCAGGGGTGGGCGAATTTTGGCCAATGTGCCATGAAGACCACCTTCTCCATCCCGTGTTTGACCTGCGGGTCCACCCGCGCCACCCTGCTTCTTTTGCACGGGGACTTCGGCGCAGCCGTGGCGATGCAGCCGCTGACGATCTTTTTATATGCGCTGCTGGCCGCCGTCGGCCTGGCCAGCCTGGGGCTCTTTATCGCCAATCGACACCCCCATATTATTTATACCCGCCGCGAAATTTTCGCGTTTAAGTGCGCGCTGGTCATCTTGCCCGCGCTGACCTGGGCGTATCTGATCTGGGCGGGGATTTGAGACAAAATACCGCAAGATATTTTGAGCATACGCGCCTAAAGGAAAGACGATGGCTTTAGAAATCAGAGATTATGTCGCCCGGGCCAAAGCCGACCCGAGCACCGAGCATATTCAGGACCTCTGGCAGGCGGTCTTCCTGCTCAAGGGCTGGTATTTTCTGCCCGCCGAGAGCCGTGCCGGCTGCGAGCGCCCCAGCGTGATGCTTGTGGACGATGAAGCGTGGCTGGTGTGCTTCACAAATATTCGCCGGCTCAAGGCGTTTTCGCGCGCCAGCGGGCGCGCCGCTCCCAGCGGGGAGTTCTATTTGCTCGTCATCGACCCGCGCCAGGCGATGCGCCAGATCTTGGAGCTTGCCGATCGCATCCAAGGCGTGATCTTTAACCCCGACTCCCCGGCGACCTTTCGCGCCCCGGTTCACGCGCTGCGCGAATATGCCGAGCATTTTGGTGTGCCCTTGGATTGAGCGTCCTTGTGCATCCTCCCACTAATATTTAAGATTCTCTCCCGAGTTGTGAGCCGCTCGTTATTTCCGCATCAATTATGTTGCGTTGTCGGCGTCGCAGCGGCACAATAGCGCAGCGTAACCGCGCAGAAGAAATCTCCGCAAATGCTCCCGAGGAATAGCGTGACGAACGAAACTATTCTGGTCGTCGATGCCGACACCAAGAGTCAAAAAGTACTCGAAATCAGCTTCAAGAAAGCTGGATATCGAGTCATTATCACCGAGTCCGTCAGCGAGGCGCGCCGCGCTGTTGAGTCGGGTGAGCCCGACGTGATTGTGTGTGATACGCAGTTCCCGGGCGCCTCGGCGGAGGACGGTTTTTCCTTCTGCAAGAGCCTGCGAAACCACCCCAAATGGCGCAGCATTCCCTTCGTTTTCTTGACCGAACAGCGCGCGCTTCCCGAGAAGATGCGCGGCCTGGAGATGGGCGCCGACGAGTACCTGACCAAGCCCATCTATATCAAGGAAGTGACGAGTCGGGTGGAGTTCTTGCTCAAGAAGCGCGCCCAGGCGCGCCTGAGCGGCGGGGAGGCCGACGCGTTTCAGGGCGATCTGGCCGACGTCACCATGATCGACCTTTTGCAGACCATCGAGCGGGAGCATCGCTCCGGCTCGCTTGAGATCGAGCGCGCCGCGCGCAAGGGCGCGGTCTATTTTCACGAGGGAAATATTCTCGACGCCCAGTGCGCCAAGTTGCGCGGCGAGGACGCGCTTTACCGGCTGATGCTGTGGCCCGACGGCAAGTTTCGCGTGCAATATTACCCCAATGGCGGGCGCGCCGATCATATCCCGAAGACCTCGGGCGAACTTCTCCTTGAGGGGATTCATCGCCTTGGCCAGTGGAATGACCTGGCCGCGCAGCTGCCGGCGCTGGGTCGCGTCTATGAGGCGGATTATCAGCGCCTGCCTGCCCTATTGGCCCAACTTCCCGAGGAAGCCGGCCGCCTGGTGCGTCTTTTTGACGGGTTGCGCTCGCTGCGCGATATCGTCGACGACAGCCCCTATGACGACATTACCACGCTGCAGATCATGGGGCGGCTGCTCGACGAGAATGTCTTGAATCAGATCTCGGAGAGCGCGCAGGATACCGCGCTGGCGCCGTCGAATCTGGAGCTCTGGCTGGCCGGAAATCAGGGCCAGGAAGCGACGCGCAGCGCGCAGTCGGCATCTGCCGATGAGCCCGCTGCGGGCGAGGGACATTGGACCGTGCGATGGGGCGACGAGGAGTCGGGTGATTCCCTCGATGACCTGCAGAAGCGCGAGGCCGCCCGGCGCGAAGAAGAGGCGAAATATCTTCGCCGCGAGAGTGGCCGCTTTCGCTCGGCCACCGCGCAATCCCCCACGTTCGGGCACGATGGAGCCGATGAGAATGAAGCGGAATCGACCTCTTTTCGGCGAAAAACGGTGCCGCTTGAGCCCGTCGGGGGCGATTCTCCGTTCGGGCATACGACCGCACCGCTTGAGCCGCTGCACGTCGAAGATGAGCCGGCTCCGCGTCAACGGCGCTTGACGCCCATCTCGGCCCCCAACGCCAGCGGCGCCCACGACTATTCGCCCGCCGACCAGACCTCGCCGGGCATTCAAATCGCCCGACTTTTCGACGAGCCGCAGGTCGATGAAGATTCGTCGGTCGAAGAGCCCTTGATTGAAGATTCGGCGGTCGAGGATCCCTTTGAGAAAGAGCGCGCCTTCGAGAAGACGGATATGTGGCTGGCGCAAAGCTCGGTCGCCGAGGATGCGATTGAGGATACGTCGCTCGAAGATACGTTGCTCGAAGACGAGTCGGTCAACGATGCGTCTGTCGAAGAAGCCGCAGTGGACACTGCGCGGGAAGATATTGCCGCGCACGACGACGATATTCTCGACGAGGTATCCGAGGAAGAAGACGCAGCCGAAGAAGCCATCGCCGCGCAGGATTTCACCGGCCGTGAACGTCGCATCACCGATGAGCTTTCGGTGAGCGACGAGGATGAGGCCGATGAATTCGACGCCTCACACGAGATCGATGCCTCGGATCTGGAGCCCGTTTTCGCGCAGTCCGAGCCGCTGGAGGATATTCCGCGCACCGCCGTCGATCATCAGATGGTTTTGCGCGAATTTGACCTCGACGACTCCCCTCACCCGAACGCGCGCCGCAGAATGTTGGACGCGAAGGCCGAAGCCAGCAAAGAGAAAGTCGATGATGAGAACCCGACGGCGACTCTGGAGGAAGAGTTGTCCGAGGGCCAAGACGCCCCGGTGAGCGAAGACGCCCCGGTGAGCGAAGACGCCCCGGTGCGCGAAGACGCCCCGGTGCGCGAGGATACGCTGGCCGACGAGGATACGCTCGAATTGGCGCGCGAGCCCGAGGAGGCTGGGGCTGCGTCGACAGCGACCGAGGTCGGCGAGGAGCCTGCAGTTGCCCAGGACTCACCGACCGAGGCGGACACCTCGACCGCTGCCCAGGATGCTCAAGAGAGCGAAGATCCCGCAGATGCGTTTTTTGATGCCGGTGAAGACGCCGCGGAATCCTGGCATTTCGAGGACGTTCCCCAGGCACGAAATCGGTGGAAGTATTTTAGCGCTGTCGCGGTTTTGCTTAGCCTGACGGCCATTCTTATCGTGTATTTTAATAGTGAATCCAATGAGGTCGACGCGGCGAAAACCGTCGCCAGCGCCGAGCAGAATTCGGCCGTCGAAGAAGGTAAGGCTGCCGAAGAAGTTCAGCTCGCCGAGCCCGTGCCCGCCGAAGTCGCCCATGACGAAGTCCTGGGGCTTGACTCCGAGCAGGCATCCGCGCGCGCCGGCGAAGACGCCAAGAGCGTGCAGAGGACGGCGCAGGAGGCTGCCGCTGAGCTCGCCGGGGCCGAACTTGCGGCGGCCGAGCTTGCGGCGGCCGAGCTTGCGGCGGCCGAGCTCGCCGAGCCTGAGCCGGCCGCCGAAAAGCCCGCGGCTCCGGCGACTCCCGAGCCGGCCGCCGGGTCATTGGCTGCGCGCGTCGCCAGCGCCCAGGCAAAGCTCAAAAAAGGTCAGAGCGCCGCGGCACTCGCCGATTTTCGAAAGCTGAGCGACGAAAACTCGAATAACTCCAAAGTCGCCTATCTTCACGGACTGGCCGCCATGGGCACCAATAATTATAGCGAAGCCGCCAAATACCTCGCCCGCGCCGAGCGCCTCGGCTATGCCGACAGCGAACTCTATATGGAGCTGGCCGCCGCCTACCAACTCAGCGGCGACAACGCCAAGGCGCGCGGGGCCTACGAGAAGTTCTTGAGCAAGAATCCAAGCGGCAAACGCGCCGACGAGGTTCGCTCGATCCTCGAGCGCCTCTAATCCCTCGGGCACCCCTGCCTCGGACACGCCACGCATGCTCATTCTAGTGCTTGAATCCAGTTGCGATGAGACCTCGGCGGCGGTCATCGAAGATGGCCGCCGCGTCCTGTCAAACGCGGTCGCAAGCCAGATCCCGATCCACGCGCGCTACGGCGGCGTGGTCCCGGAGCTCGCCTCGCGCAACCATATTCGCGACATCCACCCGGTCATCGACCAGGCGCTCGCCGGCGCAAATATCACGCTTGAGCAGATCGACGGCTTCGCCGTGACCTGCGGCCCCGGGCTGGTCGGCAGTCTTCTGGTGGGCGTGGAGACCGCCAAGGGCCTGGCCTTTGCGATGGATCGCCCCTGCGTCGGGCTCAACCACCTCGAAGGCCACCTGACCACCGTATTGCTCGAGCTCGACGGGGTCGACTCGCCGACCTTCCCCTATATCGGCCTGATCGTCAGCGGCGGGCATACCGATATTTATATCGTGCATGAGTTGGGCCGCTATACCCTGCTGGGGCGCACCCGCGATGATGCCGCCGGCGAGGCCTTTGATAAGGTCGCGAAAATGCTGGGGATTGCGTATCCTGGCGGCGCCGAAATCGACCGTCTGGCCGCCAGCGGAGACCCCGAGGCGATCAAGTTTCCGCGCCCCATGCTCCACCACGACGGCTTCGACTTCTCCTTCTCCGGGCTCAAGACCGCGGTCCTGCAGCATATCGAGGCCCACGGCATGCCCGAAGATGACGCCGCCCTGGCCGACCTCTGCGCATCTTTTCAGCAGGCAGTGGTCGACGTGCTCTTGCGCAAGGTCATGCGCGCCGCCAAGCACCATGCGATCCCGCGCATCGTGATCTCCGGGGGCGTCGCGTGCAACCGCCAGTTGCGCCGGGCACTGCGCGAAGCCGGCGCGCGCGAGGGAAACGAAATCTTCATTGCGCCCGCGTCACTTTGCACCGACAATGCCGCGATGCTCGGGGCTGTGGCCGCCCATTATCTGGCCCAGGTTGACCTCGACCGTTTCTCAGCGCATGGTCTTAAAGCTCGTGGAAATATGCCGCTCGGTGAGAGCCTGCGGACCCCGGCGCGCGTTCATAACTAAGGGAGCGTCAGTCACTGCGACCCCCCAAGGAGGCGGATTTGCTCGGAGAGCAAGCAAAATATAATCAATTGATGACCGAACTCGACGAGCATCTGTCGGTGAAGGCCGCTTTATTGCTCGACGCCAGCGGAAATATTCGCCTGCGAGTGGGCAATGCGCGTGCCATTAAAAATAGCGCAAAGCAGACCAACCCGATGGTCGCGCCAACTTCGAGAGGCGCGAATCAGGCGCGCGAAAATATCTATCTTGTCGGCGCCGGACGCGACTTTCTGGTCGTGCTCTTCGAAGAAGACGTCCAATTTGACGGCATCAAAACCTATGTGGACACCCTGCTGAGCGACCTCGAGCTTTAAGCCGAGCAACTCTGGCTGAGTGAGCCGACTTTTAACGTGCCTAACCGGAGTTTTTGCATTTCATGAAAAGCCAAAGAGTCGAATTTCTCAAGCAATCTGATATTCGTCGCATGACGCGCGAGTGCACGCGCCTTGGCGGGATTAATCTGGGGCAAGGGATTTGCGACCTTCCCTCCCCGCCTGTCATCCTCGAGGAGGCCTCCAAGGCCATCCTGGCCGATAAAAGCGTTTATAGTAAATTTGAAGGGATCGACGCGCTGCGCGAGGCATTGGCCGACAAGTTGTCCGACTATAATGGCCTCACTCAGGTCAATCCGGACACCGATATCGTCGTGACTGCCGGGGCGACCGGCGCGTTTATTGCGACCGTGCAGGGGCTGCTCAATCCGGGCGATGAGATCATCATCTTTGAGCCCTCCTACGGCTACCATATCAACGCGATGCGCGTGGCGGGGGTTGGTGCGTCGACGATCACGCTGCAAGGGCCGGACTGGAAGTTCAGCGCCGAAGACCTGGAGGGCGCGCGCACCGAAAATACCCGCGCCATCCTCATCAATACGCCCGGAAACCCCTCCGGAAAGGTCTTCACCCGCGAAGAACTCACGATGGTCGCCGACTTCTGCAAGAAGCACGACCTGCTGGCCATCACCGATGAGATCTACGAATATATTGTCTATGACGGGCGCGAGCACCTCAGCCTGGCGAGCCTGCCGGGGATGTATGAGCGCACGGTGACGATGTCTGGGTTCTCCAAGACCTTCTCGATCACCGGCTGGCGTTTGGGCTATGCGGTCGCGCCGCCCGCGCTCAGCGAGGCGATTGGCCTGGTCAACGACCTCTTTTATATCTGCGCGCCTACCCCGCTTCAGCACGGCGTGGCCAGCGGCATGACCCGGCTTGACCCGGGCTATTATGCGCAGAAAAATCGCGAGTATGAGCAAAAGCGCGACCTGATTTGCAGCGCGCTCACCGATGCCGGCCTCACGCCCAATATCCCGCAGGGCGCGTATTATGTGCTCGCCGATATTTCGTCGCTTGGGCACGCCGACCCGCGCGCAGGCGCCATGCACCTGCTCGAGAAGATCGGTGTGGCGAGTGTGCCGGGCAGCGCGTTCTTTAGCGAACCGTCGCCCGTGCCGCTCACCCGCTTTTGCTACGCGCAGGAATGGCCCGCGCTGGAAGAAGCTGCGCGCCGGCTTAGAAGTTTGAAACCTTAATTTTGGAAGACGATAATCGGGGCTATTTTAGCCCCGATTATCGTCTTAAGTGGTTGCTTCATAAAAGGTTGGGTCAGTTGACCCTTGGATTCCATCTTCGAGAGATTCATGTCTGAATTGGGTAGCATCAAGTCGATTCAATCGCTGGTTAAAGAGACGCGTATTGAGGGTGATGATTTTCATGTCATCTTCGAGGCCACGCCCCAGGAGGGCGAGGTGGAGGTCGTCGTACCCGCCCGAATTGTTGAGACGAAACGCGATGAGGAGCCCTTCTTTTTTAGCGCGATTCGCGCCGCCAATGACCTGATTCGCGATATTGCCGGCTATACGGCGTCGGTGAGCGCGGCGGCGGTGGCGGTGGATTCGGCGCTCGATCGCGCCGAGGGGAGCGCCGCGCCGAAGTTGATTTTGCCGCTGAGCCCCGACGAGCGCGAAGACGCGATTTACCGCGCCTTTGAGCGTGTCATGCATCTTTTTGCCTGGGACCCGCGCGCCGAAGAATGGGTGATCGTCCATGAGGCCCAGGGCCTAAGCGCCGAGTTGCAGCGCCAGCTTAAGCTCGCGCCGCTGGAGTCCCACGAAGATCGCCAACTGATGGTGCGCATGCTCCTGGACGTGGCGACCGTTGACGGCAAACTCAACGAGCCCGAGCGGGAGGTCCTGCTGGATTTCGTCGACCGCAGCCAGGCCACCGGCACCCGCCCCGGCGAGCGCGGGCGCGTCTCCCAGAACGACCTGCGCATGGCCGGCAGCGGCGCCTCGCGCGAAACCCTCTATATGCTCGCCTGCGCCATCGCGATGGTCGACCATAAATTCAGCCCCTCCGAGAGCGACCGGCTGGACTTCTACGCCAAGGGGTTGGGCATCGACGAGCACCGCGCCGACGAACTTCTCGAAGCCGCCCAGATGTTCTTTATCGAGCAATATATGATCCGGCGCTTTGCCGGGCTCGGCGAGCTGGGCGAGGAAGATCGCGACAAAATCATCGCGCTCGCCGAACACCTGCATTATGATACCGACTCGGCCGAATACGCGTTTGAGCGCTATCAACGGGTGCACTCTAAAGACGGCGGCGAGAGCTTTTTCTGACGCGCCGCGCCTCGCGAACCCAAACGCCGTGCCCGCGCGAACCGAGGCGCTGCTCAAGCGCAACAGTAGTCCTCCCCCGATTTCGGGGGAGGTGGCGCGAAGCGCCGGAGGGGGCTCTGCGTGTTGGCGAGGCGTGCAACCTCGACTTGACCCCAGCCGCCCCGGCTGACTACAAACGCCCCGATAAATACCGCCTTGCACACCACTGTTTTCAGGAATCAGCGCATGAAAATCGATCAGAGTTATAATCCCGTCGAAGTCGAAGCCGAGTGGTATGATTTCTGGCTTGAGAAGGGGTATTTTCATGCGGATGAGACCAGCGAGAAAGAGCCGTTTACCATCGTGATTCCGCCGCCGAACGTCACCGGCAGCCTGCATATGGGGCATGCGCTTTTTGTGACCTTGCAAGACATGATGATTCGCCAGAAGCGCATGCAGGGTTTTGAGACCTTGTGGCTTCCGGGCACCGACCACGCCGGCATCGCGACCCAGGTCATGGTCGAGCGGGAGCTCGCCAAAGAGGGCACCAATCGCCACGAGATCGGGCGCGCCGAATTCATGAAGCGCGCCTGGGCCTGGAAGGCCGAGCATGGCGGGCAGATCATCAATCAGCTCAAGCGCATGGGCGCGTCCTGCGATTGGGAGCGCGAGCGATTTACCCTCGACGAGGGCCTGAACCGCTCGGTGAACGAGGCGTTTGTGCGCCTCTACGAAGAGGGGCTGATCTACCGCGGCCTGCGCATGGTCGATTGGGACCCGGTGGGGCAAACCGTGCTCTCGGATCTGGAGGTCGACCGCGAGGAAGAGAGCGGTCATATGTGGTATTTCAAATACCCATTAAGCGACGGCTCGGGCCATATCACCATCGGCACCACGCGCCCCGAGACGATGCTCGGCGACACCGCGGTCGCGGTGCATCCCGACGACGAGCGCTACCAGGATTTGATCGGCAAGACCCTCGATTTGCCCATCGTGGGGCGCACGATTCCCATCATCGCCGACTCGGTTTTGCCCGACCCCGAAAAGGGCAGCGGCGCGGTGAAGATCACTCCCGCCCATGACCCCAATGACTGGGAATGCGGCGAGCGCCACGGGCTTGAGGTGATCCAGGTGATCGGGTTTGACGCGACGATGAACGAGAACGCGCCGGCCGAATTCGTCGGGCTGGACCGCTACGATGCGCGAAAACTGGTGGTCCAAAAGCTCGACGCGCTCGGGCTTTTAGTGCGCGTCGAGGATACCCAATTTGCCCCCGGGCGAAGCGAGCGCACCGGCGTGGTGGTCGAACCGCTGCCGATGCTCCAGTGGTTCGTCAACGCCGAGCCGATGGCCAAAAAGGCCACCGACGCGGTCGAATCCGGGCGCACCGAGATCATTCCGGCGGTCTGGAAAAAGACCTTCGACCACTTTATGTATAATATTCGCCCCTGGTGCATCAGCCGCCAGTTATGGTGGGGCCACCAGATTCCGGCCTGGTATTGCGGCGATTGCGAGGAGCTTATCGTCGCGCTCGACGAGCCGACGCAGTGCCCGAAATGCGCCAGCGAAAACCTCACGCGCGACCCGGACGTCCTCGACACCTGGTTCTCCAGCGCGCTGTGGCCATTCTCGACGATGGGTTGGCCAGACGAGACCGCCACGCTCAAAAAGTTTTACCCCACCCAGGTCATGGAAACTGGATTTGATATCCTCTTCTTCTGGGTCGCCCGCATGATGATGATGGGCCTGTGGTTCATGGACGATGTGCCCTTTGAGAAGGTCTTCTTGCACGCGATGGTGCGCGACAAAGAGGGCAATAAGATGTCGAAGACCAAGGGCAATGTCGTCGACCCGCTGCATATGATTTACGGGGCCGACGCCAAGGAGCTCGACCCCAAGATTCACTCCGAACTCTTGAATCAATACCCCGACGGCGTGGGCCCGCAGGGCGCGGACGCGCTGCGTTTTACGCTGGCGATTTATGCGGCGGCCGGGCGCGATATCAAGCTCGATATCAAGCGTATCGAGGGCTACCGCGCGTTTTTGAATAAGTTGTGGAACGCCGCGCGCTTTGCCCTGATGAACCTCGAGGGCTACCAGCCGCCTGCCTATCAGACCTATCTGGACGCCTGGTCGGACGATGCAATGCCCTTTGAGGCCGACGCGCTTTCGGTCGCCGACCGCTGGATCTTAAGCCGCTGCGACCAGACCGTCGGCGCGGTGACCGAGGCGCTCGATGCCTTCCAATTCAACGAGGCTGCGCAACTCCTATATAAATTCGTCTGGCACGAGCTCTGCGACTGGTATATCGAGCTGAGCAAAGACGTCTTGCACGACGGCCAGGGTGCCGCGCCCGCCGCCCAAAAAGCCGCGCGCGACACGCTGACCTATGTGCTCGACACCACGCTTCGACTGATGCACCCGATCACGCCCTTTATCACCGAGGATATCTGGCAGGCGCTCCCGCACGCCGCGGATGCCCCCGAAAGCATCATGATCGCCCCCTGGCCGACCTCGCGCGCGGCGAGCGATTTCGCCAAGGCCAACGCGACTTCGGCCGAGCAGATGGACCAGGTCATCGAGCTTATCGGCGCCATCCGCGCCATCCGCGGCGAGACGAATGTGAAGCCGGGGCGCGTCATTGAGACGGTGTATTTTGTGACGGCCGACGCCGCGGCGAGCGCCGCGATTACCGCTGGCGCAAGCTATATCAAGCGCCTGGCCAAGGCCGAAAATATCGTCATCCAGAGCCCCGCCGACGCAGGCGCCGTCGAGGGCGTGGCCACCGCGATGCGCGGCGCCGTCGAAATCCGCATCCCCCTGCTCGGCCTCATCGATATCGCCGAAGAGCTCGCCCGCCTCGACAAAGAGCTCGCCCGCGTGCAGGCCGACCTGAAATTCGTCACCGGCAAGCTCGGAAACGCGCGTTTTGTCGACAACGCCCCTGATGAAATCGTCGCCAAAGAGCGCGACAAACAGGCGCAATATCTTGAGGAGCAGGCCGCGCTACTGGCGTCGCGAAAGGATCTGGAGACCCTTGCGGGCGGCGCCTAAAAGCGCCATGATTCGCTAGATAATGCGCCCATTATTCGAGCGAATAACCCTTCCAGAGAGCCTTTATGGAAACGAGCTTGCGTTCCGAAAATATCTATTCGTTGCCTGTTTTATACGTGATATTTTTCGTCTCCGGGCTCGCCGCGCTGCTCTATCAGCTCTTATGGCAGCGCGCGTTATTCGGCATCTATGGCACCAATACCGAGTCGGTCACCATCGTGGTCGCCGCGTTTATGCTCGGGCTCGGTCTGGGCAGCGTGGCGGGCGGTAAGTTATCGAAAATATTGAAGTATCCGCTTCCGGTTGTGTTCGGGCTCCTTGAGCTATTTACCGGCGTATACGGCTTTGTCTCGTTAGAATTATTTTATTGGGTGGGCAGCTATACCGCGGGCGTTTCGGTGCTCATGGCGGGTATTCTGGCGTTTTTGCTGGTCGTTTTTCCGACAAGCCTTATGGGCGCGACATTCCCCATCCTGGTGGCGTATGTGGTCAAGCAGACCAATGATGTCGGCCGGTCTGTGGGGACACTTTATTTTGTAAATACTCTGGGCTCGGCCGCGGCGTGTTTTATTGCGTCTGTCTACCTTTTTAATGCGTTGGGGATGCGCGGGTCTGTGTTTTTTGCCGCCATACTTGATGTTCTGATTGGCGTTTTGATTCTGGGGCTGTGGATGATTAGGAGGCAGAAATGAGCCTGCGACTCGCGACTTTGTTGACCATGTTGTCGGGCTTTATTTCGCTTTCCTATGAAATATTGTGGATCCGGGCGTTTTCGTTCGCCGTGGCCGGTGCCGCCTTCGGTTTTGCGCTCTTATTGGGGGCCTATCTGCTGGGGATCGCGATCGGCTCGTATCTTGTTCGCGATATCGGTGTGGGCGACCGGCAGGTGACCGGCGATGGGTATCGAACGCTGGCGATCTTTATCGCTTGTTCCAATATTGGCGGGGTTCTGGTTGTGCCGCTGATGGCGCATATCGCGGCGGCGGGCATACATCCAGGGGTGGGTCTAACGCCGGTGATCATTGTGTCGGGCGCGCTCGGGGCGCAACTTCCGTTAATCAGCCACTATTGTATCTCGCCGGATACGCGCGCTGGCGAGAATATTTCCTATATTTATGTGGCCAATATTATCGGCTCGGTGCTCGGGTCGCTCTTAACCGGCTTTGTGCTCTTTGAGATCTGGACGATGGCCACGATCACCGCGGTGCTGGGCGCGCTGGGGATGATCGTTGCGTTTGCGGTCTTTGCCTCCGGCGGAGTGAAGCGCAAAAATATGCTGCGTTCGCTGGCCTTAACGCTCGCTTTTATCGGGGCGATCGTGATGTCGGTGCCGCCGCTATTTACCCATCTTTGGGAGCGCCTTCAGTTTAAAGAAAATTACGAATCCTCCGAGCCTTTCAAGCATGTGGTTGAAAATCGCAGCGGCGTCATCACGGTGGGTCAGGACGATGTGGTGTACGGCGGCGGGGTTTATGACGGGCAATTTTCCCTCGACCTGGTGGAAGATACCAATATGATCGTGCGCTCATATTCGCTGGGCCTCTTTCACCCCAATCCGCGGCGCGTGTTGGTGGTGGGGCTGGCCAGCGGGTCCTGGGCGTCGATCCTTGCGAATCAGCCCGGGGTCGAGGAGGTCACCATTGTTGAGATCAATCCCGGCTATCTGGAACTCATCAAGCAATACGAGCCGCATCGAAAATTATTCGACGATGCGCATGTCGAAATTGTGATCGACGACGCCCGGCGGTGGTTGCGCCGAAATCCCGAGCGGATATTCGACGCGATCGTGGTCAATACAACCTTTCACTGGCGCGGAAATGCGAGCAATTTGCTCTCGATGGAGTGGATGTCGTTTATCTCAAATCATTTAAGCGACGATGGCGTTTATATCTTCAATACCACGATGTCAGAGCGCGCCGCGCGCACCGCGCTGGATAGCTTTTCCCATTGCATGATGATCATTAATTGTATGGTCTGCAGCCAGGCACCCCTCGACTACAATCCGGAGCGCTGGCTTGAGCAATTGGCAGATTTTTCGCTGTGGGGGACGCCCGTCCTTGACCTTGAGCAAGCCGCTGATCGCGAGAAACTTGAAACACTTAAAACCTTTAGCATTCTCGTTGATGAACGTCCGAAAGACCGGCGGTTTAATATTTCTACGCAGAAGTATTTGGAGGATTTAACGGTTTCTGTGGAGCCGATCACAGACGATAATATGGGCGAGGAGTGGCCGAATTTTTTGAAGTAGGAAAATGAGGCGGCTGGACGCATCGGCGCTCCCCCCGGGGCGCCAAGCGCGCTTATTTTATCCGTTTCATCAACCTTTCGCCCTCCACCCAATAGACATAGTTTTTGTCGAGATAAACAAGCGGGACATGAGTCTGCGCCACCCGAATATCCTCTATCGTTCCGCCATTTTGGGGCACCCGTCGCACCCGTCCACTCTCATAGGTGGTCCAATAGACGTGGGTATTATCCACGGCAAGGTCGAAAAGGTCGGATTGCCCCGAGGCGAGTGTTTGTTCATCTTCACCATGGATTGAAATACGCTTCACCTCGCCGGGCCCGAAATCGTTGCTTTGCGCCCAATAAAGCGTATCGCCTTGGAGTATAAGCTTATAAATCGAGGTTTCATCATTGAGATCAAAACTGACGACTGGAAGCGCTTCGCCGCCTCGGACCTTATCAATTCGATAAATCCCAGTGTTATCGGCGAAAAAGACATAAGTCTCCCCAACCGCGATATCAACACAGCCACCTTTAGCCGTTAGAAAAAAGGGGTGAAGACTGCTCCCATCCTTCGCGATCGAGTAGACGCTGCTCTCATCACTCCAATAAACGTGGTTCTCATCGGCCACGACATCGCATAAATATTCACCCTCTTCGCCGGTCCCCAATTTCTTCTGGCCCGAACCATCCCTCTTCATGCGAGTGACGACGGCTGCCCCCGAGAAACCCTCGCCAATCGCATAGAGAAACTCATCATCGCCGAGCAAGTGAGTGCTGCCAAAATTTGTTTCTGCCACCAATTTTGGATCATTGCGTTCCTTCGATGTCTTTTTGAGAATGCCACCGTCAAGCCAATAGATTTCGTTTGAATCCACGTAGACATGGCCGCGAAACCCCGGCGCGTCGATGAGCGCGACGGGTTCGTCGCAACAAAGCGCGGCGGATTGTTCGTCGGTATCATCGCTGCACGCGCTCAGGGCTGCGAAAGCGGCCACGAAAAATAGAACGATAATCCTCGTATTCAATAAAAACATTTTGCACTCCCTCCGTTTGTGATTCGTGGCAAATAGATCGTTTCTACACACAAATCATCTTGATTTTAGACCGCTCATAAACCGAGCGATATTGGGTAGCGCGCCCCTCGGCGCACCGCGAATATGCAGGTCAACGCGGCATCCAGATCGCCAGGCGAAACCGGATTCAATACCAGCCCTTCATTTTCATGAGGGTTTAATATCTACGCGCGATGACCGCCCCATCAATTCGATGAATTGAACAAATTGGGTAAGTAAGTTCAGATTATAGGGATATTTTGATGGGCGCAACCGCGAAAGGATTTGGAGGCGCTTGCGGGCGGCGCTTAAGGCCCACGAACAGTGCGCGTGCACAAAACCCGCTCGTCGCGTAGAATCGTCGCCGCCCATCAATTTTAGCTGTTGGAGATGAACGATGAAAATAGCGATCCAATTTATCATTATCCTTGCGGCGAGCGTGCTGCTCTCAAGCTGCGGAGACAGCGAAAATTCGGCCGAAGATCTCAAGTTTGGGGCGCTGTCGGGGACCTACCAGGTCGGCGACGACTGCATTGTAAACGCCAAGGGAGCGCGCGCTTCGGTGGAGGATTGCGCGCTTGAGGAGTTCGTCCGATGGCCGGTCAACGTCTCGGGTAACGCAACGCTCGGTGAGGAAAAAATCACCTTCCAGGGCGGCGGCGACGAATATTGGGAGGAGTACGGATGCTTACGCTCTGTGTGTAATGTTCAGGTTTCGGGGAGCTTCGAGAAGCGCTCCGGCCGCCAGAGCAGCGGGCCGTTTGAGGCATTCGCTGGCGAGTGGGATGGCCAGGTTGATATTGAGCATGTTTGCACCAAAATCGAAGTCATCGATCCCACCGATGAAAGCTGTTATTGGGGTACCGACACCGAATTCGGCGCCGAGTATCTCGACGAGACCCGAACCTGGCAGGAGTCCATTCCGCTCCAGGCGAGCGTGTCGGGCTCGCGCATTGAGGTATCTGGAGAGTCCACCTTTGAGATCCTGATCGACGACGACACGTTGATCATCGACGGCACACGCTTCGATCGAAATTGAGCCGTCTTCTCCGAAGGCATCGCATCGCATCAGCGGGGTTGATGCTCGCGCTGGCGGTTGTCGCGCATGCTCGCGGTGCCCAGGCGCAACAGACGCCACTATTAAGCCACGAAATGGTGTTGGGCGCTGGCGTGCCCGCCCCGCTGAACGTCCATGGCTACGACCCGGGCGAGGCGCAGACCTCGGTGGGGTTTATCGGCCACGCCTTCGTCGGCTACCGCTGGCGGCCCCTCTCGAGCTGGCGCTGGCTGGCGCTCGGCGCGCAAGCCAGCACGGCGCATATGGCCGGAACGCTTAGCGACACCGCCGGCCAGATCACCTGGTGGACCCTCAGCCCGCACCTTCTGGCCACCGCCGCTCCGTTGCAACACGTGCCCGAGCTCACACTAGAAGCGGGCGGCGGCCCCGCCTGGCTGCGCCATTCGGTCTATATTGACCAGGATATCAATAAGCTCGGCCACTCTTGGGGCGCTCAATTCTTCGCGGCGCTGGGCTGGTCCTTCGACCCGCATATGCGCCTGATGGC
>Ga0209075_1000312_pt1 | contig 46313 bp, 38 predicted proteins | sample Stecom2011_FD_187523 | JGI IMG/M metagenome (GOLD analysis project Ga0209075, IMG submission 187523) | Agricultural soil microbial communities from Utah to study Nitrogen management - Steer compost 2011 (SPAdes) (version 2) | ecosystem: Environmental > Terrestrial > Soil > Agricultural land...
GGTTAATTATGAATGGTTAGTTGTTAACGTGTTTATGCTGTAGGGTAGGTTATAATGGTTAATTATCAATGGTTAATTGTTAACGTGGTTTGCGCTGTATCGTTTTATCGAAACCACTGAGTTTTCGAGTTAACCACTAACAATTTACCATTAATAATTATTTTAGTTTGCGCTGTATCGTTTTATCGAAACGACTGATTAAATTCTCAAGGAATTATAAATAAATCCCGAAATTATTTTGGCGTACTGTAAATTTCATTATCTTAATTAAGAGATTAGAAATTCATAAACCTAAATCACATGAGTTTTCGCGTTAACCATTAACCATCATTTTAGTTTGCGTTGTAACTTCTCTTTCGGATATCACAGCACTGTAACGTAATCAGATTAACTACTATGTGGCCTTATCACGTTAACGATTAACAATTTACCATTAATAATTAATTACTATTGAACCACCAACTTCCTCGTTCCACTCCCAATTTCTTCTCTTAATATATAAACTCCAGGTCTTAATTCTCCAATATCAACTTTTTGCATTGTGTTTTCTACCTCAAACGATTTTACGCTTTTTCCTGAAAGGTCATAGATTGAGTATGTTCCTTTTTTCTCCGTTTGAATTGTGAAATATTCGTTTGCTGGATTTGGATAAACTTTAAAGGAGGCTACAGGCTTATTGTTTTTTATTCCAGTTGTTGAATAGCAGTAGTGAAAATACTCTACTCTTGTGTGGTCTTCATAGTAGGATGCTGAATTCACCCAATTATAATAGGAATCTACTGCTATCATAATAGCATCGCTGTTATATTCATAAGTATCTTTATTTTTCTTTTCCCAAAAACCTGTTATAGTATTCCAATCTTTCTTCAAGATTTCTACAATGTTGTTATTTCCATCGTAAGAATAACTGTGTTTAACGTTGTTCTCCCAAGAATTTGTGTTCGTGTTCCAAAGTTGCTTGAGGTCTTCTGTATTATTGTTATTTCCATCGTAGGAATAGCTGTGTTTAGCATAGTACTCCCAAGAACTTGTAGACGTAAACCATTCTTGATCTAGGATTTCGGTTTTATTGTTATTTCCATCGTAGGAGTAGGTGAGTTTATAATTATTCTCCCATGAATTTGTGGTCGTATTCAGAACTTGCTTCAGTTCTTCTGTTATGTTGTTATTTCCGTCGTAGGAATAGCTGTATTTAGCATAGTGCTCCCAAGAACTTGTAATTGCATTCCAAACTTGGTTCAGGCCTTCTGTTGTATTGTTATTTCCATCGTGGGAATAGTTGAATTTATCCTCATTCTGCCAATAACTTGTAATGATATTCCAAACTTGAAGCAATTCTTCTGTTTTATTGTTATTTCCATCGTAGGAAAGGTTGTATTTATAAACATTCTCCCAGGCACTTGTGGTCGTATTCCAATCTCGATTCAGTTCTTCTGTTATATTGTTATTTCCATCGAAGGAATAGTTTGATTTGTAAACATTCTCCCAAGAACTTGTTGCTGTGTTCCATTCTTGATACAGGTATAATGTATTATTTTTATTTACATCGAAGGAATAGTTTAATTTGTAAACATTCTCCCAAGAACTTGTTGCTGTGTTCCATTCTTGATACAGGTATAATGTATTATTTTTATTTACATCGTAAGAACGAGTGACTTTTTTATTATTCTCCCAAGAAGTCGAAGCTGTATTCCAATCTTTAAAAAGTTCTTCTGTTAGATTGTTATGAATGTCATAGGTGTTAATTGACATCTTTGTTACCTCCTTAACTTGTGTTCCAGAAACGAAATCATAATAATAAGTAGTATCAACTAAACATGTTTCTTGAGAAAATATATTTATCGATGTGAGGATAAATATGAGTAGATGTAGAATAAGTTTTTTCATGAGGTTGTGAGTTTTTGTACCAAAGATATATACTAAATTCTATAGGTGATTCTATAAATCAGTATTTAACAAGTTAAACGCTTAATTGTTAGGGTTTACCCTAGTGCCTTTATAGTAAGAATATTTGTGGAAAATTGAATAATTAACGTGCTTGCACTGTAACTTGAAGGATAATGCTTTTTTTAATGATTAATTGTCAATGGTAAATTGTTAACGTGTTTGTACTTTATCGTTTTGATTAAATTAAAACACTCTAGATTTGATAAGAGACTCGCTTTTATAAAACCTAAATCACATGGGTTTTCGCGTTAACCATTGATAATCAACAATTAACAATTAAAATAATTATTTCATCATCCGTTCAGTAACCACCTCATTCTTATTGGCCAATTGCCCACAAGCAGCATCAATGTCTTTTCCACGACTACGACGAATATTTACAATGATGTTTTTCTCTTCAAGATAAGCCGCAAATCGATCTACCTTTTTTGGGTCAGCTTGCTGAAACTCTCCATCATCGATAGGATTGTACTCAATAATATTGACTTTACACGGAACGATTTTACAGAATTCAGCCAGTTCTTGGGCGTCTTCTAATTCGTCGTTAAAATCTCTAAATATGATGTATTCATAAGTAACACGAGTTCCTGTTTTGGCATAGAAATAACCAATCGCTTCTGCCAATGCAGCAAGATTATTCGTCTCGTTGATTTCCATGATTTGATCTCGTTTTTTATCATTCGCAGCATGTAAAGAAACGGCAAGGTTGAATTTCACATCATCATCTCCTAACTTCTTAATCATTTTGGCAATTCCAGCAGTGGAAACAGTAATGCGTTTTGGTGACATTCCAAGCCCATCTTCAGAAGTGATAATATTGATACTTTCCAACATGTTTTTGTAGTTCAATAGTGGTTCACCCATTCCCATATAAACAATGTTGCTCAAATTTTGACTGTACTTTTCTTCCGAAAGATTCTTAAGGTAAACGACCTGATCAACAATTTCTCCAGCAGACAGATTTTTCAATAACTTCAACTTACCAGTGGCACAGAATTTACACGCTAAACTACAGCCTACTTGAGAAGAAATACAAGCCGTCATTCTTGATTTAGTTGGAATTAAAACTCCCTCTACAACTTTTCCTACCCCGACGTTAAATGCACATTTAATCGTACGGTCCTTGGAGATTTGTTGTTCATCTAATGTAATATGATCAATAAAAAACTTTTCCTTTAATTGTTCACGTAGCTTTACGCTCAAATTCGTCATTTCATCGAAATCTGAAGCGTCTTTTTGCCACAACCATTCATACACTTGCGTTGCGCGAAAGGATTTTTCACCCATTTCTACAAATGCCTTCTTTAAATCTGACTTTGATAAAGCCCGTATGTCTTTCTTGTTTTCCATAAATTCTGGTGCGAAGTTCGATGATATTTTTAGAATAGACAAGTATGCATAGACTTAACTCTAAAATTGATTGTTTAAATCCCTGAAAACCCACTTTTTTGTGATTAAAGTCACTTTAATATCATCGGTTTTCTTCGTATCTTTGCATTATGAGTTGGAAAGAGAGTAGAATTAGAAGTGTGTTGACTAATCGATGTCCGAAATGTCACCAAGGAAAAGTGTTTAAACACAATACTATTTTTCATCCGAAGAAATTCGATAAGATGTATGAAAGATGCAATAAGTGTGGACATAAATATGAACTGGAAACAGGTTTCTTTTATGGTGCAATGTATGCTTCCTATGCAACAACAGTTGCGTTTTCAGTAGCTGTTTTCGTATTGGTTTATCTCATTTATCCACCCACACCATATTGGGTTCATATCATTAATATTCTAACAATACTGATCGTTTTTGCTCCATTGAATTTTCGTTTAGGGAGATTGGTTTGGATGAATTTATTCACAGGATTTGATCCAGAAGCAATAAAACAACATCAACAACGGAACAATGGGAGTTCACAAACATCATAAAATGAACAAGAGTAAGTTAAAAAATACAACCTCATGAGCAGCTTTAAAGAAATAATCAAAGGTGATATACCAGTATTAGTAGATTTCCATGCAGACTGGTGTGGTCCATGTCAGACCATGAATCCTATCATTGACGACGTTAAAAATTTTTACGGTAAGAAATTACGTGTACTTAAAATTAATGTAGACACCAATCAAGCAGCTGCCCAAAAGTATAAAGTGCGTGGTGTACCAACTTTTTTACTCTTCAAAAGTGGAGAAATAGCATGGCGTGCTGCAGGTATTCATACAAGAGCAGATTTAAAATCAGTGATTGATAAAGCACTTTAAAACAATATTTCCTATTACTTTTACGCTATGGACGAACGTTTCGGCAAGAAATATAAACTCTGTAGTAAAACAGTAATGACTTCTATTTTTGAAAATGGCAAGCAAGAAAAGTCTTATCCTTTTCTATTGCGCTACCTTTCAGTAGACCTCAAAACAGATGCGAAATTTCAAATAGTGATTTCTGTTCCTAAACGTAAGTTTAAAAAAGCAGTAGATAGAAATAGAATTAAACGTCTGATTAGAGAAGCTGTGCGCAAAAATAAATACATTTTAGAAGAAGGGCTTTCGAACGAAAATCAACAATTAGCACTGTTTTTGATATACACAGCAAGTGAAGAAGAAACGTATCAAAGAATTCTGAATAAAATAGAAGTGCTTTTTCTTCGTTTAGTCCAGAGTAAGACATAAGAATACCTTTCTTTTTTCATTACATTTGATATTTAAAACCAATAATTGTATGCGATATATATATCTGATTGCCTTTTTTATTCTATTTGGAATAAACAACAAAACGCACGCTCAATCCAACGGATTTGAAGTGATTAAAAATCTTGAGCTATTCGATCTGATTTTTATGAATTTGGATAAGTATTATGTGGATAATCCTAAAACTGGAGAAATCTCAAAAGCAGCTATCGATGGCATGTTACAAGAGTTAGATCCATATACGGTGTATTATCACGAATCAAATATTGAAGATTATCGTTTAATGACCACTGGACAATATGGTGGTATTGGGGCAATGATCCGTAAAATGGACGATTATGTAATTATTGCAGAACCTTATGAAAACATGCCAGCGGCTAAGGCTGGACTTAAAGCTGGTGATATTATAATTTCTATCGATGGAAGAAGCATGAGGAATGTGGATTCAGAAATTGTGTCAGATGCTTTAAAAGGCGCCAAAGGATCATCTTTTGTTTTAGAATATGAGCGTCCAAATCAAGGGGTTAAAACAGTGAAAGTAGAACGTGATGAAATTAAAGTTCCTGATGTTCCGTATTTTGGAATGGTGGATGAAAAGGGGAAAATTGGCTATATTAAATTAAGCTCTTTTACTCAAACTGCTTCCAAGAGTATAAAGGATGCTTATTCTAAATTGAGTAGCGATGGAATGGAGAAAATCATTATCGATTTGCGTGGAAACGGTGGTGGTTTACTTATGGAATCTATAGATATTGTAAACTTCTTTGTTCCACAAAATGAGGAAATCGTAAAAACCAAAGGAAGAATAATTGATGAGAACAGAACATATAAAACAAGACATAAACCGATTGATTTAGATATTCCAATTGTAGTGTTGGTTGATGGTTTTTCCGCTTCGGCTTCTGAGATTGTTTCTGGTTCTTTGCAAGACTTAGATAGAGGTGTGGTAATTGGAAGTACTACTTTTGGAAAAGGACTCGTACAAAGAACTATAGATTTGAAGTATGGTGCAAAAATGAAATTGACCATTGCTAAGTATTATACTCCATCTGGAAGATGTGTTCAGAAATTAGACTACTACCATAAAAATGAAGGGAAAGTCGATGAGGTTCCGGATTCGTTAATTAAGATTTTCCATACCAAAAATGGAAGAGAGGTGATCGACGGGAGAGGAATAGAACCTGACATCAGTGTTGAAAGTGAAAGGTTTTCAAGATTTACAACAGTTTTAATGGGTGAAAATATCGTTTTTGATTTCGCTACAGATTTTGCGCAGAAGAATCAAGAAATAGCTTCAGCGAAGGAATTCAAAATTTCCCCTCAAGTGTATAAGGATTTTAAAGAATATGTTTTGAAGCAAGACTTTGAATACAAAACTGCAACTCAAGAGCATTTGGAAAAAGTGTTTGAAACCGCCGAAAAAGAAGGGTACGACGCTAAAATAAATGGAGAATATGAAGCTTTACATAAAGTGTTAAGCGCTTCTAAGAAAGATGATTTAGAATTGTTTGAAAGTGAAATAAAGGAATTGCTTTCCAATGAAATCGTTTCACGTTATTATTATCAAGAAGGACGTGTCTTAAACTCATTTCAAGATGATTTGCCACTTAAAAAGGCAATTGAAGTACTGAATGACAATAAACTTTATAAGTCTATTCTAAAACCAAAATAGTAGAATGTTAGATCGCTTATTTGGTTTTAAGATCCATGACTATCTTCAAGCGTTGGGTTTGTTCATCCTTGCTGTTGGTGTTCCTTTAAATAAAGTTTTAATGTCTATTGGAACAATTTGGTTGGCTGCAAATTTATTACTGAAAGCTGACTTCAAAACCTATTGGAACACTTGGAAGCAGAACTTGGTGTTTTGGTTTGTGGGGTTAACACTTGCTCTTCATTTGTTTGGCTTGTTCTATTCCGATGATTTGTCTTATGCCTTTCGAGACCTCAATACAAAACTGCCTCTGTTTGTCATTCCTGTAGCACTCATCGCGTATCCAATTCAAAAACATTTTTTTAATCTGATTCTTTATGGCTTTCTTGCCGCTTTGATGATTACTTCAATCGTTAATATTTCTTATATGATGAGCAACGAATTGGAAGACTATAGAGAGTTCTCTTTGTTTGGTTCGCATATTCGCTATTCATTGTTGATTGTAACAGGCGTCCTGATTTCTATCTATTTTTGGATGAAAAACAGTAAGCTTTGGTTTGTCTTCATGGCCTTTATAGCCTGGTTTTTGTATTACACTTTAATCAGTCAGGTCCTCAGTGGCTATATTGCTTTGTTTTTCCTGTTTATTGGACTTTTGATTTTCCTTGTCCGAAAGTTTCAGAATTTATGGTTGAAAAACACCACCATCATTGTAGTGCTGAGTTTACTTGCAGTTTCTGGAATGCAGATGTACAGGTACCTCCAGCCGAATAGGGAAGTGCTTGTTTTTGAAAATCTTCCAGAAAGAAGTGAAGCAGGTGGGCTATATTATCACGATACAACACTCCTTTGGTTTGAAAATGGAAACCACATTATGTCTTTTATTTCCGGGGAAGAACTTAAATCTTCTTGGGAAAAACGTTCTGAAATTCGTTTTGGTACTCAGTTGCAAAATGGTTTTAAAGTAGATGACATTTTGGTGCGTTATATGGCCTCCAAGGGAATCACAAAAGACAGTGTGGGTATGTTACAAATGACAAGCAGTGACATTGAGAATGTTGAAAATGGATTGTCTTCTATCGTTTATACCTACGGAACCATCAAACAAAAATCGGCTGAATTAAAGAGTGAAGTTTTACATTATTCTCTAGGTGGTGATCCTGATGGGAATTCCCTACTTCAAAGAATTGAGCACTGGAAAGCTGGCGCTTCTATTATTTCTAAAAACTGGATTTTTGGTGTGGGAACTGGAGATGTTCAAGCTGTTTTTAATGAGGAGTACAAGAATTCAAATACTCAGTTAGATGAAAACAATTGGAACCGAACACACAATCAGTTCATGACTTTCTGGATTGCTTTTGGAATTCTTGGCTTTATTCTCTTTACAGGGTTTTGGTTTTTGTTTCTCTGGAAAAACATCCGTTTAAACAACCTGATAGGCATAGGATTTACTTTAATTGCTATTGCTTCATTCTTATCTGAAGACACCATAGAAACGCAGCAAGGTGTTACTTATATAGCATTGTTTTTAGGGTTGTGCAGTATGATGAATATGCAAGCAAATAACGATAAAATAGGTGAGGATTAATTACAGTTATCTGCTTCACCTTGCTCTGTTTTTAATGTTTGATTATATTTAGACCACAATTCTCTTTACAAACTTAATTTATTTAGAAAACACAGACGCTATGGCAACAGTATTCGAGACACGATTAATTGGTAATTTAGGAAAAGATGCAACAGTTCGAAATATGGATAGGGGAGTCATTGCTATCAATTTTCCTGTAGCCCACAATAAAAACTGGAGAGATAAGAAAACTGGAGAATCCCGTACAAAAACTACTTGGGTGAATTGTACAATTTGGAAAAAGGAAGGGTCTAATATGCGGATTTTAGACTTTTTGAAAAGTGGTGCTTTGGTTGAACTTATAGGAACTCCTTATGCAAAGGCTTTCCAGCAAGAAGATGGTACTATCAAGACTGAAATAAGATTAAATATCGCCAAAACAAATATCTTAAGATCCAGTAAAAACACAAATGCACTTTCTAATGATGATTTTAACGATGACAATACGGATGAATCCTATGGAGGAATAGATGATTTTACAATCGGTGAAGAGGAGTTTTAACAGAAACTAAAACACCAACGATTCTTCCTTTTTGACATTTAGTATAGTTTTTTTTGTGGTTCATCGAATATATTGTAACTTTACTCTAAAATATATAATTATGAAAAAAACTATTCTACTTATGGGAGCTTTTGCATTATTAATTGCTGCTCCATCTTTCGCACAAGAAAACACTGCGAAATCGAGTCAAACAACTGAGGTGAAAACTGTAGCTGTCGAATCTAAAAAAGTCGTTGTTACTGCAAAGCCTGTTCAAGAACAAGCGGTCAAAAAAGAAGAGCTAAAAGCGACTAAAGTTTTTCGTGCTCAAGAGTTAAAGGCTGTAGAGCCAAAACGCAAAGAAGAAAACAACTAAAAAACTTAACCTTTAAATACACTTATTTATGAAAAAATTAAATATTTTTTCAGCCATCATAATGGTGGCTGGATTAATCACATCGTCCTTTGTACAAGGACAAAGTTGTGATACGTTGAGAAATTATGATCCGTCAAGTGGTTTATCTACTATTTCAATAAACCCTACGAACTTAGTTGTGGGACATTGGAATGTTAACGATGGTGTTGATGACTATAACGTAACTGAGTATGCTGAAAAGTATACTGCACCTGCATCAAGTAATGTTAAGGCTATTAGGTTTGCTGTGACAAAGGTTTTAAATGCTTCTGGTAATTCGAACTTAAAACTTAACGTTTATGCTGATAATAATGGCGAGCCTGGAGCGATTGTTGGTTCTCAGGTAGTTAGTTTTGATGCTATTACAGCAGGTAGTTGGAATGTTGTAAAGTTTGACAATCCAGTAGCTGTAAATGGAAGCTTTTATGCAGGCTTTGAATTGTCGTATGCAGATTATCCAACGGATCTTTTTCAACTTTACACAACGACTGTTTCTAATGGTTTTACACAAATGTTTACCTCTACAATAGGTGGAGGAACTCCAGGTCAATATGAAGAGTGGGATTATTTAGGTGGATGGGTCACATCTGGTGGGGTTCCTTTAGAATCAGCGTTTGCTTTTGATGTTTTATTAACTAACGGAACTACACCAGCACCTAATTTTGGGACTGGAGGTGTTGATGAAGTATGTTTTGGTGGAAGCTTTAATGTTGATGCATCTTCATCAACTGGAACCATTGATAGTTATAACTGGCTTACATCAGATGATCCAACTACCACAATATATTTTGATGATAACGGAACTGGATCCGAAATAGATGAGGTTTTTCCTGACAGAGCAACTCCTTCTGCTCAAAGGTTACTCTTATTAGTTGAAGGTGCTTGTGAATCGAAGGCTGTTTTTATGCCAATTACAGTGAACCCAGCAGTTGATGCGACCATTACTACATTTGATGACAACTGTTCTGCAGGTCAGGGGCAAATACAAATTTCAGCAACTGGAGGTGATGGATCATATTTGTACTCTATAGACGGTGGATCAACCACAAATCCAAATGCTACTTTTAATAGCTTAACACCAGGAACTTACAACGTTGAAGTAACTACTTATGGAAACGGATGTAGCTATACGGAAACAGTAACTGTTGGTAACGTTGCAGGAGAGTCGATTAGTGTAGGCCCAGATCATACTATTTGTGAAGGTGGAACAGCAACAATCACTGCTTCTGGAACCGGAAATATTGCATGGACGCAAGGAGGAACGCCTGTTGGAACAGGTACTTCAATTGCTGTTACTCCAACTGGAACTGGAGCTGTTGTTTATGATGCTACCCTTACAGATGCAAACGGATGTACAGATACTAAACAAGTTACAGTTACTGTTAATGCATTAAATGCGGCAACTTTCGCTTATACATCTAATACACTTTGTTCAGGTGGAGGAGTTGAAATGCCAACGGTTACGAATTCTGGTGGAACTTTCACAAATACAGGGACAGGATTGGTTATTGATGCTTCAACTGGTGGTATTAATACCGCAACAAGTACTGCAGGAACATATAATGTAACTTATACAACTACTGGTACATGTCCAGATACTAAGACCCAGTCAATTACAGTTACTTCAGCAGCAGATGCTACGTTTACTTATGCAAATGCTGATTACTGTCAAAGTGAAGGTACAATTACTCCAGTTTTCCAATCAGGATCAAGCGCAGGGGTGTTTTCTTCTACAACAGGTCTTTCTATTGACGGTGCAACTGGTGCAGTTGATTTGGCAGCAAGTACACCAGGTACGTATACGGTTGCTAATGATATAGCTGCTTCTGGTTCATGTTCTGCTTCTTCTGGATCTTTCAGTTTAACTGTGAAGGCTTCTCCGGATGTTGTTGCTGGATCTGCTCAAGATGTATGTGAAGGTACAAGTGTAACTTTAACAGCTACAGGTGCAGATACTTATGCTTGGGACAATAGTGTTACGAACGGAACAGCGTTTACTCCTGCAGTTGGATCAGTTACTTATACAGTAACCGGAACTTCAGGTGGTTGTTCAGCAACTGATCAAGTAGTTGTGAACGTTACAGCAACTCCAACAATTAATGCTGGAGCTGATGATGCAGTTTGTGCTGGTGAAAACGTAACTTTAACTGCTGTAGTTTCTGCAGGAACAGTTACTTGGGATAACTCTGTTAACAATGGAATAGCATTTGTTCCTACAGCTACAAATACATACACAGCAACTGTTACTGATAACGGGTGTAGCGCAACTGATGATGTAACCATTACAGTTAACCCTTTACCTACAAACGTTAGTGCTGGAAGCGACCAAACTGTTTGTGATAATGACAATTCATTTGCATTAACAGGTACACCTTCAGGTGGAACTTTCTCAGGAGCAGGAGTAACAGGTAATTATTTCGATCCAGCGACAGCAGGAGAAGGAGTTCATACATTAACGTACACTTATTCTGATGCGAATTCTTGTTCTGCTACTGCAACAGTTGATGTTACAGTTGATGGTTGTGCAAGTGTTGATAAAAATGCATTGAATCAGTTTACTGTTTCTCCAAACCCAGCTTCAGATTATATTGAAGTTCGTGTAGATGGAAACAATAAAATCAATAACGTTCAATTGACGTCACTTGAAGGAAAGGTTGTTCCTGTTGTATATACAACAATCGATAATCAAACAACTCAAATTGATGTTTCTTCAGTTGCAAAAGGAACTTACTTTATCCAATTGTCTTCTGAAAATGGTCAGTTAACAAGAAAAGTGATTGTACAATAAACAATAACTTTTAAAATAATTTTAAGAAGCAGCTCTAGAGATAGAGCTGCTTTTTTTATATCTTCAAACCCAATATGAGAACACGTTTCTATTACCTTTTGGAGATTCAATACTTAGGATTTCGGTACCACGGATGGCAAAAACAACCCAACGTAATCACTGTTCAAGAGATGGTTCTAAAAACCCTTAAATGGGTGCTTCCAGAGACTTCAAGTAAAGTTCTTGCGTCGGGCAGAACGGATGCAAAAGTTTCAGTCAACCATACCTTTATTGAGGTTTTTACAGATAAAAAAATAGAAGATTTAACGACGTTTTTAATCGAGTTTAACCTCAATTTGCCTGCTGATATCAAAGCTATTTCTATTGAACCAACGAATGCTCAGTTCAATATTATTCAAAGTCCAAAAATAAAAGAATATCATTATTACTTTGCTTTTGGAGAAAAGTTCCATCCTTTTTGCGCTGCATTTATGTGTAATATTCTGGCTGACTTAGATATTGAGTTAATGCAAAAAGCAGCAGGGTTCTTTGAAGGTGAGCGTGACTTTTATTCCTATACTTTCCGCCCTAACCCAGAAACCAAAACAATTGCAGAAGTATTGTCTTGTGAGCTTGTTGAAAACACCGAATTAACGGCTTCTTTCTTCCCAGAAAAAAGTTATGTTTTAAAAATAAAAGGGATAGGATTTAAAAGAAATCAAATTCGATTAATGATGGGGATGTTAATAGAAATTGGGAAGCATGAGAAAACTTGGGAGGAGTTTATTAAAACACTTGATGGTTCCAATTTGATTAAATTAATCTACAATGCACCTCCATCAGGTTTGCAGTTGTTCAAAGTTGAGTTTCAATAGGTAAGTCTTTTAAATAAAATCAAAATTGTTTTTTTTATTCGACAAAGAGCCTTATGTTTACGCTTAAATTAACAATTATTGCGTTAAGTTAACCTTATTGAAATATTTTATTGCCAATTCTTTAATTTAGAAGAAGCGATAAATGTGCTTTAAACCATAATAAAAACTTATACTTATGAAAAAAAATCTACTGCAGTTGTTGCTCGTCTCCTGTGCAACAATTTTTACATTTTCGAATGTTTTTGGTCAATCAGCGTCGTGCGATACGCTGTATAATTATAACAATGGTGATCAGTTAAAAAACTTTTCCGGAGATTACGGAACAGCCCTTGGTCACGACAAATTATCTGATGGTATCACTACAATTGATGCTTGGGCAGAGCCATACAGTGTTACAGGTTCTACTCAAGTGAGGTCTCTTTACTTTGCTCCTTGGAAAGTATATGATCAAGGTGGTTCTGTTACTTTTAAAGTATATCAGAATGCATCTGGAGTTCCTGGAGCAGCATTGGCAACAGAAACTGTAGATATCGCTGATTTTACGAAAAACACTTATTTTAAACTCGACTTTACAAACCCCGCAACAGTAAATGGTGATTTTTTCGTTGGTTTTGAATTGAATTACAATTCGCCACAAGACTCTTTTGCAGTTTCTGGAACGAATGTACCTGGTGGTACTAACTATACCATTTATAAAAGCGGAGGAACTTGGAAAAATGTTGAAGATACTTATACTGTTAATGGAGATCCATTTGTAAGTGCATGGGAAATCCGTGTATTGTGTTCAAATGCTCCAACACCAACAGCTGACTTCACTGTAAATGCAGCTAGTTTGTGTTTAGGTGGTTCTTTTATTGGTGATGCAATTGGTTCAACAAATGCGGATTACTATTTATTTATATTGGGAAAGAACAATACAAATATTAGATACGACACTCAAGAAGGTGTGAATGTTACACTTACCCCTACGGTTGCTGGACTAGATCATGTGATGGGTGTTTTTGCTCATGGAGGGTGCAGAGTTGACGAAAATCTTGGTATTGTTAGAGTGTATGAACCTGTTACTGCTACAAATTCAGTTATGAATGCTGCTTGTGGTAATGCCAATGGTTCAATTACCGTTACGAATTCTACAGGAGGATCTGGAAGTTATTCTTATACTCTAAATAACGGTTCACCACAATCAAATGCTACATTTAATAATGTGCCAGCTGGAAGCCACACGGTAACTGTTAAGTCTCCTCATTTAGGTTGTTCTTATCCAATGAGTATTACTGTAGGAGGAACTGCCAAAGAGAACATTACAGTAAACCCAGTATCTGATGTATGTGCTGGAGAATCAGTAGCTTTAACGGCTTCTGGAAATGGTACAATTGAGTGGTTTGACGGATCAACTTCATTAGGAAACGGAACAAGTAAAGTTGTGACGCCAAATGGAACAAAGACATATATGGCCACATTAACAGCTGCGAATGGTTGTACGGATACAAAAACAGTTATGGTAACAGCGAATCCTGTTCCAACAGTAAGTGCAGGGTCCAATACTACGATTTGTGCTGGAGAAGCTACAAGTTTAACAGCTTCTGGTGCTTCATCATACTCGTGGAACCACAGTTTAGGAAATGGAGCAACACATTCTGTTTCTCCAACTTCTGGTACAACTTATGAAGTAACTGGAACAGATGCTAATGGTTGTGAGAATACAGCACAGGTTACGATTAATGTTAACGCGTTGCCTTCTGTTTCTGCTGGAAGTGATGTTACGATTTGTGAAGGTGTTGCAACAACACTTGCTGCTTCTGGAGCAACAAGTTATACATGGAACAATAGTTTAGGAACTGGAGCAACTCATTCTGTTTCGCCAACTTCTGGTACAACTTATGAAGTAACTGGAACAGATGCAAATGGTTGTGAGAATACAGACCAAGTAATTGTTAATGTGAAGCCTGCTCCTTTTATTTCGGCGGGTTCAGATGTGTCTATTTGTGCAGGTGGTAGTACCACTATTACTGCAACAGGTGGCGTTTCTTACGCATGGGATAATGGATTGGGTGCAAGTGCATCGCATTCAGTTTCACCAACAAATACAACTCCTTATGTTGTTACAGGAACAGGAACAAACGGATGTACGAAAACATCTACTGTAGTTGTAACAGTTAATTCAGTTGATGACGCAAGTTTTACATTCAATGACTTTTGTGCAACTTCAACAAGCAATGGACCAACTAATATTGCAACTTCAGGAGGAACATTTTCTTTTGTGAATGCACCTACAGATGGAGCAACTATAAGCGCTTCTACTGGTAATATTTCAAATGGGGTTGACGGTGCAAGTTACCCTGTTAAGTATACTACAAACGGTGCTTGTCCAAGTACTTCTACGCAAACAGTAAATGTACAAGGTGGTGATGATCCAACTTTCTCTTATGCTAATATTTGTTTAGGAAATGGAGTTACTGCTTTACCAGACAATATTTCAACGCCAGGTGGAACATTCTCTTTTGTGACTACACCTACGGATGGAGCTACAATTAATTCTTCTACAGGAGAGGTTGTGACACCAGCGATTGGCTCTTCATATGCAATTAAATATACAACCCCAGCAGGAGTTTGTCAGGCTGAACAGGTGAAAAACGTAACTGTTTATATTGCACCAATGGTAAACCTTGTAACGACTGCGACAGCTATCTGTCTTGGCGAATCGACTACTTTAACAGCTCAAGGAGATGCGACAAGCTATACATGGAATAATGGTTTAAGTGCTGGAGGAAGCCACACGGTTTCACCAATAGCATTAACAACATATACCGTTACTGGAACTGATGCAAATGGTTGTACAAACACAGCAAGTGAAGATATTGTTGTAAATACTTTACCTGTTGTTTCAGCAGGAGGAGATGTAACAGTTTGTGAAAATTCACAAGCCAACTTAACTGCAACAGGAGCATCGTTTTATACATGGGACAATGGTTTAGGGAATGGAGCTTCACATGTCGTTACCGCTATATCTACTGAAACTTATACTGTAACAGGAAAAGATGGAAACAACTGTGAGAATACGGATCAAGTGACAGTAACTGTTACACCAGCTCCAACGGTTGATGCAGGTGCAAATACCTCAATTTGTTCAGGAGATCAATTCACACTTACTGCAAGTGGAGCAAATACGTACAGTTGGGATAATACTTTAGGTGCTGGAGCAATTAAAACAGTTTCACCAACAGTAACAACAACGTATACAGTGACAGGTACAGATTTAAGTAACTGTACAAATACAGATCAAATCGTTGTAACTGTGAATGCTATTCCAAGCATAAATGCAGGTGTTTCGCAAACTGTATGTGAAGGGTCGGATGTTACTTTAACAGCGAACTCGTCTGCAAACAGTACCATATCATGGAACAATAATGTGGTAAATGGAGTTCCTTTTACTGCAACAACAAGTACATCATATACTGCAACTGCAGATTTAAACGGATGTACTGCTACAGATCAGGTGATTGTGAATGTAAATGCTGCTCCATTAGTATCAGCAGGAAATAATCAAACTACTTGTATTAACTATGCGCCGATCGAATTAGTGGGATCTCCTGTTGGAGGAACTTTTAGTGGAAACGGTGTAAGTAATAATACATTTAACCCTGAAGCAGCAGGAGAAGGAACACATACACTTACTTTCTCTTATACGGATGGAAACGGATGTGAAAATACAACTACTATTGATATTGTGGTTGATGGATGTGCATCTGTGGAAGAGAATAAGTTGGAAGTGAACCTTACAATTAAGCCAAATCCGGCTTCTTCATATATTGAGATAGAAACTACTGCAAAAGTGAAGAAAATCAATATGATCAGCTCGATAGGTCAGCATGTGGAAGTGAAGTCATTTGAGAGCAACAAGAATACTACAAAACTTGATGTTAATCATTTGGTTAAAGGAGTATACTTCATAGTAATTTCTTTAGAAAACGAAAATATTGTTCGTAAAGTGATTGTACAATAGGCCAAACTCTTATTGTTTTACATAATTCAAATTGAAAGCAGCTCTAATTTTAGAGCTGCTTTTTTTATGTCTTCACGGCGTATTTTGAAAACAGGCTTTTATTCCATTCTGGAAACTCAACACCTAAGGTTTAGGAATCACGGTTGGCCAAAACAACCGAACTTTATTATGGTCGAGAAATTGTTCTTTATAATTTATTTATTTAGCTTTGAATGTAAACCTATAGCTTTACTTATCAATACTTAGGCATGAGCTTAAACCATTATGCGATGAGAAATACACCATTTACCAAGTTTTCACTTCTTTTTTTATTTTCATTATTCTTGTTTTCATCTTGCGCTATTCTTTTTCCGAATAATAATTACACTAACTTATCATCTGAACAGCAATCTAATATTATAAAACTCAAAACTTTTGAAGATGTTAAACCAGGATTTGTTTATGAAATAACGGGAGATGAACTACTGAATGAACTTAAAAAACAAGATAAATCAATGGTGTATTATTTTGCCAACAGCTGTCCCTCACATTCTAAAAATCACCTTTACGAAGAAAAGAAGTATGCAGAAGAAAATGGATTTAAATTATTTCTGATAATGTATACGTATGACAATATGAACTCTACCCTTCAAAAGGACCTAGACCTTCCTGTTTTCTCTGTTAATTCCGATACTTACGGTATTTCTAATAGCAGAAAATATTACAAAAAATTTAAGGAGGACGTAGGATACTACTCATACAAAGAAACATTGAATGGAAAATGGCCTGGAAGATATATTTTTTATGAAAAGGATAAGATTGTTGATTCAAAAAATTATTTAACTAAAGAGCAATACAAAGAACATTAATCAACCCGGTCAACGCATTATGGAATGTCATTTTCACCCATTCGTAATTCACCCATTCGTAATTCGTAATTAAATTATTCGTCTCTCCTTCATCTCTAATTAAATGTTTACTTTCGCCTTCGTGGAAATGTTAGAAGAAATTAGACAGGGCTTAATAGATACTTCAGCGCTCGAATGGACTGCTGTCGTGATCGGTACGTTTTATGTCGTATTAATCGCCAGAAAGAACAGGTGGGGATGGTGTTTTGCAATGGTGAGTTCAACCATTTACATCTATTTAACCTATCACGCTAATCTTTTCATTGAATCGTGGCTACAGATCTTTTATTTCGTAATGGCGATTTATGGATGGATAGTGTGGAATAAAGTTTCATCAGCAGAACGGTTGATCATAAAGTGGCCATTAAAATATCACATAATCAATATTGTAGCAAGCACTTTTGTAATGTTTGTATTAGGGTATCTGATGAACATCTATACCGACCAAGAAAGTCCATATCTTGATGCGTTTACCACAGTCTTTAGTCTGGCAGCTACTTTTATGGCAGCGAAAAGGGTTTTAGAAAATTGGTTGTATTGGATTGCCATTGACGCCGCACTAATCTTCTTGTATGCCGGACGAGGATTTTACCTCACAGGACTTCATTATTTAGTCTACACCATTATTGCTATTTTTGCTTTCTTCTCATGGTATAAAATGTTTAAATCCCAAAAAATTGAAAATAGCATTCACAGGACCTGAAAGCTCAGGTAAAACAAGTCTTTCTAAAGCAATCGCAGAGCACTTTGACGCGCAATGGTTTCCAGAATATGCACGTGAATATTTACTCAAGCTTAAAAAAGGCTATGTGTTTGATGATATTGAAAAAATTGGAGTTGAACAATACCAAATGCGTGAAGCAGATGAAAAGCCGGGCATAAAGATTTATGATACAGAAAACACGGTGCTCTATATCTGGTCTATATTCAAATATAAAATGGTTGCTCCAAAAATTCAGAAGCTAATGGATGAGCAGCATTTTTCACACTACTTTCTTTGCAGTCCTGAAGGAATTCCTTGGGAAGAAGATCCACTTAGAGAAAGTCCCAATGAAAGGACAGAACTTTTTGATTTGTATTTGGCTGAATTGAAAAAGGAGAATGTTGAATTTACAATCTTAAAAGGTGATTTTGAAAAACGACTGGAAAAGGCAATCAGTATTATCGAAGATATAAGCCTTTCTAAAGGTGGATTTTGTGTTTAATCACGCAAATTATTAATTACACGTTAATTTTTATTGAGTCAAGACCAAAAGACCTATCTTTGCAATATGAAAAAATGGCTTCCTTATATTATATTATTAGTTGCTTTTGTTTTTTTCTTTAATGGAGATGTAGAAGCACAGTGTTCACAATGTAAATTGCTTGCAGAACAAAGTGGTAACTCGATTGATGATAAGATCCTTGATAACAACAATGGAAACAACATGAACTCTGCAATTCTATACATTATGGCTTCCCCATATATATTGTTGGCCGTCGTGACTTTATTGTTTAGAAAGAAGATCAAGAAGATGTTCAATAAAGCTTTTCCATCTAAGTCTAATTAGATTTGTTTTCTTGCTGAGATGTGATTTTATTTATAATCCAACCTTTATTTTGCTACTTTAAAGAGATCAGCTTTCGTTTAATTTGCTCTAAACGCTGAATCAAATCCTCTTTGTCAAAATCGTTTTCTTTAACTCTTAATTCAACATCACCACCTTTTAAAGCTTTTTTAGCACCATCTAATGTATGACCATCAATCTTAACCAATTGATAGATTTTTTGCAATTCTAAAATGCTACTCGGTGAAAACAGTCGGTTGCCTTTCTTATTCTTTTTGGGTTGAATAGAAGGGAATTCTTTTTCCCAAAAACGAATCAGTGAAGTATTCACATCAAACATTTTTGCGACTTCGCCTATCGAATAATAGAGTTTTGTTAATTCTGAAGCTTTAATCATAACATGAGATAATAGCTCCTAAATTAATGAAAATAAAGCAGGCAGATAAATGTTGTGATAAAATAACAAGAATTAATCCATTGATTTCAACGCGTTCTTCGAAATCTCCACGATTTCTTCATATTGCGCTGGAGTAAGATCTGAATGGAAGTAATCGATTGGACTTACCTTATGACCATCCTTTTCTACTTCATAATGAAGATGAGAACCAGTTGACTTACCAGTGTTTCCAACCAATCCGATGAGGTCGCCACGTTTAACAGTATCTCCCTCTTTAACTAAGAAGGAACTTAAATGTGCATATCTTGTTTTGTAACCAAAACCGTGATTAATTACAATTTCTTTTCCATATCCCCAGCTACTAACCCTTGTTGTTTCAACAATTCCCTGACCAGTTGCATAAATGTCAGTTCCTACTTCAGCAGAAAAATCAACTCCCCAATGCATTTTACGCGTTCCGTAAACTGGGTCAATTCTCCATCCGTAACCAGAAGCCATTCTTTTTAACTCTTTGTTATTAACGGGTTGAATTGCTGGCAATGAAGCCAATCTCTTTTCACGTTCCTTAGCTAAAGTTGCTAATTCTTTAAATGATAGACTTTGTGCGTGGAGTTTTCGTTCTACTTCGTCAAGCTTAGAAAATGTTTCAATAAGTAAATCACTATTGGACATTTTCCTATAAGATTTGTAGGCATCACTACCTCCAACACCCATTAATCGAAGTTCTTCAGGAAAGGCATTTGCACCTAACGCTGTTCTGTATAATTCCTCGTCTCTTTGTTTGATTACTTCTGTCACTTGATCTACCAGTTCAATTCTTTTCTGAACTGTTTCGAATTCAATTTTTAATTCAGCCAACTCTTTCTTTAAACCAACTTCTTTAGGAGAGTCAATGCGGAAAGCAATAAAAAACCCAAAAGTTAAACTCAATGCAACTGTAGGAGCAACAAAAATTAACCCACGAAGTATGCGTTCGCCTATTGAGCGTCTTACTTTTTCGTAAGAAAGGGTTTTTGGATTATACCGGAACTTTGTCTTTGACATTATTTAACTTGTAAAACACGACAAATTTATGTAAATAATCTAACTTTGCAAAATCGTTAACTATGATTAACAGAATAATCAGTTATATACTTTAAAAGTAACCCCATGAAAATTGAAGCAATTAGACAGCAATTTCTTTCTTTTTTTGAAGAAAAAGAACATACCATTGTGCCTTCTGCGCCTATGGTGATTAAAGATGATCCAACCTTGATGTTTACAAACGCCGGGATGGTTCCATTTAAAGAATTTTTCTTGGGGAATGCAATAGCCAAAAACAAACGTATTGCAGATACTCAAAAATGTTTAAGGGTTTCTGGAAAGCATAATGATTTGGATGAAGTTGGGGTTGATACTTATCACCACACAATGTTTGAAATGCTGGGTAACTGGTCCTTTGGAGATTATTTCAAAAAAGAAGCAATCGACTGGGCATGGGAGCTTTTGACAGAAGTATATAAAATTGATAAAAATAATTTATATGTTACGATTTTCGAAGGTGATGAAGAGGACGGCGTTCCAAGAGATACCGAATCTTTTGATCTCTGGAGCAAGCATATTGATGATGACCGAATAATTGAAGCCAATAAAGACGATAACTTCTGGGAAATGGGTGAAATGGGACCTTGTGGGCCTTGTTCTGAAATCCATGTGGATATCCGCTCTGATGAAGAGAAGAAAAAAGTTGATGGGCGTTCTTTAGTGAATAAAGATCATCCTCAAGTAATTGAAGTTTGGAACTTGGTATTTATTCAATTCAACAGAATGGCCAATGGAAGTCTTGAAAAGCTTCCTGAAACACATGTTGATACGGGAATGGGACTTGAGCGTTTGGCAATGGTTCTCCAAGGAAAACAGTCAAATTATGATATTGATTTGTTTCAAAGTCTAATCTCACAAATTGTTAAGCAATCTGGTTTCGAATATGGAAAGAATGAGACGACGGATATAGCTTTACGCGTTATTGCAGATCACGTTCGTGCCATTGCTTTTTCTATCTCTGATGGACAATTGCCTTCTAATACAGGAGCAGGTTATGTAATTCGTAGAATCCTAAGAAGAGCAGTTCGTTATGGTTATCAAACTTTGAAAATGGATGAGCCTTTTATGGCACCTTTAAGTAAAACACTGGTAAGTATAATGGGAGAAGCTTTCCCAGAATTAGTAGACAATCAAACACTCATTGAAAATGTAATACGTGAGGAGGAATTGAGTTTTTTCAAAACCTTAGATCACGGAATTAAAAGAATTGAAGTAATTATTCAAGGGCAAAAAGAAAAAGGAATAAAAGAAATTCCTGGGGAACAAGTTTTTGAACTGTATGATACTTTTGGGTTTCCTTTCGATTTGACGGAATTAATGGCGAGGGAGGCTGGTTTAACATTAGACCAAGCTGGTTTCGAAAAAGCATTGCAAGAACAGAAAGCCCGTTCTCGTGCTGCTACAACTATGAAAACAGACGATTGGACAGAACTTCTAAAGGATGATAAGGAGGAGTTTATTGGTTACGATTACTTGGAAGCTGAAGTTAAAATTACGCGTTACCGAAAGGTGGAGCAAAAAAAGAAAACATTTTATCAATTGGTTTTTAACTTGACTCCATTTTATCCGGAGGGAGGTGGACAGGTTGGAGATAAAGGATATATTGAATACAATGGTGATAAAGTCAATATTTTCGACACTAAAAAGGAGAATAACCTGATTATTCATTTGGTATCAGAATTACCAAAAAACCCAGGAGCTACTTTTAAGGCTGTTGTTGATGCATCAAAGAGAGAGTTTTCTGCAGCAAATCATAGTGCAACTCACCTTATGCATTATGCCTTACGCAAAGTATTGGGAGACCATGTAGTTCAGAAAGGATCATTGGTTAATCCAGAATATTTGCGATTTGATTTTGCTCACTTTTCTAAGGTGACGGAAGAAGAATTAATTCAAATTGAAAACATTGTAAACGATTTAATTCGACAAAACACTCCATTAACAGAATTGCGTAACACGCCAATAAAAGAGGCGCAAGAAATGGGTGCAACTATGCTATTTGGTGAGAAATATGGAGATGCAGTTCGTGTGATTCAATTTGGTGATTCAATTGAATTGTGTGGAGGAACACACGTTCAGGGTACTGGAAGTATCGGTTGGTTTAAAATCATTTCTGAAGGTTCTGTTGCTTCTGGAATAAGAAGAGTTGAAGCGATAACGAGTCAGACTGCTGAGCAATACATAAGCAATAAATTAATGGAGTTGAATAGTGTTAATGCATTGTTCAAGAATTCTAAAAACATTGTTCAATCAGTTGAAGAGCTTTTAGAAAATAATCACCGCATGCAAAAGCAATTAGAAAGGATTGAGAAAGAGCGTGCAAAAGATATTAAAGGAGAACTAAAAAACAGTATCGTTGCTACCGATGGGTTAAATTTCTTGGAAGCGATTGTGCCTTTAGATGGAAGTTCAATTAAAGATGTATTATTTCAATTGAAAGGAGAAGTCGATAATCTATTTGCTGTAATAGGTGGAGAGCATGATGGTAAATGTACGTTGAGTGTGATTATTGACGAAGAATTGGTGAAACATAAAAACTTACATGCTGGAAATATAATTCGTTCAGCTGCCAAGCATATCCAAGGTGGAGGTGGTGGTCAACCTTTCTTTGCAACTGCAGGAGGTAAAAAACCAGAAGGGTTGAAGTCAGCAATTGCAGAAGTAAAGGCATTGATCGTATAGGTTTAGTTCCTATTGAGCATTATAAGCCTGGTTTTATTCATTTTAAAACCAGGCTTTTTTTATTAAACAATTCTGAAGTATGTTACTGAAAAATTTAATCTTATCAATGTTTTTAATTCTTGGACTCTATTCATATAGTCAAGTTTTTCAAGATCAAAAAGAATATACCGAATCAGATAGTCTTCGTGGATCGCTTCGAACAGAACGAACAAATTATGATGTCCTCAAATACAATTTAAGCATAAGAGTAGAGCCTGATCAAAAATACATCTCTGGCTACAACAATATTTCATTCCGTGTGGTAAAGGATTTAGCTGTAATGCAACTTGATTTGTTTTCTAATATGCAAGTTGACTCTATTGTTTATGATGGTACTAAACTGAAGTATAAAAGAAAATATAATGCCGTTTTTATTGCGTTTGAAAACGTTTTAAAAACAGGTGATGTTGACAGTTTGGCTTTTTATTTCTCTGGAAATCCGATTGTTGCTAAAAACCCGCCGTGGGATGGTGGTTTCGTGTTTACAAAAGACGAAAACGGTAAAGATTGGGTAAGTGTAGCTGTTCAAGGAGTCGGAGCAAGCCTCTGGTATCCAAATAAAGATCATCAAAGTGACAAACCAGAAGAAGCAGAAATTCATGTAACAACACCCAATGGATTAATGAATGTTTCCAATGGTCGACTTATTAAAAAACAGGAATTGGATGATGGTTTTACTACTTGGAGTTGGAGAATTACTTATCCTATCAACAATTACAACATTACCCTAAACATTGGTGATTATGTTCATTTCTCAGACACTTTCCGAAACTTGGATCTCGATTACTATGTCTTGTCATATAATTTAGAGAAAGCTAAGCAACAATTTTCTGAGGTTCAACCTATGATGGAATGTTTTTATGAGCATTTTGGTGAATATCCTTTTGTAAATGATTCTTATAAGTTGGTAGACGCTCCGTTCTTGGGTATGGAACATCAAAGTGCCGTAGCATATGGAAATAATTATAAGATGGGTTACGGAGGGACGGATGCGTCACTTACCGGAATTGGGTTAGAATGGGATTTTATCATTATTCACGAATCAGCGCATGAATGGTTTGGAAACAGCATTACTTCAGCTGATATCGCTGATATGTGGATACATGAGGCTTTTACTTCTTATGCTGAATCGGTATATATTGAGTGCCGATGGGGAAAAGAAAAAGCCCTTGAATATTTGAAGGGATTAAGAAGCACCATGGTTTCAAACGCTCAACCAATCATTGGTGATTATGGGGTAAATAAGGAGGGAAGCGCTGACATGTATTATAAAGGTGCAAACATGTTGAATGTCATACGTAGTGTTGTAAATGACGATGAAAAATGGTGGGCTTTGTTGAAACACTTTAGCGAAACATTTAAGCATACAATTACCAATACCGAAGAAGTAATTCAATTTTTTGAAGCAAACACCGATGAAATAATTACTCCCATATTTAAAGAATACCTTTATTATGCCCCTCTTCCAACGCTACAGGTAAAGAAAGAAAAGTCGCGAATTTATTACCGGTGGAAGTCTTCGGAAGATCAGTTTGAAATGCCTTTGGATATTCAATCTAAAAGTGAAGTAAAACGAATTTATCCAAGTCAAAAGTGGAAAAAGTTAAAGGGTACGCGAAAAATGAATAAGGTGAATCCAGACTTGAGTCGCTTTTATATAGAGGTTGAACATTTATAAAGTCAACGACAGTTTTATCTAAGGAGGGATAAGGTGGTTATCTTGTTTTTTTAATCCTTCTTAGCATATTATTCTATTTGCTAAATATTTATAAATTCATAAGCTTACCTCTTTATAGAAAATAATTATTTATTTATATTGTAGCATATTATCATTGTTAAATTCTTTTTATGCTCAATAAACTCAAGCTTTACCTATTTTCTATCTTCATCATTTCAACAGTTGGATTTTCTATAAATGGTCAGGAATTAAAAGAGGTTTCTGCTTCTGATACACTTACTGTTGGAGTTGCAGGAAGTGAACCCTTTGTATTTGTAAAGGACTCTAATGAAAAAGGAATAGCTGTTGATGTTTGGGAGAGTTTAGCAGCAAAGAAGAATTGGAATTATAAGTACATCTATTACGAGACAGTAGATGAAGCTCTGCATTCAATTGATGAAGGTCATCTCGATGTTGTCGTTGGGCCAATAAGCATTACTTCACAGCGCGTTGAATACTTACGTTTCTCTCAACCTTTTTATAACTCCAGTTTGGCAATTGTTTCACGAGCCGATAAATTACATATTTGGGATAAAGTAAAACCGTTTTCAGCCTTAATTTACTGTACGCTGTCTTTATTTTCCTCTTTATATTGGCCATCGTTGGAACATTTTTATGGTTAGCAGAACGCAAGGCATCACCCGATCAATTTCCAGAAGATCCTCTTCATGGTATTGGAACAGGAATGTGGTTGGCCATTGTTACGATGAGTACAGTTGGATATGGTGATAGAGCTCCTGTTACGCTAATGGGACGAATTATTGCAGGGTCTTGGATGGTCATCTCGATTATTTTTGCAACCTCCATGGTAGCTGGAATTGCCAGTACACTAACGCTATCTTCACTGGGGTCTTCAACAATTTCAAATATTGAAGAATTGTCGGGAAAGAAAGCAGCAACAATCGAAGCATCACCATCTGCATTTTTTTTGAAAGAAAGCAAAGTGAAAGGTGTTGAAGTGCATACGCTTCCTGAAGCAATGGAGAAGTTAAAAAACAAATCAGTAGAAGCTGTTGTTTATGACAGGCCCCAACTGTTGTACTATTTGACCAATCATAAGGAAGAGGATTTTTATATTGCTCAAGCAGAATACGCTAAACAAGGTTATGGTTTTGCGTTTTCAATGGAATCTAAATTAGTTCCAGAGGTAAACAGAGCTTTGTTGGAACTCGCAGAAGAACAAGAAGTGAATAATATTGTTGAGAATTATTTAGATAAAGACGAGTAAATAATTACGAATGGTGGAATTGCGAGGGGGAATTACGAATATCTCAATTACGAATTATCAATTGAAATATTCGTAATTCCACCATTCGTAATTCGTAATTGATTCCTTCGTAATTGATTTCATAAGGTTCAATCTTCATTCTGTTTTGTTCTTCCTTTTTATCTCCCACCAAAGGGAAAACTGCTCCGAACTAACACTTTATTATGGTTTAAATTCGTAATTGAGATATTCGTAATTCGTAATTGATTTCTTCGTAATTGTTTTTATAATCTAATCTACCTCAAATTCTGATTTACTCTTCTCTTCCTCATTTTCTTTTTTCCACTGATCGATTTTACGTTGTAAAGCGTTCTTTTTCTTCTTTTTTTGGTTTGAATCGAACTCGTCATCTTCACCATCTTTTCCAAAATCCATGATTACTTTTTCTTCACGTGGTTTATCAGATTCTAAAGCGTTAATTGAGGTGTCTTTCTTATTGATTCCGAAGCCTGTTTTTAGTGCGCTTTTAAAATCGTCTTTGGCCTTTTCTCTTTGCTCCTCTTTCAATGCTTTCTTTGCTTCCTTATCCCAAGCAAAGTTTGGACTGTCTATGGTTCCATACATTTTTAAGAAGATCCTAAATCCTGTTCCATCGTCTACAACATCACCGAACTGTGAACTATTTGTTCCTTTTATTTCTCTAAACCTAAAGTCAAAAGAATAATCTATTTCATTTTCAAAAGAATGTGTTCCTTCTAAGTTTACATCTAAAGCATTTGAACGAATCGTCATTTTCGGAATAATTATCACTCCATTCTTTATGATAAATTCATTTTCAAATGAGTCGAACTTTAGGTTAAGAAGTTTGCTTTCAAAATCATCTATTTTAGTTTTAGAAATTAATAGCTTGGCTCCTGAGTTGCGCAGACTACCTGTTATTTCTTTAAACGTTTGAACATTAATTAATGCTCCATCAGTAATTTTTACACGGGCACGAACATCGAATTTCTCTTTAATAATTTTCTCCTCATATAAATCGAACGGACCTTTGAAGTCAAGGTGGATTGAGGCTTGACCTCTAATGTTATCAGATGTAATTACTGATTGATCAAAGTTGTTCCATTCCTTAAAAAGTGGCTTAAAACCAACAGCATTTGAATTTAATGTTGTTTCAACAACCAAATACATTGGACGTTCTTCTGTTATTTTTAGCTTTCCTTTAACTTGTGTGCCCGCACTCGTTCCTTCGATAATGGGGAAAGTAAGAAGGTGTTTCCCGAAAATCATTTTCCCGTTTATTCCAGTGTATTGATGTCCACTATATTCAACTTTTTTGAGGGCAAGAAGAAGACTTCCATTGATATTATCAGGCAGAATCCAAGATTTCGATTTCTTAGTTTGTTCATTTGTTGTTGATAGGTCATCAAGGTAAAGCGCATCACTACTAACACTTGCATCCACTGATAGATTCCTTGTTCCTTTAAAGTAATCAGCAACATTGTTAAATTCTCCATCTAAAAACACCGAAGAGTTATTAAGGACCATGTATAAGTCAGTAATTCCTGCAAATTGATTGCGAATGGTAATGTTTCCATTTTGAATCGCCAGTTTTCGTTCATCATTATAAAACTGAGTTGTAATATTGTTTAAGGCTAATGTGGCACGCAAATCATAAATTGTAATGTCTTTTTGATTGAACTTAGGTTGGTTGAGTCGCACGTCGAAAACCCCTTTCATTTCAATGTTTCCTGAAAGTTGTTGCATTCCAAATGGCCCGAATAATCTATGAATCGCTTTTAAATCTAAAACTCCATCTGCTCTTCCTGTCAATCTCGGTTTGTCAAAATCGTAAATAAGTAATTGTCCATCAAAATCTTGGTTGAGCGTATGGAATTTTAAAGTAGATAAAGAAAGTTGTTCTTTACCACCAATTACCCCATTGGAGTACTGGCCTTTGATATTGATTTTTGATAATGCAAACCCATTGTCTGATAAACTACCGTTACTCACCTTAAAATTAGCATCTATCGCGGGAGCAGCAGTTTTTTCATTAGATCCTTTGATAAACAACTCAAAATCAACTGATCCTTTTCCATTGATTTGATCAACAACTTCTAATTCTTGTAAAGTGAAATTTGTTGCTACTTCAGCCAAGTTTAGGTTTTTTGCACCGATGTAGAAATCTAAACTGTCATTGCTAACTTTTCCTTTGATAAGAAATGGCAAGTCATTGATAGATAAATCTGCAGATTTTATTTCAAATACATTATTGATTTGGTCCATCTGGATTGAAATATCACATTTGGCTTTTTTATTCTCAATTAAAGTCAATGACTTAGAACGAATTCTTTTAACATCAAAATCTGTCTTTGCATCTAAAACGAATTGCTTCTCATTGAATGATCCTTGTAGTTGTACATCATTAAAATAACCAGCATAGAATTGTTGTGTGGATTCATTAAAATAAGTAAAATCTGTTTCAATCAGGTTGATTTTTTTAAGATTAAACTCAAAAGGAGTCGCTGTTTCATCCTCACTCGGTTTAAGAAAGTCGTAGTTTACCTTTCCGTCTTCCAAAATCTTTAGATTCAGCTTTGCATTCTTAATGTCTATTCTATGAACATCGTATTTTTTGCTAAAGAAATCAATGAGGTTAAAACGCAGATCAATTTTTTTGGCATAAACTGCAGTATCGCTGGTTTGTATTGTGTCAAACTTACTGTGGACCAATACATCATCGAAAGAAAGCGTTAAATCTGGAAAGGTTTTCCAAATGCCAACATCAATATAACCAATGTGTACACGTTTGTTCAAGTATTTATTTGCTTCACTTAAAGCGTAGGACTTAATGTCATCTTTGAAAATCAGAAGTAATGCACTTAACAATAGCATTAAGCCAGCAATAATTCCTGCCGACCATTTTAAAACTGTAAATAGTTTACTCCAATTCATATTGTAAAAATAAGGTCAATTCTAATTCCTTTTATACGATCCCATTATACTTATTAACGTAAGTTTTTTTAAAAAGGTACGTTATTTAAGTTTTACATGAAGGAAATTTACAAAACAGGACCGATCTTTAGCTTTATAGCTTTTGGCACAACTTTTTTTATTGCTAAAAAGGTACAGTGCTTTTTATATATTCAGCTGTGTGCATTGGTTGAAATTTCATACCCTTTTCTAGGGAATACCCTCGATTCATTTGTGTTTATCCTCTATATATTTGAAGTTAAACTATAAACAAAACGATTTATGAAATATTTTATATCTATTCTAACGGCACTAACTGTTTTTGTTTTAGGTGCTTGCAGTTCTGATGAGTCTACGGTAGTGGGTAAAGATGGAAAGGTTGTTACTTCAAAGTATACAAAGAAAATTACAATGCCTTTGCATCCTTGTGAGCACATTTCTCGGGAAATGCTGGTCAATCTTTTTGATGTTGAAGAGTCAGAGCTAGAGCTCAACGAAGATTTTCTTGATCCAGAAAGTTATTATGCCAAATGTGGATACAGGTGGAAGAAACCAAATTTCGAAGAATTGGAAGAAAAGCACAGGAATGCGATGATGGACTATATGATGAAGGGAGTGTCTAAAAAAGAGGGTGCCAAGACAAGTCTTTCTGATGTTATGAAGTTAGAGTCACCTTATGGCTCTGTTTCAATTGGTCATTTTAAGCAGTACGATAAAATGAAGTCTGCAGTAAATCAATTTACACAACTTCACCGCGTACCCACCAAAGATGATATGGCGCATTTGAATAAAGAAATAGACAAGGAATTTGATGAAAAAAAATTAGACGAAAATTCCAAAAAATTGGGGAAAGAATTGTCGGGTGGAATTGCAAGTAACATGAAGTTTACTGAGATAGATGGAATAGGAGATCAAGCTTTTTTTGATCATCTTGATAAGTCACTCGATGTGCGTTTTGGAACATTCTCTTTTAAGGTTTATATAGACTCATCTCAGGACTTCGATTCCAATGTAGAAATCGCTAAAAAAATCGCTCAAGAAGTCTGGGATAAATTATAATCTGAGGTTTGCTTTCAATTTTGTGCATAAATTTATAAGGAAAGCTTCCTTTAAGATGCCTTATCTCTATATTTAACAATATATTTGCATCAAAATAATAAATTATGAGCTTAGTTACAGTTGGAAGTGTTGCATTTGATGCTATTGAAACACCTTTTGGAAAGACAGATAAAATAATTGGAGGAGCAGGTACATATATTGCTTTGTCTTCTTCCTATTTTGTAAAAGAACAAAACATCGTATCTGTTGTCGGAGAAGACTTTCCACAAGAGATGATTGATAAGTTGAGCAATAGAGGAGTTAATCTTGATGGACTTCAAATTAAAAAAGGTGAGAAGTCATTCTTTTGGTCTGGAAAGTACCACAATGACATGAACTCTAGAGACACTTTAGTAACTGAGCTAAATGTTTTAGAACATTTCGATCCTGTACTTCCAGAGTCTTACCAAGATTGTGATTACTTAATGTTAGGGAATTTAAGTCCTGATGTTCAATTAAAAGTAATTCAACGCCTAAAAAATCGTCCTAAATTAGTTGCAATGGATACCATGAATTTCTGGATGGATATTGCAATGGATGACCTTAAGAAAGCAATGAAGGAAATTGACATTCTAATTATCAATGATGAAGAGGCGCGTCAATTGTCTGGAGAATATTCTTTGGTTAGAGCAGCGAAAGTAATTCGTGGAATGGGACCTAAGTACTTGGTGATTAAAAAAGGAGAGCATGGTGCTTTATTGTTTCATGGAACGCATGCGTTTTTTGCTCCAGCTTTACCACTCGAAGATGTTTTTGATCCAACAGGTGCTGGTGATACTTTTGCTGGTGGTTTTATGGGATACTTAGCATCAACTGATGATATTTCTTTTGAAAATATGAAAAGAGGAATTATTGCAGGCTCTGCAATGGCATCCTTCTGTGTTGAGAAATTTGGAACTGAAAGATTAGAAAGTCTTACAAAAAATGAAATCGAAGACCGTATTCAAGAGTTTGTTCAATTGACAAACTTCGATATGGCTCAGCCTATTTAATACCTGCTATTATGGAGAAAAGAGAGTTTATTGATGTCTTAAAGGAGCTTACAGAGCAAGAGAACGTTCTTGGTGTTGGAAGAGAGGTAAATGAATTGCGCAAACAATTTGAAGACTACTTGATTGAAGCAACACGACAATTTCAAATAGCTGAGTTAGAAGCGAAAGATAGAAACGAGGAATTCACAGAAGAGGATTGGATAACTCCACTCAAAGAAGAATTTTATGCGATCTATTCTCCATATAAAGAAAAGCGTAAGGCGATTAGCGATGCTAAACGTGCAGAACAAGAAGAAAACCTTAAAAAGAAACGTGGTTTAATTGCACAATTAAAAACGTTAATTTCTGAAGAAGAAAATATTGGTTCTGCTTTTTCAGCACATAAAGAAATCAATGAAAAATGGAAGAATGTTGGGGATATTCCAAGAGATAAACGCAGCGAAATCCAACAGGAATACAGCCGTTTATTAGAAGAATTCTTCTATAACATGAACATTTATAAGGAAATAAAGGATTACGATTTCAAGAAAAATTACGAAGCTAAAAAGACCCTTATCGAGCAATTGAAAGAGTTGAGTAAGGTGGAAAATGTAAAAGATGTTGAGGCATCCATCAAGCAACTTCAAAATGAATGGGAAGACATCGGTCCAACCAAACAGGAGCTGTGGGAAGAAATGAAAAACGAATATTGGTCGACTGTAAATGGAATTTACGATCGTATCCGTGTTTTTTATGATGATCGCCGTGAAAAGATGCAGGAAAATATCGTTAACAAGAAAGCATTGATCCAGAAGATGGAAGAAGTGCTTGCTAAAGAACGTGATGCGGTTAAATCTTGGTCAAACCAAACCAAAGAAGTGCTTGCACTACAAAAGGAATGGAAAGAAATAGGATTCGGACCCAAGAAGGAAAATGACGCCGTATGGAAGGTCTTCCGTGGACTTTGTGATTCTTTTTTCACTGCAAAAAGTGAGTTCTTTAAAGATGTTCAGCAAGATTTTGATAAAATCGCAGATGTAAAAAAACGATTGATCGAAAAAGCGAATAAATTAAAAGAGAACACTGATTGGGGACCAGCAACTAAAGGAATTATTGACCTTCAAAAAGAATGGAAAAAAGCAGGTAGCGCTGGACAAAGAAACGAACAGTCTTTGTGGAAAGAGTTTCGTGCTGCATGTGATCATTTCTTTGAAACAAAACAAGCTTACTTTGACGAAAAGGATAAAGCTTTTGAAGATAATCTAAAGGAAAAAGAAGCACTCATCGAAGAAATTAATGACTGTAAACTTCCTGCTGATAAAAAGGAAGCTATTGCTACTTTACTTGAATTCTCTAACCGTTTCTCAAAAATAGGATTCGTTCCAACAAAACAAAAAGATACGATTTTTAAAGCGTATAAAACAGCTTTGGATGCGAAGTATGAGTCGCTTGACATGAAAGGCGAAGAGAGAGAAAGAGTGATGTTTGAAGCGCGCATCAACACCCTAAAGGGAAGTGGTAATGCTGCAGAATTGTTTGAAAAAGAAAAACAAATAATTCGTAACGAAATCAACACAATTAAGCAAGAGATCATTCAGTTTGAAAATAATCTAGGTTTCTTTGCTAACTCTAAAGGTGCTAATGCATTAAAAGATCAAGTGGAAAATAACATCAAAGTTGAACAAGACAAGTTGTTAGCACTTAAAGCAAGACTTAAAATGATCCCCAATGAATAAGGTATATAACATCTGGATTTTTATCATTTCATTATTGACTATGCCGTTTGCTTTTGCAGTCGGAATAAATGAAGTCTATGGTGTTTTTGATTTAAGAATGCATGATGAGTTTGAATATACACAGCTTGTTTTTGGTATTTCGGGAGGACTTATATTCTTGCTTGGATTGATGCGCTCCTCAAGAAAATGGTCAGGAATCCGAGTTGTAAATCAGATCGATCGCTTTAAGTTTAATACAGCGATTAGTCAAGAGAGAAAACAACGTGTGATTTTAAACAACGGTATTGAAATCGTTGGGTTTTTCTTGATCGCTGTGGTGTTTACTGTGTTTTCAAAAGATGCTGTTTTTATAAGCTTAATTTTTGTCATTTTTATTATCGATTCAGTAGTGAACACTATCCGTGGACTGACAGGGAAAAAGTACCGTGTAGGAATGACAAAAAAAGCCATTGTTTCGGTAGACCGAGAAGTGATTACTATTTATTTTAAAGGGTTAAAACACATTTCAATTGATAAAGAACAGCTCTATTTTGAATATATAAATGATTTAGTGCTGGATTTCCCTTTAAGCAATATACCCACAGAAAAGCAAGAAGAATTTATGCGTTTATTGCGTAATAACGTCGATGAAACAAAAGTATATTTTTCTGGTTTTGAGGAAGAATAGATTTCTTATGATATGATTTTTTACAAGGTTTTTTGAAGTTTAAATTGTTTCCTTTTTGAATTTTGAAATAATTGGGAAGTAAATGCTCTTTTTATTTTCAAACCTGCCTGTTTTATTCGCATCTTTGTACTTTAAAATTTTAAGCAAACTATGGATTTTTGGATTAAAGCCGCTCAACTAATACTTTCATTAGCAATTCTTATTACACTTCACGAGTTTGGACACTACCTTGCCGCTCGTGCTTTTAAGATTAGAGTTGAAAAGTTCTACCTTTTCTTCGATCCATGGTTTTCCTTGTTGAAAAAGAAAATTGGTGATACAGAATGGGGAATTGGTTGGCTTCCTTTAGGTGGTTACGTAAAAATTGCAGGAATGATTGATGAGTCTATGGACAAAGATCAAATGGCACAACCACCAAAAGAAGATGAGTTTCGATCAAAACCAGCATGGCAACGATTAATAGTTATGGTTGCTGGAGTTGTGGTTAACGTTATCGTTGGTTTCTTTATTTATGTTATGGTTGTTGCTGCATGGGGTGACGATGTAGTAAGTAACGATACATTAAAGTATGGTGTAGCTGTCAATAAAAACTTTGCAGAATTAGACTTAGGAGTTGAAGATGGTGATATAATTACTGCTGTAAATGGTGAGAAAGTTGAAAATGCTAACCTTGTCAATTTGCAAATATTCCTCCGTGGTTACAGAGAGTTAGAGATTCAGAAACCTTCAGGCGAAAAGAAAGTAATCGTTCTTGATAAAAACATCGATGATTGGATGTGGGAGAATGATGCCGTTATGGCTTTTACACCAAGAATTCCAACTTTAGTTGATTCAGTTATGGAGAACAGAGATGCTTTCTCTAAAGGATTACGAAAAGGAGATAGTATTGTTAAAATCAATGGGATGGATACTCCGTTTTTCCATGATTTACAAGCTGAGTTAGCGAAACAAGAAGGGGATTCTGCATTAGCTACAATCGGACTCTACCGCGACGGTGTGTATGAGGAGTTAGAAGTATATACTGATGTCAATAAAACAATCGGATTCCAACCTAAGTTTCCTGAATGGTTAAAGTCTACGCATACCGATTATACTTTTGGTGAATCTATAACTAAAGGTGTTCAAAAAGCAGGGTGGACAATGCATGATTATGCTGCTCAGCTTCCTTTAATTTTCACATCGAAAGGAGCACAAAATGTTGGAGGATTTGGTGCAATTGGTAATTTATTCCCTCCTGTTTGGGACTGGCAAGTTTTCTGGACAAATACTGCATTTATATCTTTGGTCTTAGCTATTATGAATATTCTTCCAATTCCAGCTTTAGATGGTGGCCATATCGTTTTCTTGCTCTATGAAATGATTACTGGAAAAGAAGCTCCACAAAAAGTATTGGAGTATGCGCAATTGATTGGGTTTGTTCTACTGATTTCTCTGTTTATTTACGCCAATGGAAACGACGTTTATCGCGCCTTTTTCGAATAGTCTAAACACCTTGTTTTTGACTTAAAGACGTACTTTATGAATATTTTGATCATCCCATAGAATTGATGGCACATCTGTTGTGTATTCATAATTATTAGAGCTGGACGAAAATAAGAATTGGATTTCAAGTAAATAAAATAGCGAAAACTTTTATTATCGTCTCTTTTCTATTGAATTAACAATAATTCCCATTAGAAAATCACATTAAAATTGTAATTTTGGGCACTAAAAATTAAGAAACAATGAAAATAATTACACTTTTGACAACCTTTATTTTCACAGCAGGATTCTTGTTCTCTCAAGATTTAACTGTGAAATATGAAATTTCTATGGAATCAGACGATTCTGATGTTCAAGCCCAATTGGCCATGATGCAAGGTTCAACCCTTCAAATTTATGCCAAAGGAAAAAAATCACGTACAGAAATGAGTATGGGTGGTTTAATGACCACAACTACAATTTTAGATGCTGATAAAAAGAAAGGAGTTCTAATTATGGATGGAATGCTCGGAAAGCAAGCAGCCAAATTTGATGAGCCGACTACAGAAGAAGCTGATGAAGAAAATGCAGATTTCGAAATTGAGTATGTTGACGAAACAAAAAAGATCTTAGGCTATACATGTAAAAAAGCAATCGTTTATACAGAAGATGACTTGGAATTCGTTTACTGGTATACTGAAGAGTTTAAAGTTAAGGACGGAGTTTTAGGGAAATATGTAAAAAGCGGACTTCCAGGATTACCTCTTGAATTTTCTATTGAACAACCACAGATGACCATGGTTTTTACTGCTATAGAATTTAAAGAAAAGGTAAAGGAAACTAAAGGAATGTTTGACACTAATATTCCTGAAGGATATACAGAAAAGTCTTTCGAGGAAATAAGTAATATGTCAGGACAGTAATTTTAACACGAAACGATTGAGCAATCAATCGTTTTTTATTTCAAGTAGTATGAATATCAAATTAATTATAACAGTAGTTTTAACGATGCTTTCAATGCTTGCGTTTTCACAAGCAACTAAAGGCAAAGTAACGTATGATGTTTTTGTTTCTTCAGATGATCCAGCGATGTCTGCATATGTCGATCAAATGGACAATAGTCTTTTGGAAATATTTTTTTCTGATGGAAAAACACGTACTAACTTCTTTATGGGTGAAATGATGACCACGATGACCACGAATATTAAAGGTCAAGACACTTCTTTAGTTTTAATTGATGGTATGATGGGGAAAATCGCAATGAAAGTTACAGATGCAGACATTGATGATGAACGCCGTATGGCTCAAGAAAAAAGAGAAATCGAACTTGTTGATGAATCAAAAAAAGTGATGGGTTATACTTGTAAAAAAGCAATTATCACTGAAGCTGGAGGAGAAGAGTCAGTAGTTTGGTACACCGATGAAATACTCCCGTCTCACCGTGAAGGTGATTACTTGCATAAAGAAATTCCTGGATTGCCATTAGAGATGTATTCTACCCGAGGAAAAATGGAATTCAAAATGGAGGCTTTTGAGTTTAAAGGAAAACTGAAGAAAGAAGCTGAAATATTTAGTCTCGAAATCCCTGCTGGATATACTTTAAAAAGCATGGATGAAATGAAACAATTTGGTAGATAATTTATCATTAAAGCCATGGTGATTTTTCGATATGTGTTTGTTTTAATTTTATTAACGGGATTAGTTAGTTGTAAAAACATGGTAAACACTTTTGATCAACATGTGCATAAAACATATCTTCGCAAAGGTTATGTAAGCGAAAGGATACAAGAAGGACCACATGAAATATTTTATTATGATAACAAACGGGAAAATGTTCCAGTTTTGTTGTTTATACATGGTTTTGGTGGAGATGGAAAAATATCATGGAAAAATCAAGCCAAAGCCTTCGAAAGGAATTACCGTGTAATCGTTCCTGATATTCTTTGGTTCGGAAAAAGTAAAAGTAAAGATGCTCCTGAGCTTCAAACACAAATTGATGCAATTAAAGAACTAATTAATCACCTCGATATTGATAATATTCATTTGGTTGGGATTTCTTATGGTGGGTTTATTAGCCTTGGCTTTGCCCAACAAAATCAAGAGAAATTAGCTTCACTTACGATAGTAGACTCTCCTGGAGTACATTTTACGGATGAAGAATTAAAAGCTTTTTGTGATAAAGTTGGAGTAGAAAATGTTGCTGACGCTTTTCTTCCTACAAATAGTGATGAGGTAAAACGAATGATGGACTTCTCATTTCGTAAGGCTCCTATGCTTCCAGCAGTAATTAGGGAACAAGCCATTGGTATCTATTTAAGTAAGAATCCCGAAGAACAACGTAAGATGTTGGAAGACTTACCAAAAAACAGAGCGCAGTTTAAAAGCTTAGATATTTCCATTCCTGTTTTAATTTTATGGGGTGAAGATGATGAAATATTTCTAATCTCTGATGCCCATCAGCTCCAAGCACAATTGGATGCGGAATTGGTGATTGTTCCAAAAGCTGGACATTCTTTACCCGTAGAACAGCCAAAGGACTTTAATCAGGCATTGAAGCAGTTTATTGAAGGTGCCAAATAAGAAGTTTACCCCTATTTATTTTCAAGTTTTCTTATGGCAATCAATGAAGGGCTTGCTATCTTTGTGAAAATCTTCAATATGACATTAAAATCTATAGCACTTGTCTTCGCCACTCAAAATAAAAATAAGGCCTATGAAATTCAAGGACTGTTGCCTTCACATGTTATTGTGAAAACACTACAAGACATTGGTTGTGATGATGATATTCCAGAAGATCAACCCGACTTAGCCGGGAATGCACTACAAAAAGCAAGATACATTTATGAGAAGTTTAATGTGAATTGTTTTGCTGATGACACTGGTTTAGAAATTGAAGCGCTTAATGGTGAACCTGGAGTTTATAGTGCGCGTTATGCAGGAGAAGAAAAAGACAGTGAAAAAAACATGGACTTAGTTCTTGAGAAATTAAAGAATCATTCTAATCGAAAGGCACAGTTTAGAACTGCGATTGCTTTGATTCTTGATGGTGAAGAATATGTTTTTGAAGGAACTGTAAAAGGAGAAATTCGTCATGAACGAAGTGGTGAGAAGGGTTTTGGATACGATCCTATTTTTGAACCTGAAAATTATGGAAAAACCTTTGCAGAAATGAGTTTAGAGGAAAAAAACGAACGCAGTCACAGAGGCCGAGCAATTGAGAAGTTAAGTGTTTTTTTAAACAAACAATTATAAGCTTCTTTACTAAATCACTGAGATAGTCATCATAAATTCTTACTTTTATTTATCGTAGATTGATCCCTTAAATTGTGAAAGTCTAAATTTAATTTTTCATAAACCTTTATAGCATGGCAAAAACTAGAACAGCTCATTTCTGTCAAAATTGTGGTTACGAATCTGCAAAGTGGTTAGGACGTTGTCCTTCATGTAGTGAGTGGAATACTTTTGTTGAAGAAGTGATCAGTAAAGGGAAAAATGAGGTGACTATTTTCTCAAAAAGTACTAAACGGACTTCAAAACCTCAAGCAATACATGAAATTGTTGATATTCCTCAACAAAGGGTGCAGATGGTTGACCTTGAGTTGAACCGGGTGCTCGGTGGAGGTTTGGTGCCTGGATCTTTGACTTTATTTGGTGGTGAGCCTGGAATAGGGAAGTCTACTTTGATGTTGCAAATGGCCATGCAAGAAACAAGTCAGAAAATACTATATGTTTCTGGAGAAGAGAGCGAGCAGCAAATTAAAATGCGCGCCAGTCGAATAGGAGACTTAAATCCAAACTGTTATTTGTTGACAGAAACGCAACTTGAAAGTGTTTTTAAACACGCCGAAGATCTTCAACCCACCATGCTGGTGATCGATTCTATTCAAACAATACACACTGAAATAATCGAAAGCTCACCTGGAAGTATTTCTCAAATTAGAGAGAGCACCGCGCAGCTATTAAGGTATGCTAAACAAACAGGTACACCTGTGTTTTTGATTGGACATATTACTAAAGAAGGTTCCTTAGCTGGACCAAAAGTCTTGGAACACATGGTGGATACTGTTTTGCAATTCGAAGGAGACAGAAATCATGTTTACCGTTTATTAAGAAGCATTAAAAACCGATTTGGTTCGACCAATGAATTGGGGATTTATGAAATGTTAGGCACAGGATTGCGTCAGGTTGAAAACCCTTCTGAAATTCTAATTTCTAACAATCAAGACAAACTTTCCGGTAGTGCTATTGCAGCAACCCTTGAAGGTTTGCGTCCGATGCTTATAGAGGTTCAGGCGTTGGTCAGTACTGCAGCTTATGGGACTCCGCAGCGAAGTGCCACAGGATTCGATTTACGTCGATTAAACATGCTTTTGGCTGTCATGGAGAAACGCTGTGGTTTTAAACTCGGAGCTAAAGATGTATTCTTAAATATCGCTGGAGGGATAAAAGTAAATGATCCCGCTATTGATTTAGCTGTTGTTGCTTCAATCTTGTCTTCTAATGCTGATATTGCGATTGAAAAGAATATTTGTTTATCAGCCGAAGTGGGGTTGTCGGGTGAGATTCGTCCTGTTAATAGAGTGGATCAACGTATTTCTGAAGCCGAAAAACTGGGCTTCGATAAAATCATTATTTCAAAAGACAATAAAGGGATTAAACAAGAAGACTTTAAAATTGAAATAGTTGGATGTACAAGAATTGAAGAGGTGCTGAGGGAATTGTTCAGTTAAAACTTAACCTTATTCCCCAAACCAACTAAAGTACTTGCGCAAAAGAAAAAATCCTTCTTCATTTTCTTCTAATGGATAGAAATCCAAATACAAGCCATTGCCGCGACCGGTTTTAATGTCAAATTTATATTTGTGAACAGGGCACATAACGCGTCCATTTTCTATGTTACAACCTTGCATTTTTTGACCTTGATGAGGACAATGATTTATAAAAGCGTAAATTTCACCCTCTTTTTTTACAAAAAGAACTTCTCCAAATGGAAAGTCTTTAGTCAATTCATTGCTTTCAGGAAAGTCTTCTTCAAATTCCTTTCTGGAGTCTGCTAAATAGTATCTTTTTATTTTATCTGAAAACATGAAAGTTAAGTTACATAAATTCTATGTTTAAAAAGAACAGGATCAGTCTTTAACTTTTCTTAGGTTATATTTTTTTACTATATCTGCTATCGCACTAATGTGTTCAGGTGTCGTTCCGCAACAACCACCGACGATGTTTACCAGGCCTTCTTCTAAAAACCCTTCAATATGTTGAGCCATTGTTGCTGGAGTTTCTTCATATTCTCCATTAGAATTGGGTAAACCTGCATTTGGATGAACAGAGACATACTTTGGACCTTTATTGATAAACTTTAAATATGGTTTTAAATTCTTCGCTCCAAAAGAACAATTTATTCCAATGCTAAAAACGGAAAGATTTGAAAGAGATGTTAGAAAATTTTCGATTTCTTTCTTGTCTTCATTTCCTTTAGAAGTGTTCGATATTGTTCCTGATATCATCACAGGCAATGCTGTTTTCATTTTTTTTTGCACTCTGTTTATTGCGTAAACAGCCGCTTTAGCATTCATAACATCAAATACTGTTTCAACAAGGAGTAGATCCACCCCTCCTGCAATTAGTACCTTTACCTGGTTTATATATGATTTCGTTAAATCCTCAAACTCCACTTTCTTAAGCATCAATATGTTTTCATCTACATCATGTGATGTTACTCTGATAGAAGGGCCGATTGTTCCTGCTACGTAACGTGGTTTTTTTGGATTTAGTTTTGTAAATGCATCAGCAATTTCTCTGGCTATTTTTGCAGATGAGTAGTTCATGTCATTTACGAACCCTTCTAAACCATATTCTGACTGTACAATTGTTGTTGCTGAAAATGTATTGGTTTTACATATATCTGCTCCTGCTTCAAAATATTTATTATGAATTTCTTTAATGATATCCGGACGCGTTAGAGAAAGTAAATCGAAGTTATCAATCAATACTTTATTATGGTTTTCAAACCAACCTTTTCTATAATCTTTCTCTTCTAATGCATGCGTCTGTATCATGGTAGCCATTGCACCATCAAGAACTAATGTTTTCTCTTTAATTAGTTCTTCTATTTTTTTCCTTTTCAACTTCGTTCCAAATGTTAATTAATGAAGTCTATAAGGGTCTTATTTCTTTACAGATATTAGTTTTGTACTCAAGTCTCCACTTGAAGTAATGATTTTTAAAAAATAAATGCCCACTGTAAGATCATTCACATCTATTTGATGCGTTTTACCATATACATTGACATCTTTTATGAGTTGCCCTTGATTAGAGTAAACTAAAAGGCGCTCTAATTCTTGATCACTTGAAATTGTAAGTAGGTTACTTACTGGATTCGGATAGACTTTTAAGTTTTGCACAGCATTGGCTTCAAAATCCAAAGTTGAAAAATTCATGGTCTTTCTTTGGTACCCGCTACATCCATTTTGGTCAGTAGCTGTCAAAGAAACATTGTAATTTCCTGCGTTAGCATATGTATGCGTTGGATTGGTCTCTTGCGCTGTATTTCCGTCTCCAAATGTCCAGTACTGGTTTGTGGATCCTGAAGGTAAAGCAATGAAAGAAACGTCCATTCCGTACATGTTTCCAATGAAGTTTATTGTAGGTGTTGGGTTAACCTCTATAGTCATTGTTTTTCTTCCGTTGTATTTTGCAATTTCACTGAATTGATGAGCGATTACCTCACCTTGTCCAGGCGTGTTGAATACAATTTGTGCAGAATCACCTGTGGCATGAAGAATTGTACCATTTAGAACTTCCCAGCACACTTTGTGTTTATTTGGTAGAGAAACTTTGTATGTTACGGTATCGCTTTCACAAATAGCGCTGTTTCCAATGATGTTAACAATACTTTTTTTAAGAATTGAAGCGTAATGATCCTCTATTAAATTATAAATTGTATCCCAATATGGTGTTGGTGGCGTGTCCCAATCTCCATTACTTGTTCCATGGAATTCATGTCCTTGGCCTTCTACAAAGTATGAAGTATAAGGGATATTAAATGATGACAATTGATTTGTTACCGCTCTGGATCCATGAACTTTGGGAATTGTGAATACCCCAAAAGGTCTTCCTACTCCAAAGGGGACCGAACTATCATCTTTACCGTGAATGTGTAAACCTTTGATTTTTACATCAGACCCAATCCATGTTGAATCTCCAATTGCTCCCCATAAATTAACATAACCTGTGATATCCATAAGATGAGAATAATTGTTACCCTCAGCATCTAAATCTCCTAAAGCTGGAGATGCACCTCCTGCTGCTATTGATGCGGGCGCTTCATTTTGGTCCATATATACAGTGTGTAATACTGCGAATGCACCAGCGCTGGAACCTCCAATAAATGTATAGTTCGTATCTATTCCATATACATTGTGTTTTTCCTTTAGGTATCTAATTGCTGCACGTAAATCTTGCGTGCCTCGATACACTGCCCGTTCAGCGCTTGAATTTAAAATCGGATTAAACCCTTTTCGGTAATCTATTGTAGCGGTAACGTATCCCCTTCTTGCAAAACTGTCGCACAACGCTACCATGTCTTCTAAATCTTTATTTCCCAACATGAATCCTCCTGGGTGGACCCAAATCATCAATGGTCGTTTTGATAATGTGTCATTTGCAGGAGTATAAATATTCATCTTAAGATCTTTCTTATTATAAGGTATATTCCAAACTGTTGCTCTTCCATATTTTATATTCTCATATTTTACAATGGAATCGAAGATGGGTTTTTTATACCGTAAAGTATCACATTGTGAATGAACATCTGAAAGCGTGGTGATAAATATTAAAAAGAAAACAATTTGGTAAAATTTGATCATTGAGTAATAGTTTAAAACGGATGCAATTTAAACAAAAATATTCTCATATTATAATACATTATAATATTGTGTTGAAATTCTGATGTTTACATGTTTAAATTCTATGTTGTCCTCATTTTTACCTTTTTAATTTATTCGTTCTGTTAATTATAGTTGTATTTTTGACCTATGGCAAAATGGGGAACATATTTTATTCTTGGTGCTTTGGTAGCAATGGTTCTACCCTATATTCTATTGTTTTTTAAGGCTTTTGAAATAAGTGAAAACCCAATGTTTCCCATTCTTTCCTTACTGTTTGGTGGAGCAGGTGTTGTCCTACATTTATTTGCTGCTTTAAAGACCAATGCGTTAAATAGTTCTTCTTTGATATTGTTAACGAGTATTCTAACAATAATTTTTGGGTTTTCTCTCAAAACTTTAGGAATTCCAAACGCACAGTACCTTTTGCTTATAGGCACTTTGCTTGTTGCAGTATGGATAATGATTCCAGGAACTAAAAAAGAGGAATAAGCTTTGTCTATTGTGTTTGTCTGACTGATTAGCTTTCATGTCTTGGTGTATACTATTTAGAAAGTCTGGTTTTTAAACGATTTAAGGCTTAAAGTATCTTCTATTATAAATCAAAAGGAGAGAACTTTTGTCCTCTCCCTTTAATAACTAACACTAAAACTACTACTTATGAAACTTAACTACTACTTATTATATAACCACCCATTAACTGTTTTGTTGTGTAAATTCCATTAATTTATTGTTAAAATATTTATCTACGATCTCCTTAGAGTAGCAATAGAGAAAACGGGCGTTTTCTCTATTGCATTAACACTACTACTTATGAAACCTAACACTACTTCTTATATAACCTTTGATTTTACCTTTTGTTGTGCAATGATGATTAAATTATTGTTAATTTTTTATTTCACATAATTTACCCATCGAGCTAATGACGGTTTGTTTTTTTATAAACTAAAGTTTTTTGAATTTGTAATTTTATCTTCTAAGTCTTCACTGTCCAGGGTACTTTATTTTAGCTGCTCATGAACGCTTTGCATTAATAGAGTTTTTCACTTTTTTTTAGGTATACCTATATTAGCAAATGCCCTATAATTATTTTTATTGGTTCAGGGTTTTGTTTATTCCTATTGAATAATTTCAACCTCAATTTCTAATGAAAGTGGTTCTGCCTTCTATTTCTTCATAGCGTATATCTAACTCTTACTTCATTCCTATTGCAGAGTCGTTTGGGATAGTTAACATGTGTTCAATAATTAGAAATGCTATAAAACAGCAAGAGAGAAAACGGGCGTTCTCTCTCTTGCATTAACACTACTACTTATGAAACCTAACATTATAATAACGTATGGTTTTTAAAATTGTTTTGTTTAAAGTCTTAAAATAAGTTAATAAAAAAAGGGAGTCTAAATTAGACTCCCTTCCTTATAATATTCTGTTAGAAGATTATTTGTTCACGATCATTTTACGTGTAACATTTGATTCTCCTGCAGTGATGTTTAAGTAATAAACTCCGTTTGCAAAAGAAGAACCATCGATAGTGATTTCATGATCACCAGCCATAGTTGTTCCTTCGTTTACATTTGCAACTACTTTTCCAGTTAAATCAACTACTGTATAAGAAACATTTGAAGCTTCTTTTAAGTTGAATAAAACTTTTGTTTCGTTAGCGAATGGGTTAGGGAAGTTTTGAGAAACATTAAGGTTTGAAAGCGTATTGTTTTCAACACTTAATGATGGATCAAAGTTCATACGAATAACATATACAGGGTTACCATCACCGATGAATCCCCAAGTAGTTTGTCCTTCTTGTTTAAAAACTGAAGTTGCGCTAGTTGGTGTAGCATCTTCTGTACCTGCATATGCAACAGAAAGACTGTCTCCATAGATTTGTACTGCTACGTAGTATGTTCCAGGGTTTACTGTTATTGGAGTTTCAAACTTTAATGTTTGGTAACTTCCTTCATCACCTGCTACTACAGTATAAAACTCTGTTTCAGCTCCAGGAACAAGCTCTCTATTCCCATTAAGTAATTGACCAGCAACTTCCTCGCCTGCTTTAATAACTCCACCAAGTTGGAAATCAATTCCTGTCAATTCTGCTGTGTTCACAATGTCATATCCTACTGCATAGTGTTTAATTAAATCTGGGCTATCTAGTCCATACTGGCTCAATGAACCTCTGATTGCACCTGATTGAGCTGTAGTTGAAGTATCTCTTGCGTAAATATGCCCACCTACAGTGAATTTATAGTCGTTCATCATGTTGTTTGATGGGATGTCATCTGTATTGTCATACTCTAAGTCAAAAGTAACAACATGGTTACCTACAGTTGGAGTGAAAGAAGGAGTAACTTCTAATGTATCTGCAGTAGCACCTGCTGCCAATGAGATTGGAGCAGAAGCACCAGAATACGATCCTGAAGTTACGTTTAATTTTACCCCAGTTTGATTAGTTGATCCTTCGTTTTTAACATTTACAGAAAAATCTATAGGAGCAATTTGCGCCTCAGGAATTTGATGGTAAGCAACTCCATCCGTACCAAAGAACAAACCATTTGTTGAAATGTCATTGTCTGGAAGTGTAGATACATTCACGTTATCAATTACCCATCCATACATTATCCATGCAGCATCAGTCATATCTGTTGGAAATCTTGACGTCCATAAAAAACGAAGCAAAATATCGTTTGTTCCTACAGGTATGTGTTGTCCTAGATTTACAACAACATTCTCAGGGTTTGGATAAGCTGAACCACCGGTATTTGATAAAACAGGATGGTAGTTGTTGTCTCCAACATCTATCCAATTGGCTCCTCCATCAACCGATATTTGATATTTTTGTAGGTCGTTGAATTTAGCTCCAAACTGCTCAAAATCTAAAATTACATTTGTGTTACCTTGTAAATCAATTGCATTAGCTGTAGTTAAAGTATAAGTTACTCCTATTCCAGCAGGGTCATCGATATCATTTTGATTTCTTACCTCTGCGAAATTACCACCACCAGTTGATTGAAATGGTGGGAGAAAACCTCCATCTATTGAATCATTAATAATCCAACCTGCATTTGTTCCCTGGCCATCGTTATCGATTACCCAATTTGATATATCATCAAAGTTGTCGAAGAATAGAGATGTTCCGAGTGCCTTTGATTGGTAATTGACAGGGTTTATATTTGCTTTCCCTGTTAATACTGCCGCTTTTTCTGAGCTTGGTAAGGCAGAAACTTTTATAGCGCTTTGATTAAAAGCAAACGATGTTGCTCCTAAAAAAGCTGCCATTACGTAAATCTTTTTCATAATATTATCTTTTAATTTTGAACAAATATAATAAAAAAATGTATTATTAACTAAGTTCTGTTGTCTATTTAAGACGTAACAAGCAGCCATTTGGTTGGAATAACTTACATTTACATTTTTTTAACAAATAAATCGCATTCATGTTTAATTTTCGCATTTCTATTTTCTCTATCCTTTTTTTAATTATTAGTTTTGATGGCTTCACACAGAAAAAGATTGTGAACCACACT
>Ga0209075_1000313_pt1 | contig 46312 bp, 35 predicted proteins | sample Stecom2011_FD_187523 | JGI IMG/M metagenome (GOLD analysis project Ga0209075, IMG submission 187523) | Agricultural soil microbial communities from Utah to study Nitrogen management - Steer compost 2011 (SPAdes) (version 2) | ecosystem: Environmental > Terrestrial > Soil > Agricultural land...
GAATCTCAAGTTTAAAAATGTTCAAATAAACTTCTTGCTTCTTATTATATATTTCACAGAGCTTCGCGAAAATAACACCAAGATACAGGACGGGTTTTAGTACAATATTTACCTAAAAAACTTAATTTATAACTATTGGTTCGCTGGCCTTAATCGGCTCCTTCGAAACGAATAATAAACTTAATATATTTACTAAACCTTATTTCATGACGCAAGAAATCATAATAGCTACAGGTGCTATTTTCGGAATGTTATCCGTTATTTTTGGCGCTTTTGGAGCTCATGCTTTAAAGAAGGTTTTATCTACAGATCAATTACAAAGTTTTGAAGTTGGTGTTAAATACCAAATGTATCATGCACTTGTTTTATTGGCATTGGGTGTGAGTTCTTATAACATTACCTCATCAACCTATTGGTGCTTTACGATCGGTATTATACTGTTTTCATTCAGCATATATGGATTGGTATTATCTGATTCTAAAGGAAAAAAAATGCGGTTTTTAGGACCGGTTACGCCTATTGGTGGATTGCTTTTGGTAGGTGGTTGGTTTTTATTACTAATACATGCTTTATAATACCTGAGTTCTTTAAACAAGCATTAAAAAATCCACAGGCATATACCTATAATTCCGCTATAGAACAATACTAAAAAAAGTTCTAATTTATTTTGATTTAAATATTTCATCATAAAAATAATTATAAAAAGGCTGCACTGTAAAAACAGTGCAACCTTTTTCTCCTACTTTAATTAATAGCTTAATTTTTAATATTTTACAAAACGCTTGGTTGTTTCTACCCCATTAGCATCTTGAATTTTAATAAGGTACATGCCGTTAGACAGCTTTGAAATATTTATTTGTGATGACGTACTCTCTAAAACTTTCTGTCCCTGAACATTAAACACACTTACCTGTTTTACAACTGAATTCGATTTAATATTTAAAATAGAATGTGCTGGATTTGGATAAAGTTTTATGTCGCTTTTACCCATTTCGAAATTATCCATACCTAAAGTAGCACCATACTCGTAAGGACCCATATCTACGGTATTATTAAAAATTCTATCGTATCCTAACAAATCTGTAGTCATTCCTGCTAAAACTTTAGCGTTATTGCCAGAATCTATGGCAGGAGAACCTGAATTTAAAGTAAAATCTTTGTTTGAAGCATCTATAAACATTGGATTTGCATTCATTGTGTTTGTTAAACTACCAGCTGGAATTGTAGAAAAACCATCTTGACCAATGCTATTATTAACCATAATATTTTGTCCTAAATTAGTAATAATTCCAGTTATAGATTTAGCAGTAGCACCTCCTGCAGCTGTGTTTCCCCAAAAAACACAATTAGAAACTTCTCCAACAAATGCTCCATTTGAATATGCAAAACCAACGGTAGCTCTTGAAAAATTATTTAGGCCAGTGGCAGTTCCTAAATCTTGGTTTCCAGAGTAGGTGTTATTTATTAATTTACAATTCATTGTAGAACCACTTTCTACAGCTCTAAACCATCCTGCACTTCCTGCATAACCTTTAGCTGCTCCATTATCTTTAGCCACATTACCATGAAACAATGAATTAACCACTTCAAAATTGGCAGTAAAATTAACACCTGTATAACTGTATATAGCAGATCCATGATTTGCTAAGTTATTTTCAAAAATAGTTTGATGTACTTTTAATGTACCATTAGCTTCGTATCGTGCAAAAACACCAGCGGCTGCTTCCCATGCCACATTGTTTTTAATGATGCAATTGTATATATCAAGATTGGCTACCGTAAAACTTTTAAAAATAGCGCCTCCCGATTTTTGCGTTGCACCATTAGCATGAGCGTCTGAAATTGTAAAACCATCGATAGTTGTATTATTTCCAACAACCGTTATTACATTGTAAGCGTTGTCATTTCTTGTTGCATTAACAAATTCTAAAACACTGTTGTCATTACCCAATAAATCTCCTGACAAAATAGTGGTATTATTTCTAAAATCTCTGTCGGTTAAATTTGTTTCTGTCCCATTAAAACCGCCATAAAGTTTTACACCATTTTGTGGTATTATAAAAGTAATAGTCCTATTTGTAGCATCTGGTTTGTATGTTCCTTGTGCTACCCATATTTCTTCATTTGGTTGCACTAAAGCTAGAGCATTTGTTAATGAGTTATAAGCGTTTGCCCAATCTAACCCATTATTAGTTCCTATTGCCGCTGCATTTACATAAACTCTTCCTAAGGGTCTTTCTGTTTTAAATAAAACACTGCTAGACCAAGCTGTAGGAATTACACATTGTTCTCTTAAATAAACAAGATACTCTGTAAAAACGTCTAAACCGGATAGGTTAGTTGTGGCCGATACATTTGGTAATATTACCGCAGATGAAAAAGGTTCGGAAGCTTTATGATATGCTAAATCATAAGTGCCACTTCCAGTCATATTAATATCTGCGCTAGTTTGCGTTATGTTAGTAGCACTAATTAAATTACTATTTGGTGCAAAACAATAGTTTCCAATTAATTGCTCTATTTCTGTTTGCGAAAGTTCACGATTATACGCATAAATGTCATCAATACTATCTGTGTATTTATTTATTGCTGGTAAATGATTATAACGACTGTTACCTATCGTAATATTCCCATTGGCATTTGGAGACGTAAAAATAGGCCGACCATTTATATTTTTAGCATTTTCAACACCATCTACATAAATTTTTGATCTTATATATTGATTTCCAGTGATAACGACAGGATTAAATAAAATTACAATATGATGCCAATTTCCATCGGCAATAACAGCAGGAAATTCATGTCCATAACTAGCCGGTTGAACTGGAGAATTAAAAAATTTCTCGTAATATCTACTTTCAAAAGCTATTTTTCCATCCTTTAAAAATATGTAATAACCAACATCGTCAGAATCAAAATGTGGTATCGTATTTCTTGAGCTATCGTCTATAATAGTTTTTCTATCTGCTGTATTCGTTGTAGTTTTCACCCAAAAAGACCATGTTAGATCAAAATTAGTGGTTGTACCTCCAAAATCTATATCACTTCTTGTTAAATAATCGCCATTTAAACTAATGGCATTGTTTGCATTTAATAACCGATCGTTTTCCGTGGTTAATGCTGTTCCTGTTTGTGTAAAGTTATTCCCATTGGCATCATCTGTTAATGCACCACCAGTAAACTCATACATGGCTTGTAAACCATTGAATGGAATTTGGGCAAAAGCGAAACTACTTACTAAAAGTAGTATTAAAAGTATTTTTGTTTTCATAATATAAATAGATTTATGGGTTATGAAAACAAATATGCGACTCAAAGTTGCTCTAATTTCGAACTTCTTTCTGAAAAGGCCCTCTCTTTTTCTGAATGGAAAGAACTCCGCATCTTAATTATTAAAAACTTGTTTAATAATGGTTTCAAACTCCTCTTTTTTAGTTTTTGAAACTGGAACCGTCTTATTATTTTGCATAATAAGATGGTAGCCATCTTTATTAGAAAAGGCTTTTATATGCTTTAAATTTATTAAATAAGAACGATGTGGTTTATAAAAATACGATTGATTGTGTAATTGCTCCACAAAATGTTTTAAGGGTTTACAAATAAGCTCTGTGGTTTTATCTTTAAGGTATATAGTTGTGTACATACCATCTGCTTCAAATAAAATAACATCTTCAAAAGAAATAAACAGCATACCATTAGGAACTTCTACCACTAATTTATTTAGTGCCAACTGACTAAATGCCTTTTTAAGATCTTCGAGTTTATGGTTAATTGTATACGCTTTTGCCACTTCTATGGCTTTGGTTGTAGCCTGTTTTAGTTCTTGAACATCTATAGGCTTCATTAAGTAATCTATAGCAGATAATTTAAAAGCTTCTATGGCATAATTACTATAAGCTGTTGTAAAAATAATTTGAAAACTGACAGGTTTACCCTCAAAAAACTCTAAAATTTGAAGTCCAGAATATTTTGGCATTTCAATATCTAAATACACAATATCTGGCTGTTCTTTTTCAATTATTGCAATACCTTCCAATAAGTCTGATGCTTGAAAAATAGCATCTATTTCTTTACATTCTTCTTCTAGCAAGCGTTGCAATAAACGTCTAGCTTTGTTTTCGTCATCTATAATTAAGGCTTTCATTTTTTAATTGATTTGCTGATTATTCTATACCTTGAATAGGAATAGGAATTGTTATTGTTATTCTAGTTCCTGATTTGCTTGTACTATTACTTAAGTCAAAGACTGTTACATGTATTTTTTGAGTTCTATTTATATTTAAAAGCGCCACGCGTTTTAAGTTAGCTGAAGTTGCAAATGGCGTATGAAATGCTCTATTTTTATTTATTTCTTTTGAAGCTTCTATACCTACGCCATTATCTTCAATAACACAGGTTAGTAAGTTATATTCTGTATTTAATTTGAAGGCAATTAAAAGTTTTCTATTTGTTTTTTTATGAAGTAAGCCATGTTTTAAAGCATTTTCTACATAAGGTTGAATAAATAATGAGGGAATTTTAATTTGAGATATAGCACTATTTTTATCCACCTCTATTTTATAGTCTAAGGCCTCTTCGAACCTATTTTTTTCTAATTCTAAATATAAATTTAGTGCTTTTATTTCTTCTCTCAACGTAATATTATCTTTCCGGCTATGCTCTAAATAAATACGAATAAGACGAGAAAATTTCACTAAAAATGTACTTGCCAATTCCTTTTCATTTAGCACTATATATTCTTGAATAGAGTTTAGAGCATTGAAAATAAAATGCGGATTCATTTGTGAACGTAAATTCTCTAATTGCGACAAAACCAATTGCTTATTTACAATTTCCTTTTCCAGTTGGAGTTTTTGATTAGCCTCCAAATTTTTTATTTTTTTTGTAAAGTACCAATACAATAAAACGCCTATTCCTATTAATAGTAGTCCGTAAAACCACCAGGTTTCCCAAAACGGTTTATTTATGGTAATCTTTATAGAGTTTGTAGATAAAGTTTCATCATTATTAGCTAAAAATGGTTTGACTTCAAACGTATAATCACCCGGTTTTAAACTATAATATGGCACGGTATTTTCAGAAGCATTTGCAACTTCCCAATCTGTTTTTTCTGCGCCTTCACTTACTAATCTATACTGGTATGTGTTATGTTTTCTAGACTTATAACCATTAGCGTTGAAACCTATTTTTATGTCATTTTTATAATATGGCAAATTGTAAGCTGCCTTGATAGTAGTATCATTTTTATCAATTTCTACTTTTGTAAAATAGACTTCGGGAATAGCCGTTTTTTTAAACGCTTTTAACTTATCAACACTAAAAATACCTTTGTTAGACGAAAACACAATGGTATTTTTTAAGATTTCAATACCATTAATTTTATAAGAAGGAATACCATCCTCTTTTGTCAATGTTTTAAATTCTTGCGTTTCAACATTTAGCTGTTGGATTCCTCTATCTGTAGTTATCCATAAGTTGTTACCATCTGCTTTTATTTGACCTGTTTCGTTAGATAACAATCCGTTTTTAGTAGTGTAATTTACAACCACAGCATTATTTTTTATACCAAAAATACCGTTGTTAAATGTAGAAACCCAAATCATTCCATTTTCGGTTTCTGTTATAGATAAAGCAAAAATAGAGCTGCCATCATTTAGAACAGCCGATTCTTTAAAATCGGAATCATAAGCTATTAATTGATCTGAATAGCCAACAAAAGCAGTTTTATAACGCTTGCTATAATGTGTAGTATAAGCACGTTTAAAACGCAACTTTTCAGGAAACTTATTTATCGTCCTTTGCTCTAAAAACCCTGCATTACTATATGATGCGTACAAATTTGTATTATTATCAACCTCTGAAAAACTCTTTATAGCGCCATAAATAAGCTCTTGTTCAAAAGAAAAATCATCTAAAGAAATAATACAAATACCTAAATCCAAACCTACATAAGCCTTATTGGTGTTTACATTATAAACTATGGCAGAAACAGCTTCATCTTTACTAATTGTGCTTATAGAGTAAGTGCCTTCTTTCAAGTTATAAACACCAACCTCACCTTTAACTGTTCCAAATAAAATGGAATCGTTATTTATTTTTGCAATACAAGTAATGGCATTAAGTTTATCTATTTCCCACTCTAAAACATTAATATTTGGAATTAAAAAAACACCATTACCAATAGTTGTTAACCAATAATTTTTATTTTTATCTACAATTACTTTTGTAATAAATTCATTTTTAAAAAGTGTTTTTTTATAAATAAATTCATCGTTTTCATAAGCGAAAACATAAATTCCAAAACGTGTTAAAAACCAAAGGTCCTCGTTATTATTAAAAACACCCAGTATTACTTTTGTGTTTAATTTTTCCGGTGTTTTAACAGGTTTAATTGTGTTAGTTTCAAAATTAAATTTGTGAAACTTGTTTTTTCCATTAAAATAAGAGAAAATAAAACTAGTTTTATTATTAAAAAACATGGTTGGCTTGTTTTTTAATCCTGAAGTAATAATTTTTTCTTGTTTTGAAAACAAAAATGGAATTTCATGTACCACACTAAAATTTTGATCCCTACATAGTATTCCATTATTTGTAATATAAACTAGTTTCCCATTATAAAACATTGGTCTTCCTATACAAGACGCTTCGTTATCTAGTAAACTTATTTCTTTAGTTTCTAAATTTACTTTATATGAAGATTTAAAACCAAAGACCAATAAGTAATCTTTTGTTACAATAAAGTTAGACAGCTGTGCATTAAGCTCCGCTTCAAGGTCTATAAATGTGATTAGTTTATCGTTTTCTACATAAAAAAACTGACCAGAGATATTGGTACACCATAAACGCCCTTTGTCATCTTCTTGAAGTTCGAAAACTGAAAGTGCTCTTTTGTCTTTATTAGTGTAGTTTTTATAGGTACTACCGTTATAACGATACAAACCTTTGTCCGCCGCTAACCAAACAAAACCTTTACTGTCCTCCAGAATATCATAAAACTCTATATCTGGCAAACCGTCTTTTTCTGTTAAATGAATAGATACGGGTTCTTGCCCTTGTAAAACAAGAGTCACAAAAAGTAATATATTTAGAAGGAGCCCTTTTATCAAATTGAAAGTTATTAATATGTGAATTTATGATTTCAGAATTATAATTGGACATCTAATTTTCTGAAAAGTGCTTTGTTTTTTCTGAAATAGTTTATTCTGAAGTATAAAAAAAAGAGAAGCCATAAATAGACTACTCTTTTACAAAAAAAGCTGATTAGCAGCCTAAAAATATTTCACAGAAATTCGCCGATATCACACAGCGCTAAACGGCGGGTATATTATTGATTTGAAAAATCAGGTGATTTAACAAAAACGGTTGAAAAACCTTACTGCTAGATTACCATACTTGAGATTATGACCCTTAGATACTTCAATAGAGATTAGCATTGCTAAAACTAAAGGTTTCCTAACTGCGCAGAAATTTAGTTCTCAGGAAAGCCATTTAAAGACATCGTTTCTAATTCTTGATTATCATTCTCAAAAATCAGAAAGACTTTTAATTCAGGATGTGTTTTTAAAAATTCCCTTACACCATCTACACCCATGGCCTTAAATGCTGTAGCATACGCATCGGCTATCATACAATCTTCTGTAATTACAGAAATACTTAACAAGTTTGTTTTACTAGGATATCCTGTTTTAGTGTCGATAATATGAGAATATTTATTACCGTTTTCATCTACTTTATATTTTCTATACGTTCCTGAAGTCGCCATAGATTCGTCGTGAAGTGAGATGGCTCTTAAAATGGATTGTTCGCCATCAAAATGCGGTTGCTCTACGCCTACTTTCCAATCGGCTTGCTTTTCTATATTTCTTCCTTTGGCGCGAATTTCACCACCAATTTCAACTAAATAATTAGCAATGTTTTTGCTTTCTAAAAACCAGCCAATAACATCTACGCCATAACCTTTGGCGATGGCATTAAAATCGATAAAGGTATTCGGATTTTGCTTTTCGATAGTTAGATTATGTCGGGTTACTTTATCGAGTCCGACGCTAAGCATGAGGCTGTCAATTTTTAAGCTATCTAAGCCTTCAATGGAACCTTCTGGACCAAAGTCCCATGCATTTACAATGGCTCCAATACTTGGGTCGAAAACACCTTCTGTTAGCTTATAAATCTCTTTGGAAGCGTCGAATACATGTGCAAAATGATCGTCGATAACATTTGATTGGTTTTTGTTTAATCTTGAAATATCGGAATCTGCCTGATAGGTGGACATGGATTTATTAATAATATGAAATAAACTATCGAACTGTTTCTGATAATTTACTTCAGAATCGTAAATAACCGAATAACTCGTGCCGAAAACTTCTCCAGACAATTGGCTGTTTTTTGGTTCTTGTTTACAAGAAACAACGAATGCTACAATTAAAAATAGAATAGCCAATTTTTTCATTTTCATATAAAATTTGAGGGTTTAATGAGATTGCGAAACTTCAACTGAGCTCTGTCCAGACTCGTAAAGTTGTTTTAGTTCAAGTTCGTCTCTAATACTTGAATGCCATTATATTCAATCAAGTATTCTTCGTTTAAATATATAGGTAAATCTTCACCATCTGGATTTCCCAGTCCAACTCCTGCATACAATACTTTAGCATCTTTTTCTATAGCGTGTTTTTTAAAGGATTCCATCCAAATAACATCATAATTATTGGGATTTTCTGGAAGAATGACTGCGCGAACAATAACAAAGAAATATTGTTTGGTCTTATCCATGCACACAAACTGTGGATGCTTTTTTAATTTACTATTAACAGCTATAAACTCGAAACCACGTTCTTCAAGTTCTTTTCCAACGAGATTCATGGCCAGATAATGTAATTCTTGTTCTGAAAGTGCTTTTTTCATAGTACAAAATTACTATTTATAAATTTGTTCCAATAAAATTTAAAAATTGTTTAACTATAAATTCGAATTCATAATCAAAAAGTGGTTTGCAATTATTGCGCTTCAATGTTAAAGTGTAATAAACATATCATTTAAAACCATCAAAATTAGTATCTTATAGTCTCAAAATTTAAAGCTAATACTATGAAATCGACAAAAAGATTAGACTTAGCCATTGAAAAACTATACACAGCTTTTCAAAATAACAGCTTACATCCAGAATGTTGCAAGCAATGTGCTGTTGGAAATATCTTGGATAACAACGATTCTTGGAAACATCTGTCTGACCAGCATGGTTCTTTAAACTTGAATTATGTGGGTTTGGTCAATCAGAATTTTGGAAGAAAATTTAACGGATATTCGCCTATAGAATTACTTCAAATTGAAGCCCAGTTTTTAAAAGCTTGTGGCTATCAACTTCCTCTTCATTATAAAAACAAGAGACCTAAAAACTCGACAGATAAGGATGTTCTGTTTTTAGGACTTTCAGCCGTAGTTAAATTTTTATGTCGGCTAGATGAACTTCCAGATGTTATGGATTGTTCGGAATTGTTTCAATATGAAATTAAACCCAAAGTCATAGAAAATTTAAATGTTATTTAAGCGACTTTAAATTGATGACATTTGAAAAGTATTTCGATGTGTTTATATAAAATAGACATCATGAAACGCTTTTTCTCCTTTTACGTTATTTTAGCCCTACTTTTTTTAAATTCTTGTGGCGATAAAAAAGAACAAACCGAATTTTCAGAATACGGTAGTGACCCTGAAAACAATATAGAAAATCAGGGAAATATTCCTGTACAGGGAAATTCAGAAGCAAAAAACTCTTCTGGTCAAAAAATAAAACCTTATTATGTCATGAACCAACAGTTTGGTATACCAGTTGGAGCCATGCCAATTCCCAGCTCTTGGAATAAAAAGGAACAAAATTCAGAAAATATTTATTTTGAAAGTTCAAATGGTGTACAAGTCTATGGTGAAGTTTCCAACTCATTTTTCTATTCGAATAGTGCAGAAAGAAATCAATACACCTTACAAACTGGAAGCCAAGTTAAACCTGTAAAAAGTGTACAACGTTTAATTGATGAAGAATTAAAGCCTTTAGTTGAAGCTCAGGGATTACAGTTTCGAAATCAGTTTCCTTTACCTCAGTTAGCGCAATTTGACAACAGGTTTAATAGTTATTTATTTAAATCCACTCCAGAACAAAGACAAAATGATTGCGTGGTTACCGAATGGGAAAGTCCAGATGGGAAGTTGATGATGGTTATTGTAAGATACTATATTGCACAATATACAAGTATTGGTGGTTTGGATTGGGGTTATACCTTAAACAGCATGTTGGCTCCAAAAGCTGAATATGACAATGCCAAAAATGCTTATATTAATTCGTTGGTTAACTTTGAAATAAATCCACAATGGGTTCAGGCACATAATCAATATTATGCCCAAGCAGCGCAGCAAAGTAATGCTGCACACCAAGGACGAATGGCAAATATCCAAGCGCAAGGAGAACGAAGCCGAGCTGCTGGAAGAGCTAGCAGTCAAGCTTTGGACAACCAATACAATGCCTGGAGATCTGGGCAAGCATCCTCCGATGCCAGTCATTCTAAGTATATAGATGGTATTTATGAAAGAAGAAACATGACAGACCAAAGCGGTAACATTTATAAAATTGACGGTTACGAAAACAACGTTTGGATGAATAACAACAACGAATATATTGCTACAGACAACTCTTTGTACAACCCAAATACTAATTCTACAACCAACAATTATAACTGGCAACAACTTGAAGAAACAGATAACGGTTACTAAAATTCTCAGTTTATCTTAATAAAATACACTTCGTCAAAAATGATGTGAATTATTACAATATTCTATTATCTTTAGATTAAGATGCAGAAAATTGAAAAATCACTTGAAGACAGACACAGATAACACTCAAATTATTGAGCTCATAAAAATTAATGATGAAGGTGTTTTAAAAACTTTATACCACAGCAATTTCCCTAAAATTGAAGCTTTTATTTTAAAAAATAATGGCACAAAGGATCATGCAAAGGATATTTTTCAGGAAGCTTTTATTGCCGTTTGGAAAAACGTAAAAGCCAATAAGTACACGCCACAAAACAATCATACCTTAAATGGCTATTTATATACCATTTCTAAAAATAAATGGATGGATTATTTACGCTCAAAACACCATAAAAAAACAGTGGTTACTTCTAAACTAAACCATTTTGAGATTTCCGATAAAGATCTTCAGGATAAACATGATGACATTTTAAAAGAAAACCGATTACAAGATGTCATGCAAGCATTTAAAAACTTAGGCTTGCCTTGTAAAAATTTATTGACCAAGTTTTATTTTGAAAAAAAATCCATGAATACCATTGCAGAAGAAATGCAATTAGATGCGGCATCCACTAGAAACAAAAAATACAGATGCATGCAAAAATTAAGAGAATTAGCCCTGAAAGACAATTAATAGCATGAAACCAGATTACAACATAAGCCAAGAAGCATTGGAACATATTGAGCGTTATATAAACAAAACCATGACGCTTGAAGAGTCTGCCGCTTTTGAAAAAAAACTTGAATCAAATTTAGATTTCAAAAAGCAAGTAGAAGATATAGAAACCATACTTTTAGGCATTGAAACACAAGCTTTAAAAGAAAAACTGGAAGAGTTCCATAACGAACTTCCTGAAACGGACATTCCAAGTAAAGAACCTTCAAAGCTTAAATACCTGAATTTTACCAAATTAGTTGCTGCAGCCGCCATACTAATCGCGGCAGGAAGTTTTTGGTATTTTAGTGAAAGCTCCAACACAAATCTTTATAGTAAATTTTACACTCCAGATCCTGGATTACCAACTACCATGAGTACTACGGACGATTTTACGTTTTACGATGCTATGGTAAATTATAAAAGAAAAGATTATATGTTGGCCCTCTCTAAATGGGAGTCACTTCTTAAAAATAAACCAGAAAACGATACACTAAATTACTTTATCGGTTCGGCTTATTTAGCGAAGGGAGACGAAAATCAGGCCATTCCATATTTACTATTAGTTAGTCAAAATGAAAAAAGTATCTTTAAAAACGAAGCCTTTTATTATTTGGGACTGGCCTATTTAAAAGCTGAGAATATAGAACTTGCTAAAAAAAATCTTAAATTTAGTACAATGGATAATAGCAAAGACATACTTTCTGAGTTAGAGGATTAACGAACTCGATTTCTATGGGAATAATTTTAAAAAACATGGTTTTTACCATGTTTATTTTTCTATTTATACTCAATTCACAAATCATTAATTCACAAAATGATTCTGTTAATGGCATCGCATATATTAAAAAGTTATTAGACGAAGACAACTTACAACAAGCCAAAACAGAACTAGAAAAACAGTTGGATGTTTACCGTGTAAAAAAAGAAACAGACAGTTTATTAAAATATGTAGCTCTAGTAGGGAGTTTTAAATTGGCCAATGGCAATCAAGACTTAGCCATAAAACGTGCCGAAGTTTTTGGCGAAGAATTAAAACAATACAACAGTCTGTATATTGACAAAGAAGTTTTGCTGGAATTAGCTTGGATTTACGACGATGCTGGCTATACTGAAAGAGCATATAAAACGGTCGAGAAAGCTTTAAAAACTGCCGAAAAAATCAAAGACCACAAGAAAGCCAAGATAAGTGTCATTTATCATAATCTAGGCTACTTAGCATCTAATCTTGGAGATATGGCACTGGCAAAAAAGCAATATGCTATTTCCATTAAAATGATGGAAAAAGTAGTAGATAAAGATTTTGAGTCCTTACAAAAAACATACAACTCCTTAGGTGGAATGATGTGGTATTCGGTGAAATTAGATAGTAGTCTTTACTATTTTAACAAAGCCTATAAAATGTTGGATAGCGTAGAAAAGAATCCCATGAACTCATATTATCGTCCAGCTATGGTAAAAATGAATATTGCTGTTTTAAATCATTCGCTTGGTCATGCAGACGATGCCATTGAAGCTTCGAAAGAAGTGATTAGCAGTTTTCAGAAATTTATAGATATTTCAACAGATGAATCTGGAAAACTGCGAGCAGCAAGACATCAATTAGCTGCTATAGATAATTTAGGCTCCTTTTATCACTCCATTGGAGAATTTGAAAGAGCCGACGAATTGATTAGCTATTCCTACAACAAAAAACTAAAAACACTCGCATTAGAAGATTTTAATATTACTATTTCGCAAATTATTTTAGCTCAAGCAAAAATAGGCTTACGCGATTTTGAAGGTGCTAAAAAATTTATAGATCAGGCTATAGAAAGAATTAACACAAGTAAAAGCACACAGTTTTATTGGCATGCAAGCGCCTTATCAACCAAAGCTGAAATTAGCAACGAGCTAAATGACTATGAAAGTGCCGAAAAACATTATAGAGCTGCAGATTCTTTGTACAGAATATCATTGGGCAAAAATGAATATAGCCGAGATTTACTAGATGAGATGATAGATATGTCGCAGTTTTATGCGAAAATAAATAAGGCTCAAAAAGCTATCTCTATGGCTGAAGAAAGTTATTATTTTGTAAAAACAAGCGATTTCAAAAACACGATACAAGGTTTTCATCATATTTTAAATTTAGCCGAAGTCCATTATAAATTAAAAGATTATAATCAGGCCATTATTTACAGCAATGAAGCTTTAAATCTATTGAATGATAAAAATCTAAGATCAACAAATTTCACGGATTCTATTCAAATTCAATATAGACAACCTAAAGCTCTATTGATTAATGCGAAATCAAAATATCATCTTCAAAATGAAAAATCGGAGGACTTTTTGACCGAATTATTAGATCAAATGGAAATTGGTGTTTCTATTTTAAGCAGGAGAAAGGAAATTATAAAATCTTACGACGACTTAAGCTTGCTCATTACCGAAAACAATGAGCTTTTTGACTTTTCAAAACAACTTCAATTAGATTTGTACCAGCTAACAAATAACGACGCATATCTTACCAACTTTTTAACCATTCACGAATCTAGTTTATACAATCGCATTAGATCTCGGTTAAACCTAAAGAACAATTTAGCTTTTGCCGATATTCCAAAGGAGGTAATTACTCGAGAAACCGCTCTAAAAAACAAGTTGAATGTTTCCAACGAAAATACAAACGACGGAAGTTTTGAAGCTTTTTTTAATGCCAATGAGAATTGGAATTCGTTTTTAGATTCTTTAAAAACCAACTATCCCAAATATTACAAAATGCGCTATGCATCTATTGAGGAGCCTTTAGACCATATTCAAAAAAATATTCCCAAAAACACAACAGTTATTCGTTATTTATTTAGAGGCAATAATTTATATGCCGTGGTTTTAAATGAAACAGAAAAACATCTTTTCAAATTGGATTATACCAATGTAAAATTCCATATCCAGAATTTAACAGAAACGCTATTGGATGTTAAAACAACTAGCGTACATCTCAATAATCTATACACTTCTCTTTGGCAACCCTTAGAAACTTTCATTAAAACAAAAAAGGTCCTAATAATTCCGGATGGCGAATTGTTTAATTTAAGTTTTGAAATGTTAACAGATAAACCATTGGTTTCTTTTGAAGAACTTAGTACAAATAGTCTCCTTTCAAAATATATTATTTCATATAATTACAGTTTATTCTTAATCGACAAGGTTAATAACGTTATAGGTTATAAAGATAATTTTATCGCTTTTGTACCAGAGTTTAACGATAAAATGAAACAAGATTACCGACTAAAAATTGAAGATTCTTTAGAAATTGACAAAGCTTATTTAACCCTTTTGCCACAACCATTCACAAAAGATCTAGCTAAAAAATCTTCTAAGCTTTTTAAGGGTGAATCTTTTTTAAATGAAAAATCAACAGAGAGAATTTTTAAAAATAGTGCCAAAGAACATAAAATTATTCATATTGGCACTCATGCCGAATCCAACAACCTGTCTCCAGAATTATCGCGATTGGTATTTGCGAAATCTACAGATAGTACAGACGTAAACGACGATGGTTATTTATATACTTACGAAATCTACAATATCAATCTGTCTTCTAATCTAGCTATTTTAACTGCTTGCGAAACAGGTAAACCTACCTACCAAGCTGGAGAAGGAATGATATCTTTAGCACACGCTTTTAATTATGCGGGAAGCGAGAGTATTTTAACCAGTCTTTGGAAAGTGGATGAGCAATCGAGTGCAGAAATCATTGCTCATTTTTATATTAATATTAAAAAAGGCATGGATAAAGATGAAGCTTTACAACAAGCTAAATTAGCTTATCTTAAAACAGCAAAAGGCCGAACCTTGAATCCACAATATTGGGCCGGCTTGGTTATTATTGGCGACACAACTCCTATTGAGATGGCTACTTCATCTAATATTATATATTGGATTCTAGGCTTTGTAGTGTTATTTATTCTTGTTTATATGTTAAGAAAACAGACTAAAAAACAATAAAAGGCTGTCAATAAAAATTAACAGCCTTTTGTGGACTACTAAAAAAATAAGCAATCCCTCTCCAAGATTAATAGCTACATACACATCGTTAGATTTACAAAATGTGAGCAAAAAAGAAAAGGTTATCAGTATCCTGTTAACCTTTTCACTAAAAACTATACTAATTTAGGCTCCCTACCAAAACTAATAGTACTTGATAATCGTATAACTTTGAGAATGTGAGCATATTATTTTATTTTTATTTTCACAAAGTCCATTCTGTTTCTATTTAAAACGTAAAAAAGGTTATCAATTACTAATCGATAACCTTTTTGTTGAACTAATTAAGTTGTAGATCAATTATTTATTGTTTTATTAGTCGTTTTACCAAGTTGGAAAATTCGGAGTAAATCTTCACAAAGTAAACACCACTAGCATAATCTTGGATAGAAATGGTTTTACTAATTCCCATATCCTCCAAATTAATTTCTTGAATTACGCTTCCTTTAACATCTATAATAATAGCTGATTTTAATTGCTGATTGCCATTGTTTTTTAATGTGACGTTTTGATTTGCAGGATTTGGATACATTAAAATGCTAGCATCGGTTAATTCATAAGAATCGATACTTAAAGTAACCTCTACATCAAATGAACATACTGCCGAGTTTCCTGAAGAATCAGATACTGTAACCATAACACTAGTAGTTCCAGTAACTACAACTGCACCTGGAGCAGGAACCTGAACCACAGTACTAACAGAGCAATTATCTGAGGCAGTAACCTCGCCTGACCCAAAATAATCAGGAATGGTATACCCTGTTTCACTATCGCCAACAACTGTAATATTTCCTGGACATGTTGAAATAACAGGATCAATTAGGTCTTCAACAGTTATTGTAGTATTAGCGCTTGCAGAATTTCCTGCTTCGTCCATAACTGTTAGAGTAACTGTATTGTCCCCTAGATTTGCACAGGTAAAATTTGTTACATTTAAAGCTAGAGTTAAATTTGCTGGTAATGTACAGTTGTCTGTTGATCCATTATTTATCTGACTTGCAGTAATAGAAGCATTTCCAGAAGCATTTAATTGAACAGTAACATTTTGAGTAATAACATCAGGTGCTATAATATCTGCTTTCCCAGAAATAGTTAACATCACATTTTTATCAGTAGGGTAGGTAACATTGAAAGTATAATGCTTACAGCCATAATCTCCATAAACAGGGCTTGTAAGGTTTTTAGTAGCAATGATTCCACTAACCGTTGCAATGGTAAAACTATCTCCTACATTGGCATCAAAACCTAAAGCAATATTTACCTGTCCTTCAAAAACAGCATTGGTTCCGGTAACATTCATAAAATCATATTCTTGGCCTTGAACTAATCCATTTAGTTCTACATCTAGAACGGAAGTTTAGGATGATTTATAGGTTCCTAAAACATTTAAAACCCCTGGAGAACCTCCTGGTGCAAAAGTTCCATTGTTGGTGAAATTAGTAGCAGTAGGAAGATCTATGGTCCCAATTCCTTTAACCACACCATCAATACTATTTGTAAAATTAAAATTATCGGAAAACTCGAGCTCTCCAGACAGGATATCTATAATTCCCGAATTCGTACTAACAGCTGTAATTGAGGTGGTAGCTGTTCCTTCTGATTTAGTTAACAGACCAATATTATTAAAAACATGAGATGATCCACCATTGTATGAAAGAAAATTACCATCAGATTTTAAATCTATAACTCCTAAAGCTTGATTGTTAACAATCCCGTCATTAACAAATAAGACTCCTGTGCTTTCGTAATTAATCTGACCATTATTATTGAGAACGGAGTTGTCTTGAATATATTTACTTGCTGTGGTTAGTAAAGTTATTTTTCCTTCATTAGTTAAAGTACCTCCTCCTTTTAAATTGCCATTCTTCCAATGGACACCTGTTGGTCCTATAAAATTAAATATAGCGTTGGTATTTACTGGTACCTGAACCTCATTGTTCCAAATTAGTTCTCCATTTAAATTACCTTCCAAAGTACCATTACAAACTATTTGAGCATTCCATTGCAGTACACTGCCACTCAAAACATTATAGGTTCCATTAGATAGATTTTTTGTTAATCCTGAAAAATTAAGAATACCACTTTCCACACTAATGGTTCCATTGTTATTGTTCACTAATATATCTACGCTTGATGCGCCAGTTGTTGTAGTACGTTTTAACAAACCAAAATTATTCAAAATATGTGTGGATCCCCCATTATAGGCCATGCTTGTCCCATCTGCTTTAAGGTCCATAATTCCAGTTGGCTGATTATTTACGGTTCCATTATTTATAAACATAACTCCAGAACTTTCGTAATTTATAAGCCCTTCATTATTTAAAATGGTATTTGAATTTATGTATTTACTACTGGTGCTAAGCAACGTTATTTCACTTTTATTAACTAAAATCCCCGCTCCGTCTAGGCTTCCATTTACCCAATGGACACCTGTTGTTCCCGTAAAATCAAAATTTGCAGTAATTTCTGAGGGTACATTCACTTCAGCATTCCATATCAATTGTCCATCTAAATTACCCGTTAAATTACCAGTGAGTATAATTTGTGAATTCCAATTTAAGCTACTTCCAGCATTAACATTATATATCCCATTATTTAAATATTTGGTTAAGTTTATAAAGTTAAGGTTACCACTTTCTACTAAAATGGTACCATCATTATTGTGCAAATAGATACTTATAGTAGATGTGCCTGTTGGCACGTTACTTTTTATTAATCCACTATTATTCAAATCGTGCACAGAACCTCCATTGTATGATATATTATTCCCATCAGCTTTTAAATTGATGATTCCAGTGGCTTCGTTATTGATTGCACCATTATTAACAAACAAAACACCACTGCTCTCAAAATTGATATCTCCATTATTGGTTAAAACGGAATTAGTATTTATGTATTTGCTATTAGTAGTCAATAAAGTAATTTCACTTTGGTTAATTAAAGTTCCACCGCCATTCAAATTCCCATTAGACCAATTAACTCCAGTAGTTCCAGTGAAATTGAATGTAGAAGTTGTATTATCGGGTACATTAATCTCGTTATTCCATAAGATTTCACCATCAAGAACACCATCTAAGGTTTCTGAGCAAATAATTTGAGTGTTCCAAAGAAGTGAACTGTTGTTTGCTACATTATAGGTTCCTCCTGTTAAATTTTTTGCAAGTCCTCTAAAATTAAGAATTCCGCTTTCTACAGTAATAGTTCCTGAATTGTTATTCAACACAATGTTAATACTGGATGTACCTGAAGTAACAGAACGTTTTATCAAACCATAATTGTTTAAAATATGAGTAGAACCTCCATTATAAGATATATCATTACCGTCTGATTTTAGATTAAGAAGCCCACTTATCTCATTATTAATAGTGCCTTCATTAACAAAAAGAACACCTGTATTTTCAAAATTGATGACACCTTCATTTGTTAAAACCGTATTTCCATTTATATAACGGGAGTTGGTTTCTAGCATTGTAATCTTATTCATATTAGTAAGTATTCCACCACCTTGCAATGCCCCATTATTCCAATGGACACCTGTATTACCAGTAAAATTAAATGTTGCTGCTACTGGAATAGAAACATTACCTACCCAATTTATTGGTCCATTAAGACTTCCTGTCAAGACTCCTTCGCAAGTAACAGTGTTTGCCCAGTTTAAAGAAGAATTTGCACTCACATTATATATACCCCCAGTTAATTTTATCAATGCGAAATTTAATGTTAATTCGCCTGCTTGAACATTAATAGTTCCTCCATCATTGTGGAGTTCTGATTGAATAGTAGCTATACCAGTAGCCGATGTGCGCTTAAGGAGCCCATAGTTATTAAATATATGGTTTGACCCTCCATTATAACTAATAAGGTTGCCAGCTGTTTGCAAATCGATAATCCCTGAAGTTCGATTGTTTAAAGTTCCATTATTGATAAACAAAGTACCTGTGCCGGTAAAATTAATGGTTCCTAGGTTATTTAAAACAGTGTTGTTATCAATGTATTTAGAACCTGTTGTAGTAATATTTATTATTCCATTATTAGTTAAAGTACTACCCCCATTAATGCTTCCATCAGAAAAGATAATGGTTGTGTTTGCACCAAAAGAAGAAGCGTCCGTAAAATTTAGTGTGCTATTAATGGTAAATAAAGCATTTCCTTGAACACTAATAGATTTAGTAGTTCCAGTTACATTAAGGACAGCTGTACTCCCTGTAGGAATAACAACATCGTTAATTGCCGTTGGTACAGCATTCAAACTCCAATTGGCTACAGTATTCCAATTGTCGTTGGCTCCAGCACCAATCCAAGTGTTGGTTTGTGCGTTTACTGTTATACACAAAGTACAGAACAGTGATAACATCAGTAAAATTTTTTTCATTTGATTATGTTTTAAGAGTTAAACTACTGTCAAATGCCATTCAGAATTCTTAAGATTTAAATGTAAACATGAAGGATTCCTCGTGTCTTGATTAATAGCATGTAATTGATTATACAAGTACATCGAAACAAACTTAAAATGTGAGCGAAAATTTTAAAATAAAAAAACCCAACATTTTCATGTTGGGCTTTAAATTCCTGAAAAGTCAGGAGTCAATTTTATATTGGAAGAATCTTCTATTAGATTCCTGTTTGCACAGGAATATTATCCTCCAAAGTCGTCGAAACGAATATTCTCATCTGGGATTCCGAAATCCTCTCCCATTTTCTGAACGGCTTTGTTCATTAATGGAGGACCACAGAAGTACAATTCAATATCTTCTGGAGTTTCATGATGGTCTAAATAGTTTTCAATAACACAGTTATGAATGAATCCTACAAACCCATCTCCAGGCGCATCGATATTTTCTTTCACTTTCCAGTTATCTTCTGGTGCAGGTTCAGATAATGCCAAATAGAATTTAAAGTTAGGGAAATCTCTCTCTAATTCATGGAAATGCTCTAAGTAGAACAACTCACGTTTAGAACGTCCACCATACCAATAAGTTACTTTTCTACCAGTTTTTAAGGTTTTGAATAGGTGATATAAGTGAGAACGCATTGGCGCCATTCCAGCTCCTCCACCAACATATAGCATTTCTGATTGAGACTCATTAATAAAGAACTCACCATAAGGTCCAGAAATAATTACTTTATCTCCTGCTTTCTGATTAAAAATATAAGAAGAAGCAATTCCTGGATTGACATCCATCCAACCGCCTTTTGCGCGATCGAAAGGTGGAGTTGCAATTCGAACATTTAACATAATCTCACGTCCTTCTGCTGGATAAGAAGCCATAGAATAAGCTCTTTCTACAGTTTCCGTGTTTTTCATCACTAATGGCCAAAGCTTAAACTTGTCCCATTCTGCTTGAAACTTATCTGGTGTTTCATGCTCTTCTGGATGAGCTGTAATGTCCATGTCTTCAAACTTTATCTCACAAGTTGGAATTTCAATTTGAATATATCCACCAGCTTTATATCCCATGTCTTCAGGAATTTCAACAACAAATTCCTTAATAAATGAAGCTACATTATAGTTACGTACAACGGTTGCTTCCCATTTTTTAATACCAAACACTTCTTCAGGAATGGTAATTTCCATATCTTGTTTTACTTTTACCTGACAAGATAAACGAACTCCGTCTTGTAATTCTCTACGGGTAAAATGAGGTGTTTCTGTAGGAAGAGCTTCACCTCCTCCAGATAAAACATGACATTCGCATTGAATACATGTTCCACCACCACCACAAGCGGATGGTAAAAATATTTTTTGTGAACTTAACGTAGTTAATAAACTCCCACCAGAAGCTACTTGAATAGTTTTCTCTCCATTAATTATAATCTTTACTGGACCAGATGGCGATAATTTTTGTTTTACAACTAATAACAACGCAACTAATAACAATGTAATTATTAAGAAAGCGACTACTGTTATAATAACTGTCCCTAAGGTACTTGCTGCTAATACTATCATGTTACTCTTTTATTGTGTTGTTAGCTAAAGTTTTGTCTTCTTTAGGTGTATCGTTTATACTTTCAGTCTGTTCTGAATCTTCAACAGTATTTAAAGACACTTTTGGTTGGGTTTCTTCCTGCACTTGTGCCGTTTTGGTTTCGGTTGCAACTTCTTCATCACCTCCTGTTAACATACCACCAAAACTCATAAACCCAATGGCCATTAATCCTGTAATAATAAATGTAATTCCTAAACCTCTTAATGGCGCAGGTACATTTGAATATCTAATTTTTTCACGAATAGCTGCAATGGCTAAAATGGCTAAAAACCATCCAATTCCAGAACCTACTCCGTAAGTTGTTGCCAATGCTAAAGTTGGTATTTCTCTTGATTGCATAAACAATGAGCCTCCCAAAATAGCACAGTTTACAGCAATAAGTGGCAAAAAGATACCTAAGGAGTTATAAAGTGCCGGAGAGAATTTCTCAACTATTATTTCTACTAATTGTACCATAGTTGCAATGGTAGCAATAAACATAATAAAAGAAAGGAAACCTAAATCGTAATCGGCATACTCAGGTCCTAACCAAACTAAAGCTCCAGGTTGTAATAGATATTGATCCAGTAACCAGTTTAATGGTACTGTTATAGCTAATACAAAAATAACTGCTGCACCAAGTCCAACTGCTGTATTAACTCTTTTAGACACGGCTAGGTACGAACACATTCCAAGGAATACTGAAAATACCATGTTATCTATAAATATCGATTTGAAAAATAATTCTATATGTTCCATTTTATAAGTTATAAGTTTTAAGTACTTAAAGTGCCTAAAATCATTTTTTTTAATGTTCAGCATTCAGTGTTCAGCGTTCAGTAAGTGCTTACTGTGACTGCCAACTGCTTACTAATTTTAGTCTTCTATTAAAGCTTTATTTCTACTACGTTGAACCCAAATAATAATACCTACAACTATTAAAGCCATTGGAGGCATAATCATAAATCCATTGTTTTCGTATCCGGTTGCGTACAATCCTGTTTTTGCAATTGGATCTCCCAACACAGGAATTCCAAATAAGGTTCCAGACCCCAATAACTCTCTAAAGAATCCTACAATGATCAAAATAACACCATATCCTAAAGCATTTCCAATTCCATCTAGGAAAGAACGCCAAGGTCCGTTTCCTAAAGCAAAGGCTTCAAAACGTCCCATAATGATACAGTTGGTAATAATTAAACCAACAAATACGGATAGGGTTTTACTCAACTCGTATGCAAACGCTTTAAGTACCAAGTCTACTACAATTACAAGTGCCGCAACTACAATAAGTTGCACGATGATCCGAATTTTTGAAGGAATAATATTTCGCATTAATGAAATAACCACGTTCCCCATTCCAAGTACAAACAATACTGAAATTGCCATAACTAAAGATGCTTTTAGCTCGGCAGTAATTGCTAAAGCAGAACAAATACCAAGTACTTGAATAGTAATTGGGTTATCATCCGCTAAAGGATCTAATATTAGTTTGGCATCTTTTTTTGATAAAAGTCCCATAAATTAATTGTTTTTTAAGGTTTTAAAATAAGGCACGTATAATCTCAATTCGTTTCTTAACATAGCCGAAACACCATCTCCAGTAATAGTAGCGCCTGCTATGGCATCTACAGCATTATCGGTTTTGTCCAAGTTTAATGGATCTGCATTTCCTTTGGCCACGTTAACACCCACAAATTTCCCGTTGTGCATAAGATCTTCTCCAATAAAATCGTCCATAAAGAAACGTTTGTTAATGTTGGCTCCAAGTCCAGCTGTTTCACCTTTATGATCGAATAAAATACCTTGTATTACCATATCCTCATCTAAGGCAACAAATGCCCAAATAGCATCCCAAAGACCTTTTCCTAAAATTGGAACGATATAGTATGTTTTTCCGTCCTTATCTTCACCTATAAATAAAGGTAATCTTCTTTCTAACCCAGCTTTTGCGTTTGTTTGCTCTTTCTTAACATCTATTAAATAAGCCTGGTCATCTTCTGTAACTTTATCTCCTTGAATAATAAGTTGTTTTTTAATATTTTCCGCAAACAATTTAGGCGCCTCTTCTGTAGAAACGAAAATAGCATTGGTATCATCATTGTCATTTATCCCCATAGCATACAAAATGTTTTGTTGCTTTTCCAACTCTCTGTTAGTCGTAATCCTATCTTTTAAGGATGACGATGCATAAGCTAGTAAGGAACCAACTACTAGTACCATTCCTATGGCAAAAATAATGGTATATGAATTTTTATCTGTTCTCTTTTCCATTGTTAAGCGTTTTTAACTTTAAGACGTTTCGTTCTATGTTTAACATTTCCTTTAACTACGTAATGGTCGATAGTTGGTGCAAACACGTTCATTAATAAGATAGCTAACATAACTCCTTCTGGATAGGCTGGATTAAATACTCGAATTAAAATAGAAATAAATCCTATTAAAAAACCGTAGATCCATTTTCCTTTATTTGTTTGTGAAGCTGTAACTGGGTCTGTTGCCATAAATACAATACCAAAGGCAAATCCACCAAGTAGCAGATGTTCCCAATAAGGCGTACTCATTAATCCGTAGAATTTACTTGTTTCTGAAATAACATCGGCATTAACAAGGCCATTAAAAATGAGTCCCATAACCAAGGCGCCAACTACAGAGGACAACATAATTTTTCCACTTCCAATTTTAGTGAAGATTAAAAATAATCCTCCCAATAATATTAAGAGAGTAGATGTTTCTCCTACCGAACCTGGAATAATTCCTATAAACATATCCCAAACAGAATACACAACATCCTTGCCTTGTGCCAAGGTTCCTAAAATGGTTTCCCCAGAAATAGCATCTAGATTTTGTCCTGCTGCAATAGCTTCATCTCTAGCAACCGCTCCATGTACCCATACTTTATCTCCAGACATCCATGTAGGATAAGCAAAGAATAAAAAGGCACGAATGGTTAAGGCTGGATTTAAAATATTCATTCCTGTTCCACCAAAAACTTCTTTTCCAATAACAACACCAAACGCTATTGCTACTGCAAGCATCCATAGTGGCGTATCTATTGGTACAATTAAAGGAACTAGCATTCCAGTTACTAAATAACCTTCTTCTACTTCGTGACCTTTAATTACCGCAAATAAAAATTCGATGGCTAAACCTACACCATAGGATACGATTACTAGAGGTAATACTTTAATCAATCCGATGTAGAACGCATCCCACGATAAAAAATCTACTGGTGTACCAAATGCAATGTGATGTTGATATCCAGCATTGAACATACCGAAAATCAAACATGGCACCAAAGCCATAATCACAGTATTCATGGTACGCTTTAAATCGTCTGCTACTTTAATATGAGTTCCATTATGTGTGGTCTCATTTGGCAAGTATAAAAAAGTATGTAGCGCGTTAAACGCAGGAGCCATCTTGGTTCCTCTATACTTTTCTTTTAAATTATGTAATGTGCTTTTTAAACCCATTTTTTTAGTATTTCATTAAGGTTGCATGTTACCGCTACCATTATTTCGAGTTAATTATATGATATCGTAAAACTAAATTTAATTGTTATTATTCTCAGATAATTAACCAATTTCCTTTACCATTACGTCCAAACCTTTTCTTATAATATCTTGATGTGGTTGTTTAGACACACAAACAAATTCTGTTAAAGCAAAGTCTTCAGGAGCTACTTCGTACATTCCTAAAGCTTCCATTTCGTCTAAATCTGTGTACATACAAGCTTTTAATATTTGTAACGGATAAATATCTAAAGGAAAAACCTCTTCATAATTACCTGTTAACACGAAATTCCTATGTTCTCCATTGGTATTTGTGTTTAAATCGTAAGCTTTATTTGGGAATAACCAAGAAAACGTAAGAGCTCTCGAAGTTGATATTTTATTGAATACAGGTTTGTTCCATCCAAAGAATTCGTAATCGTCTCCTTCTGGGATAACCGTAATGATATTGCTATAGTAATCTAGACAACCGTCTGGCTTTACTTGTTTGCCAGATAAGACATTTCCAGAAATAATTCGAGCGTTGCTATCTTTATCTATCCCGCTATCATAAACCATCGTAGCTAGTTCGCTACCTATTTTAGTTTTAAAATATCTTGGTTTTTTAATAGAGGAACCTGCCATAGCTACAATTCGCTCGGCATTGAATTTCCCAGTTAGCAGCAATTCACCTATAATTACAAGATCTTGAGCGTTAAGGGTCCAAACAGTTTCTCCTTTATTAACAGGGTCTATTTTGTTTATTTGTGTTCCTACATTTCCAGAAGGGTGTGGCCCAGAAACCTTATGCAAGGTAATTCCAGATAATCCCGCTAAAGGCGAAGAACTATTCTTTCCAACAGACACGTGTACTTGGCCTTCGGTTAATTTCCCTAAAGCTGTAACGGCTGCTTGAAGCTCGGCTTCTTTTCCTTTAAGCGTATAATCTAAATCCGCTGCTAATGGCGCAGAGGCATAAGCAGAAATAAATATTGCTTTTGGCGCTCTGTCTGGTTTTGCAATAATATCGTACGGACGTTGTTTTATAAATGGCCAACAACCAGAAGCTAATAAATGCTCCTTAACGGCTTCACCACTTGCGGTTTGAACATCAAACCTTCCATTGTCTTGATAAACTTGCTCTTTATCAGCTAGTAATTTAATAGCTAATATTCTTCTTTTTTCTCCACGTTCAATCTCTAAAACATCTCCGGAAACTGGGGATACAAATTTCACAGATTCGTCGGCCTTATCATAAAAAACAGTTTCTCCCGCTTTTACTTTAGCACCAACTTTTACCACCATTTTAGGAACTACTCCATGGAAATCTTCTGGTCTTAAAGTACAATAGTTGCTAACTATCGCATTTTCGGTTACTTTTTCAGCAACTCCTTTAAGTTTAATATCCAGACCTTTTTTAATCCTAATGTCGTTTGACATATTTATAAATCTATTTGTTAATAGTAAATGTGATTAAGATTCTTAATTGCCTTAAAAAATCGGTGCAAATTTACTAAATTCTATACGAATTAGCACTAGACTTTCCAGAAGAACGTTATTTATTTTCATTCTAAATAAGCTAGAATATAAAGGTATAGAATTTGCTTATATTTACAAATAATTTTATTTCAAAAATAATAATGGCTAAAATTCACATTTATACATACGTCTTATTCATCCCTTTTTTATTTTTTGGTCAAACCCAAGAAGTTGTTCCTCCAGATTATATCAAAACGGTTATTTTCACTGGAGAAACTCCTGAGAGCCAATTGCCAATTATAAGATTGGGAGACCGAATAGCTTTGGAATTTGATGCTCTAAACGGAAATGAAGAGGATTTTTATTATAAAATCGAACATTATGATTACGATTGGACACCTTCAAACCTAACAAAGGCGGAGTATATGTCTGGTTACGACAACCAAAGAATTCGTAATTACGAGAATTCCTTTAATACCTATCAAATTTATTCGCATTACAATTTAATAATCCCAAACGAGCGAACTCGTGGATTAATTAAATCGGGGAATTACATGATTCATATATACAATGACTACGATGAACTAGTATTCTCAAGAAAATTCATGCTCTATGAAAACAACGCCAATGTTGGGGTTTTTGTTAGAACTTCTAGAGATGTAAAGTATTTAGCGCAAAAACAAACGGTGGATATTAATATTAATTCAACCAACATTCAATTTAACAATCCTTCTGAAACTGTTAAAGCTTTAATTGTTCAGAATAACAATTTAAACACAGCCATTTCCAATGTAAAACCGCAATACACCATGGGAAATGAACTTATTTACAAATACACTTCAGAAACCAGTTTTTGGGGTGGCAACGAATACTTGGCTTTTGAAAACAAAGATGTTAAAGGTGCTAACGTAGCTATACAATACATTGAATTAGCCGATTTATACAACAACTTCCTATTTACAGATATTGTTCGAGCCAACAGACCATATACCTATAATCCGGATATTAACGGAAATTTTGTAATTAATGCTCTCGATACAGAAAGGCCATGGATTGAAGCCGATTATGTTTGGATACACTTTTCCTTATTACCAGACCCGTCATTAATGAACAAATCGATTTATGTTTATGGCAATTACAACAACTATGAATTAACCGAAACCAATAAAATGCATTTTAATAAGGATCGAGGGGTTTACGAAACTCAATTATTGCTAAAACAAGGTTTCTACAGTTATAAATATGTCGTGGTAGACGAAAAAGGTGGTTTGCAGGAAGGTGCAGTTAGCGGTAATTTTAAGGAAACAGAAAACAATTACAAAGTATTGGTGTATTATAGAGATTTAGGCGCGAGATACGACAGATTAATTGGAGTTGGCGAGTCTAATTCTGTTAATATTACTAATTAGAGCAGGCCATCCGTGCTTATAATCTAATAATTTGCTGTTTTAAGTCTTATATTTCATAATTTAGCATCAACCAATAAATCTATGACCTAATGAGAGTGGTTCAAAAAGTAACAAAAGGGATTAAAATTTCAGTAGAAACCGTGTTTGAAGGAACTTTATATAAGAACTACCAAATACAGTATGCTTTTGGCTATCAAATAACTATTGAAAATAAAAGTAAAGATTCCGTCCAATTGCTATCTAGACATTGGACCATTCTAGATGCCTTAAATAATTTGGAAATTGTTTATGGTGAAGGAGTGATTGGCAAAAAACCCATTTTAAATCCAGGAGAATCGCACACTTACACTTCGGGGTGCTTGCTGTTCTCACCTTTTGGTGCCATGTTTGGCTATTATAATATGGTAAATCTTTCTAACCAAAATGGTTTTCGAGTTCATATTCCTAACTTTAAATTAAACGCGCCTTTCGCACTTAATTAATTCATTTTTAAACAGTTATTTTTTTTTAAAATCTTTTCAGTGTAACACTATTTAATGTGCCAATTTGGGTTATCATTTAATGGTGTTTGTGCTATTTATAATTTCTTATGTATTAAAATTAGCCAGCGTTTCTGTGTTTCTTTGAAGATTTATGTATCGCATGTCAACCTCATCATCTTGCTTTAATACTTGAGTAATGCTGGTAGTTTTTACAAACCCTCGATCCATAATCACACCAAATTCTTTATTGGTAGTTCCTGCTGTTTTATGAAACTCCAAAACTGAATGGGAATTGAGTTCGTTTTTCAACCTAAATTCCCGGAACCAAACTTGCCTCTCTTGCTTCATACTTCCAGTATATAAGGAAGACGACGACCAGAGATTAGGTTCTAAAGGCAAATTTTTAAAATGTTTAGCCGTGCCATCCCAAACCAATTCAAAAAACAACAAATCGGCATTCCAATCTACTATGATAATAGTAAAAGGCTCCACGTCTATCAGATTATAGTCTTTTACCAATTTTAAAACATCGTCAGAAATCAATAAATCCTTCACCACCACGCCGCGACTCAATCTATATTTATCCTGCCTGGCATGTGGTGTAAAACCACCATTGAGTAGGCAAACCAACCTGTTTTTATCGCTAAGTCCAACCCAAGTACCACCCGCAACCTTATCTTTTGGATATAATAGCTTCGCCTCTTCCTCAAAATAAAAATCTGGATCGAGCGTTTCTCTATTAGGCGCTTCATCTCTATTAGTAGTTAATATAAAATTAGTTTTCCCTAAAGGAATAAGAGTTACTGTACACATATAAATTCTAGTCTAAAAATCATTTGATAACTTACAAAAATAAACCTATAATTTAACTTGCCTTTAGGATTCTAAAGAATTATAAATCGCTAAAAATATTGTAACTTTGCAACTAAATTTTTACGAATTCTAAAATAGAAATAATCATGGGAAAAGGATTTTTTAATGTGCCAATTGCTGTTAACGAACCTGTTAAAAGTTACGCTCCTGGAACTCCAGAAAGAGAAGCTGTTCTAAAAGCTTATAAAGAAATGTACAATAGTCAAGTTGATGTACCAATGTATATTAACGGAAAAGATGTTACTACTGGAAATACCAGAACCATGTCTCCTCCACACGACCACAAACATATAGTTGGAACTTACCATTTAGCCGAGAAGTCTCACGTAGAAGAAGCTATTGCAACAGCTTTGGAAGCAAGAAAATCTTGGTCGCAAATGCCTTGGGAGCACCGTGCTGGTATCTTTTTAAAAGCTGCTGAATTACTTGCTGGACCTTACAGAGCAAAAATCAATGCGGCAACCATGATTGCTCAATCTAAAACCATACATCAAGCAGAAATTGATGCTGCTTGTGAATTGATAGATTTCCTACGTTTTAATGTTCAGTTTATGACAGACATTTACATGGAACAACCAGAAAGCACAAGTGATGCTTGGAACAGAGTAGAATATAGACCTTTAGAAGGATTTACTTATGCAGTAACACCTTTTAACTTTACAGCTATTGCTGGAAATTTACCTTCTTGTATGGCATTAATGGGGAATGTTGTTGTTTGGAAACCAAGTAACAACCAAGTGTACTCCGCTAAAGTTATTATGGACGTGTTTAAAGAAGCAGGCGTTCCTGATGGTGTAATAAACGTTGTTTTTGGAAACCCAGGAATGATTACAGATACCGTTTTAGAAAGTCCACATTTCTCAGGATTACATTATACAGGGTCGACTCCTGTTTTCCAAAATTTATGGAAACAAATTGGAAACAATATCGAAAACTACAAAACCTACCCACGAATAGTAGGTGAAACTGGTGGGAAAGATTTTATTATAGCTCATAAAACAGCTAATGCAAAACAAGTTGCAACCGCAATTTCTAGAGGAGCTTTCGAATTTCAAGGTCAGAAATGTAGTGCTGCATCTAGAGCTTATATTCCTAATAACATTTGGGAAGATGTAAAAAAATATGTGATTGCAGATGTCAAGTCATTTAAAATGGGATCTCCTGAAGATATGGGCAACTTTGTAACTGCCGTAATTAACGAAGGCTCGTTTGACAAATTAGCATCATACATAGATCAAGCAAAAGCAGATAAGGATGCCGAAATTATTGTTGGTGGTGGATACGATAAATCTAAAGGTTACTTTATAGAGCCAACAGTAATTGTAACAACTAATCCTAAATATTCGACCATGTGTACTGAATTATTTGGACCGGTTATGACTATTTATGTATACGATGAGAATAAATTCACGGAAACATTAAAACTGGTTGACGAAACAAGTGAATACGCTTTAACTGGAGCAATATTATCTACTTGTCGTTATGCCATTGTTGAAGCTACTAATGCGCTACAAAACAGTGCTGGAAACTTCTATATAAACGACAAACCAACAGGTGCTGTTGTAGGACAACAACCATTTGGTGGGGCAAGAGCTTCTGGAACAAATGATAAAGCAGGATCTGCTCAAAACCTAATGCGTTGGATTTCTCCACGTATGATTAAGGAAACGTTTGTAACTCCAGTAGATTACAAATACCCTTTCTTAGGATAGGAAAACTGAGTTTATATAATAAAACCCTTAAAACTTACATTTTAAGGGTTTTTTTGTGCTTTTAATCCTACATGTGTTAAAGCGATGGTAAAACTTTATATATTTAGAAGATAATCCAACAATCTTTAACATGAAAAAAATCTACTTATTACTTATTCTACTTGTTTCGGTGGGCGCATTCTCGCAAACCAAAAATGCCCTTCAAAAATTTGACACCTCTTCTATGGAGACTTCTGTGTTAGCGCATAAATCCCCAATAGTAGATATTTCAAATTACAATGAAAAAACCATCAACAATTACAACTTTTTTCAAGCATATAAAGCCATAGAACATGGCGATCTGCAAAAGCGATTTTCACCTTTAGAAAGCTTAAAAAGTCAAAGTGAAAAAAGTTATTTCACAAACATTATTCCTCTTGCTATTTTACATAGCGACTACGAATCTATTAGCGATGAAGCACTTCAAAATAACAGTGTAACAAGAGATTCTGAAGGTTATTTACTAAGAACGACCCAAGCGCCTATTTTTGAAAAAAAACACCTAACCCTTACCTCGCCATTGCGCACAAGTTTTAAGGGATTACATACCACATTTAGCTTATTGGAATCCAATATTTTTAACACAACCAATCAGGTTATTGAAAACATTGCTATAGATTTTAATGATGGATTAGGTTTTACAGCCATTGTTTTAAACCAAAACATTCCAGTTACATATCAGGACGCTGGAAAAAAAGTACTGACGTTCCAATTAACCCTTGATAATGGCGAAATTATTACACGTCAATCCACCTTAAAAATCACAGCTTCGAATGCTGACATATTTGAAAGTACCAACAGAGTAATAACCACTTTTAATTCAAGCATTACTCCAGATTTATCGGCTTATGGCGAAACGGTTTCTTATCCTGGAACTGGAGAGTACGAAATTTATTTAAGTGCAGATGGTATATTAGACAAGCCTATCTTTTTAGTGGACGGTTTCGATCCAGGCGATGGAAGAGACATTACTGGAATATACGATTTATTAGGATTCACTGAAGGGGGCAACTCCTCAAATCTTGGCGATTTAGTTAGAGACGAAGGTTTTGATATCGTTATATTAAATTTTCCAATTTACACAAGAGCGCAAGATGCTGCTATTATTGATGGAGGTGTCGATTTTATTGAACGTAACGCCATGTTATTGGTAGATCTAATAAACATAATCAATGCTGAAAAAGAAGGAACTTCTGAAAACGTAGTTATAGGGCCAAGCATGGGCGGTCTTATTTCAAGATATGCTTTAAACTACATGGAAAACCAAAACATGAACCACGAAACCAGATTGTGGATTTCTTTTGATGCACCACACCATGGAGCGAATGTTCCAATAGGATTCCAACATCAGTTTAATTTCCTTGCTTTTGGATTAGATGATTTTTGGGTTCTAGGAAATCAAAATGTTGAAGAATTGCAACCTATTATTAATGGTATGCTACGATCTTCTGCAGCCAGACAAATGCTTACCGATCAATTTGAACCACATATTACCAATAGCGACGGGGTAACCTTCAATAGTTCTTTGGCCTTACCTAGAGCACATCCATTTAAAGCTATTTTTGATGCAAGAATAAACAACTTAACCAGTTCAGGCTTTCCTCAATTAATCCGTAATGTATCTATTATAAATGGTAGCGGAATAAATAGTCGTTATCCAGATAACACTGCGGCAGCCAACAATTTGGTTCCAGGAAGTAGAATTTTAAATGCCAACATCAATATTATGACTGGTGCAACCATGAAGATTAAAACCTATTTTACTCCAAATGCAGGAACTCAAATTCAGACCAGTAACGTCCATTTGGATTTTGCATGGTGGTTTCCTTTAGCTAACGATAGAATTAACAATGCTGATTCTAGAGCATTCACATATTCTAACGGCGTTGATGCAGCCTCAGGTGGTTTATTCGATATTTTAAAATTAACTGAAGACTTATCTACAGATGGATTGGTTGGTGAGTTTTTAGGTGCTTTAAGTACAGATCATTTTAATTTTATACCAAGCGTAAGCGCTATGGCTTTGAGGGTTACAAATAATGAAATAAACTGGTTCCATACACCAACAGGAATCACCACAACAAACGCAACTACCAACAACACCCCTTTTGATGCTTGGTATATGCCAAACATAAACGAGCCACACGTAACCTTAACTCCAGGAAACGTGGACTTTGCCTTGTTTGAAATATTACAAACCACCTTATCAACAGAAACCAACCTGTTTCAAAACATGAGGTTGAAGCAAAATCCAATTACAAATAATTTAACTTTACTGAGCTCTAAGGAATATAACAACGTGAGTATTTCCATAGTAGATATAACCGGAAAACTTGTTTACAGTCAGAAAACAAACATAGAACAAAGCACAACGCTTCCTATAAATTTAGCTTCTGGAATGTACATTTTAAATGTGGACACAAATACGGATACGAATTTAAGAACAAAGATTATTGTAAAATAAATCGCATTTAATGAATAAGACATTCAAGTTTTTAAAGAAAGAATTCCTGGAAATGCTACCTCCAACTATTTTCTTTTTGGTGGTTTTTCATATTCTATTTTTTGTTCGCTCATTAATAGCAAATGAATATGGAATAAGCGCAACCTCATCGTTGGTTGCAACCATTGGTGCGTTAATTGTTGGAAAAGCTGTTTTAATTGCGGATCACTTAAAATTAGTAAGACTATTCGAAGAAAAGAATCTAATATATAATGTGTTGTGGAAGGTGCTAATTTACTCCATTATGATTTCTGTTTTCAGATATTTAGAAGAGGCTATTCCATTAATCTATAAGCATGAATCTCTGGGATCTGCAAATCAACATCTATTAGAAGAAATAAAATGGACGAGATTTTGGATCATTCAAATCTTCCTTATGGTGTTCTTATTAATTTATGTGTCTTTTTCAGAGTTAATAAAATTAATAGGAAAAGAAAAGTTTAAAGCCTTGGTGCTTGGTTAATAAGAAAGATTGTAGTGCATTTATCCTTTATATTTCATAGGTAAATGCACTACTTTTTTAGTTTCAAAAAAGTCTTCTTCAAAGAAATCGGGAATTTCATAGATGGTTGCTTTTGCATAGTCCTGAAGCTCTTCGCCTAAATCGCCACCTTTTAGATAAAGAATGCCGTTTTTTAGTTCATGGTTTTGCTTTTTCGCTATTTTGCCTTTGACCCAATGCACAAAGGTTGGCATGGCAGCTACAGCTCTACTTACAATAAAGTCGTAGTTACCTTTAATTAATTCCACCCGTTTATTAGTGGTTTTTACATTTTCCAAGCCCAGACCTGCAACAACCTCATCGACCACTTTTAGTTTTTTGGCAATACTATCCACTAAATGGAAAGAACATTCCGGAAACATGATAGCCAGTGGTATTCCTGGAAATCCTCCTCCTGTTCCTACATCTAAAATTTTGGTTCCAGGTTTAAATTCTATAACTTTAGCAATAGCTAAAGAATGCAAGACATGTCTTAAATAAAGTTCGTCTATATCCTTACGAGACACGACATTTATCTTCAAGTTCCAGTCTTGATATAAGGCTTCCAATTGCGTGAATTTATCAATCTGATCTTCAGTAAGGTTAGGGAAATACTTAAGAATTAACTGCATGGTTTCTATTTTTGAACAAAAGTAGATAAATTATTGTGCACTTTTATGATAAATTTATTAAGATGCATGTCAATATTATTTATCTTTGGCGTCATATTTGATACTTGTATTAATAAGGTATCAGACAGTAAAAAACAATAGCATGACAAAACAAACATTATCTTTTTCAAGAACAGACTCTGCAAAATTCTTCAGAACACTAAACAAACGTGTTAACGATTATTTTAAAGAAAACAATATTAAAAAAACAGGAAACTGGAAATTATATATTAAGGCTATCATAATGTTCTCTTTATTACTTGGCCCTTTAGTTCTATTATTAACAGTCGATTTACCGACTTGGCTTCAAATTATTTCCATGATGGTTATTGGTATTGGAATGGCTGGAGTTGGAATGAACGTGATGCACGACGCCAACCACGGTTCTTTTTCCAGTAAAAAATGGGTGAATAAATTAATGGGAAGCAGCATCCATATTTTAGCTGGTAACGATTATAACTGGAAAGTACAACACAACGTATTACACCACACCTACACCAATATTCAAGGACATGATGAAGACATTGATGCTGGAAGAATTATTCGTTTTTCCAAACATTCTAAATGGTTAAAAATCCATCAATATCAAAAATATTATGCTTTTTTATTATATGGTTTACTAACTGTGAATTGGGCAATTACTACCGATTTTAAACAAACCTACATTTATTTAAAAAGAAAGTTATCTTATGGCGAATTTCCTAAACCAGCCACACAATGGACAAAGTTAATTATTGGTAAAATTATATATTACTCTATTTGGGTGGTATTACCTTTAGCTTTAGGCTACGCTTGGTGGCAAGTTTTAATAGGTTTCTTGATCATGCACTATACAGCTGGAATTATCTTAAGTGTTATTTTCCAATTAGCGCACGTGATGCCTAATACCGAAATGCCTATGCCAGATGAAGAGGGTAACATGAAAAACACCTGGGCCATCCATCAATTATTTACCACGTCTAATTTTTCACCTAAAAGTTGGTTGGTAGAATTTTATACTGGAGGTTTAAACAGACAAGTAGAGCATCACTTATTTGCACATATCAGTCATGTTCACTACAAAAACATCGCACAAATTGTTAAAGATACTGCGCACGAATTTAGCTTGCCATACAACGAATACAATACCATTTGGAAAGCCATTGCAGAACACTATCAACAATTAAAAGTATTAGGTAGAAACCCTAGTATGGCCTAATCTATTTTTAGCACATAAAATTATAATTTATAATGAGCCTACTTTCAGAAAGAGTTTTAAACATGTCTACATCTGCCACACTTGAAATGGCAGCAAAGACCAGAGAACTTAAAGCACAAGGAAAAGATATTATTGGATTAAGTCTTGGAGAACCAGATTTTAATACTCCAGATTATATTAAAGAAGCAGCCATTCAGGCGATAAACGATAATTACAGCAGTTATTCTCCTGTTGATGGTTATGTGGAGTTAAAACAAGCAATTATTATCAAATTTAAACGCGATAATAATTTAACCTACACCTTACCTCAAATTGTGGTTTCCACAGGTGCTAAACAAGCATTGGCAAACGTGGCATCGGTACTTATAAATAAAGGAGACGAGGTGATTATACCTTGTCCATATTGGGTAAGTTACGTGGATATTGTTGAATTATATGAAGGAGTTCCAGTAGAAGTAAAAACGTCTATTGACAACGATTTTAAAATGACTCCTGAACAATTGGAAGCTGCCATTACTCCAAAAACAAAAATGATTTGGTACAGCTCTCCATGTAATCCAAGTGGATCGTTATACAGTACTGAAGAACTACGTGCTTTGGCTGATGTCCTTAAAAAATACCCAGATATTTACGTGGTTTCCGATGAAATTTACGAACACATTAACTTTACCGATGAGGGTCATGCAAGTATGGCGCAATTTGACGATATGTTCGACAGAACGGTTACGGTAAACGGCGTTTCAAAAGCTTTTGCTATGACGGGCTGGAGAATTGGCTATATTGGAGCTCCAGAAGTGATTGCTCGTGCATGCAACAAAATGCAAGGACAGATTACAAGTGGTGCCAATAGTATTGCCCAACGCGCAACCATTACAGCTTTAATGGAACCGCCTACTCGTGTAAAATTCATGATCGATGAGTTTAAAATACGAAGAGATTTGGTATTGAATTTACTTTCGGAAGTTAAAGGTTTTCAAACCAATACACCTGAAGGTGCTTTCTATGTATTTCCAAATATTTCATATTACTTCGGAAAAACCTTAAAAGGAAAAACCATTAATAACGCAACAGATTTTTCATTATATCTTTTAGAAGAAGCGCTAGTAGCTACAGTTACAGGTGAAGCTTTTGGAAATCCAGATTGCATTCGTTTAAGTTATGCTGCAAGTCAAAAACAGATTATTGAAGCTATAAAACGCATTAAACAAGCTGTTAGTTAAAACATAGCTTCAAAAACTAAATTATCTAGACCTTTCAGCTCCGACCCTTCGGGATCAAAATCTGAAAGGTCTTTTTTTATTCAAAAGAAATAGAGAATTATAGTCATCAATAGCACCATAAAAACACCAAAAACTACTAAGGTTTTTATTCGCATCTGCTTACTTTCCTTTTGAAGTCTTAATCTTAGTTTAAGTAACTCTTCTTGAGTTGATGTGTTTTCAAATTCAAGCTTTTCACCAAAAAAAACGCTATTAACCACACGTCGCTCTTTGCGTTTAGTCAACATACTTTTATTGTTTCTTAAAGTATGTATCATGTGCATCATTGCTCCTTCACCACCCATGATAATTGTATTTAAAATGAAATATAAAAACGGTTACAACAAATCAAATCCCATTACGATTTTGATTCACTTAAAACATAAAAGATGGTTGCGAGAGTAATTCACAAAACATCAGTTGGCCATCTTCAAAAGCTCTTTATATATAAGTAGTAAAATCTTACAAAATGTTACAAATAAGGAAAAAATAGCATATCGATTAACGATTACGCCAGAAGAAAGGCGTTAATAAGATAAGTACAGTAAACAATTCCAAACGTCCAATAAGCATTAAAAACGAAGCCCACCATTTTCCTAAAGTCGGCAAGGATGCATAATTATTTACAGGTCCAAAGTTACCTAAAGCAGGTCCTACGTTACCTAAACTAGAAGCCGATAAGCCGATGGATGACATGAAATCAATATCCATCATGGAAAACACTAAAGCTCCTACAATAAAAGACAACATATAGAGAATGAAAAACGCCAAAATATTAAAAACAATTTCTCCAGATACGGCCTTTCCATTATAGCGAACCGGTACAACAGCATTTGGATGCAAAGCTCTTTTAAACTCTAGGAATCCATTTTTAATAAGAAGCAAATGTCTAACTACCTTAATGCCTCCAGAGGTACTTCCAGCAGAACCACCCAAGAATAAAAGTCCGAAAAAGAACACCATTAAAAAGGGTGTCCACAAAGTATAATCCGCTGTTATAAAACCAGTAGTAGTAATTACAGATATGACTTGAAATAAGGAATGCCTAAAAGCACTTTCTGCTTTTCCCCACACCATCGGGTGCTCGATAGAAGATAGAGATGGATCTGTTTTAAAGTAAATAATCAAGGCTGCAATAATGGTAAAAGCAGCTATAAACTTAAAATACAATTTAAATTCTTCATCTTTAAAAACTTTTTGAACCTTCCCTTTAAAGGCAAAATAACTCAATACAAAATTGGTTCCTGCCAAAAACATAAAAACAATAATAATATATTGAATTATGGGTTGTCCGTTCCAATAGGCCACACTGGCATTTTTAGTCGAGAATCCTCCCGTGGACAAGGTGCACAAAGAATGGTTTATAGCATCGAAAAATGTCATTCCTGCCACTTTTAGCAAAATAGTTTCGGCAACCGTATATCCAAAATAAATCAACCACAAACGTTTTGCTGTATCTGTAATTCTAGGATGTAATTTATCTGCGCTTGGACCAGGAGCTTCAGCAGCAAAAAGTTGCATACCTCCTATTCCCAATAATGGTAATATGGCTACAGCTAAGACTATAATTCCCATCCCACCTATCCAATGTGTTAAACTACGCCAGAATAAAACACCTTTAGGCATGGCTTCAATGTCGTTTAAAATGGTTGCACCTGTGGTTGTATAACCAGACATGGTTTCAAAAAAAGCACTTGAAAAACTTGTTATACTTCCGGTTAACAAGTAAGGAATGGTACCGGATAAGGCCATTACAACCCAACCAAAAGCTACCACAATATAGCCTTCACGCTTATTCATTTCTTTAGAATGACTTTTGGTTAAAAGCATGATTAGGAATCCAACCATCATGGTTAATCCGCCAGATACCACTAAACCAAGTGTCACTCCATCCTTGTAAATAAAGCTTACCAATGCCGATAGCAGCATAAAACCTCCATTAAATAATAACAGAAGGCCTAAAAAATGGAAGATTATTTTATAGTTAAGTTTCACTAAAAGTAAGTTATAGGAATAATTTTTCTACTTGTTTAATAGATCTTGGCAAACAACACACAACCACTTTATCGTTTACTCCAATTCTAAAATCGCCCAATGCTGTATATCCACGCCCATTTCTTATAACTCCACCAATAATCGCAGCTCTTGGAAAATCGACATCTTTAATTAATCGGTTGCAAATTTTAGAAGTTGGCTTTACGTTAAATTCCAATAATTCGGCATTCATATTATTTAGCTTTGTCATAGCAATTACTTCACCTTTTCTAATATACCTAAAAATAGTGTTGGCTGCCAAAAGCTTTTTATTGATTAAGGTATCAATCCCAATGGAATGTGAAAGCTCAAAATAATCCATATTTTCAACTAAGGCTATGGTTTTTCTAACGCCTTTGGATTTTGCAACCAAGCAAGACATGATATTGGTTTCAGAATTTCCTGTAACGGCAATAAACGCATCCATATTGGTCAAGCCCTCTTCATCTAACAGATCCACATTTCTTCCATCCCCATTAATAACAAGCACGTCGGCCAGGTCATCGGCTAAATCGAAGGCACGTTCTTTATCCTTTTCTATAAGTTTTACATTTGGATATTGCTTACATAAATCTCTTGCTGTTTTATATCCAATTTTACTACCTCCAAGAATCATGATATTCCTGATTTCCGTATTGATTTTTCCAGTAAGCTCACAAAGTTCTTGTGCTCCTCCTTCCGAAGTTATAAAAACCACATTATCGCCTTCATTAAACAGGGTGTCTCCTCTTGGAATAATAGTATATTGAGTACCAAAACGCTGAATAGCTATGGGAACAAACCGAATTTCAGGATAAATTTTAGCAGCATCTTTAACCGATTTTCCAACAAAAAGCGCTGTTCTCGATAAGCTTAAAGCCACCATGGTTAAAGCACCTTCATCAAACTCGTAACTATCGTTAAAAGCAGATTGATTGAGCAATAATTCTATTTCGGAAGCAGCTAAAGACTCAGGGGAAATAAGTTCGTCAATACCTAGTTTTTTAAAACCTATTTCATCTTTATGGGCGATAAACTCTGTATTGGAAATTCTGGCAATGGTTCGGTTGGCACCAAGTTGCTTGGCCAAAACACATACAGTAATATTGGTCGTTTCAGAAGATGTTACAGCTATTAACAAGTCGCTTTCTTCAATTCTAGCCTCTTTTAAAATAGCTATAGAAGTCGAATCGCCTTTAATTACTTTAATATCTAAATGGTTGTCTGCGTAGGTTAAACTCTCTTTATTGGTGTCTATCAGTGTGATTTCCTGAGACTCGTAAGACAATAATTTTGCCAAATGAAATCCTACCTCACCAGCTCCAGCAATAATTATTTTCATGGGTAAATTTATAATAAAGTAGGACAAATATACTGTAAAATAGATTTAGTAAAAGAGATTTGAGGATTTAATTATTTGATTTGAAGCTACTAAAAGCAAGAAAAAAACTAGTTGATATCTCAAACAAGCCATATTTTAAAATTTCGTTAAATAGTAACCGTTAGTATGCAAATTGAGCGTCGTCGAGTATTTTAAATTAAAATAAATATGTAGGTTTGTGCAAAATATTTTCACATTGACAAAAGTTAAGCCTTATAAAGACAGTGATCTAGGAAAAAAAGAACAGGTTACCAAAATGTTCGATGCCATTTCCAAGGAATACGATGGATTAAATCGTGTAATATCTTTTGGAATAGATATTAAATGGCGAAAAAAAGTGGTTGCTTTAGTAGCTAAAACCCAGGCAAATAGCGTCTTGGATATTGCCACAGGAACTGGCGATCTAGCCATAAATTTAGCCCAAACCAACGCAAAACAAATTATTGGTCTGGATATAAGTAAAGGCATGTTAGAGGTTGGAAAACAAAAAGTGCTTAACAAAAATCTACAAGATAGAATTGAAATGGTGGTGGGAGATTCGGAGAATTTACCTTTTGAAGATAACCATTTCGATGCCATAACAGTTGGGTTTGGTATAAGAAATTTTGAAACTTTAGAAAAGGGACTTTCAGAAATACATCGCGTATTAAAACCCGGTGGGATTTTCGTGATTTTAGAAACCTCTGTTCCTACTAAAACACCTTTTAAACAAGGCTACAACCTATACTCAAAAAATATTTTACCTATTATTGGAAAGCTGTTTTCTAAAGACCGAAGTGCCTATAGATATTTAAGCGATTCGGCTTCTGTTTTTCCTTATGGTGAAACTTTAAACAATATTTTACGAGAAATCGGGTTTATAAATGTGGAAAGCAAACCACAAACTTTTGGGGTTGCAACAATTTATACATCATCAAAGCAATAATATATAATCTGTATAATCCAATTTTATCGTTAAGTAGCGCACTTGAGATAAAATTATTATGCAATTAGCCTAAAATGAAGAGTCTTTTTGTTTCTTTACTTTTAGCAAACCACAAAATTAAAATCAGATGAAAAACATCCTTTTTCTAGTCGCTTTTTTATTCCTATTCCAATCTGCCCATGCACAATTATTTACTAGGGAAAAAGTTTTAAACGATGAAAACGTGGATAAAAACTTTTTGAGCTATGGGTATTATATTGGCTTTAATAGTTATGACTTTAATTTTGATTATAAAACCAACAAACCAGATATTCAAACAAAAAAATCAACTGGATTTAATGTGGGTTTAATTGGAAACATGCGTATTAATAACTTTTTAGATCTAAGATTGGAACCTGGCTTATATATTACCACCAGAATCTTGGAATATCCTGAAAGCTATTTTAATGGAATGCAATTTACATCTTCCGATTTAGAAAGAGAGGTGAAATCTACTTATATCCATGTTCCTTTATTACTTAAATTTTCCACGAAACGAATAAACAATTTTAAACCTTTTATTGTTGGCGGATTATCGACTGCTTTAAACCTATCCAGTAATCAAGACAACCCAGACGATAATAGTGCCGGAAAATTCAGAACCAAGAAAAATATGTATTTCTACGAAGTAGGTTTTGGAATTGATTTATACCTCTATTATTTTAAATTCACTCCTTCCATTCGTGGTGTTTTTGCCATTAACGACGAGCTAGTTAGAGATGCTGACCCAAACAGTCCATGGACCGGAAATATAGAATCCATGAAAACCCGTGGAGTATTTATCAATTTTACCTTTCAATAACTGTAGTATGTTGTTTAGTTGTTAATTGTATTCCACTTAATAACCAACAAAACAATTAGCCCCTTCTAAACTCACTCAACAAAATAGCGGTTGCAGTGGCTACATTTAAACTTTCGGTAGCTTGTAAAGCTCCAAATCTTGGAATGGATATTTTTGTGGAAATTAGTTTTTCTATCTCTTCAGAAACGCCGTTGGCTTCATTACCTAGAACCAAAATCCCTTTGCTTGGCAAGGTTTTTTTATAAATATTTTCGCCTTCCATAAATGCACCGAATTTTTCTAAATCCGACTGTTTTAAAAATTCAGGCAAATCCAAATAGCTTATATTAACTCTAGTTATAGAACCCATTGTAGCTTGAACAACTTTAGGATTAAAGCAATCCACCGTTTCCCTATTACAAACCAAATCGGTAATCCCAAACCAATCACATAATCTAATAATAGTTCCTAAATTTCCTGGATCGCGAACATTGTCCAAAGCTACAAGCAATTTATTAGTATCCACAGGTTTAACTTCTGGTATATAAAAAATAGCCAAAGCCGTATTTGGAGTGCTTAAAAAACTGATTTTTTTTAAATCGCTTTCAGAAATAAGTGTTTCAAGATTGGCATCAATTTTGAAAGATTCTATGCTGTATAACTGTTTTAATTTAAAATGAGAAGCTATTAATTCATGGATGGTTTTTACACCTTCCGCAACAAATAAACCCTGTTGAAGTCGGTATTTTTTTTGTTTTAAACTGGTTATGGATTTTATTTGATTTTTAGATAACATTCAAACTTATTTAAATATATTTTTCAATGGAAATAATGTATTTTTGAGTTTCATTGAAGTAATCGATTTATTACTCAAAAAACAGCGACTCTTTTATTACTAGTTAATTTTATTTGTATTTGAAACTGCAATTCTCAAAAATAGTATTATTTATTGTAATTACAGGTTTTTTGTATTCTTGTAATTCGGTAAAAAGAGTTCCTGAAAATAAGCAATTGCTTATAGATAACCATATTTATATAAATGATAAAAAAAACAATACCGAGCGTATTAATAATTTATTGTTTCAACAGCGCAACAAAAAATTAGCTGGCATTCCATTAAAACTTTATATTTATAATTCTGCTAGACCAAATATAGATTCCATAATAAACGCCAAAATAGATTCCAAACCCAAAAAGAGAGAAAGACTTGAACGTTTTCTATCTAAAAAGCAATTGGATAAATATGTTGAAAATCGAATTGGATTTAACGATTGGTTAAAAACAACTGGAGAAGCTCCTGTAATTCTCAATACAGAAAAAATTACTAGGTCCGAAAAGCAATTGGAAGCTTATTATTTTAACAATGGATGGTTTAATGTCGATGCCACATCAGAAATAGATACATTAGACACTCAAAAAGTAGCAGTTAATTATCGTGTCAAAACTGGAGAGCCCTATATTATCGACTCTTTATTCACTAAAATTGCTACCCCAATAGTCGATTCACTGTATCAAACGACCCAAGCAGATTCTTATATAAAAAAGAACAAGCAATACCAAACAGTCACTTTTAGTAACGAAAAAGAACGAATTACCAGAAACTTAAGAAATTCTGGAGTTTACCATTTTAGTCAGGATTATGTATATTTTGAAATGGATACCATTGATACCAATAATAAAGTAAATGTGGAACTTCAAATTTTAAACAGATCTATAAGAACTCAGGATTCAACCTTTAAAGAACCCTTTAATATCTATAAAATTAAGGAGGTTAATGTGTATACAGATTATTCTTATGAAAACAGGAGTCTAACAATAACGGATTCTACTTTATTTAAAAACTTCAACTTATTTAGTTATGGTAAAATGCGTTTCAAGCCTAAAGCCATAACCGATGCCGTATTTATAACTCCTGGAGATGTATTTAGAGATAAGGACAGAACAAATACGTATCGACATATTAACAACTTACAGACCTTTAAACATCCAAGTATTGAATACATTGAAAATGCGGACACCACGTTAACAGCCAATATTTTACTAACACCATATAAAAAATTCGGATTGAATTTTAGCGCTGAAGTCTCCCAGAGCAACATTCAATCTATCGGCCTCTCCTTCAACCCAAGTATTTTAATGCGAAATGTTTTTAGAGGCGCAGAAACCTTAGAACTTTCGGCATTTGGATCTATTGGAGCTTCCAAAGATGGAGGTGATGAAAGTGATCCGTTTTTTGATATTAACGAAATTGGGGTCGATTTAAAACTAACCATTCCAAGATTGTTTTTTCCGTTTAACACGGAGCGGATTATTCCAAAAACCATGTTCCCTAGCACTAGGATTTCCCTGGCAACATCCAGTCAAACAAATGTAGGTCTGGATAAACAAACGGTTTCTGGAGTTTTTAATTATAAATGGTTTGCTTCAAACCTAATTACTAACAGATTGGATTTGTTCAACATTCAATATGTAAGAAACCTAAATCCAGACAATTATTTTGGGATCTATCAAAACTCGTACGACGAATTAAACAATATCTCGCAAGACATAGGCTACAACAATGGCGACGGTTTATCCTACCCGCAACAAACCGACATGTTTATTAACGATGTACTGTCTGGAAACACATCTTTACAACCTGGAGATCCGGAATACAGTGATGTATATTCTATTAATGAAAGAAAAATAAGGCTTACAGAAAACAACTTGATTTTTGCCACTAATTTTAATTTCACCAGAGATAATAGAGAGAATTTATACGACGAAACCTTTTCTATTTTTAGAGCTAAATTGGAATTAGCAGGGAATTTATTTTCAGCTATCTCTAAAATTGGAAGTTTAGATAAAAACGCGGCTGGGCAATATGAATTGTTTAATGTGGCCTATTCACAATACGTGAAAACAGAACTCGACTATATAAAACACTGGGATTTAGGCAAGAAAAACGTGTTAGCTATTAGAACTTTTGTTGGGATAGCTATTCCTTATGGCAACTCGACCAACATTCCGTTTTCTAAGAGTTTCTTTGCTGGAGGAACTAACGACAATCGGGCATGGACAGCTTATAGCCTTGGACCTGGAAGCTTGGATAGTAACGACGAATTTAATGAAGCCAACCTTAAACTAGCTTTCAATATAGAACACCGTTTCAATCTTTTCGGTAAATTTAATGGTGCGTTTTTTATTGACACAGGTAACATTTGGAACGTTTTGGACGATATTACAGATCCGAATGCCACTTTTACCAATTTCTCATCACTTAAGGACATAGCAGTCGGCTCTGGCTTCGGATTAAGATACGATTTTGGTTTTGCCGTTTTTCGTTTCGATATCGGTTTTAAAACCTACGATCCTTCCTACCCAGAAAACGATAGATGGTTTAATGAATACAACTTTTCTAAGGCTGTTTATAACATAGGTATCAATTACCCATTCTAAGCTATTAAATTTTCTTATTTTTGTAGTTCTAACATTTTAATTAAACAATCATGGCTCATAACATTAAACCTGGAGTTGCAACAGGACAAGAAGTTCAAAATATTTTTAAACTGGCTAAAGAAAAAGGGTTTGCTTTACCAGCTGTAAACGTAGTTGGATCAAACAGTATCAATGGCGTTTTAGAAACTGCCAGAGATTTAAATGCTCCTGTGATTATTCAATTCTCTAATGGTGGAGGCGTTTTTAATGCTGGAAAAGGACTAAGTAACGAAAACCAACAAGCGGCTATCTTAGGCAGTATAGCGGGAGCTAAACACATACATTTACTGGCCGAAGCTTATGGCGTACCTGTTATTTTACATACAGACCATTGTGCTAAAAAACTTCTACCTTGGATCGATGGCTTATTAGATGCCAGCGAACAGCATTTTAAAGAAACCGGTAAACCTCTATATAGCTCTCATATGATTGATTTAAGTGAAGAGCCTCTTGAAGAAAATATAGCAACCTGTAAAAAGTACCTATCTAGAATGAGTAAAATGGGCATGACCCTAGAAATAGAATTAGGGATTACTGGAGGTGAAGAAGATGGCGTTGATAATACAGACGTGGACGATTCTAAATTATATACGCAACCAAAAGAAGTGGCTTATGCTTTTGAAGAGTTAAGTAAAATAAGCAACCAATT
>Ga0209075_1000314_pt1 | contig 46093 bp, 44 predicted proteins | sample Stecom2011_FD_187523 | JGI IMG/M metagenome (GOLD analysis project Ga0209075, IMG submission 187523) | Agricultural soil microbial communities from Utah to study Nitrogen management - Steer compost 2011 (SPAdes) (version 2) | ecosystem: Environmental > Terrestrial > Soil > Agricultural land...
TGCTCCTGCCTGCCGCGTTTGGCCTGCATACTTTCTGTTTGAAAGCGGATGCAAAGTAACGACGAAAATCCTCATCATACAAACATTTTATTTCCATTTTTATATTAAAAATTGTGAATCCATTGATTATCAACTCAAATATTCACTTCCAATCCACTCAAGTTTATGCCATATATTCCCAACTAATCAGCTTTTATCGTACCTTTGTGCCCGAAATTTTACATTTATATGAATCATAAAGCAGGCTTTGTCAGCATTGTAGGCAACCCGAACGTGGGAAAATCAACCCTTATGAATTTACTGGTAGGGGAACGCTTGTCCATCATTACCTCCAAGGCACAAACCACCCGCCACAAAATACTGGGGATAGTCAATAAGGAAGACCATCAACTGGTATTTTCAGATACGCCGGGCGTGCTTGAACCCAATTACAAACTACAGGAGTCGATGCTGAAGTTCAGCAAATCGGCACTGGTTGATGCAGACATCATTCTTTATTTGACCGACACGGTGGAAACGGCAGCTAAAAACGCCGACTTTATAAAGGAAGTTGCTCATGCAAAAGTGCCCGTATTGGTCGTCATTAATAAAGTGGATCTGAGCACCCAGGAGGGCCTGGAAGCCCTCACGGACCAATGGAAGACCTTATTGCCCAATGCGGAGATTTATCCCGTTTCGGCACTGCACAAATTCAATGTAGACCAACTTTACCAGCGCATTCTGGAACTCACTCCCGAGTCGCCCCCCTATTTTGATAAGGATGCGCTTACCGACAAGCCGGAGCGCTTTTTTGTATCGGAAATCATTCGTGAGAAAATACTGCTCTATTATCAGAAGGAAATCCCCTACTCGGTAGAAGTTGTTGTAGAGGAATTTAAGGAAACACCTAAGCGTGTCAACATCAGTGCCAGCATTCATGTGGCACGTGACTCACAAAAAGGCATATTGATAGGCCACCAGGGCAAGGCGCTTAAAAAACTGGGGACAGAGGCACGCAGGGCCATTGAGACCTTTCTCGATCGCAAGGTGTTTCTGCAACTGTACGTTAAAGTCTCCAAAGACTGGAGGAATCAGGATAACTTCCTGAAAAACTTTGGCTACGACCAATAAACAAACTGAAACAAGTAAAGAAATACAATAAGAAATATGGGAAATATAGTTGCCATAGTAGGACGTCCGAATGTAGGAAAATCAACCCTCTTTAATCGTTTAACAGGAACACGACAGGCGATTGTTGACGAAATGAGCGGGGTGACCCGCGACAGGCTGTACGGAAAGGCCCACTGGAATGGCATCGACTTTTCGGTGATCGACACCGGTGGCTATGCCATCAATTCGGAAGATGTTTTTGAGGAAGCCATCCGTGATCAGGTGCTGATCGCCATCGAAGAAGCCGACATCTTACTTTTCGTAGTGGACGTCACCACCGGCATTACTGATTACGATGAAATGGTGGCGGAAGTCATCCGTCGCAGCGGCAAAAAAGCCCTGGTGGTCGTCAACAAAGTCGATACCCACGATAGAGAAGCGGAGTCTGCCTACTTCTATTCCCTGGGCCTTTCTGAGCTCTATTCGATTTCTTCCATAAATGGTGCCGGAACCGGCGATTTACTGGATGCGCTGGTAAGGGAATTGCCCGACAAACAGGTCAACCGACCGGAAGAGGAAGACCTCAATCTTCCACGTTTTGCCATTGTGGGACGACCCAACGCCGGAAAATCATCTTTGATTAATGCGCTGACGGGTGAAGACCGCAACATTGTAACGCCCATTTCAGGGACTACCCGCGACAGTCTCTATACCCGTTTCAATAAATTTGGCCACGACTTTTTCCTGGTTGATACAGCAGGTATTCGCAAAAAGGCCAAAGTACACGAAAACCTGGAATTCTATTCGGTGATGCGGGCAGTAAGGGCCATAGAAAATTCCGATGTTTGTATCCTGATGATTGATGCCACCCGGGGTTTTGAGGGGCAGGATCAGAAAATATTCAGTCTTATAGAACGCAACCGCAAAGGCATTGTGGTTGTGGTCAATAAGTGGGATCTCATCGAAAAAGACACCCACAGCACCAAGTTGTTTGAAGCAGAGATTCGTGAAAAAACGGCGCCTTACGTAGATTATCCCATCATCTTTACCTCAGCCATCACCAAACAAAGGCTCTTTAAAACGCTGGAAGAAGCGGCACGTGTTTATGAAAACAGGACCCGTAAGATTTCGACCTCACAAATTAATGAGTTCCTTTTACCCCTGATTGCAAACACCCCCCCTCCAGCAACCAAAGGAAAGTACATCAAAATCAAATTCATCACCCAACTGCCCACCATACCGCCCTCCTTTGCCTTTTTCTGCAACTTACCGCAATATGTTAAGGAGCCCTACAAGCGTTTCCTTGAAAATAAAATTCGCGGCAAATGGGACCTCTCGGGTGTTCCGGTCAATATTTTCATGCGTAAAAAATAAGGATTCAAAAAAAATCCTTATTTTTACACATTCTAAATAACTGACTTATGCGGATACACGCCGACATGAAGATGGCGGACTTGGTGCACTTAAATTTTGAGGTACTGGCAGTGGTCCAGCGCCTTCAAATTCCTTTTGGGTTTAAGGACAAAACCATTTCCGATGTATGTAGGGAACACAGCATTAATGTAGACTTCTTTCTCCAGCTGGTTCAGTGGTTCAACGAGCGCGAGAACTTTCCTCAGGAACAGCTGATCCAGGGCGATGCTCAGTGGTTGGTGCGCTACCTGCATCACACCCATCAATGCTATCTGAATTACCAGATTCCTCGAATCGAAAAGGAAATTGAATTTCTGGAGCAATTGCCCGATATGCCCGACCATTCGGCCCGTCTCATGCTGGAATTCTTCCGAGAGTACATTCGGGAGTTTACCGAACACATTGAAGACGAAGAAAACACCACCTTTCCCTACATCCTTGCCCTGGGCAACACCCTGTCGGGAAATATGGACCTGGAAACTTTCAGGAAGCGCTACAAGACCTACACCATTGATAAATATCTGGAGCACCACAGCGATTTGGAAGAAAAGGTCTTCGATTTGCAAAGCATTCTCCTGCGCCATCTCCCCCCCCCAAGCAGCAACTGCCATTTCACCAATCTGCTTTTAGAAATAAATCGTTTGGGCAACGACTTAAAAGATCACACGCTGCTTGAAGAAAATGTACTCATACCAAAAGCCCGTCAAATGGAGCTGGAGTTGAATCAACGCTCCGCCAACCAATAAGCTGTAGAACCTATGGTAAGCGTCCTGCTGGCCGAACAGTCCTATCTTTTAAGAAAGGGATTGATTCACATATTAAGGCAATTTCCCGAAGTGGGAGAAATTGAAATCCTGGGATCACAGCTGGGAATAGGGGAGGTACTGCAACATTTTGAACCCGATCTCCTCATTGTAAATTCAGCCATAACCGCAGCCAGTCCAGATAAAAACTGGGAAAGCCTGCTGCCGGAAGATTGTCGGCTCCTGCACATCATCAACACGGGGCTCCCTCAGGGCGCCCCGGAAAACCAATTATCCATATACGACTCCAAAGTTGCCCTCACCGAAAAAATTTCCAAAACCTTAAAGGCCATTGGGGCGAACAGGGACCAGGACGAGTCAGAGGAACTCACCCCGCGCGAAAAACTTATTCTGCAACATGTGGCCCTGGGCAAAACCAACAAGGAAATTGCGGCCGACCTGTTTATAAGCACACACACCGTAATTTCGCACCGAAAAAACATCACCCGTAAACTAGACATCAAAAGTGTATCGGGATTGACGGTTTATGCCATCCTAAATGGCATAATTAATATGGAAGATATATCTTAGGGGCCGGATAAAACATTTGGGTATGTCAACAACGCCAATTACAGAAGGTGCTACAGCTCCCTTTACAGAACGCCTATTAGCAGCCGTCATCGACCTTGTTATAGTAGCTGGCCTGATGATGCTTCCCAGGGTGGGTTGGTTAATTGCCTTACTGTACTTCCTCTCGAAGGACTCCCTTCCCTTTCTGCAAGGACAAAGTCTGGGCAAGCATTTGCTTCATCTTAAAGTCATCATCCTGCCCGGGCAGGATGATTTGGTTCGCTACCCCGAAAAGTCCATCATACGCGGATTGGTCTTCCTCATTCCCATTCTCAACCTCATAGATCTCTGGTTCTTTTTTTCCCGAGGCAGACGACTGGCAGACATTTGGACGCAGACGACTGTAATCCGTTATTCTCCTGAAGACAAAGACCGGGCCTGAGGCAGCTCTACATAAAAAACAGAACCCTCCCCTTCTTTGGTTTCAAACCATATCCGTCCCCCGGCATTTTCTATTACCCGTCGTGATATGGCCAGCCCCAGTCCCATCCCGCCTGTTTTGGTGGTAAAACTGGGCACAAACAAATGGTCCCGAAGCTCTTCCGGCACCCCCTGTCCATTGTCCGCCACAGCAACCCGGACCATATCACCGCTTAAGCCAACAACAAGATGGATGCGCGCCGCGCGGTCCTCGGGAACAGATTGCAAGGCATTTTTAATCAAATTATTGAAGACGCCCAGCAACTGCTCTCCATCTGCCCGCACCATTACAGGACCACCCAGCTCATTACGCAAAGCAATCTCCGCTGTTCCCGTATCGCCAAAAAGCGTACGACAACTCTCCAGCTTATCCATTAAATTAACCACCTCTGCCTTTGCCAGGGGCATTTGAGCAAACTTGCTGAACTCCGCGGCGATGCTCGACAAACTGTTTATTTGCTCGATGAGCGTACCCGTAACCCGCGTCAGGTAGCTGTCAAAATCTTCCACCTTATCGTTCCAGGCCCTTTGTAAATACTGAATACTCAGCTTCATCGGCGTCAAAGGATTCTTTATCTCATGGGCAATCTGCTTAGCCATCTCCCGCCAGGCCAAATCGCGCTCGGTTTTGGCCAATTTAGCAGCACTAATGGCCAGCTCATCCACCATCCTGTTGTACTCTGCCACCAGTCCCCCAATCTCGTCCTCTCCCCTGTAGTCAATCTTCTCATTCGAGCGGTCCAGCTTAACCTGAGAAATTTTACTCTGCAACAACAACAAGGGCCGCGTAATTTGGCGCGCCAGAAATACCGCCAGACTGATTACAACTAAAGTAAAGATAAGGTAGAAATTGACCACGGTTACCACCACCGAACTGACCTCCTCGCGGAGCTCATTGTTCCCCACAAAATAAGGCAGATTAACGAAACCCGACAGACGATTTTCCGCATCAAGAAGCGGCACATAAAAAGAGGTGTAGGACATGCTGCCAATTTGCTCTTCCTCCAGATGCCGAACGGCCTCTGTATAGGCCAACTTGTAATAAGCTTTAGGGTTCATCTGAGCACCCATCAAGCCATTACGAAACAACTCGGGCCGTGAAGTCCCCAGCAAAGTACCCTCTACCCCATAGAGATTGATGTCGCAATAAAACACATTGCTGATCATCTGAAGCTGATAATTAAGGTACTCCTCCGGCCGGGCCGTCTCCGGTCCATCCAACCCGATCTTATACTCCAATTCAAGCAAAATAGACTGCACCTTGTTCTCCAACAGCTCCAAATGCTTACGCTTAAACTGGTTAACCGTATAGTACACCGTGCCGGCCGCCACCACCACCAACATGAGCAGAAGCAGCAAGACAAACACCAACTGAATGCGCTTTTGAATGGTCAGATGAAAAGAAAAGTCGGCAGAACGCCACTGCATCAGCAGCAACAACAGTGCACCCAGCATAAAGAAAAAGAGGAAAAACAAGGAAAAGGCTATCAGCACCTCCCCAAGGCTGTAATCCTCTCTGCTCAAAACTATCGTAACCTGCTGATCGGGCTGATAAACCAAATGCGAAAAGGAACTGTCCTTAAAAAACATTTTGCTGTAAGGCACCGGTTGATAATACTGAGCCTCCCCCTTATAAGGGAACTCACCGGAACGCTTCACCAGGCGGCCATTCAAATACTTGGCATAAGAATAATCGTCGAGCAAACCCATTCGCGCCCTTTCCCGTTCACTCACCAACAACTCGGGATAGCCCAGCCCCTCAAAAAAAGGTTTCGACTGCAACTCAACAAACAAAGACGTCTCGCGCTGAGGGTCGTTGGCAAAAAAGCGAAAAACACCCAGATAAGAAACACGGCCGTTTTGATTATCGAGGTAATGAAAATGATTGCTTCCGGGAATGGCATAACCAAAACCTTCCAGCATTTCATAAAAATAGTCGTAACAATTCCTAAGCTCCTGAGAGCTTTCCAGATACAAATCACCCTGGGGCCAGCAGGGAACAATCTGCAAGTCAAAACGCCCCCAATAACCGTAAAAGTAGAACTTTACCAAATGGTTGCGAATAAGGTCCCCATCCACCTCTCCCTGCGCCAACAGCCGCATAAGCGTTACATCATTAGAAAGCTGCTTCTCTATTTCTGACAGATACATCTCAGCCACAGGGTCCTCATCACGGAGCAACTGAAAGGAAAGGTTTTCTGCAAGGAGTTCCCGATTGGCCTCCTCTCTCTTTACGCTTAAATCCATCATCACCATACCCGCATACAGCGAAAAACAAAGCGCCAGCCACAAAAAGGAAGTGTGTGTCAGTCCGTATTCAGGTTTGCGCCTGGCAAAAACCAATAAGCCCCCAACCGCTGCAAAAAACACAAAAGTCCAGTCGCTATCGCCCACCCCCAAACCTCCACTTATCAAGGCAGCTGCCAGTGCCAATAAAAGCCAGGCACCAAAGAGCCACTTTTGTGAAAGCAAAGTCAAAAACAACAACACCATACGCTCGGCCACCAACAAAAAAGTCAGCAACAAAAAAGCAATAGAAAAAAAGCGTACAAGAACCACAGCATCCAGATCAATGACCCGCATCAGAACGAGGGGACCAGAACTGTGGCTGGCCAAAACATAAAAAAGCTGAGTTACAAGAACCAATAACAACAGGGTAAGCGAGAGCAGCAAAAACACCGCAAGACTTTTGCGCAAGCCACCCGCCCGCTGATAAAAAAACGAAGGCAAACGATAAAACCTGAAAAACCAGAAAGCCAGGGTAAACAACCAAAATCCGAACAAGAGAAAGTGCCCCAAAGAGGGCAGGAAGTCGGACCAGGCAAAATGATAGGGCGAAAATAAGTCACAGCGCTCCATGCAAGCCAGTCCCACCTTCCAAAAGAGCATATAGTATCCCACAGAAAAAACCACCCCGGCCAAAAGCCAGCTTAGATTGCCCATTTTGCTGCGGTAAAACAGCCATTGAAAACGATACAAACCATACCAAAACACCAGGATACTCAGCAACCATAAAACATCGCTGATCCAGGAAACCACAGGAGGACGCTGTGCGCTATCTGTCCCTACAAGGCTGAAAAGATAAGTCCCCCGGCTGTCGTGTAAATCCATACTACCTGCTACCGGCTCACGACTGATCATAAGGGAGGGATCCAGACCAAAATGTTCGGGAAAACCATTTTGCAAAAACTGGTTTTGGTAGAGGTAAGTCCGTTTAAACAGACTAAAAGCCACCAACAACACGTCCCCTTCCTGCCGCCATTCGGTCAGGTACCACCCATTCTCCAGTCGCACCAGGGCCTGTTTAAAATATTGGGGATTAAAGCCATCAACAGGCAAGAGACTGCTGTTCCAACCCACCAGTTCGTAGCCCTGGAAGACCAGGAGCTCAAAAGGATGCGGCTTAAGCGAATCGATGTGCTCCCACAAACGCTGATGAGAATTAAAGGTAGCCACCGGCAGTCCACTCAAAAAATCCTGCATCTGGTGTTGCACCTGCTGAACCGCTCTTTCGGTACGAACAGCCGACAAACTGCGACCCGGCAACTCTTCAGCCTTCTGTCGCAACACAAGACTGGCCACAACCAACACCAGGAGGGTCGCAACTAAGAAGAGATGATAATATGTCTTAGACAAAAGGCGTCTCATACCAGCAAGTGATTTATCAGCAACAGGATTACCCTCCATTTAAGAGGCACAACATCAAAAACCAAGCCGCTAATCATGATGATAAGGTTCGTTATTTAAAATGCTGTGGGCCCGGTAGAGCTGCTCCACAAAAATGAGACGCACCATCTGATGCGAAAACGTCATCCTTGAGAGACTGAGTTTATGGTCGGCCCGCTGATGAACCTCCGCCGAAAAGCCATAAGCCCCTCCAATTATAAAAACAAGCCGACGCACTCCGGCGACCATCTGCTTTTGAACAAAACCGGCGAAATCTCTTGAGCCTGCCGGCTTTCCGTTTTCATCCAGCAACACCAAAACATCGCCAGGACTCAACTGGTCCAGGAGCAAACGCCCCTCTTTTTCCTTCAACACTTCCTGAGGAAGACTTCCGCCTTTTTTCACATCCGGGAGCACCACCAACTCAAAGGGAGCATAACGCCCCAGACGCTTCACATACTCATCGATACCAGTCTGCAACCAGGCCGCACTGGTGCGGCCAACCATAACCAAAACGGTCTTCATTACGTATAACGCTTTTGTAGCTGCAAAAAACAAAAATAAGACAGTGCATCCAAATTTATGGTTTAGTTTTTGTATGTTGCTGCTGTTGTGTTTCTTAAAAAACCGATATGAAAACCTTTAAACTATTCATTTTTAGCGGACTGCTCCTGCTCTTCCTGCCCCTGTCGACCCTTGGGCAAAACAACGGAAGCATGCCGGACGGCATCGCCAATGCCACCCGCAGCGGCGATGCAGCCACACTGGCAGAATATTTCAATCCCAGAATTGAATTGGTCCTTCCGGGCAAGTCGGGTGTCTTCAGCAAGGAACAGGCCCAGTTTCTGATGAAGGACTTCTTTGAGCAATATCCACCCGCCTCTTTCCAGTTTATTCACCAGGGAGAGCGGGAAAATGCTACCTTTGCCATTGGACGTTACCATTACAACCGGGGACAATACCGCCTTTTGTTTTTGGTTAAAAACAGCAATGGTCAAACCCTGATTCATCAATTACGCGTAGAAAAACAAGATGACTAAAGCTTTACTTCAAGAATTTATAGACCATGCCCTGAATGAAGACTTGGGAGATGGCGACCACTCTTCCCTGGCCTGTATTCCCGATACTGCTGCCGGAAAAGCCCGCTTACTGGTGAAGGAAAGTGGTGTTTTAGCAGGAATGGAAATTGCCCCGCTGGTATTTCACACCCTGCAAGCTGACCTGCAGTTCACCCCCTTCCTCAAAGATGGCGACCTCATTAAGCCGGGAGACATAGCCTTTACCGTGGAAGGGAAAACCCGCACCCTCCTTCAGGCAGAGCGCCTCGTATTGAACATCATGCAGCGCATGAGCGGCATAGCCACCCGAACACGGGAATACGCCACGCGCATTGCAGATTTAAAAACCAAGGTGCTCGACACGCGCAAAACCACGCCGGGTATGCGCTGGCTCGAAAAGGAAGCCGTGCGCATCGGAGGGGGCGTCAACCACCGCATGGGCTTGTACGACATGATTATGCTCAAGGACAACCACATCGATTTTGCCGGAGGCATTGAAAAGGCCATTAAAGCGACTCAGGCCTATCTGAAGAAAAGTGGGCGTTCCCTTAAAATAGAAATTGAGGTACGCAATATGGATGAGCTGGAACAGGTCATGCAGACCGGCGGCGTCGATCGCATCCTCATCGACAACTTCAGTCCCGAACTCACCCAACAGGCTGTTGCCCGAATAGCCGGCCGTTACGAAACGGAATCATCGGGCGGCATCACTTTAGAGCGCTTACGTGACTATGCTTTGACAGGCGTCGATTATATATCTGTAGGCGCCCTGACCCATCACATAAAAAGTTTGGATTTAAGCCTCAAAGCCTATTAAAGGGGCTTTTTTATCAAAAGAGTGTGATTTTTATCACGTTTTTACGTCGATGTCAACCCACTCAAAACAAACAACTTAAGCAACACTCCTGAAAAAAATTCAAAAACAGCGTTTGCATTTTAGAAAATCCTTACGTAAAATTGCAGAACGATTAGAAAACGAAACCATGCAGACAATCATTCGCAACAACAATTGGTGGTGGCACACTTCAGTCCTCATACACGGGAGATGAAGCGATGCCCTTATGCTCTGTTGCGAACCAGAATAACTTAAGAAGGCTTGTCGGAATCCCCGACAAGCCTTTTTTCTTTTTATGCAAAACCAACGAAAAAATAAGTACTCATGCAAAACTATCCCATCAACGTACACCATCGCCGCATTCCCCCTCACATTGGAGATGTGGTTACCCCGGTAAGTCTTTACCTGACCCTGCGCGACCTCTACCCCAACACCATCCTGCTCGAAAGTTCGGATTACCACGGCAACAACAATTCCACCTCCTTCATTTGCTTCGACCCCATGGCCGACTTTCTGGTGGAGGGAGAGCAGGTGACTTGTCGCTTTCCGGACAAGCATACGGAAACCACCCCGCTGCCAGCCAGCAAGCCGGTGACCGACTTGCTGCAGGACTTCATCGACCGCCTGCAGGTGGCCCCCAACGACTGTCCCCTTGCTGCAACAGGACTCTACGGCTATACCACCTACGATGCCGTTCGCTACTTTGAAAACCTTCAACTGAAACTTGACCCCGCAGCGCCCTATGCCATACCCGACATGCGCTACCATTTGTACCGCTCGGTCATTGCCTTCAACCATTTCACCAACCAGCTCTATCTGGTTGAACACCTCATCGGAGAAGAACAAAGCAGTTACGATAAGCTGTTGAACATCCTAAAAAACAGAACAGTACCCTCCTTCCGTTTTGCGCCGGTAAACGGCGAATCCTCCTCCCTGAGCAACGAAGATTACAAGGCTATGGTCGGCAAGGGCAAGGAACATTGCTACCGCGGCGATGTCTTTCAGATCGTCCTCTCCCGCCAGTTTGCCCAACAGTTCAAAGGCGACGAATTCAATGTATACCGGGCCCTGCGACACATTAACCCCTCTCCCTACCTCTTCTTCTTCGATTACGGCAACTACCGCCTCTTTGGCTCCTCACCTGAAAGTCAGTTGGTGGTGGACAAGGGTACCGCTACCATCAACCCCATTGCCGGCACCTTTAAGCGTACGGGCGACGACCTGAAGGACCTCAAATTGGCCGAGGAACTGGCTGCCGACCCCAAGGAAAATGCCGAGCACGTTATGCTGGTCGATTTGGCACGCAACGACCTGGGACGCAACTGCAATGAAGTTAAAGTAAAGACCTACAAAGAAATTCAGTACTACAGTCACGTCCTGCACATGGTCTCTGAGGTAAACGGAAAACTCAAACCCGGCTCCACCACCCCAAGGGTGATGGGCGACACCTTTCCGGCCGGCACCCTCTCCGGAGCACCCAAGTACAAGGCCATGGAACTGATCGACCGCTACGAGCCCCAGCAAAGAGGCTTTTATGGCGGCTGCATCGGCCAGCTGGGCCTCGACGGCAGCTTCAACCAGGCCATTGCCATCCGTACCTTCCTGAGCAAAAACAACACCCTGTTTTACCAGGCCGGGGCCGGCGTGGTCTCCGAGTCGAAAGAAGAAAACGAACTGCAGGAAGTCAACAACAAACTGGGCGCCCTGAAACGCGCCATTGAACTCGCCCGTGAGTTTTAATCCATTCTCCAACTCCTAATACAAGAATCATGAAAATACTGGTGCTCGACAATTACGATTCCTTTACCTACAATCTGGTGCACTATCTCGAAGAACTCACCGACGCCCAGGTGGATGTGTACCGCAACGACGAAATCAGCGTAGAAGAAGCCGCCGCCTACGACAAAATTGTACTGTCGCCCGGTCCCGGCATCCCCGACGAAGCCGGCATTCTGAAACCACTCATCAAAGCCCTGGCGCCCACCCACAGCATCCTGGGCGTTTGTCTCGGTTGCCAGGCCATTGCCGAAGTCTTTGGCGGTCAAATCTACAACCTTTCCAAAGTGTACCACGGCATTGCCACCCCCATACGGGTGGAAGACCCGGATGAAATACTGTTCAACGGACTGCCCACAACATTTGAAGCGGGACGCTACCACAGTTGGGTGGTTGATGAACAAAAACTGCCGGAGAGCCTTAAAATAACGGCACGCGACGAGGAGGGTCAGATTATGGGCCTGCGCCACAGCAGCTACGATGTTCGTGCCGTGCAGTTTCATCCCGAATCGATATTGACCCAAAACGGAAAAGAGATGATTAAGAACTGGCTGCAACAATAAGCGCTTCCAGGTCATCACTCATTCAGTATTCAGCTTAAAACAAAAGAAAGATGTTACAGCCCATATTAAAAACCCTTTTCGATTACCAAACCCTCAGTCGCCAACAAGCACGCGAAATTTTGGTAAACATTACACGCGACAGCTACAGCAAATCTGAGGTTGTTGCCTTTTTATCGGTTTATATGATGCGCCCGGTTACCGTAGAAGAACTGTCGGGTTTCCGCGACGGTCTGTTGGAACTTCGCCTGCCCGTGGATCTGTCGGACTTCGACACCGTAGATTTGTGCGGCACCGGGGGCGACGGAAAAAACACCTTCAACATCAGCACCCTGGCCTCTTTCATCACGGCCGGTGCCGGTATAAAAGTGGCCAAGCACGGCAACTACGGTGTAAGCTCAGGTTGCGGATCGTCCAACATGCTCGAAGCATTGGGCTACCGCTTTACCAACGACAGCGATACCCTGCGTCGTCAAATCGACCGGGCAGGCATTTGTTTTTTACATGCTCCGCTCTTCCATCCGGCCATGAAGGCGGTAGCGCCCATCCGAAAAGAATTGGGCATCAAAACCTTCTTCAACATGCTGGGCCCACTGGTCAATCCCTCCAGTCCCCAAAGCCAGCTGGCGGGGGTGTTCGACCTCGAATTGGCGCGCTTGTACCAGTATTTGTTTCAGGAAGGCGACCAACGTTTCACCATCTTGCACAGCACCGATGGCTACGATGAAATTTCGCTGACCTCCCCCTTCAAGGTCATTACCCAGAATGGGGAACAACTGCTGACGGCAGCCGATCTGAAGCTGCCCGAAAACAGTCCCGAAAGCATTCAGGGAGGACACGAAGTAGCAGAAGCAGCCGGCATCTTCAACACCATACTCGATGGGAAAGGAACTGCGCAGCAGAACAACGTCGTTATTGCCAATGCGGCCTTTGCCATCCAGTGTAACCGTCCCGAGCTCAGCATCGACGAGGCCCTGGACAAGGCACGCGAATCGCTGCTCTCGGGCCGGGCCAAAGCCACAGTAAAAAAGCTCCTGGACACCCAAAACTAAGCGCCGACCAGGCGACAACAACTGAACCGTTTCAAAACCAAGGACCATGAATATTCTCGATAAAATAGTAGCCCGCAAACGCGAAGAAGTGGCTGCGGCCCAGGCCCAAACCCCACTTAAACTGCTCCAGTATTACCGGCATTACGACCAGAAGGTGCCCTCGTTTAAAGCGGCCCTGCTGGCTCAGGGCGCCACCGGCATCATTGCCGAGTTCAAACGACGTTCGCCCTCTAAGGGTGCTATTCATGCCGGGGCGCAAGTGGCCGATATTGTACCGGCCTATCAAAAAGCCGGCGCATCGGCCCTGTCGATTCTGACCGACCGCGACTTTTTTGGGGGCAGCGACGAGGACCTGGCGCAGGGCCGCGACCTCAGTCAACTGCCCATCATCCGAAAGGAATTCATCATAGACCCTTATCAGGTTTACGAAGCCAAAGCCCTGGGGGCAAGCGCCATCCTGCTTATTGGAGCGATTCTGGATAAGGGTCAGGCCAAAGAGCTGGCCGCCCTGTCCAACTCTCTGGGTATGGAAGTCCTCTTTGAAATCCACGAAGAAAAAGAACTGGAACTGCTGAACAGCTACGTCCAGCTGGTGGGCATCAACAACCGCAACCTCAAAGATTTTAAAGTGGACCTGGAACACTCGATGCACCTGGCAGCCCAACTGCCCGGGCACCTGGTGCCGGTCGCCGAAAGCGGAATTGCCTCGGCGGCGGACTACCAAAGACTGCGTAAGGCGGGCTTTAAGGGCTTTTTGATGGGAGAGTACTTTATGAAACACCAGGATCCGGGAGCCGCCTGTGCCGACTTCTGCCAACAAATACAAACCACTGTAAGTCAGACCAACTATGCTGATTAAAGTCTGCGGGATGCGCCATCCCGACAACATCAAGGCGGTGGCCGGCTTGCAACCCGACTATCTGGGCTTCATCTTTTATCCGCCTTCGCCCCGCTATGTGGGCGAGCTGCTGCTGCCCGAAATGCTGGAACAAATCCCTGCAGGCATCAAAAAAACCGGCGTCTTTGTCAACGCAGGCACCAGCGATATGCTGCATGTGGCCCGACGTTACCAGTTGGATGCCCTGCAACTGCACGGTCGGGAGAGCGCAGCACAGTGCAGGCAACTCAAAGCAGAAGGTCTGGAAATCATCAAAGCCTTTGCGGCCAGACAGGGCAGCGATTTTGCCAATACAAGAGACTATGAAGGAAACTGCGACTATTTTCTATTCGATACGCCCTCGCAGGCCCATGGCGGGTCGGGACAAAAATACGACTGGCACTTGCTCCAGGACTATCGGGGTACTACCCCCTTCTTCCTGAGCGGGGGACTGGGTCCGACCGACGCAGAAGCACTACGTGCCTTCCACCATCCGCAACTGGCGGGCATCGACCTGAACAGTCGCTTCGAAAGTGCTCCGGCACGCAAGGATGTGCCCGCCCTTCAAGCTTTCCTGAATAAGTATCGTCAAAGCAATCCACCTTTATAAATTCAACAAGCATGTTTCACCCCAATGAAAAAGGTTTCTACGGTGCCTACGGAGGCGCCTACATTCCGGAAATGCTCATCCCAAATATCGAGGAGCTGCGCGGCAAATACCTGCGCATCCTGGAATCCGACAGCTTTCAAAAGACTTATCATCATTTGCTCAGTGACTACGCAGGGCGCCCCTCTCCCCTTTTTAAAGCCGAGCGCATGTCGCAACGCTACCAAACCAACATCTGGTTGAAGCGAGAGGACTTGAACCATACCGGCAGTCACAAACTCAACAACACCATTGGTCAGATTCTACTGGCAAAGGAAATGGGCCGCCGGCGCATCATTGCTGAGACCGGTGCCGGTCAGCATGGCGTGGCCACCGCTACGGTATGTGCCCTGATGGGCCTCGAGTGCGTGGTGTATATGGGACAGACCGACATGGAGCGTCAGGCGCCGAACGTGGCCCGTATGCGCATGTTGGGAGCCGAAGTGCGCCCGGCACTTTCGGGCAACCGCACCTTAAAGGATGCCACCAACGAGGCGCTGCGCGACTGGATTGCACATCCTACGGACACCTTCTACCTCATCGGTTCGGTGGTGGGACCGCATCCCTACCCCGATTTGGTGGCCCGCCTGCAGGCGGTCATCAGCAGCGAAATCAAGCAACAGCTCAAGGAGAAAATTGGAACGGAGCTGCCCAACTATGTGCTGGCCTGTGTAGGGGGCGGCTCCAATGCAGCAGGCAGCTTTTACCACTTTCTGGAGCACCCTTCGGTGCAACTTATTGGCACCGAAGCAGCCGGCATGGGGGTGGAAAGTGGGGAGACTGCCGCCTCCATGGCCTGTGGCGAAAAGGGCATCATTCACGGCAGCATGACCTACCTGATGCAGGATGGGGACGGACAAATTACCGAACCCTACTCCATTTCCGCAGGCCTCGATTACCCGGGCATTGGTCCCCTCCACGCCTTTTTAAAGGACAGTCACCGCGCGACCTATTTGCCGGTGACCGATGCAGAAGCCCTGGATGCGGCCCTGGAGCTTACCCGCCTCGAAGGCATCATCCCGGCACTGGAATCGGCCCATGCCCTGGCGGGCCTGGGCAAACTGCGCTTTAAACCGACCGACCAGGTGGTGGTTACCGTCTCCGGAAGAGGCGATAAAGACATGAAAACCTATATGGAACACTTCAAACTGACCGAAAAATGACGCGACTGCAAAAACTCTTCAGCAGCAAAAAGGACCTGCTGTCTATTTATTATACGGCCGGCTACCCACAGCTGAATGCCACCCGCGTGGTGCTGGACGCGCTGCAGGAAAGCGGGGTGGACTTTGTTGAAATTGGGATGCCCTTTTCGGACCCCCTGGCCGATGGGCCCGTTATCCAGCAAAGCGGCACCCAGGCCCTGCAAAACGGAATGAGCCTGGAAGTCCTCCTGCAACAGTTGGCGGATATGCGCCCCGGCATCACCATGCCGGTGGTGCTCATGGGCTACCTCAACCCGGTGCTCAAATTTGGCATGGAGCGCTTTCTGGAGCGTTGCGCCCAGGTTGGGGTTGATGGATTGATACTGCCCGACCTGCCACTGGAAAACTACCTGGAGGAATATCGGCCGCTTTTCGAGCGCTACGGCATCAGCAATATTTTCCTCATCACCCCGCAAACCCCCGAAGAACGGGTGCGCAAGCTCGATGCCCACAGCAACAGCTTCCTCTACATGGTTTCCTCTGCGGCGGTAACCGGGGCTAAGAAGGGACTCAGCGACTTTCAGCTGGATTATTTTCGACGCATTAAGGCCATGCAATTGCAGCATCCGGCGGTAGTGGGCTTTGGCATCAGCGATAACGAAAGCTACCAAACGGTTTGCCAATACGCACAGGGCGCCATCATTGGCAGTGCCTTTGTGAAATTGTTGGAACAGGCAAAGGACCTCAAAGGGGAGATTCAACGCTTCATTTCCGAGGTGAAAAACGGGAAATAGTCCACGCACAACCCTCAAAAAAGCAGGCTTGCAAGTTTTTCTGAAAGTGTTTAACTTTGCGAGACCAACGCCTTAACACGCGGCAGTCCACCATGGGCTGACCGCATTTTTCTTTCACAAACCAACCGCATGAGTCCCTATAAAAGCAAGTCAAACGACAGCAAACTGTTGCGCATAGGCGTTTTTTACGACGGCAATTACTTTTACCACGTCAGCAACTATTACAATTACGTGCATGAGCGCCAGTCACGCATCAGCATCAGCGGTCTGCACAATTTCATTCGCGAACAGGCCTCCCTGCTCGAGTCGGTCAGCGGAACCAACCGCTGCCAGATTGTGGATGCCCATTATTTCAGGGGGCGACTCAATGCCATGGAAGCCAGTCAAAAAGGCAACCAGTTGTACTACGAAAGGGTGTTCGACGACATTCTGATGTCGGAGGGCGTGACCACCCACTACTTTCCCATTAAAACCACAAATGGCTACCGCCAGGAACGGGAAGTGGACCTGTGGCTGGCAATGGAGGCCTTTGAGCTGGCGCTGTACAAACAGTTCGACATTTTGGTGCTCATTGCCAGCGACGGCAGCTACGTGCCCCTGGTGCGTAAGCTCAACACCCTGGGCACACGGGTGATGTTGTTGTCGTGGGATTTTGACTTTCGCGACGACTACGGCAACCACAAGGTAACCCGCACCTCGCAGGATTTGCTGGATGTGGTGAGTTACCCCATACCCATGCATATCCTCATCAACAGTCAGCAACCGCGCGACCGGCAAATCACCGAAGATCTATTTGTATCCAAAGATACTTCGGCCGACGCACGCAAAAAGTTGCACACCCCAACTGAGGACAGCCACATCAGCACCATCTTATCCATCAAATCGGGCTACGGCTTCATCAAGTACCCGCCCACCAACCTGTTTTTTCATTTCCAAAGTGTCAACGGCTGCGACTTTAACGATTTGGAACCGGGCGACCAGGTCGCCTTTCGCATTGCCCGCAATGAAAAAGGAGAAGATGTAGCCATTGACGTGGAACTGGCCGAATAAAAAAAGCGGCCTCCCTTGGGGGAGACCGCTCTTTCTCTTGGTATTAAAACAAACCTCAAACAAATTCTTAGTCTTCCTTCTGTTCTGCTTCATAAGCAGCCAACAGCTGTTCCTGCACCTCTGGCGGCACCTTATCGTAGCTGGCAAACTTCATGGTATAGGAAGCACGCCCGCCGGTAATGGAGCTCAGCGAAGTCGAATACTTATTCATCTCCTTCAAGGGCACCTTGGCCTTGATGACCTCAAAGCCTTTTTCGCTACTCATACCTTCAATGATGGCCCGACGTCCCTGCAAATCGCTCATCACATCGCCCATACGGTCGGCCGGAACCCGCACCTCTACATCGTACACCGGCTCCAGGATTTTGGGACCTGCTTCCTTAAAGGCTGCCCGGAAGGCATTGCGACCGGCCAACTTAAAGGAAATCTCATTGGAGTCGACCGGGTGCATCTTCCCGTCGTAAATACAGACCCGTATGTCGCGAGCATAAGAACCCGTCAGCGGACCTTCCTCCATTTTTTCCATGATCCCCTTAAGAATGGCTGGAATAAAACGATTGTCGATGGCCCCCCCTACAATACAATTGCATAAAACGAGCTTTCCACCCCAGGGCAAAAGCACCTCATCGGTGTTACGCACACTCATTTTAAACTCCTGGCCATTGAATTTATATACGCTTGGGGCGGGCATACCCTCGTAATAGGGCTCAATAACCATGTGCACCTCACCAAACTGTCCGGCCCCTCCCGACTGCTTTTTATGTCGGTAATCGGCACGCGCCTGCTTGGTAATTGTTTCGCGATAAGGGATTTTGGGATTGAAAAAGGTCACCGGCAACTTATCGTTGTTTTCCAATCTCCATTTCATGGTATTCAGGTGAAACTCGCCCTGCCCATAAACAATGATTTGTTTCAATTCCTTGGAGTATTCCACGTTGATGGTGGGATCCTCCTCGTGCATGCGCGTCATTATTTCACCCAGCTTTTCTTCATCACCTTCATTATCGGGCTTAATGGCCACCCTGAACTTGGGATCGGGATACTGAATGGGATTGAATATGAAATTGCAGCCCTTGGTGTTTAAGGTGTGATTGGTCTTGGTTTCCTTCAACTTAACCGTAGCACCAATGTCACCGGCCACCAGCTCCGAAACTTTCTGACGGTTGCTGCCGGCCACACAATACAGCTGCGATAAACGTTCCTTAGCCTCACAATTCATATTGATCAAATCGTCTCCCTCCTTTACGGTTCCCGACATCACCTTAAAGTAGCTCACCTCGCCCAGGTGCGGCTCAATACTGGTTTTAAATACAAATATGGAGGCCGGGCCTTTGGCATCCGGAACCACCTCTGTACCATTCTTGTCTACTGGCTTGGGCATTTCGGAAACAAAGGGTACGATATTCCCCAGGAATTCCATCAAACGGCGTACGCCCATGTCCTTTTCTGCTGAAACACAAAAAATGGGAAAGAGGTCACGGGCCACCATGCCTTTACGCATACCACGTCGCATCTCCTCCTCATCCAGCGAGCCCTTTTCAAAGAACAGCTCCATCAGACTCTCATCGTTTTCAGCTGCAGCCTCCACCAGGGCATTGTGCAACTCATCGGCCTTATCCTTCTCGCTGTCGGGAATATCCAGCACCTCCGGGGCGCCGCCGTCGGGGCCCCACTGGTACATCTTCATCTTAAGCACATCCACTACTGCATTAAAACCCGCTCCGGCATTCACCGGATACTGCACAATTACGGCCTTCTTGCCAAAGGACTCGTAAACGGCTTCTATGGTGGTTTCGAAGTTGGCCTTCTCATGATCCAATTGATTCACCACAAAAATGACCGGCTTGTGATACTTATCGGTATAGCGAAACAGGTTTTGCGTACCCACCTCCACGCCTTGCGTTGCATTCAGCAACATTAGTGCTGTGTCGGTCACATTAAGCGAGGTAATGGCGCCATTAATAAAATCATCAGCCCCGGGACAATCAATAAAATTCAACTTCTTTCCCAGCCATTCGGTGTACAATACGGATGAAAAAACCGAGTAGCCGTACTCATGCTCTACCCGGTTGTAATCCGATACCGTATTCTTATTGTCCACATCGCCCCGTCGGCTGATGACCCCACCCTCGAAAAGCATCGCTTCGGCAAGGGTGGTTTTACCCGAGCCGCTACTTCCAAGGAGGGAAATATTTTTGATTTGATCGGTTTGATATACCTTCATGGCAAAACATTTAAAAAGGTTAATAAACGAGTGTCAGTAAAAAACGTATTTGTAAGGCTAGGTCTTCAAAATTAAGAATATTCTGCATAGAAACAACGCGCACCTCGTTAAATATGCTTGGTTTTTTTTGAGCTTTTTTAAGTTTTTTATGTCGAAAATACATTTTGCCACCTGCGCTTGAAATTATCGTTGGGTATTGCTAACTTGACTTAAAACTAAAAGCGCCAAACATGAACCTATCCGGAGCAACCAGCAGACTAAATATCATAGTGGGCGAAAACGACCAGGTTTACCAACGCCCCCTCTACGAAGCCATCGTATTCGCTGCCAAGAAATACAAACTTTCAGGAGCCACCGTTTGCAAAGGCTTGCTCAGCTATGGCGCAGGCAGCAATGCGCACAGTGTAAAAGTATTCTCCCTCTCAGAGGATGCTCCTATGCACATTCAGCTGGTGGACTACCCCGAACGACTGAAGGATTTTTCCGATATTGTGCGCAAGCTGATGGACAAAGCCGGAGCCGGAGGAATCATTACTATGGAAGCGGTGGAAGTACTGCACTACCAGGCACCCGCCTAAGCCGCCCTGCTGATATTTTTTGCTAACTTTGCAGGAAACCAACTTTGCTGCAACTGCATGTCTAAAAACCACAAAGGCCCCACACCCGGGCGGGCCAATCAGAAAGCAGAATACTTCATTGCTGAGCGCATCCATTCAGGGGGCATTTCAGGAAAACGCTTTGCAGGTCCGGTCATTAAAGTAGCGACAGCAGGTATTGTATTGGGAGTTACTGTAATGTTACTTTCCCTGGCGATAGGCAACGGCTTTAAAAAAGAAATCAGAGAAAAAGTAAGCGGATTCAGCAGCCACATTCAGGTGGTCAATTACGACTTCAATCAAAGTTTTGAAAGTAACCCAATAACGCACGACAGTCTGCTGGTTGGGCGCCTGCGTGCAATAAGTGGCATTCAGAATGTGCAGCGCTTCATTACCAAGCCGGGCTTGCTTAAAACCAACAACGAAATACAGGGTCTGGTACTGAAAGGGATCGGCAAAGATTACCAAACCGACTTTCTGGAGAACATCCTAACAGCGGGGCAGCTGCCCCGCACCGACAGCACCGCAAGCAGCAACGACCTCCTGCTCTCAGAGGCCTTGGCCCAACTGCTGCAGCTGCAAGTGGGAGACGAGGTGTTCATGTATTTTTTTCAGGAGCAAATTCGCATCAGACGCTTTACGGTATGCGGTCTTTTTAACAGCCATTTGCCCGACTTCGACAAGAGTTTCGCCATCACCGATTTGCGCATACTCCAAAGGCTTAACGGCTGGGAAACAGACGAGATTGCCGGCTATGAGCTTGTTTTACAGGACTTCGCTCAGCTGGACCCTCTCGGACAAGCTGTATATGAAGAGACGGCCGATTTCCTCTCTGCTTCCGGCAACCTCCTGCGTACGCAAACCATCCGCCAAACCCACCCTCAAATTTTCGGCTGGCTCGATCTCCTGGACATGAACATTGCGGTCATCATCCTGCTGATTGTCCTGGTTGCAGGCTTCAACATGATATCCGGCCTGCTTATCCTCATCCTCGAACGCACCAATATGATTGGCTTGCTCAAGTCTCTGGGGATGGCAGATTGGCCCCTGCGACGAATATTCATTTATTTGGCCACACGAATAGCACTGAAAGGACTCCTTTGGGGCAATGCGCTCGGCCTGGGCCTGGCTATGCTGCAAAAACATCTGGGTTGGGCACGACTCGACCCCGCCAACTATTTCCTGGACACCGTTCCCATCGCACTCCCCCTGCACCACATCTTGTTGCTTAACATCGGCGCCCTGGCCGCCATTTTCCTGATGATGATTGGCCCCTCCTACCTGGCAGCACGCATTTCTCCGGTAAAAGCCTTAAGGCTGGAATAAAAAATACCGCACAAAACCATCTTTGGCATACTTTTTATAATAAGTATAATGGTTTAAATTAATAATGGGACAAAGGAGCCGCCGACTCAAACGTGAGTCGGCGGCTTTTTTACGCTTAAGAATGGGGAGCTGTCCACAATTTTGTAACTTTGCGGCAACAGATACCACAGCACCAAACCAATAAGGCATGTCCTGGCAAACCGCGCTGATCAAAGCACTGCAAGAACCACTTCCCGGAACCAGGGCCCACGCAAAAATGGCCCCTTCGGCCCGCCCTCTGCCACCCACCTATTTCAGTGGACAGGGCAGTCCGCGACAGAGCAGTGTCCTCATACTGCTTTATCCGGGCCAGGATGGTTTGTACCTCCCCTTTATACAGCGCCCCGTTTATGAAGGCCCCCACAGCGGACAAATCAGTCTCCCCGGCGGAAAATGCGAACCCTGCGACCCCAATCATTGGGATACAGCCCTCAGGGAAACAAGAGAAGAACTGGGAATCGATACACGGGGGGTTCAATACCTGGGAACACTGAGTGAGATTTTTATTCCCTACAGCAATTTTATTGTGGTCCCCCAGGTAGGTTTTCATAAGGACAGCCTGCATTTCCAGCCCGATCCTTATGAAGTGAATGAAGTACTTGAAGTTAAAGCAGCGGCCTTACTGGACCAGCCCCGGCGCACCAAAACCATTGAATATCCGGCGGCGCCGCCCATTGAGGCCCCTTATTACGATGCCAACGGCCGCCACATCTGGGGAGCCACAGCAATGATCCTCAGCGAGCTGATCGAAATCTTCAACCAAAGGACACCCTATTGGGCTAACGCATTACGTTCCTGTAATGCTCATAGCGCTCCAGAATCTCTCTAACGTAGTGGTAAGGCTCTTCGCCGCGACAGTAGCCAAACTCCACCACCGGATCGTTGTAGTACTTGGGGTGCGACTTATTGAGAATGTAATAATCCACATTATTGTCCCACTGCTTGGGATCCTTTCCGTATTTCTCAGCAAGCCGCATAGCATCCAGGACATGCCCGATGCCCACATTATAGGAGGCAAGGACAAACTTCAAGCGCTCCTCGGGTTCCTCTATGCGCAAGGCCATCCGTTCATCGAGCCATTGCAGCAATTGCATTCCGCCACGAATGTTCTCCCTGGGCGAAGTAATGGCCTCCACGCCAAAACGATCGGCTGTTTGTGGCATCAACTGCATCAGTCCCAGGGCTCCGGCCCAACTTTCCGCATCCGGAATAAAGCGGGATTCCTGATAAATAATGGAGGCAATCAAGCGCCAGTCCCATTCAAATTGGGCACTTTCCTCGCGAATCAGATCGTCGTAAACCGAAACCTGCCCCCCCTTCACCGAATGAAAATCAGAATCAACCAGGTGAACCGAACGTCGGTTAAGAAAATACTTCTGATAAACCCTTTGGTATTGGGCGGTTTTCTTAAAGCCCAGCATCCAGTTATTCACCGCATTCAACAATTCCACGGCCCCCTTATTAACTGCCCAAGCTTGTTTTTGCTGAAAACTCACAGCCGTTCCAACGTCAAGGTTGGGGAAGAAATTAAGGTTCACCCGGGCCAGATTTTCATCACAAACCGTATAGGGAATCTCACCCTCTGCAACCAGCTCAATCAACTGTTCCACCTCATAATCGGGAATCTCAACAATGTGAATGCTGTCGCCGATCTCATTCGACAAGCTGCGCAAACGCTGAACAAAGGCAGAGCCTTTTTGAACATAAACACTCTTGCCCCCCAAATCGAGCTGACTCCGAATCAAACGGTTATAGGTAATGCTCATAGCCCCCACCTGGTCGGGCGTATAAGCCTGCTGAACCAGCACCTGACGACTGAAACTGTGCGGCTCTGTAAAAGCCACCATGTTTTCGGTCTCCCGGGTGACTGCCAGACTGCTGGCAATGATATCGATGTGTCCATTCTGCAGAGCCTCGAAGTTGCTCTGCAAGTCGTTATTCACCGTAACCTCTAATTTCACGCCCATAAAGTTGGCAAAAGCCTGCAGGAGCTCAAATTGATAGCCCATGGGCTGCCCCTTGTAAACAAAGTAATTGGTGGAATTGTAATTGGTGACCACCCTTATTTTTCCACTTTCCAAAATCTGTGGCAAATCGGCAACTGCTTCCGGCTCCGGTTCGGAAACTTTTCGTCCGCCTCCCCCTCCGCTACAAGCTCCCCAAGCCAGGGACAGCAATATCAAACTCACAAAGTAAAGTTTTCCCATACCAAAAGATTAAGACAATAAGTAACAAACAGATACAGCCGGTAAAGTTAGCAGAAAAAAGCATCCGGCAAACAAGGCACTTAGTCGTAAAAATTCCACGAAACGCCAAAGCGCAAGCCCCGGGGATTTGCAGGATAAAAGGCCGTATGAAAATATTGGTTGGAAGTAAGTCCTTGCGTTACATGATCCAATTTTACAAAAATCCGTGCGCGCTTCAACTGCATATTCAAGAACACATCAACAAAGGGATAGTCGCCTACCTGTCGCTCGTTTTGAACATGAAACTGACCCGTGGCCGGCATATAAGCAGGCGCAAACCACAGGGAGTTGTAGCGCAAATCAAAGCCCAACTGAAAATGCAGCACCTTAAACAAAACATTCTCGTAATAGTTGGAGCTGTATATGGCCCATTCGGGCAGGGGCAAAAGCCCCTGGTGACTGCTCATCTGATACAATACCGTATTGCGACTGTTGAAACCCGCTCCGGAAAAATGTTTAAACAACTGAAGTTCAAACACAGAAAGCACGGTCGAAGTTTGCTCGGGAAGCGCCTCCTCATTCCAAAATACATAATCGTTAATGATGCGTCCTTCGGCAGACAAGCTCAGTCGCCTTCCCGGCAATTTTACAGCACCTCCTACCTTAAGCGTTTGTACCTTGTCAAACCGCTCCTCCCAGGCAAAGTGATTCGAAAAATAACGCTCTTCAAAAAACCCGGGGGCATTCAAATACATCCCGCCATATGCCTCCACGCCCGCGGTATCCCGGCCCAGACCAAAAGAAGAACTCAGGGCACCGGTCAACTCCGTATCGCCACTGCGGTAGCCCTGAAAATAGAAGCGCGCCCCTGCATTCCAGCGAAAATGCTCCCCCAAATTCTTAAAAACCTGACCACCTACCAGGGTAGAAGTCAAGGTGGTGTCCCCCTCAAGCATTACAGGAACACGCTCGTCTTCCCCCTGCACATGACCCAACAAGGGATAACGCCTTTTTTCCACCTCATTGCTAACAAAGCCTCGTAAACCAAAGCGCAAAAGCGCATTGGCCTCCTCGTTAAACTTAAGCTGCAGGGAATTTTGAATACTGGTCTCATAAACCCTGTCGAAAGTCCGCTCCGTATCTACATATATGTGCTGGTAAAAATCATCCCCTTCGCCGCCAAAATAACGGCCCAGGTCGTCCATTCGATGCACCCGTCGTCTTCGATCAATGTGCAAGGTGTGAATGGCAGTACCCACAGGAAGAACCGCCGACTCCCCATCACGCCGGCTTACAGTAAGATTGCCAATATCAAGCGCCTGATTCAAATACAACTGATGGTTGTCGGTACGGTTGGACGCCGTATAGAACTGAACCGGAATGTTTTCCTCCCGCCCGAAATCATAATCATCCGGATTCAGCACATAATCCTCATCCATTACCCCACCGTTTTCGAGGTGATCGGTTTTATTGTACACATAAGCAGAATGCAGCTCGTAGCGCTTTCCCGTGTGCGATGAGAAGAAACGAAAATGGCGACTATCGGATTTTTGCGCATCGTAGCGACCTATGGACGAAATCAGATCGTACTGAAAACCTACATTCCAGAAACGGTTGATATTCTGCGTAAACAAAATGCCCACCACCTCTTCGGAACGACGCTTGGGCCCCCCGTTCTGGTAATACAAATTGGTATAAGGCGTAGTAGTGTTGTACCAGCGCCATTCTTCCGGCCCCTTAAAAAAACCGCCCAAACTCTCTGTAAACAAAAAACCACGGGAAACCGGAAGTTCCGAAACCATGGCAGGCATCCAGGGCGCCCCCAGGTTGCCCAGCTGCACGTTGGCCACAGCAGCACGATAGGCGGGACTGTGCACCTGAAAACCCGTACTCAGGGTGTCCGGAGCCAGACTGTCGGCACGCGTGCCCAAGTCAAGCAGTTGCCAGGAACGAATCTTATGCGCTATCTGCGGACCGGGCGCAGCAGATGAAGCATTCGCTCCTCCGGGGGCAGCTCCGCGCCCCCCGATGGTCCGTTCCCTGCCGCCCTGCGCTGCAGCAAAGCCCGCAAGCAACAGCATTAAGGTAGTAAATAAGAGCAATTTTCTCATGCAGGGCAAAGATATTGAAAAAATGAAAACAGCGGTACAAAACGCGTGCCCACATTCCCTGCCTCTGTCAAAAAGCTATTTCACCTCCCATACATTTCCGCGTGTTGCCAAATCACGGAAGCTCTTCACAGAGCTGTTTTGTTGCACCTCCTGAATTTGTGCTTCTACATCCCGGTTATAAACAGCTCCTTTAACACTGCGAATAACCCCCAGCGCCACCGGAAATTCGGGGTACTCCATAGTGGCCAGCTTCAGGTGCATGGTGCTGTCGGTGCATTCAGCATCGTGCACCAAAAGATCCTTTTCCTCCACCCCGTTCACACCCAACTGAACCACCTTAAGCGTCAAACCTTCAAGCATCAGGCCCTTATCCCTGTTTTTTCCAAAGATCATAGGCTTACCGTGTTCCAACAAAATGGTCCGGTCGTCTTTAAACTCCTTATCGGTAATGGCCTGATGCGTTTTATCGTTAAAAATCACACAGTTTTGCAGCACCTCTACCACCGAAGTCCCCTCAAAGCGATCGGCCGCCTTAAACACATCCACACAAAGCTTCAATTCACGATCGACGGTTCGCGCAAAAAAATGCCCCCGGGCACCAAGGGTCAGCTCCCCGGGACGAAAAGGCTGCTCCACCGTTCCAAAAGGCGAGCTCTTAGAAACAAACCCATGCTTGGAGGTAGGTGAATACTGCCCCTTGGTCAGACCATAAATTTGATTATTAAACAGAATGATGTTCAAATCCACATTACGACGAACCGTATGAATAAAGTGGTTACCTCCGATGGCCAGCGCATCACCGTCCCCGGTGATGTGCCACACCTTAAGATCGGGACGGGCCACCTTTACCCCAGATGCGATGGCCGAGCCACGTCCATGTATGGTGTGAAACCCAAAGGTGCTCATATAGTAGGTAAAACGGGAAGAACAACCGATTCCGGAAACCACAACCACCTCTTCGGGTTTCAGTTGCAACTCAGCCATGGCTTTTTGCACGGTATTAAGAATGGCATGATCGCCACAACCCGGACACCAGCGCACATTCAGAGCGCTTTTAAAATCAACAAAGGTATATTCTTGTACTTCACTCATAAGTCCTAAGCTTCCATTAGTTTAACAAACTGCTCCTTTAGTTCCTGTACGGTAAAAGGTTGGCCCTGCACCTTATTGAATTGCTCATAAGAGAACTGAGGGTGTTTCATCCGTAAAAATCCCGCAAACTGCCCCATATTCAATTCGCAGACCACAATCTTCTTGTAGCGCCCCAACAATTCAGCAGTATTCAAAGGCAGGGGATTGATGTAGTTAAAATGTGCCAACGCCACCTTCCGACCCTCCTTATTCAAAGCTTCCACCGCCGCATACAAATGGCCAAAAGTGCCCCCCCAGCCTACAACAAGCAAATCGGCAGAAGCATCGCCCACCACTTCAAGCTCAGGAACAAAATGAGCAACCCGCTCCAGCTTTTGCTGGCGCAGACTCACCATCAAATGATGATTGGGACCATCATGCGAAATATTGCCGGTGACTGCATCCTTTTCCAGACCTCCAATCCGGTGCTCATAGCCCTTCATACCCGGCACCACCCAGTCGCGATTCAACTTATCCTCACTTCGGAGATAGGGCTTAAATTCACCCGGCTTTTGACGTGTTCTGGGGACCTCGATTACCGGGAAGTCGCCCTCATCGGGCACCCGCCATTGCTGGGTTCCATTGGCCAGAAAACCATCGGTCAGTAAAATAACCGGAATCATATGTTCCAGGGCTATCTTGGCGGCATAAAAAGCATAATCAAAGCAATTGACCGGCGTACTGGCGGCCATTACAACTACCGGACTTTCCCCATTACGACCAAAGAGTGCCTGCAGCAGATCCGATTGCTCGGTTTTCGTAGGTAAGCCCGTAGAGGGTCCACCCCGCTGAACATTCACCACCACCAAAGGCAGTTCTGCCATAACAGCCAATCCAATGGCCTCCGTTTTAAGTGCCAAACCCGGACCCGAAGTTGAAGTAACCCCCAGTGCCCCGCTGTAACTGGCGCCAATGGCGGTACAAACTCCGGCAATTTCATCCTCTGCCTGAAAAACCTTAACGCCCAAATCCTTCCTTGCTGCCAGCTCCTGCAGAATTTCGGTAGCAGGGGTAATGGGATAAGACCCCAGAAACAAAGGCAAACCACTCTTTTCAGAAGCCAAAAGCAAACCCCAGGCTGCGGCCGTATTGCCGTTTAAATTGCGGTAAATACCCTTGCGATTTTCGGAGGGGCTTACATGGTAAGAAGGCGTCATCGCCTGGATGTTGTTGCCATAATCAAATCCGGCCTGGAGCACCAAAAGGTTGGCCTGCATAATGGCCGGATTTTTACCAAACTTGGTTTTAATATAAGCCTGAGTATGCGCTATGGGCCGATTAAAAAGCCAATACACCAAGCCCAAAGCAAACATGTTTTTACTGCGCAACACACTCTTATTATCCAGTTCAAGCTCCTTTACACTCTCTTTGGTGAGGGTAGTAATCGGGGCTTTAATCAGGTTGTACCCATCCAACTGGTCTTCTGTAATGGGGTCGTCCGTTTTATAACCCGCCTTCTCCAAACCCTTCCGGTCAAAACTATCCACATCCAGAACAATGGTGCCACCTGGTTTCATAAAACGCGCATTGGCTTTAAGCGCTGCAGGATTCATCGCCACGAGCACATCCGTCTGATCACCCGGGGTACTGACCCCCCGACCAAAATGCACCTGAAAACCGGATACACCTCCAATGGTTCCCTGAGGCGCCCGAATATCTGCCGGAAAATCCGGAAAGGTTGAAATATCGTTGCCATAAACTGCAGAGGTTTGTGAAAACAAGGTACCTGTCAGCTGCATTCCGTCGCCCGAGTCGCCGGAAAAGCGGACAGCAATCTTGTCCACCTCAATTACTTTTGAACTTTTTCCCATAACATTCTGATCCTTCATTTAAGTTGTAGAGACTCACATAAAGAGCTGTACACAAGCCCCTAAATTAAGTCTTATCCAGCTTATTACCAAAAGGAAGCAAAGCACGAAAGGCGGCTGTTTGGGGACTCAAAAAAGCTGTAACAGCAGCTAACCTTTAGAAAATCACAGAATTTGAAGTGCATAATAATACAAATACATCGGAGAAACTTTTTCTAATTCAGAATGCATCCAAATAGAAAAACCAGACCTAAAGCCGAATCAGCAAATCGAAGACCAAAAACAATATGCAAAAACAAAGGCTAAAATGAATAAATAACCACTCGTTAACATCTCTTACTGCTTGCTTGAACCCTTTTAGCAAAAACACTGTTACCTTTGCAAAAAAACAACTATGGCACTCATAAAAGAAGTAAGGGGATTTACCCCGAAATTTGGAAACAATGTTTTCCTGGCAGAAAACGCCACCATTATTGGCGATGTGGAGATGGGCGACGATTGCAGCATTTGGTACAACGCGGTACTGCGCGGCGATGTCAACTCCATCCGACTGGGCAACAAGGTCAACATCCAGGACGGAACCGTCCTGCACACCTTGTATCAAAAGTCGGTGGTAGAAATCGGCAACAACGTTTCCGTGGGTCACAATGTAACCATACACGGGGCAAAAATCGAGGACAACGTACTCATTGGCATGGGCGCCACCATACTGGACCATGCCGTAATTGGCAGCAACTCCATCATTGCAGCCAACTCACTGGTGCTCACCGGCACCAAGGTCGAGCCCAACAGCATCTATGCAGGCGTCCCGGCCAAAAAAGTCAAGGACATTGAACCGGAGCAGACCGCTGAAATGGTGAATAAAATTGCCAACAATTATCTGATGTATGCCAGCTGGTACAAGTAGGCAAGTCGTTAGCGACGGACAGGCAGGTGCCGGGCGAACACACTCCGGCCGAGAAAAAAACTGGCCGAAGCATTAAAACGGAGCGGATCCTCGCTGGTGTAAAAAGCCAGCTGTCCACCCCGCGAAAGTCGCTCATTCATTTCGGGATGTCGCACAAGATAGTCGCGCAAACGGTCGGCTACCACCGGTCCTTGATCAATAATCGCTACCCCGGCCGGCACGAAACGTTGAATTAGCGGCAGCAAGAGGGGATAGTGGGTACAGCCCAGAATCAGCGTGTCGGTTTCAGGAGCGCGGCTGAAAAGTCCGGTCAAATTCTGTCGCACAAAAAACTCGGTCCCCTCTGAGGCCAACTCCTGATTTTCGATGAGGGGAACCCACATGGGACAAGCTTCTTGTACGACCTTAAAATCGGGGTAAAGCTTGGCAATTTCGAGCGGATAGGATTCGGAAAGCACCGTACCCACAGTCCCGACAACCCCAATGTGCCCACCGCGACTCGCCTGCCCCAAATATTCTACACTGGGCCTTATAACACCCAAAACGCGATTTGCCGGAGCTAAACCCGGCAAATCGCGTTGTTGTATTGTTCGGAGTGCTTTGGCCGAAGCCGTATTACAAGCCAGAATAACCAGGGGAGCCCCCAAGTCAAAAAGTTGCTTTACAGCCTCCAGGGTGTACCGATACACCACCTCAAAAGATCTCCCGCCATAAGGCGCCCTGGCATTGTCTCCGTAGTAAACAAAGTCGTATTCGGGAAAAGCTGCTGTTAAGGAGCGCAAAACAGTCAAGCCACCATAGCCCGAATCAAAAACACCTATAGGTCCCGATGACGGCATAAGCCAGGGAACTCAAATTAATTCACACCCAACTTGGCCTTAACCAGGGGACCGCAATCCATACTCTTTTCCGAATGATAAAGTACCACCTGGGCGCTAAGGTCGAAAATATAAATCAAACCCTGCTCCTGTCCCACCGTATCCACCGCACGCTGAATCTTCTCCAGCAAGGGTTGATACAATTCCTGCTCCTTACGCTGAAGCGTCTGCTGAGCCATGGTCTGGTAATTTTGCAGGCGTTGCTCAATGTCCTGAATTTCTTTCTCCATGCTGCTGCGAATCAATTCGGGCATGGTTTCTCTTTGCTCCAAATACTCGCGGAACTTTTTCTCATGTTCTTCGCTCATGGCCTGCATTCTTTTTTGCAGCACCTCAGCCTCAGCCTGCAACTTCTTATCGGCATCGGCCTTCTCAGGCAACTCCATAATCAACTCCTGCATGTTGATGTGTCCAAACTTCAACTCCTGGGCCTGAACAAAACCGGCAGTCATCAAAACCGCTGCCAGAGCCATTACTTTTACTAATTTCATATGATAATTGTTTATTTTTCAATGGTTCAACTACACTTACAAGCCCAATTTGGCCTTAACCAAGGGGGTAACATCCTGACTTTTTTCAGAGTGAAAGAGCGTAAGCCCCGAGTTCATTTCAAAAATGTATAAAAAGCCCTGCTCCTCGCCCACCTCTTCAATGGTGGCTCTTAACTTCTCCAAAACAGGCACTTGTAGCGCCTGTTGCTTTTCCTGAAGGCCCCTTTGGGCACCCGCAAAAAACTCCTGAATGCGCTGCTGCATCGTGGCATACTCTTGTTGCTTGGCTTCTCTTTGTACCGCTGAATAGCTTTCAAAGTTGTTTTCAAAGTCCAGCTCAAACTTCTGCAATTCTTCCTGCATGGCGCTTAACTGACCTTCCAGGCGGGTTGTCTCCGTTTCCATTTCTACAGAAATGTTCTTGTACTCGGGCATCAAGAGCACTATATCGGCAACATTAACATGTCCAAACTTGGGCGCCTGTGCCGCTGCAGAAGAGAAAACCAGGCCCAACAGGGCCGCCATTAAAATGGTTCTTATTTGCATCATCCTTTTGTTCAAATTTTATTTTTTATGTCCCAATCTTTCCAGTATCTGCTCACTTCGATCGTGACGGGGATTCAAATACAATACCCCGTTGGCCTTATCAAAAACAGCGGCCAGGTCCTCCTCCCGCGCCAATTCGCGAATGGCAGAAGCAATTTGTTCCTGAATGGGCTGTACCAGGTTTTCCTGTCGCTTGGCCATTTCCCCTTCGGGGCCAAAATACCGGTGTTGCAATTCTTTTGCTTCCCGCTCTTTGGCAATAATGGCTTCTTCTCGTTGCACCCGCATTTCGCCCGATAAAAAAACACTCTCGGTTTGAAATTCCTTATAAAGTTCAGCCACCTCCTGGTACCTGGCCTCAATTTCCTGCTGCCACTGTTGCGACAGCTGATTCAATTGTTCCCGAGCAGCCTGATACGCTGGAATATTGCGCAAAACATACTCGGTATCCACAAAGGCATATCTCTGAGCCTGCAGCGACCAGGACCCGGCCAAAATCGCCAGCAGCAAAATTAAAATTGTTTTTTTCATAACCATAATTTTAAATAAAAATAAGCGGTTATATATGCTGAATCAAAAACCGAACCACAAAAGTTCTTCTTATCAGAAATTCTGTCCCATAACAAAGTGGAAATTACTTCCGGCTGCCCCGCTGTAGCCCGGCACCTCATCAAAGCCATACCCCCAATCAATACCCATCAAACCAAACATGGGCAGAAAAATACGCACCCCCACACCAGCCGAGCGGTGCAAATTAAAGGGGTTGTAGTCCTTAAATTCTGACCAGGAGTTACCCGCCTCCATAAAGACGAGGCCGTAAACCGTAGCCGAAGGCTGAAGCGTTAGCGGGTAACGCAATTCCATAGTCATTTTGGTATACATATTACCATTTTGACGAGCACCAGTTCCTTCAGCACTGGTCACCAGGGAGGTTGCTGTTAAAGAGTTGTTTTCGTAACCCCGTAAAGCAATGGTTTCGCTGCCGTAATAGCTGTAACCCGACATACCGTCGCCACCCAGCGTAAACTTCTCAAAAGGAGAGCGAAGATATTTGTTGTAATACCCCAGGAAACCTCCTTCAACCCGTGTCATCAAAACCAACTTATCGGCCCGATCAAGGGTTTTAAACATGCCTCCCTTAAAGGTCCATTTGTGGTACTCAATCATTCGGTACAACTCCTGATCGTCGGTCACCTTGGAATAATCCTTATCGCTGAACGCTGAATAAGGCGGGGTGAGTTCCAGCCCCAGAGAAAAGTCCGACCCCGAACGCGTATAGAGCGGATTATCGATGGAACGCCGTGAGAGCACAAACTTTAGGCGAAGATTGTTGCTCTGCCCGGTTTGCATCAAAAAGTACCAATCCAACAAATCGTAATGGGTATAGCTCAACTCCGAATATAAGGTAAAGAAGTCATCGGGCCATGTCAGGCGACGCCCCAGTCCCAGGGATGCACCAAATACTTTCATGTGCCGGGAATCATCGCCCCGCATCGAGTAAGGATCATTATAGCCATAGCCATAGGAACTGTAGCCATAGTAATTGTTGGGCATATAGCGACTGCTTACCCCGGTCTGAATGGTGCGATACAAACTAAAGGAGAGCGAGTTGGGTTTCTTGCCGCCCAACCAGGGCTCGGTAAAACTGAGGCTGTACGACTGGTAATACTTACCATTGGTTTGCGCCCGAAGAGCCAGTGTTTGTCCGTCACCTGTAGGCAGAGGCCGCCAGGCTTCCTTATTGAAAAAATTACGTACCGAAAAATTATTGAAGCGTAAGCCCAGAGATCCCACAAACATACCGGCTCCCCATCCCCCTGAGAGCTCCACCTGGTCGTTGGCCTTTTCTTCGAGATTGTATTCCAAATCAACCGTTCCCTTGTCCGGGTCGGGCAGTGGAACCGGATTTATTTTTTCGGGGTCAAAGTGACCCAGCTGAGCAAGTTCACGCACCGTACGAATCAAAGCTGCTTTATTAAAAAGTTCACCCGGCTTGGTGCGCAGCTCGCGGCGAATAACATGCTCGTGGGTTTTGGTATTGCCTCGGATAATAACACGCTCTATGCTGGCCTGATCGCCCTCATAAATACGCATCTCCAAATCAACCGTGTCGTTATATATGGCCACATCAACCGGAATGATTCGACTGAAAAGATAGCCATTGTTCATGTAGAGGTTATGCACAGCATCGTCGTCCATAAAAAGCCGCTCATCCAACAGGGTCTGGTTAAACACATCCCCTTTCTGAATCCTAAGCATTTGCCCAAGGTACTCTCCCGGATAAATACTGTTGCCCACCCAGCTGATGTCTCCAAAGAAATACCGGTTGCCTTCCTCTATTCCGATTCGGATGTCCACGGTATTGTCATCGTTTCGCGCAATGGAGTCATAGGTAATGTAGGCATCCCTATACCCCTTCTCATTGTATTTCTCAATCAGTTTATCCAAATCTGCGCGATAATCATCCTCAACAAACTTCTTGGTTCTAAAAAAGTTGCGCAAAAGTCGCCGCTGATTGGTTTTCTTCATTATCCGATTCACCTTGTTATCGGAAAATTCTGTATTGCCTTCAAATCCCAAATAAGAGATTTTAACCTTCTCCTTTTTATCGACATGCACATCGAGCATGACATGGTTAACACGGGCGGTATCGTCACGCTGAACAATGGTAACCTCGGTATTATAAAATCCCTTCTCTACAAAATGATTTTTAATGAAGCGCTCTGCCCGGGTCACCAAATAGGGGGTTACCTGACTGCCACGCATCATGGCCACCTTCTCGTTAACCGCATCTATCTCCGATTTTTTCAGCCCAAAATAATTCATCTCCGACAATCGAGGACGTTCCTGCAACTGGATTTCCAGATCAATCTCACGTCCTTCCATACGTTTGGCCAGGATCTTTACGTCTGAAAACAAACCATAATCCCAATACTTTTTAATGGCCTTGGTAATGTCGTCACCCGGTACGGTAATTTCCTGACCCACCCGCAATCCGGACAAATTCGCCAGAATTTTGGGGTCGTTGTTCAAATCACCAGTAACTTCTATATTGGTAATCAGGTATCTTCGGGGGGTGCCGGAATAAGAAATTTCAGCCGGGGAGGTTTGTCCGTAAGTCAATAAGGAAGAAAGGAAGAGAACAAACAGGGTCGAAAATCGTTGCAACATTTTTATTTTTTTAAAATTAACTGGTCACTGGTCTTTCCAAAGCGGCGTTCTCTCTTTTGAAAGTCGAGCAGCGCCTCGTAAAAATGTTCCTTGCGAAAATCAGGCCACAATATGTCGGAAAAATATAATTCTGCATAAGCAATTTGCCAAAGCAGAAAATTACTGATCCTATATTCACCACTGGTTCGGATAAGCAGCTCTGGATCTGGAACTTCTCGAGTCTCCAGATAGGAACTGAATACTTGGTCATTGATGGCAGAAATTTCAAGGCGTCCACTTTTAACATCTTCAGCCAGACGCTTAACGCCCTGAGTTATTTCCCATCTGGAACTGTAGCTGAGCGCAAGAATGAGGGTGAGACCGGTGTTGTTTGATGTTTGTGCGATGCAGGCGTCGAGTTCAGCTTGTACCTTGGGCGGCAAACTATCCAAACAACCAATGGAACGCAGTTGAACGTTGTTCTTCATCAGCGTCTGAGTTTCAGAGGCAATGGTAGAAACCAAAAGCGCCATAAGTGCATCCACCTCATTCTTTGGGCGACTCCAGTTTTCGGTGGAGAAAGCGTATAAAGTCAGGTGGCCAATGCCCAACTCAGCCGCAGCTTCCGTTACCTCCCTAACCGCCTTAACTCCATTGCGGTGCCCAAAGACTCGAGCATTCCCTCTCTTCCGGGCCCACCGGCCGTTTCCGTCCATAATTATTGCCACATGCCGGGGCAATTTCTCGGGCACTAAAAGCGCTTTGACTGACATAAAACCTGCTTACTCTGTTATTTAAAAGCCGTCGCGACACTGTTCGCTTCTGCTGAAAATGGTAAAGGCAGCATATACCGCCACCACGGAGTACCAGTCGTTATTGTGCGTGAAGGTAGTGTGTTCAAACCCATATGGATTCGATGGATAAACAGCTGTATTTTGCCCAACCAAGTCTAAGTCATCAACAAAGGTCTTCCTCAAGATCCACTCTGCCCCCAGACTCATCCAGTCGGTCACCTTCCACTTTACGCCGGCACCGAAGGGCAAAGATAATACAAAACTCGATTTTTCATCGTGATTACCATGATCTTCTGTATACCTTTTATAAAAAACCGACCCCAAACCAAAAGCCATATAGGGACTAAACACCGCATCCCGCTTCACAGGATGATCATAGGGAAACAAGGATATTTCCAACATGGTAGTCATGTCGAGCAGGGTCCGGTCAAAAGAATAAGGCACAGAGCGATTTTCCGGTAAAAAGAGTTCTTTTTGCGGATAGGACCCACTGATTCCTGCGGCTCCCAGAGTCAAACGAAGCGCCATTCGGTCGTTGAACACATACTTGGCCAGCCCCCCATAGGCGGGCTCCGGTGATGCGAACATCCTGTTGGGGTTTAGGTCGCCATTGTACCACGAAACGCCAATATAGGGCCCCGCCTCCAAGCGGGTTTGAGCCTCCAGGTCCACAGACGCCAGCAAGCCGACCCCAAGCCATATAAAAAATGATAACAATTTCTGCATTCCGGCAAGTCTATTATGTCTCTAAGAAACGAGCATCCCTCCCAAATATTGCTTCAAAAAAAGGGAGCTGGCTGCTCAGTTGCGCTTATCGGCACCCCACATGAGCTTCGATCGCAAGGTGGTATAAAAAGACTTTCCGGCCCGTTCAATAACAGGCACTGAAAAATCGGCCTTGCTCACCTTCAACTCCAGGCCTTCGTCAAGAATGCAGCTGCGCGAATCGAGCGAGGCCAGAAATTTTCCGCCACGTGCTTCCACCTTAAGCAGCAACTCAAAATCACTGGGAACCACCAAGGGGCGGACCGTCAGGTTGTGCGGTGCAATGGGATTGATGATGAAACTTCGGGAAGCGGGATGCATAATGGGTCCGCCTACACTCAGCGAATAAGCCGTGGACCCTGTTGCGGTGGACACAATCAGACCATCTGCCCAATAAGAGTTCAAAAATTCCTGATTAAGATAGGCATGAATGGTAATCATTGAAGAACTGTCCCGCTTCTGAACGGCCAGTTCGTTGAGCGCAAAATCCAAATCGCCAAAGCAGGGGACACTCGTTTCGAGTTTGAGCAGATCCAATTCACGAACAAGGTAACGCCCCTCCATTATTTCTGCCACAGCCACCGGCAATTCTTCCTTAGAAATGTCGGCCAAAAAGCCCAGGCGCCCGCTGTTCACTCCCACAATGGGAATGTGCCGGTGGCGCACCATGGTAACAGCATCTAAGAAAGTCCCATCGCCGCCAATACTGAAAAGCAAGTCACAATCGGGCAAATCATGAAAATCAGAAAACAGCTCACAACATCCCGGCTTCAGTCCCACCTGCGCCACCAAAAAGTCGTAGAAAGATCGGTGAATAAAAAGTTCTGCGCCGGCATCGTTAAGATGCTTCAGCAAAATACTACAGTAGGAAAAAAAGCCTTCTCCGAATTGTTTCCCGTAAACAGCTACACGCATAATTTTTGCTTAAGATAAGTCGGCAACAAAATTGACCTGCATTTTAAAACGACAAGTTGAAATGAAAGTACAGTCGGTGTTCGGCGAAATTATTAAAAGAATAGTTCAGACTCAAAACTTTATCATAAAAAGTCACCATATCAAGACCCAAACCATAACCCAACAGCATTTCGTTGGCCATCTTATTAAGCGCTGACTCCTGTTCATTAATGACGTACCCGCCGTCGATGAAGGCTTTAAGATAAAATGCATAATGAAAGCGGGCAAACTGCTCGAGGGGAATCCATTTTAAATAATGATCGCGACGAGGCAGCAACTCAAACAAAAGTTTGCTCTGTAAAATACCATAAGCACTTCCATCAATAACGTGGTACTCAAAACCATTAAGATAATCCTCATAGCCCAGGCCCGTCCTGAAAATGTAAGGTGCTGCAGTCTGGTCGATACCGGCCAGCGCCCCTGAGCCTACCACATAAAACCGGGGCCACAAACCGGTCTGCCACGAGGCACTAAGCCTACTCTGGAAAAAACCTTTATCGTCTGAAAGCACGCCAAAGCCCTTGCGGGCAAACTCAAAATCAACCCTATAACCACGTAAAGGATACACCTTTGAATCCCGTCGATCAAGCGCATAATTGTAAGCAAGTTCCAGTGTTTCGCTTTTTTTGGCTCCACCAGGCAAAAAATCCGGATTAACCTGCAGGAGGGTGTCTGCTGCATCTGCATAAACATAGCCCATATAAACGCGATGGTGGTGATCTAAGCGGTGCCGATAGGCATAAGACAATTGAACGCCCGCACGCGTCATCAGCCGGTTCCCCAGTGTTTTCAGAAAAAGCTGTTTGTCGTCCTCCGTAGCGTAAGGAACCTGATCGTTCCACAACCAGGTGACATTCATGCCCCAGCCCGATTTTTTATTGATACTTGGTTTTTGATAATCAAAGACCAACTGTTTTTTATAACCGGTAACCATTCGGAGCCGAAGACGCTCCCGCCTGCCTCTGAAATTATCGTGCTTCAAATACAGTCCGTAATTAAAATACGAGCCATCGTTCAAGCGTAAAAAGTCGCTAAAATTGCGGCCTTCAGATTCAAACAGGGGGAAGACCCACAGGTACCAGCGTTCGGTAAGCTCAATATGAACAACAACATGGTAGCGATTCACCTGCTCGACGACCAGCTCGACCTGATTGAACAGAGAGGTGTTCTGCAGGTTTTCCTTGGCTCTGGTCAGAAGCGCCGAAAGTTCAGACGCTTCAATCTGCTCTCCGATTTGAAAGGGAAGCTCGGCCAGCACTATGGGACGCCGGGTTTTATGATTGCCCTGGATAAATACATCATCAATCATAAGACGCTCGCCTGAGAGAGGAGCAGGCGCAACAGCCTGCAACGAAAAGCCTTGCAGCCAGATAAGCAGTATAAAGGGCAAGGCCCTCCACTTCCAACACCTCATCAACTGGTCTCCTCTACTTAAACACTCAAATACTTGAGCAGTGATTCGTAATTGCGACGGGCGGTTTCATCTACTGGCAGTTCGGCCCCATATTCCGCCCTTATTTTATAGCCAAAACGCTCGAATCCACGAACAACCGGCTGCAAATCACTTCGATTCAATTTCAGGGTTAGATACAAACTGCTTCCTTCCGGATCCTGCGTCACATACAAACTCAGAATTTTCCCATCGGCATCCTCTACAATCCGGGCAATTTCGGAGAGGGCATAATCGCGTACCCCCACTTCTATTTGCAAGATCCCGCCTGGTGTATGGGCGGCAATCAATTCGCTGAAACGTTGGAGCAAATCCTGTTGGGTGATGACACCCAGAAACTGCTTATCTACATCTAATACCGGAACGAGTGTAAGCTTCAATCTTGATGCTGTCTCTACCACATCGTAGATATGCTGACGATCGAAGACATAGGGGGTCATCAGCGACAAGCGGTGATTACCCAGGGGTTCACCGGCAGCATTCATATCGTAGATATCGGCATCTGAAATCAGGCCCAAAAAAGTACGATTGTTGACTATAGGCAAATGCGACACCCGGAACGCCTCCATCCAATTGAGGGCATCCAAACCGGTGTCTGAAGTCTTCAGAGCCGGTACCAGGTCGGAAATTAAATCTTTTGCCAGCATAAAAACAGATTAATGAAATACTTTATAACTTTGTTGCCGCTTAAACAATATTAGGTTAAGATACGTTTTTCTGCCAACAAAACCAATACCAAAACATGACCAAGCTCAGTGTAAACATAAATAAAATTGCCACCCTCCGCAATTCAAGGGGAGGAAATGTGCCCGATGTGGTTAAAGTTGCGGTAGACGCACAAAACTTCGGGGCCGACGGCATTACCGTACACCCCCGCCCCGACGAAAGACACATCCGTCGTAAAGATGTGTACGACCTCAGGGGCGTGATTCGAACCGAATTCAATATTGAGGGCTATCCTTCCCGTGAATTTCTTGAACTGGTAAAGAGTGTGCGCCCCCACCAGGTTACCCTGGTCCCCGATCCGCCTGAAGCGCTCACCTCCAATGCCGGCTGGGACACCATTGCCCGACAGTCTTTTTTACAGGATGTCATTGCTGAATTGAAGGAATGTGGCATCAGGACCTCCATTTTTATTGGCACAGAACTGGAAATGATTCAAAAAGCGGCAGAAACCAACACCGACCGGATAGAACTTTATACCGAGCCCTATGCGAGCGGCTACCTGGCCGATCGTGAAAAAGCCATTGCCCCCTTTGTAGAAGCAGCACAACTGGCCAATAAAATTGGACTCAAGATCAACGCCGGTCACGATTTAAGTCTCGAAAACCTCAAATATTTTAACGAGCGCATTCCCTACCTCAAGGAAGTATCCATAGGCCACGCCTTGATTTCGGAGGCCCTCTACCTTGGACTGGAAAAAACCATTGCCCGTTATAAGGAATTGTTGAATAAGGACCAATAGCTATGGAGCTCTTTTGCAGGGAACTGGGGAAAGGTTCCACCACCATTGTAATTGTACACGGACTCTACGGGGCATCGGACAACTGGCTGTCGGTAGCGGCACAGTTGGAAGACCGTTTTCGGGTGCTGCTGGTCGACCAGCGCAACCACGGACAAAGTCCCCATGCCGAAGAACACAGCTACGATTTAATGGCGGCAGACCTCTACGAAACCATTCGCTCAAAAACCAATGAACCCGTAGTTCTCCTGGGCCATTCGATGGGTGGAAAAACGGCTATGCGCATGGCCCTGGAACACCCCGAAAGTGTTCAAAAGCTTATCGTGGCCGACATCGCACCAAAAAATTACAGCTCCTTTGCCAACTATGCCGAAACCACCGCCAATCATGAAAAGATTTTGGATGCACTCTTGCAGCTGAAGCCGGAGGAGGCCAATAACCGGGCAGAATTGGAGGCTGCGCTGAAAAAAGATTTTCCTTCGCGCACTTTGCGCTTGTTTCTATTAAAAAACGTGAAGCGCAACAAACAGGGACAATACCAATGGCAGATTAATCTGCCGGTATTGCGGCGCAACCTGCCTGAGCTGATGGACGGCTTTTCCCATCTGCCCAAACCGGCCACAGATCACAATCCGGAAGCCATATTCATCCGGGGGGCACTCTCTCCTTACATCAAGGATGAAGACACCCTGGTTATCAATCAGTTTTTTCCGGGTGCCCAGTTGGTTACGGTACCCAAGGCCGGACACTGGCTCCATGCCGAGCAACCGGAGCTCTTTTTAAAAACTTTACTCTACTACCTCGAATAGGCCCGACTGTTTCAAACTGCCGCCTTTTGCAGTCAATGACTTACACACTCCAATTATTTTCTGTATTTTTGCATACATTTTTTTAGTTTTTGAGCAATAAAATGAGCAAGAATCACAGCGAAACCGCCATAATCCGCATTCATTGCCCCGACCAGCGGGGCATTGTGGCACGGGTAACCGATTTTATCCACCGAAACAACGGCAACATTGTTGCCCTCGACCAGCATACCGACCGCGATGAAGGGCGCTTTTTTATGCGTGTAGAATGGGAACTGCAGAACTTTGAGCTGGAGCGTGACCAAATTGAGCCGGCCTTTGAGTTTGCCATTGCCACGCCCTGTAAAATGAAGTGGAAGCTGCATTTTTCGGACCACATCCCGCGCATGGCCCTGTTTGTGAGTAAAATGTCGCATTGTCTCTACGATTTACTGGCCCGCTACCAAAGCGGTGAAATGCGGGTAGAAATCCCCCTGATCATCAGCAACCACAAAGACATGGAAGGAGTGGCCGCCAACTTTGGCATCCCTTACTTCCACCTTCCCATCACTGCTGAAACCAAGGCGGCACAGGAGGCCAAAGAACTGGAGTTGTTGAAAGAACACCGGGTTGACTTTATTGTGTTGGCCCGCTACATGCAAATCCTCTCGCAGTCTTTTGTCGACCATTTTCCCGAGCGGGTCATCAACATTCACCATTCTTTTTTACCCGCCTTCATCGGCGCCAAGCCCTATCATGCAGCCCATGCCAGAGGGGTTAAAATCATTGGTGCCACCAGTCACTATGTGACGACCGACCTGGATGCGGGCCCCATCATCGAACAGGATGTGGCGCGCATTTCGCACCACGACAATGTGGAGCGCCTGATTCAAAAGGGGCGGGACATCGAAAAAATTGTACTATCGCGTGCGGTGATGGCGCACATCGACCGCAAAACACTGGTTTACAAAAACAAAACCGTCGTATTTCAATAACAAATGGCGCAACCCGAAATTGTCATCATAAAATACAACGCCGGTAACATTCGCTCGGTCAACAACGCCCTGATTCAATTGGGTTATCGGGCTGAAATAACTGCGGACCCGGAAAAAATAAGTCGCGCCGATAAGGTTATTTTCCCCGGCGTGGGCGAAGCCAGTACCACCATGGCCTTTTTGAAAGAAAAGGGAATGGACACCCTCATCCAGGGACTCACCCAACCCGTACTGGGGGTTTGTTTGGGCATGCAGCTCATGGGCAGTCACAGTGAAGAAGGGTCGGTTGACTGTCTGGGCATCTTTGACGCGCCCATTCGCAAATTTGTTCTGCCCCGGCCCAACCCCGACAATCTTAAGATTCCACACATGGGCTGGAACCAAATCAGCGATTTGAAAAGCGATTTGTTCGACCAAAGCATGGAAGGCGCTTACGTATATTTTGTGCACAGTTACTATGCGGCCCTGGGGCCGCATACCGCTGCCGGCACCAACTACCTCCTGTCCTTTAGTGCTGCCCTCCAGAAAGACAATTTTTTCGCCACCCAATTTCACCCCGAGAAAAGCGGACCGGTTGGTCTGCGCATCCTGAAACGTTTTATTGAGCTGTAACATGAGTCAGAACGCCCCAAAAATAGAACCCATACCGGCCATCGACCTGATCGATGGCAAATGCGTCCGCCTGAGCAAGGGCGATTATGCCACCAAAAAGGTGTACAACGAAGACCCGGTAGAAGTCGCCCTTGAATTTGAAAGTCATGGCATTAAAAGGCTGCATCTCGTAGATTTAGACGGAGCCAGAGCAGGACACATCATCAACCACAAAGTACTCGAACGCATCGCAGCCAAAACAGCGCTGGTGATTGATTTTGGCGGGGGATTAAAAAGCACGGACGATTTGCGCATCGCTTTTGAAAGTGGGGCGCAGATGGTAACGGGCGGAAGTATTGCCGTGAAGAACCCCGAAGAGTTCGAGGCCTGGATTCGCCAATATGGATCGGATAAGATCATTCTGGGCTCAGATGTAAAGGACCGAAAGATTGCCATTTCGGGTTGGCTCGAGACCTCGGAGCTGGAGCTCTTTCCCTTTTTGGAGAATTACCGTTCAAAAGGCATTACGCAAACCATTTGCACCGACATCAGCAAAGACGGCATGTTGGAGGGACCGGCTACGGGACTCTATCGGGACATCCTGGCGCGCTTTCCGGACCTTTACCTGATTGCCAGTGGAGGTGTAAGTAAAATGGCAGATATCGAAGCCCTTCAGGAAGCCGGCGTACCGGCCGTTATTTTCGGAAAGGCCATATACGAGGGGCGCATTGCCCTGAAAGACCTGGAAAAATTAATGCAATAATATAGAAGCATACAAAGCCCTTAAACCAAAGCTTATGTTGGCCAAAAGAATTATCCCCTGTCTCGACATCAAAGACGGCATGACCGTAAAGGGTGTAAAGTTTGTCGAATTAAAAACCGTGGGCGACCCTGTTGAACTGGCAGCGGCCTATGCCCAACAGGGTGCAGATGAGCTGGTTTTTCTGGACATCACGGCGACCCAAGAAGGGCGCAAGACCTTTGTCGACCTGGTGCACCGCATTGCCCGCCACATCAATATTCCCTTTACAGTGGGGGGAGGCATCAGCGAGCTGAGCGATGCGGAAGCCCTGCTGAATGCGGGCGCCGATAAAATCAGCATCAACTCAGCAGCCGTGCGTAATCCCCAATTGATCAACGACCTTTCGCGCCACTTTGGCAGCCAGTTTGTGGTAGTGGCCATCGACGCCAAACAGGAAGAAGGCGCAGGAGACTGGACGGTAACGGTGAACGGGGGACGCATCTTCACGGAGAAGAAACTTTTTTCCTGGGCCAAAGAAGCAGAAGACCGGGGTGCCGGAGAAATCCTGTTTACCAGCATGGACCACGACGGGGTGAAACAGGGCTTCGCGAATGAGGCCCTGGCGCGCTTGAGCGAAGAGTTGAACATCCCCATCATTGCTTCAGGGGGAGCAGGTAACATGGAACATTTCCGCGATGCCTTTGTTCAAGGAAAGGCAGATGCCGCTCTGGCAGCGAGCGTTTTTCACTACAACGAAATATCGGTACCCCTGCTGAAAGAGTATTTGAGTGAGCAGGGCATCCCGGTTCGCTAAACTATAAAAGTCAAAATAATGAATGTAGATTTCTCCAAAGCCAGTGACGGATTGGTTCCGGCCATCATACAAGACCACCTAACCGGCAAGGTGCTGATGCTGGGTTACATGAATGCCGAAGCCCTCGAAAAAACACAAAAAGAAAAACGTGTCACCTTTTTCAGTCGCTCCAAACAACGCTTATGGACGAAAGGTGAAGAGTCCGGCAATTTCCTGGAAGTGATATCTGTAGCCTCCGACTGCGACAACGACACCTTGTTGATCAAATGCCAACCCATTGGCCCCACCTGTCACACCGGGTCCGACACCTGCTGGAACGAAGTCAACCAGCAAGACGACCTGCTGTTTTTGAAACACCTGCAGGATTTCATCGACCGTCGTAAGAAGGAGATGCCCGAAGGCTCCTACACCACTTCTTTGTTTAACAGGGGCACGCGAAAAATAACCCAGAAAGTGGGTGAAGAAGCTGTTGAGACCATCATCGGGGCAATGGCCAACGACGACGAAAACTTTCTTTATGAAGGCGCCGACCTCTTGTACCACCTCATCGTTTTACTGACGCATAAGGGTTACCGCCTTGAAGACCTGGCCAGAGAACTTAAAAAACGACATAAGTAAGCGCCAAAAGGTGTCCAAAGGCACCCCGCAGCGCATCCATGCAGGGGATGATGTGAGCCGTAAAGCTTCCATCATCCCCTCTTGTTTTGGTAAAATTATCATCAAAAAGTGCATAAAAAGCAGACAGCTCTCCTCAAAAGTGGATTTTTCTGTTTATATGGGGTAAATAAATTCAAAGTCCATCCGAACTTCAGCCTTTGGAACTATTTTTACCTCTGAAAATAATGGCAAACTTTTATTAACAAAACGCTGCCCCACATAAAAACCACATCATGAATACACAATCCGAAAAAATCTCCGTCCTCGAGAAAGTAGGTTACAGCCTTGGGGACTTCGCTGCCAACCTCATCTTCCAAACGCTCATGACCTTTTTGGCTTACTTTTACACCGACGTGTTTAAGATACCTACATTTTACTGGTGCTGGTGTACTCGGCCAACAACTTGCCCTATGCCTCATTAAGCGGGGTATTGACCGGCGACATGAAGCAGCGCAACAGCATCTCTTCCTACCGATTTACAGCCGTTACCCTGGCACAATTCATTGTTCAGGTCATCTTGCTCCCCCTGGTTCTCATTCTGCCTCCTGCGGAGCAAAAGACAAGCGTAAAGCAAGATCTGGCCGATCTGTTTAAAAACAAGCCCTGGATCATAATGCTCACCGTAACGGTATTCATTTTCATCACCCTTTCGCTCAAAGGAGGTATGGCTTCAGTCTGTTTAACGCCTCAGGAATCATTCTGATGATCATTGCCATTGCGCTTTCCAAACCCCTGGCCGACAAGTTCGGAAAAAGAGACCTGTTTATTGTAGCGCTTACCATATCGGCAGTAGCTCAGGGCGCCTTCTTTTTCTTAGGCCCCGAAAGTGTAGGCGTGGTATTCATCGTACAAATCATTCACGGCTTCTTTTATGGTCTTACCATTCCGCTGTTGTGGGCCATGGTGGCCGATGTGGCCGACTATTCCGAATGGAAAAACA